>Ga0070764_10000991_pt1 | contig 12075 bp, 7 predicted proteins | sample HubBroMetageWRM4_FD_67287 | JGI IMG/M metagenome (GOLD analysis project Ga0070764, IMG submission 67287) | Warmed soil microbial communities from the Hubbard Brook experimental Forest, New Hampshire - Hubbard Brook CCASE Soil Metagenome WRM 4 | ecosystem: Environmental > Terrestrial > Soil >... | reverse complement strand
GTCGCCAAGGTAGGCCTGGAACGCCCCCGAGTACACGCCGCGCTCCGACGTCCTGCCGACCTCCACTTCGTCGGCGCCCACCCGGCGCGACAGGACCAAGTTGCCCTCGAGCAGGATGTAGAAGCAGGTGGCGGGGGAGCCTTCTGAGTAGACCGGTCCGGGCTGGATCAGCTCGACGTGCCCACGCTCGCACAGCCAGGTGAGCTGTTCGTCGGTGAGCTTCTCGAAAAGGAACAGGCTGCGCAGGTCGTCGATGCCGCAGTCAAGCTCGGTGGACGCGGGTTCGGTCATCTCTTCTCCAGGTACCTATGCACGAGCATGACGGCCAGCGCGCCTTCCCCGACGGCGGAGGCGACCCGCTTGGCGGACTCGGAGCGCGCGTCGCCGGCCACGAACACCCCGGGCACGCTTGTCTCCAGGTGATAGGGCATCCGGTCCAGATCCCAGCCGCGGGGCCGGTCGGTGCCAAGGTCCGGCCCCGCGACCACGAACCCGTTGGCATCCCGCTCCACCACGCCATCCAGCCAGTCGCACAGCGGCGCCGCGCCGATGAACAGGAAGAGTATCTGCGCAGGCACGGTTTCCGTGCTGCCGTCCGCGGTACTGCGCAGCGTCAGCTGTTCCAGGTGGTCATCGCCCGTGGCCGCGATGACCTCGGTGCAGGTGCGCACCTTGATGTTCGGGATGTCCTCGATCTGCTTGATCAGGTAGTAGGACATCGACTTCTGCAGCGACGGAGCGCGTACCAGGATCGTCACCGATCTCGCGTGCCGCGCCAGGTAGACCGCGGCCTGCCCGGCCGAGTTAGCGCCGCCCACGACGTAGATGTCCTGCCCCAGGCAGGCCGAGGCCTCGGTGAGCGCGGACCCGTAGTAGATCCCGCGTCCGGTCAGCTCGTCAACACCTGGCGCGTTCAGCCGCCGGTAGGACACGCCGGTGGCGAGGATGACCGTGTGCGCGTCGATCGACGTGTCGTCCTCGAAGGTGACCCTGCGGGCCGAGCCGCACACCTCGAGGCCCACCACGTTCCGGGTGGTGAGCACCTCGGCGCCGAACTTCGCCGCCTGCCGGCGGGCCCGGTCGGTCAGCTGCGCCCCGGACACCCCGTCGGGGAAGCCGAGGTAGTTCTCGATCCGCGAGCTCTGGCCCGCCTGCCCGCCGGTAGCGGTCCGCTCGACCAGCACGGTGCGCAGCCCCTCCGAGGCGCCGTATACCGCGGCCCCGAGCCCGGCCGGCCCGCCGCCGACCACGATGAGGTCGTAGAAGTCCTTCGACGGCGTGGTGGCCAGCCCGACCTTGGCCGCCAGTTCCGCGTCGGTGGGCTCGACAAGCGACTCGCCGTCCGGCGTGATCACCACGGGCAGTGTGTGCCCGTCCGCGCCCGCGGCCTCGAGCAGCCGGATCCCCTCTGGCTCGTCGGCCGCGTACCACCGGTAAGGCACCTGGTTGCGGGCCAGGAACTCGCGCACCTCCGACGAGCGCGCCGACCAGTGGTGCCCGACGACCTTGGTCTCAGGCACCGGCCGGTGATCGGAGGCCAGCCACGCGTCGAGCATCGCGTCCACCACCGGGTACAGCTTCTCCTCCGGCGGATCCCACGGCTTGAGCAGGTAGTAGTCGAGATCGACCACGTTGATCGCGTCGATCGCCGCCCCGGTGTCCGCGTAGGCGGTGAGCAGCACCCGCCGCGCCCCGGGGTAGATGTCCATCGCGCGCTCGAGGAACTCGATCCCGTTGAGTTCGGGCATCCGGTAGTCGGCCAGGATGACCGCGACGAGATCGCCCCGCAGCTTCATCTGCCGCAGCGCGTCGAGTGCCGCCGCCGCCGACTCGGCCCGCACGATCCGGTGCCCTTCCCCGTAGCGTCGCCGCAGGTCCCTGGCCACCGCGCGGGACACCCCTGGGTCGTCGTCCACGGTGAGGATCGCCGTACGGATCGCCTCGTCCTGCTCGGTCATAACGCCCATCCTAAGTTCGCCCGGGTTCTGTCCCGTTCCGGTGCCCGAGGAAAAGTGCCAACCCGATCCCGGTGCCAGGAAATTCCTTGATATCCCGAACGGCATCGGTGCTTCCCCCGTCACACTGCTTGCCTCCGGGGGCTGTACGTCTCACCCGCCGATGGTAAAGACTGGGACCCACCACGCCGTAGGAGGACCGAATGGCACCCAACCCGCACGATTCCGAGTCGGGCTTCGACACCCTCGGCCACGAGGCCGGCGGCACCGACGAGCTAGGCCACGAGGCCGGCGGAACTGACGAGCTAGGCCACGAGGCCGGCGGAACTGACGAGCTAGGCCACGAGGCGGGCGGCACCGACGAGCTCGGCCACGAGGCCGGCGGCACCGACGAGCTCAGTCCGCCGTGACGATCTCGCGGTAGAACCGCCGCTCGATCTGCCAGCCCCCCGGCGGCGTGTTGCGCTCATCCTTGACGGGCAGGAACGTCACCCGGTAGTCACGGATCGTCGGCCTTCCCCTCGCCGTCCAGTCGCGGTACAGCCGGTCAACTTCGCGCGCCAGGGATTCGTCCTTCCACCACCACAGCCCGCTGGTGCTTATCCCTGCCCAGCCGTCAGGTCCGGCGCTGAGCCCGACCCCTTCCGGCGTCCACGACCTCACCGTCCCGTCCGGTGTCCACGACGCCCTGCGGTCGTTCAGCGCGACGAAGAACATGAAGCCGTTCTGCTCGCAGGAGTCGTCGTGTGCCGCGAGCCGCGGCCCGGGCTCGTGCATGATCTCCCCGGCGTCGTCGGTCTCGTCGTTCTCCCGGGTCTCGGGGATGACGACTCCGCGGGACCACATGTCCTCGATCTGCAGCGGCCCGCGGACCGGCATGAACCCGGTCCATCCGACGAAACGCCCGCGTAGTTCGCCGTCCTGTTTGCGGACCGCCGTCAGCGGATGGCTTTGCGCGTGCTCGAGCGGGACGAGCATGAGGCCGCCGTCCGCCAGTTGTTCCGCCCATCGCGGCGACAGATCCGAGCACCCTACGGTGGCCACGATCCGGTCGAACGGTCCCTCCTCCGGGATCCCTTGGAACCCGTCCCGCGCCAGCACCCGGATCCGCAGGTACCCGGTCTCGGCCAGCAGCCGCCGGGTCTGTTCCACCACGTCCTGCTGGTTGTCGACCGTGACGACGAGTCGCTGGTCACCCACGATCTCGGCCACCAGCGCCGCGTTGTACCCGGTCCCCGCCCCGATCTCGAGCACCTTCATACCTTCGCGTAGCTCCAGCAGCTCGAGCATCTCGGCCACCAGCGACGGGGCCGAACTCGAGCTGGTCGGCGCTCCGTCGGTATACCGCGTCGCCAGCGCCGTGTCCGCGTAGATAACCTCCAGGTCCGCCCGCCGCGGCCGTGCCGGATCATGCCGGACCGTGACCCGCCCCTGTTCCCCGCGGCAGAAGAACGTCTCCATCAGCCGATGCCGCTGCACGGTCCGGAACGCGCGCTCCACCGAAGCCGACCTGATGGCGCCCGCCGCCTTGAGGGCTTGAACGTACTCCTCGACCAGGCCTCTGACGCCCGCCTCGTGGGCGTAACCGTCCGCACCGTCCTGGCCGACCTGGGTCATGACATCCAGAGTACAGCTCAGCCAACCATTTATTATTTCCCAATCCGGTTCTGTCTTAAACGCGGTTATGCCGTGCTGATCGGTAACCGGGATACGAGCGTTATATTTGTCTAACCAAATGTTTTCGACGAGGAACTTAAGCACCGCCGACTGGCGTTTATCTGTTGAGTTATCGTCTTAACGAGGAACGCGAACCGGATCGCTCCGCGTATCGCGTCTCGATGGTCCGCCGTACGGCTAGGAGGTTCCAGTGACGCGAGTTATCCCTGTTGCCGACGGACGTAGCATCACCGTTGACAGCTCGGGTGACTCAGCGGGAGTGCCAGTATTCCTGCTGCACGGAACGCCGGGCAGCCGCAGCGGTCCCGTACCGCGGGCGAGCGTTCTGTACCGGCTCGGGGTCAGCCTCATCTGCTACGACCGCCCTGGGTACGGCGGGTCCGTCCGACACAAGGGTAGGACAGTCGCGGATGCCGCATGTGACGTAAATGATGTCGCCGATGCGCTGGGGCTGGATCAGTTCTGCGTGGTCGGCCGATCCGGCGGCGGACCGCACGCCTTGGCCTGCGCCGCCCTGCTTGGAGACCGCGTGCTGAGCGCGGCCATTCTGGTCAGCCTAGCCCCGATGGACGCTGAAGGTCTGGACTGGTACGACGGCATGACCCAGTCCAACGTCGATGAGTACAGAAGAGCCAGCCCGGCCTCTGTGGCAGCCGACCTGGCCATGCGGGCGGAACGGATTCGCGCCGATCCGGAGAGCATGATCGACTTCTTGCTTCCCGAACTGACCGATCCGGACCGGCGCATCGTGGACGATATCGCCATCCGATGGCAGTTGCTGGATACCTACGAGGAGGCCTGCCGGAATGGTGCATACGGCTGGATCGACGACGTGCTTGCATTTAGGCATTCCTGGGGGTTCGACCTGGAGGCCATCAAAGTGCCGATACTGTTCTGGCACGGCGCTGAGGACGTATTCTCCCCGATCTCCCACACGCAGTGGCTCGCCAGCCAGTTGCCAAACGCGACAGTAGAAGTCCATGTGCAACCGGGTGCGGCTCATTTCGACGCAGTAGAAGTGCTGCCGAGCGTGCTCGCCCGCGTCCAGGATGCCGCGTCTCAGAACGGCTGCGGGTCGAGTGCTCGCATCAGTCGGCGCTCTCCGCGCAGCGTACCGATGTCGGGGTGATCTGCCCCGATCCGTTGCGCGAGCTGGTCGATCACCCGTGCGCGCTGGGCCGCCACGTTTTCATCCCGCTGCAGCCTGGTGAGCAGCAGGTTTGCCTGGCAGCGCAGCGTGTCCGGATGATTATGACCGAGGGTTACCGTCAGCGCCTCGACCGTCTGTGCCTCCACATCCTCGGCCGCTTCCAGCATGCCCTGGTCTGCCAGCAGGCTGCCGTAGACCATCGCCGCCGCGAGCGCATACGGATGCTGACCACCGAGCGTAGGCTCGAGCCCGCCCAGCGCGGTGCCGATGGCATCCATGGCCTGAGCCCGCATGGACTGCAGCCGCAGCGCCGACGCGAGGTTAACGCTGCACATCAGGGAGTGTGGGTGGCCCGGGCCAAGGCGCCGCTCGTACTCCATGAGCACGTCGCGGATGCCCTTCTCCGCCTCGGCGAACCGATCGAGGGACAGCAGGTTCGCCGAGTGGCTGAGGCGGCAGGCCAGCGAGGCGCCGTGTGACTCACCGTACCTCGAGGTAAGCATGGCGAGCGCAGCCTGGAATTCCGGCTCCGCCCTCACCGGCTGCCCAGCGCTGCGCAGGGCGATACCCAGGAGCACCTGTGCATCTAGCGTCGCCAGGGAGTCGGTGCCTAGGGCGTCCGCACATGCCCGTCGGACATCCTGCATGCGGGTGACCGCCTCCGCGTAGTCACCGGCCTCGAGGAGGTCGCGAACGACGTTGCGGGCCGCAAGCAACGTCGAAGGATGCTGGGTCCCGACCGCCGTACGGAACCGTTCGAGCGTGTCAGCGTCCAGTCGCATGGCGGCGCCCACATCGCCCGTGACCCGGAACGAAGCGGCCAGGTTGCTGGCGGCCTCCAGGGTCGGAATGTGGTCTTCGCCGTACAGCTCGGTCCATGCGGAATAGCTCTGCATGTCCATTTCCAGGGCTTGGCGATAGCGGCCAAGCGCTCGCAGATCGGCCGCCAGGCCGCCTCTGGTCATCAGCGTGTGTGGATGATCCGCGCCGAGGTATTCCGTCTGCTCGGTCAGCACGCTCTCGTCCAGGGCGTGGGCTTCGGTGAATGCCGACTGGAGACGCAGGACGTTGGCCAGGTTGAACTGTAGCTGCAGTAGCTGCCTACGCAGCGACCGTGCCGTCTCCGGGGAGGGTTTGGCGTCCAGCATCGCGTTCCAAAGGCTTATGGCCCCATACGCTTCGTCACGCGCTCGGTCCAGGTCACTCAGCACCCACAGATAACGTATCCGGTCGATGACGAGCTGGCGGACCGGCTCCTGGTCGGATGACACCACCTCGGCCGAAGGCAGGTGCGGCCAGAGCAGCGCGTAGCGGCTCCAGGCGGCGGGGTTGCCGACGTCGCGCCTTGGGCGCATGGCGACCAGGATGTCCTGTACATCCCGGCGGGCCGAGGCGAGATCCTCGGCCGACATCCGGCCCCGCACGACCGCCTGCACGAGCCGGTGGACCTGGATCTGGTTCGCGTTGGGGTCCAGCTTGATCAGGGCCAGCCTGTGGATCTGCTGGACTACCCGCCCCATGACCATCGGTTCGGACAGAGCCGGGTCGAAGGGTTCCAGCATTTTGGCCACGACCGGGCTGTAGATGATGTCAAGGGCGATCGCGGGCGCCATGACCGAGCACAGCTCAAGCAGCCGCATGGCCGCAGGCGAGCGTTCCTGTAGCAGGTTCAAGGACGGATCCCAGGCGGCCGGTACCGGGCGGGGGTAGTCGACCAGCTCGCTGAGGGACAGCCGCCGGGGCGCTTCCATGACCAGCTCGCGCAGATAGCGGGAGACGGGATATCGGGTGCTGCCCAGCCACGCGGCCGCGGCCGCCACGGCGAGGGGCAGATCCCCAACGGCCTCTGCGACCTCAGAGGCCTCCTCAGTCGTAAGCGAGGGAGCGATCTCAAGCAGGTGGGCGATACTCTCCTCACGCTTGAACGGCTCCACGGGGACTAGGCGCGCATGGTCGCTCCAGCTGCCTTCCTGGGAGGTGATCAGGATGTGGCCGCCGCCCTTGGGCAGGAACGGCAGCACCGCGCCGATGTCCTCGGCGTTGTCGTAAACGAGCAGCCAGCGGATGGTCGTGGTGGTTTGGTTTAGCGCGGCCAGCGCGAGGAGAGCTCTCTCCTCCACGGTTGCGCCAGCCGGCGCGCTAATCTCGAACGGCTTCTCCATCCGCGCGCCGAGATCGCCAAGCTGAGTATCGATGAACTGGGGCTGTCCGCATTCCAGCCAGAACACCAGGTCATAATCGCTCCTGAACCGGTGCACGTACTCGAGGGCGAGCTGAGTCTTGCCAACACCGCCGAGACCGTGCAGGACGATGGGCGGGTTCGCGGTGGTGCCGCGAGAACATAGCTCTTCGCGCAGCCTTCGCAGCACCTCTTCGCGACCAGTGAACCGGTCATTGCGCGCCTGTACGCGGAGAATTCTCGGTTCGGTACCTGGATACCGCGTCCCGGGCAGTCGGCTGCCTTCGGGTGCTGGCGGGAGGCCCGCGAGCTTGCGGACACGGTCAACGGCTTCTGCCTGTGGCGCACCAGCCAGGAACGTCGAGGACGCCATCGGGAATTCGGCCAGCGATTGCGTCCCGGTGACGTATACGGCGAGGCCGTGTCGCGGGCGTGACATCGGATCCAGCCGGTCTCGCTGTCCTCGGCGTCGCGCCGCATAGAACGCCGACACAACGGTGAGCGTCCGCGGCGGAGCTGGCATTCCTCCGTCTTCCGCCATCGGCTTCTCGAGACGCTGCTCGTTAACGGTAAAGCCACCCTCGGTGAGCACCGCGGCGATCCACTCGGCCCACACCTGGTCTTCGGGGAGAAACTCGACGGTGATCTGGTTGCTCTCCAGCGGGGGCCTGCGGACGAACAACTGCCTTGTGCGGTTTCGCAGGTCCTCGTCCATCGCCGGCAGGCTGGTCACCGCGCCATCGGAGATGTACCCCGCGAGGCGCTCGAACGATGACAGCAAGGATGCCGGTGCTCCCGGCTCGTCGCCGAATACGGCCAGCATCTCCTCAAACGCGTAGAAAGGCTGGTACGGAACCTCGACAGAGGCCCAGTACGCTTTCCGTTGCGCGGCGGACATTCCTGCGGGCAGACCGGCGAAGAGTCGGTAAGCAAACGCGCGTCCGGCCTCGACCTTTTCCTTTTCCGCCAAGTCTACCCGCATTGGCACTGGCAGTATTCGGATGGCTCTGGCCCGGTGCTGGTCGGAGATGAACCGTGCCGTCTGGACGGCACCCTCGATACTCTGCGTGGAAAGGGCGAAGCAGTTCACTAGAATATCCGGCAGATGCACCGTGCAGATATCCGCGATGTCGCTCAGCCCGGTACGGCTGTCGATGAGCACATAGTCGTAGTGGCGCCGCATGTCCTCACGCACGGCGTCGAGGAACTCGCCGCCCTTGAGCGTGCCGTAGAAGGTATCCCAGTCCAGCGCGCTCAGCGTAGCCATGTAATTCCGGTCCTGCTTACCCGGTGAGAGGAAGTCCAAGGTGCCTTCGCCGGGGAATTCCCATTTCAGCGAGAAGGCGTATCGCTGGATCCTGGCATGTTCGGCTATGTGCTTCTCGCGCTCGTCATCATCGCTTCTGGCTGCTACCCGTTCGTAGTTGCGGATGAGGTCGATGATGCCATTTGCGTCCCGTACCACCCGTTCCACGAATGGATACAGGAATCTGTGCAGCCCAGGCGACTCCAGATCCCAGTCGGCGACCAAGACGCGGTAACCGTTCGCAGCGAGAATCCAGGCCACGTTGGCCAGCGCCATGGTCCGGCCAGTGCCGCCCTTATAGGAGTAAAATGTAATGATACGACCGTGACGTGATTCTTCGGTCATATCAGACATCAGGGCTTCTCCTCGGTTGGTCATGCGGCTGCCCGGTACCGGCGGAATGGCTCGCAAGCCGCCGCGAAATCGACGATATCCTGTACCTGAAATAGCCGGCAATCCGCGCCGCCGACCTGGCCATGACGGACAAAGGGCTCTCGGTCCATCATCCCACCTATCGCCTCAAAATCGCTATCTATCAGGTCCGCATCGGTGAACTCACGGTCCCGCCGGACTCCATCCGCCATGATGAAGCACTGGTACTCTCGACGGCGGAATCCAGGCAGCCGGTATTCGGCGAGATGAAGGGCGGTGCACGCCTCGTATCCCACGCCGAGCAATAGCACGGCCCCGTCCGCTTGGTAGAGCCAGCCCAGCGGCGAGGCCTCACCGAGGTGACAGGCTAGATCGTGTCCCGCCGTACATCTGTGCGCGTGCGGGCCGAACGCCGCGAACGAAGTCTGCGGATGGTCGCTCCGCTCGGCACCCGCGCTGGTCCTGACATACTCGGCGAGGGCTCCCATGCCGTGCGATGGAGTGGTTGCCGGGTCGAAGCCTGGCATCGTCGCCACATACCGATCACGCTGGGCCATGGTCATACCCGCCGTCGCGGCCAGGAAAGCCCGCGAGGACAGCGAGTTCCCCGCCGTATGGGTCGGCACGACGATGGTCGCACCTTCCGTTACGATCCTGAGCGCTTCCAGAACATCCGCTGCGCCGGCCTGGACTTGGCCAATGTGTCGCAACGAACTGTGCACGAGCACATCCTGCCCGGGCCGCATCCCCAGCGCCCTCAGCCCGGCCACCAGGTCGCGCAGGTCATGTGCCTTGGTCATGAACCGCCGCCGTCCAAGGCCGCGGCCATTCCCGCGACGAACCGCTCGCCGTCCGGGGTCAGCGCACCGGTCGCCGACAGCGCCTCCGACGCGTCGCATACCCAGGACCTCAGCCGCAGGTAATCCACCAGACCAGCCCGTCCTCGCGAACGGCGCAAGTGAGTGAGCGCGAGGAAGGCGTAGGTTCCGTGCAGCACTCCTTCCACTGGTCGTGGATCCTCCCGCCAGGGCACCCGCAACCGCCCCTGGTACGCGGGGTCGAACAGATCGTAAAGGTCCAGCACGGCGTTGAACTTCACGTGCTGGAACTCGTGCAACAGCAAGTCCGCAAGTTCCTCCGCCTGGTTGGACTCACCCGGCAGCGCGGCCGCGATCGCGCCGAACGCCTGGCGTGCCGTGGCGCTTCTGGTGCATGTCGCAGCCGGGTGCAAAGGAACCACCGCCCGCAGCCCCGCGCCCAGCGCGCTGGCGTAGTCCGGAAGCGCCGCGGCCAGCTGCCGCCCGGCGCAGGCGAGGCCACGGCGCCACTCCAGCCACTTGACCGTTGGCAGCCGTCCGGTAGCGGGCCACTCCTGACAGTCACGGAACGGATCGAGGTCTTCTACCACCAGCCTCGTGAAGGGCGGGCTCGTCACGAAACGTGCTTCGAACCAGCGGCCGCCGCCGCGCATCGCGGCCCCGCCGTCCGGCGTCACCGACACCACCTCAGTGGTCCCGGCGCCGGAACCCACGGCCATGGCCCCCATCCCCGGCAGGTACACCGTCCCGTCCCGTACCGCGAGCGGAAGCTCCGCCGTGACGCCCGCTCGCATCGCGGCCGCGGCCGCTAGGCCCGCGAGGTGCGCCCGGTCCCTGTCCGCGTCAGCACCCGCCGGTAGCCGCAGGCACCTCACGGCCCACGCATAGGTATAAGGAAGAGCGAAGACCTCCAGGACTGCGTCGGGTCGCTCGGCCTGCAGCGCGCACAGCAGCGCCCAGCCCTCGGCCGCCGCCGCGTGAAGCTGCGGGTCTTGCCAGCCGACGTGATCCGAGGCCACCGCCGCAACTAGCGAGCACGCCTCCGACAGCCGCATATCAGCCAGTGCGCCGACCGCCCGCACGTCGCCTGGGCCGGCCGCCAGCGCATCGAAGGCCCCGTCGGGAAGCACGTGCACCGCCCGCTCTCCAGGCGCCACGGGCCCGGCGTGCGCCGGAGCGGCCCCGCCCGGCATCTGGCCAATAAGCGCCTTGAGGTCGGCGCAGTAGACCGAAGGATTGTCGAAGCCATTCCCCGGCCGGTATCGGTGTGCGTAAAGGCCACCCCCGCAGACGTTGACCACCGGGCAGGCGCGACAGGTGGCGCACAGCGCCTCGGTACCGCCCTGCCGTGCGGCGACCGCCGGGTGGCGCGCCACCTGGTCGACCGTATGAGAGAAGACGGTGGTACCCGTGGCTGGCGCGCCCTGGTAAGCGGTCTTCATCGAATCCGGCTGCTCCCAGCTGCCATCGGTCTCGATGACCAGCAAGTCCACCGGGTCGGTGCCGATCGCCTCACTGAAGCTCGGTCCGCCGAGGGCGGCGGACCGCACCGAGCCGAAGAGCCGGATCGGCACCCGGCGCCCGTCGCGAACCCAGCACCGATACACCTGCATGAGCCAGTCCGCGTACGGGGTTTCGGCTCCGGCCGGACGATACGGCGGATGCTCCCACGTCGCGTGCGGCAGCAACAAGTCGAGATTCGGAGGTGCCTCATCGACGAGAGCCCGGTAAACCGCGACCGGATCGTTGCCGAGATCGATCGTGCACAGAATGCCCGCGTAGAGATGGCGGAATCTGGGCTGCCGGAGCAGCGCGAGCGCGGCCAGGACCTGAGAATGGCTGCTTCTGCCGTTGGCATACCTGCGATGTCTGTCATTGGCGGACCTGTCGCCGTCCAGCGATATTCCGACCTTGACGCCATAGTGATTGAACAGGTCACACCACTGCTCATCGAGCCTGACCCCGTTGGTGTGGACGCGGAGATCGAGTTTGGTCACCGGAGCGACGTGCTCATCTAGCGCGGCCAACACACCGCGCATCCCATCCTTGCCAAGCAGCAGCGGCTCGCCACCGTGCAGGACCACGCTTACCTCGGCCAGACCGTGCGCGGCCGCGTGCTCGGCTATCCGCCGGACCGCAGCGTCAACCGTCGCCGCAGAGATAGCCCGCGGCCTGCCACGCCAGCTCTGGTCGGCGTGCTCGTACACGTAGCAGTGATCGCACGCTAGATCACAGCGGCTGTGAACCTTGAGCACATACTGCGAGATCGTGGCCGGCATGACATGAGGCTGTGGATAAGATCGCGGAGTTGAACATCGCGACGCTCACCCGTGTCGGCGTATCCATTCTGGCGAGAATCTCATCTACCATGCGGCCAGCGCCGGCGTCCTGTGCGAGCGTCTCCAGCGGCATGGATCGGACGTCAAGGATCGCCGTCGCTGCGGGTTCGGTTCTGGTTTCGGGCTGTCGCAGGGTAGGTTCGCTGACACTCTCCACGGCAGTTTCCTCCCCCGAAGTGCGGCGTAGCATTTCTCAGCTATTCGAAGACTAGCCTAGGCCCATGCCGTGTCGTTGTCAGCAGTGACCCGGCCGCTCACAGCCCGAATACTTTACGCAGC
>Ga0070764_10000990_pt1 | contig 12077 bp, 14 predicted proteins | sample HubBroMetageWRM4_FD_67287 | JGI IMG/M metagenome (GOLD analysis project Ga0070764, IMG submission 67287) | Warmed soil microbial communities from the Hubbard Brook experimental Forest, New Hampshire - Hubbard Brook CCASE Soil Metagenome WRM 4 | ecosystem: Environmental > Terrestrial > Soil >... | reverse complement strand
GCGGCGTGCAGGCCAGGGCCGCCGCCATCGCCGACGCGTCGACAGGCACCGTCCTGTGGAGCCGCGAGCTGAACACCGAACGCCCGATAGGCAGCATCACCAAGGTAATGACCGCGCTCGTCGTGATCAGCGCCGGAGACCTGAGCCGGACGATCACCGTCCCGTCCGCCGTGGTCAGCTACGTGAGCGAGCACGACGCGAGCTCCGCGGGCCTGCTGCCGGGGGACAGGCTGACCGCCAGCGAACTGCTCGAGGCGCTGCTGCTGCCCTCGGGTGCGGACGCCGCCTACGCCCTGGCGCAGTCTTACGGCCCGGGCCTGACCGCGTTCATCGCCAAGATGAACGCCACCGCGAAGGCCCTGGGCATGACCCGCACCCACTTCAGCAACTTCGACGGGCTCCCCTGGCCGACCGAGTACTCGACCTACTCCACCCCCGCCAACCTGCTCACCCTCGGCAGCGTCGCGATGACGTCCCGGATCTTCCGCTCGATCGTGGACCAGCGCAGCTACCGGCTGGCCGCCGGCTCCGGCCACCACGCGTACCTGTGGCACAACCTCGATCCGCTGCTCGGCGTCTACCCGGGCGCGATCGGCATCAAGACCGGCTACACGACGGCCGCCGGGCACTGCCTGCTGTTCGCGGCCACCAGGAACGGCCGGTCCCTGATCGGCGTCACCTTGGCGAGCCCCGGCACCGGCACCACGGTCAACGGCGCCGACCCCACCCGCATCCTGAACTGGGCCTTCAGCCTCCCCAGCTAGGCAAAAGGCCAAGGTCCGCACCGGCATATTCAAACCCAAATTGAGGCCGAACGAGCAGTGGTGCGTGTCCCACCCACGCTCGACGTCCCCGTGGTTATCCAATCTTGAAGCGCTCGAGCAGCCGGCGCCCGATGATCATCTTCTGGATCTCGGCCGTGCCCTCGCCGATGAGCAGCATCGGGGCATCGCGGTCTGGTGTGCCGCCACCACCTTGGTCCCCATCTCGGCCAGCTTGAACTCAATCGCCTGGTGCCTGGCGATGGGCTTGCCGAAGGCCTCCCGTTGCTGCGCATACCCGATGGCCAGCTCGAAGGCGCGCTGGGCGACCCCGCAGGCGCGCGCGGCCACGTTTACCCGGCCCACCTCGACCCCGTCCATCATCTGGTAGAAGCCCTGGCCGGGACGCTCGCCAAGCACCCGGGCCGCCGGAACCCGGCAGTTGTCCAGGATGAGTTCGGTCGTGTCCACCCCCTTGTACCCCATCTTGCGGAGCTTCCCCGGCACGATGAGCCCCGGCCGGGTCTCGCCGAACCCGCTGTCCTTCTCGATCAGGAACGCGGTCAGGTTCTGGTGCGGCTTCGGCGCTCCCTCGGGAGTACGGGCGAGGAGCGCGACCAGGGTGGCGGACGCGCCGTTAGTCAGCCACATCTTCTGCCCGCTGATGAGGTAGTCGTCACCGGCGGGCGTCGCGGCGGTGCGGATCGCCGCGACGTCGGACCCGAGGCCGGGCTCCGACATCGAGAACGCCGCGCGGATCTCACCCCTCGCCATCCTCGGCAGGAAGGCGGCCTTCTGCTCGTCGGTGCCGTGGTGGGCGATGAGGTAGGCGACGATGAAGTGGGTGTTGATGATGCCGGAGATGCTCATCCAGCCGCGGCGATCTCCTCGGCCACGAGCGCATACGTCAGCAGGGATTCGCCGAGGCCGCCGTACCGCTCGTCGATCATCAGGCCGAAGACTCCCAGCTCCCGCAGGCCGGACACGATCTGGTCCGGGTAGGTGTCGGAGTGATCGAGCTCGGTGGCAACCGGGATGATCTCGGCGTCCACGAACTCCCGTACCGCGGCCCGGATGTCGCGCTGCGTCTCGGTCAGGCCCTCGGTTTCCGCCAGGCGTCGCATTGATGTCCCTTCTACTTCGCGGCCCGCGAGCCCGCGACTCCGTCGTCGGCGAGGGTCCGGACCTCGGCCGCGGACAGGCCGAGCATCCCGGTGAGTACCGCGGCGGTGTCGGCGCCGAGCACGGGTGCCGGGCCGGCCTCGCGGACGCCGTCCATGGTCAGCGGCGAGCCCGGCACCAGGACCGGCCCGACACCCGGCTGATCGATCTCCCGCATCAGCGGGCTGGCGGTGAGCGTGCCGTCGTTGGCCAGGTCGGTAAAGCGCCGGTACCTGGACCACAGCACGGACCTGCCCGCCAGGTCCCGCTCCACGTCCGCGAGGCTGCGGCAGGCGAACCACGGCTCGAGCAGTGCCGTGATCACCGCGCGGTGCCGGTACCTGTCGCCGTCCTCGCCGAAGTCGGCGCCAAGCAGCCGCTCCAGCTCGGCGAACGTGCCGGCCAGTCCGGTAGCGGCGGCCAGGTCGGCGAAGTGACGCCTGGTCAGCGCGACCACCATGATCCGCTCGCCGTCCAGGGTACGGAAGTCACGCGCGAGCCCCCCGTACAGGTGATTCCCGATCCTGGGCCGGTCCGTCCCGTTGACCTGGGCCTCGGCGAGGAAGCCCAGGTGCCCGGCGACGGCCAGCGCGACATCCGCCAGCGCGAGCGTGATCTGGCCGCCCTCACCGGTGCGCTGCCGGTGCCGCTCGGCGGCGAGCAGGCCGACGGCCGCGTAAAGCCCGCAGGCCACATCCCAGGCAGGAAGAACGTGGTTCACCGGGCCCTCGAGTCCCTCCGGCCCGGTGATCAGCGGGAACCCTGTCTCCGCGTTGACCGTGTAGTCGACGGCGGCGCGGCCATCACGGTGGCCGTGGATCTGCAGGTGGATCAGGTCGGGGCGGACCCGGGCGAGCTCGTCGTAACCCAGCCAGGCCTGCCCGACCGCGTTCGTCAGCACGATCCCGCCCCCGGGACCCGTGGCGGCGAGCAGCTCGCCGAGGATGCGCCGGCCCGCGGCGTCGCGGAAGTTGAGCGTGACCGAGCGCTTGCCCTTGTTCAGGCCGGTCCAGAACAGGCTCGTGCCCGACGGGGCGAGCGGCCACCGGCCCAGGTCCGCGCCGCCGCCGACCGGGTCGATCCGGATAACCTCCGCGCCGAGCTGGGCCAGCGTCAGGCCGCCGAGCGGGGCCGCCACGAAGGTCGAGACCTCGAGCACAGTCAGCCCGTCAAGCGGGGCGCCGGCGCTCATGGGACCGGGTGCTCCAGCTGCGCCGGCTCGTTCAGCTGGTGCCATGGTGACTAACTTAGTTAGTCGGCCAAACTTGATCACAATGGGGTGAGGGAAGGAGCATGGGACCGACATGGACGAGGTCGTCGAGCGCACTGAGGTACTGCTGCCCGGACCCGCGCAAGCGCTGGGCGCGCTCCTCGGCGTACCGGTTCCCGATCTGCAGCGCGCCGAAGGCCTGCCGTTGCTATGGCACTGGGTGTACCTGCTCGACCGGCCCGCCCAGGCCGACCTGGGCCCCGACGGGCACCCGGTCCGCGGCACGCTGCCTACCCCGCCAGGACCCGGCCGCCGCAGGATGTGGGCTGGCGGCCGGGTATCGGCGAGGGGATCGCTGCGGTGCGGTCAGCCGGCCACCAGACGCACGAGCGTGCTGTCCGCCCAGGAAAAGCAGGGCCGGTCCGGACCGCTGACCTTCGTCGTGATCAGGCACCAGATCCTTCAGGCCGACCGCATCGTGGTCGAGGAGGAGCAGGACATCGTCTACCGGGAAGCAGCCCCGCCCACGCCCGCGCCGGCAGCCGGAGCCGATCAGAGCCCGGTGGTGCCGGCCGCCGCCGACGAGTGGGCAATCGACACGTCGCCGACCCTGCTGTTCCGGTTCTCGGCGCTCACCTACAACGCGCACCGCATTCACTACGACCGCGACTACGCGCGCGACGTCGAAGGGTACCCGGGGCTTCTCGTGCACGGGCCGCTTCAGGCGCTTGCCATGGCGGAGGGCGCCCGTGCCCGCGGCGGCGGCGACAAACGGTTCTTCGAATACCGGCTGGTCTCGCCGCTGTTCGACGACCGCGGCATGGTCGTGAGCGCGGTCCCAGGCAACGAGCCGATCCACACCGCGGTCCGCGACCGCTACGGCCGCCCGACCGCCTCCGGAGCCCTCTGGACCGCCAGCCCATGACGAACCGGTCGGCCTCGACTACCTGCCGGCCGCAGCGCCAGCCCTTGATGAGCCGTCTGGCCTCGACCCCCCGCCGGCCGGAGCGCCAGCTCATGATGAGCCGGCTGGCTCGGCTCCCCACCGGCCGGAGCGCCACCTCATGATGAGCCGGCTGGCTCGGCTCCCCCGCCGGCCGGAGCGCTAGCCGAAGCCTGCCGCCCGACCCCGGGCGACGATGACCAGGGCCATCTTGTGCGATGCCTCATCGATCATCTCGTCGCCGAGCATGACCGCGCCCCGCTGGTCGACCTCGGTGGCATGCGAGTAGGCCTCGATGATCCGCGCCGCGCGCGAATAGTCCGCCTCCGACGGCGCGAACGCCGCGTTGGCCGCGTCGACCTGGTCCGGGTGCAGCACCCACTTGCCGTCATAGCCGAGGGCCGCCGCGCTCGTTGCCGACCGCCGGAAACCGTCGACGTCGCGGACCTTGAGGTAAGGCCCATCAATGGCCTGCAGGCCGTGCGCGCGAGCCGCGATCAGGATCCGCATCAGCGCGTAGTGATACGCGTCGCCGCCGACGTAGCCTTCCGGCTGCCCGCCGACATCCAGCGACCTGATCCCGACGCTTGCCATGAAGTCGGCGGGCCCGAACACGAGCGCCTCCAGCCGCGGTGACGCCGCCGCGATGGCGTTCACGGCGGCAAGACCCCGGGCGTCTTCGATCTGCGCCTCGATCCCGATCTGCCCGACCGCCAGCCCCGCCTCTCGCTCTACCTGGGCGAGCAGCAGGTCCAGCCATACGACGTGATCGGGCGAGGTCACCTTGGGCAGGATGATGACGTCGGCCCGGACGTCTCCCGAGGCGACGGCCAGCACGTCCCTGTGTGCCCACTGCGTGCCCACGTCGTTGACCCGTACCGCGACCAGCCGCCCGCCCCAGTCTCCGCCGACCGCCGCGGCCGCGTTCGCTCGCGCCTGTTCCTTGGCTGCCGGGGCAACGGAGTCCTCGAGGTCAAGGAACACTTCGTCTGCGGGCAGGCCCTGGGCCTTCTCGATGAACCGCTCATTGCTGGCCGGCACGGCCAGGCACGACCGGCGCACCCGGAACGGTCGCTCCACGGCATCCCTCCAGCTCTCTACCCCACTCCAACCAGCGAGTCTAGTGAGCAACGGCGCCGCGGAAGGTGCCGCGGTCCCGCTCTGGGTGCCGGCGGGTGGGAAGGCATAGGCCCGTTAGGGGAGAAAATCAAGGGCATTGAGGCCGAACGGGCAGTGGTGGCCGGGCTGGGCCTGCTCGACGGGCGGGGGTCATCCGCCCCGACGCGGAATGCAGAACCGCGTTCGCGGCGAACTCCCCTGCCTGCGAAAATGCCTTCACCGACACAGACGGGTTTCAACGGCTGGACGATGGCCGAATCGTGGTGACGGGTGGCTGCTTCGGCTGGCTCACTCAGATACGACACGGATGCTGTACTGCTCGCCGATCCGGTGGCGCTCCTCGTCGGTGGTGGCGTTGTTGATCTGGTGGAAGTAGTGTTCGATGCCGCCTGGGACGGTAATCAGGAGCAGCTTTGCGGGCTCGTCCCTGGCCCAGAACCGGTGCGGGCGGCCGCGGGGCAAGAACACGAAGCTGCCTGCCGGGGCATCGAAGGTGTCGCTGCCGCAGCGGATGGACAGTTCGCCGCCGAGCACATAGAAGCACTCATCTTCGCGGTCATGGACATGCAGCGGCGGCCCGGCTCCGACGGTGGTCTCGAAGACGCTCAAGGCTCCGCTAGTTGATGCGACGCCTTCAGGCCCGGATCGCTCGTCACGCCGACGCCAGGGGGAACGACATAGCCAGTCGGGAAGTCTGTCATGGATACATCATCACAACCGTAAAGTCCCACGTCGGCAACCTGCTCGCCAAGCTAGGCCTCCGCGACCACGTGCAGGCCGTCATCCTGGCCCACGAAACCGGCATAGTCCGCCCAGGCGACCCCGACGCAGCGAGCTAGCGCGGGCCCTAGCGCGCTTCCAGAGGCTGGCATACGGTCATCTATAGTGAGCTGTAGATGACATCAAGATGTATCCATAGTGCACTAAACATCATGATACGATGTATCCATCATGAGCTATACTGCACCATCAATGATTTTCATAGTGAACTCCTCTTCATCAGTTTGGTCTCCTCATGCCCAGAGTCTCTAACCAGGTGTCAATCAGAAGCCGGGAGCTGCTCGATGGCCACTTCGAGGAGTGGCAGCAGCTCCGAGGGCTCGCGCGGCCGCCGCGTGGCTGGGTTCGCGCCATCCGCGAAGCACTAGGCATGAGCGCCGCAGCCCTCGCCGAACGGCTAGGCACCACTGCAGGCGCAGTGACCAGGCTGGAACAGTCTGAAGCCGCCGACCGGATCCGCCTGGACACATTGCGCCGCGCCGCCGATGCGCTCGGCTGCGATCTTGTCTATCTGCTCGTACCGCGCCGCCCGCTGACCGCGATCGTACGTGACCGGGCCCGCGAACTGGCCCACCGGCAGGTGGCGGCCACCGAGCAGACAATGCGGCTTGAAGGCCAGGCGACTGGCCAAGCCAGGCAGATGGAGGACCAGCTCACCGAGCAACTGCTCGAACGAGGCGGCCTGTGGAGCCGAAGTGCCGATGAGTGATCCACTCGACGAACCCGACGACGGCACGCCACTGACAGACGAGGAGCGCCAGGGCCTGCTGCTGCCGACGCTTACCCGCAAGGAGCTGAACCGCGCCGAGGCGGACAGCATCAGCCGGACCATGGCTTGGCTGTTCCTCTCGCGGCGCCGGCTCCGGCCGGAGTCGGTGACACGGGAAGCGTGGCTTCAGGGCCTGCACCAGCGGATGTACAACCAGGTCTGGGCGTGGGCAGGCCAGTACAGGACGACCGAAAGGAACCTCGGCGTGCCGTACTGGCAGATACGCGTCGACATGCGCGATCTCCAAGCCGATGTGCAGGCTTGGCTTGCCGACACCAGCGCGACACGATTCAGCGACGACGAATGCGCAATCAGGTTCGGGTACCGGCTGGTGGTAATCCACCCATTCCCCAACGGGAACGGACGGTGGTCACGGCTAGCCTCAGACGCACTAATCGTGGCACTCGGCGGAAACCGGTTCACCTGGGGAGGAGCTTCACTCACCGAGCCAGGCCAACTGCGCCGCACCTACATCACAGCACTTCAAACAGCAGACACGTCCAGAGACTTCGGACCTCTAACAGCATTCGCCCGCAGCTAGCGACGCCCCGCAGGCCCAGCCGGTGACGATTGCCGTATCCACGATTCTCTTCGCCCTCCCCGAATAAATACGTTATTAGCATCCCCGGTGCCGAAGTTTTTCGTACCTAATGGTCAGCCATCACGGGCTCATCAAGACGCCTGTCGCCGCCTTGGTGCCGACAAGGTCATGGCCTCTATAAGCTGCGACGCTCGTGGCCAGAGCGTGTCCGATAGGAGATCTGTTTTCTCGATGGGCGGCAAGCCGTCGTCGAGTTCGCGCAGTCGTCTGTACGTATCGCGCATGGCCGACTGGTCAGGCAGATGCTCCTTGCCCGCCGCTCGCCCCAGGACCGTTAGCGTGCTCGCCAAGGTTATGGATCCCACGGATCGTCCGCTGGAACCCAGCCGCTGCAATCGCCTGATTTCGGATGTGGCTATCTTGGCGCCGGACCCGTCGTCGATGAGTACCGTCACGGGCTGCCCGGATTCGGCTGCCACGACAGCGTGGGCGATGACCATGATCTCGCCCAGGTCCTTCGCATGCTTCATCCGTTCGGCCATCGGTAGTCCGCTGACTCTCTGGACCACCGTGGCTAGTTCCGGCGTCACGTCATCGGGCAGTATCTGGATCCAGTGGTCGGTCAGCTTGCGCCACACTGTTGCGGCAGCACGGAAGCGGTCGTCCTGCCGGGACTTGCGGAAAACCTCGTCCCGGACAGCTCGGGTGCGCTGAGCGGCCCGAGAACCGCGATAAGGAGGCGTTCCCTGTTGATGGACAGGAAGTTCAGGCCGGGACCGGCATCAATGATCGGCTTGACGCGCATCGGACGTTTCTCGGCGCTGCCATGTCATTGTCATCTCATCGTCGGCTGCGGCGAGGTCGGCGTCCAACGCGGCGAGGTCAACATCAGCGTCGGGCAGCTCGCCCGGATCCGCCCACGCCACCGGCTGTTCAGCCGTAGTCACGCCTGCCTCGCTGAGTTCCTCCACAAGGGTTTCCACGCTGATACCGCGCAAGGTGGCGATGGCCTGTGCGGGCAGCACGCCTTCCACGTAACCCGCTATCGCCCGGGCGAGCAGCCGCTGCGGCGCCCGGCGCCGGTCAGAGCTGGCCTGCAGTTCCTGGTACTGATCCACCCAGCCGAACCTGGACGCCAGTCGCAGAGTGGTCAGCGTCATCCAGTCCTGCTTGGTGGCCTCATCGATGTACCCGGCTTGGCACAACGCGATCGCGGCGATTGGAGGCGAGATCAGAAACCGCTGCACCACACCCGACAAGGCGGATACCCCGACGGAGGACTCGTCCCCGATGAAGTCGTGCAGTCCTTCGGCGGGAACGAGCAGATGCCGCGCGAACGCGTCAGCGCGGATCTCTGCCGGGTTACGGTCGCTCCAGTCGCCCGCATCGCTGTCTGCCCAGTCCTCGAACAGGACGTGACCGAGTTCATGAGCAAGGGTGCTCCGCTGCCGCATGGGGTTCCGGGTCCGCGCGACACCGATGAAAATGGTCCCGCGGACGGGATCCCGCATGGTCAGTCCATGCTCGTCCGGGCCGGCGTCAAGCACGGCCACGTCGATCCCGGTCGCCTGTTCGATGACCGCCACGAGATCACCTAGCGGCTGCACTCCGAGATGATGATCACGACGGAACTGCGCAGCAGACACGCTGCCTTCCGTCTCGGCAGTCAACGTTCTCCTCCCGGTAAGACCGTCGCCGGGATCGCCTGGCCGGACAGGTAATCGTCCAGCTCAAGGAAATGCAGCAGCGCCTCGCGCATGCCATCCATGTCCGCGTGGTTCGTGGCACGCGCGGCGCACTCGGCCCGCTCGGTCACCGTCCCCGTCCCAGCCAGCTCCGCCACCGTGACTCCCGTCGCCCACCCGATAGCCATCAGCTCAGGCACCTTCGCTGCCCGCTGCCCGGAGATGACCCGGGACAAGGTCGACTGCGAAATGCCGGTCGCGTCGGCGAGCGCCCGCTGGCTCAAGCCCGCTGCGACACGAGCGCGCTCGATCCTCGCACCGACATCAGTTCCAGTCACTGCAGCGTCAACCCCCTGAATCATGATCGTCATACGTGATTCAGTGTAAGCGAAGACCGCTCACGCCGCCATCCCAACTCGTACCATTCCGCCTGACCGCCCGAGGCTGGCACGTCGCCACGAAAATCGTCTTCCGGTGGGAGCTGGCCAGCAGCGTCGAGATCGCGCTCGTGCTGCGCAGCCATCGGGGAGGTCCTGCGGGTCCCTACGGAAGAATTCACGGCCGTCGCAAGTGATCATGATCCCCCTATAGCCGCCGCGAGAACTTGACCCTGACCCACGAACTGGCACAAGCTCAGCGAGGAAGACGATGACACACTCGGATCACACGAGCCCCTGGCACCAGGGCGGCCTCATCTGTCCCTGAAAGTTCGCCCCCACAGTGCAAGCGACAACTACGCAGGTTGCTTGTCCGGTTGCTGCCCGGGAAACGGGTTGGATGGCAGGGCGAGTTCATATGCTCGCAGTGTGATTCCGGGCACGGGCTGGAAGTCGAGATCCGGAGTCCTTGAGAACCCGGTCCTGGTGTAGAGATGCTGTGCCGCCTTCATGGCCGACTGCGTGCACAGCCTTAGACGGCACAGCCCGCGCTTCCCGGCGCACTCGATGACAGCGAGCAGCAGCTTCCGGCCGACGCCCTGTCCTTGCGCCTGCGGGGCAACCGCGAACGCCCGGATATCCGCCTCCGTTTCGTCCTGCGCGAGTTCGTTAGCCAGGCCGAACGGCTCAAGCGTGATCGTCCCGAGGATGCCGCTCCCCGCCTCGCTGACTGCGACGAGCACCACGCAGCCGTCGGCGAAACCGAATCCGCGCAGTGCTTCGGCATACCGGCTGCCTTCAGGCAGCAGCCCCAGCGCCCGGTACGCCGCCACCCGCAGCTCTCCAACCGCCACGTACTCATCGGGCCGCGCCTCCCGGATAATCACTGGTGCAGGCTACCCGCAGGTTGTCGGGTCGGCTGTACTACCACCGGTCAGACAAACCTGGCCGTTACGACCGGCACACCCTCGCTTGAGGCTAAGGACCATAGCCCGGACAGCGGCATTACCATGATCCGCTCTTCCTTGTGGTAGGCGAGTTCCCCGAGGTTGAGCAGGAAGCCCGCGATGAAGCGCTCACCTAGCCTGTCGCGGAGCAGCCGGAGCCCGCTCAGGTCAGGGTCCTGAACACGGGACCCGGCCTTCACCTCGAACCCGGCGACACGGCCGTCCCAGGTCTCCAGGACAAGATCAACCTCGTCCCCGTCCTGCGTCCGGAAGTATGCAGCCGTGGCTACCTCTTCGGACCAGCTCACCTGCTTGAGGATCTCCCCGACGGCGAATGTCTCGACGAGATGCCCGAACTCGGTCAACACAGCGGGGTCGCGGCTGGCGATCTTCGCAGCGCTGAGCCCGAGCAGCCAGCCGGCCAGTCCCGAATCGATGACGTGCACCTTGGGGTACGCGGTGATCCGTTTGCCGAGGGTCGTGCCCCATGCGGGCAGCCGCTGGATCATAAAGGCGGCCTCCAGCAGGGTTGCGTAGCGGTTTGCGGTGCTGCTTTCCAGGCCGACGGCCAGCCCGGCTTTGGATATGTTGAGCATCTGGCCGGTCTGCGCCGCGAGCTGGCGGAGCAGCCGGGGGAGTGCTTCTCGCTGCCGTACTTTGGCGATGTCGAGCACGTCCCGCATCACGACGAGGTTTACGTAGTCGGCGAACCATGACGTGCGGGCCCTGGTCGTCAGGCGGTGCAAGATCATGGGGAAGCCGCCTGCCAGGATGCGATCGACGTAGTCGTCCCTGGTTACCGGACGCGATGGGATCTCCGGCAGCCTAGCCGGGTCCGCCCAGAGCCGGTCGACGAAGTTTTCCCGGTGCCCGTGAAGTTCCCCCTGGGACAATGGCAGGACGTTGATGATGTGGGCCCGTCCGGTCAGGGACTGGGCCGCCTGCGGCAGGACCGAGTACCTAGTGGAGCCGGTAAGCACGTAGCGCCCTGGCCTGGTGTCCGTGTTGAGCTCGGCCTTGATCGCGTCCAGGATCTCCGGGACGTGCTGGAACTCGTCGATGAGAACCGGCCCGGGGCCCGAGACGATGAAGCTGGGGTCGCTGGCTGCTGCCGTTCGCGCGTCCGGGCGGTCAAGGTCGAGGACGGGCCGGTCAAACTCGTTCGCGAGAGCGGCGAGCAGGGTGCTCTTGCCCACCGTACGAGGCCCGGTGAGGATCACGACGGGCTCTTCGCGCAGGCGCTGAGGGACGACTTCTACGAGTCGGCGAGGGCGCAGCTCGCTGGTAGCCTTCATGCACTTCAGGATGCCACGAACGGCAGTCTTTGAACGGTTTTCTGGGCAACCTTACAGCTCTATACTGGGAAACATTACAGCCCCGATCTGGGCAACCTGACATCCATCAGCTCGGAAATCCAGGCGGGCAAGTCCGCAGCCCAAGCGGGGGCGGTGTCCGGCGCGGGCTGCACGGCTTGCTATGTGTAGATGATTGAGATATGTCTATGACATGAAAAAACGGAGCATGCTGGAGCCCACGTTCCTCATCCTGACCGCTCTGGCGGCCGGGCCCCAGCATGGCTACGGGATCATCACCGACGCCGGGCGCATCTCGGGCGGCGTGACCAGGCTGCAGACCGGAACCCTGTACATGGCACTTGACCGGCTGCGCTCGGCGGGGCTGGTCGAGCCGGACCGGGAGGAGGTCGCCGACGGCCGGCTGCGCCGGTACTACCGGCTCACCGACGAGGGCGCGGCGCTGCTGGGCGCCGAGACCGAACGCCGGCG
>Ga0070764_10000986_pt1 | contig 12090 bp, 7 predicted proteins | sample HubBroMetageWRM4_FD_67287 | JGI IMG/M metagenome (GOLD analysis project Ga0070764, IMG submission 67287) | Warmed soil microbial communities from the Hubbard Brook experimental Forest, New Hampshire - Hubbard Brook CCASE Soil Metagenome WRM 4 | ecosystem: Environmental > Terrestrial > Soil >... | reverse complement strand
CTGGGCTGCAGCCTCGGCACGCTGGTGCTCACATTTTGGCTCAGCCCCGCGGCGATACGTACGCTGCAACGCCTCGAGGAACGCCTGCTGCTGACCCAGGCACCCTACGCGATCCAGCCGCGCGTCTTCAACGAGCAAGTTCCACACTTCATATTATACGTGCAAGATGTCGAAGCCGCAGCGACGCGCTGGCGCGGTGTCTTCCTTGCGTCCTCCGGCCCAGCCGCCACCACCAACGTGACCATCGCGCAAGACGCGCAAGTCGTCGCCAACGCCGGCAACAACAAATTCGAATTGCATCTGGGCAGCGGCAGCACGCACGAATACGACCCGCGCGCGCCTCAACATTACAATGTGACGACTTTCGGCCAGAGCGAAATTCCCGTGGAGATTTCCAGCCCGGTCGAGGGTCCCAAGAACGTCGCCGTGTCGGATTCTGAGCGCTCCATTTCCGAGCTGCTGGCTGAAAAGGGCCCGCACTGGCGCGACGCACGTGTGGAATTCCATCGCCGCATCGCTTTTCCCGCCGCCTGCCTGGTGTTTGCGCTGCTCGGAGTGCCCATCGGCGTGCGCCCGCGGCGCGGTGGGCGCGCTGCTGGACTGATCCTGACGCTAGTGCTGATCGGGGGATACTACTTCCTTTTCGTCACCGGCGCGCACATGGCGCAGCAAGGATCGGTCGCGCCGTGGGCCGGAATATGGGCTGGAAATATCGCGGGGCTCCTACTGGGCATGATTTTTCTACGCCGCATCGAAACCATACGCAAACCGAATGCGATTCTGGCGTGGCTCGATGCCTACTTCCGGCGCTCGCGTCCGGCGCTGCGGCGAGAGGCCGATGCGGCGCCGATCCCTGCATCGAATGGCCCGGCCGCGAGTGGACGCGCCGTCACGTCCCGCGCCGAGGCTCGGAAGATTATTCCGGAAGGGTCTGCCGTGGCGTTCCCGATGCTGATAGACGTCTATCTGCTGCAGCAATTTTCCTATTATTTTCTGGTGCTGCTGGCGGGCTTCATTCTGATCTTTGACGCTTTCACGCTTTTCGATCTGCTCGGCGATATTTCGAAAAATAATATTCCGGCCTCGATGGTTCTGAATTATTTTCGCTATCTCATTCCGCTGATGACGTATCAGCTCGCGCCCCTCGCGACCCTGGTCGCGACTTTGGTGACCTTGGCCGTGCTCGCTAAAAATAATGAAGTGATCGCCTTTAAGGCGAGCGGCATGAGCCTCTATCGCCTGGTTCTGCCGCTCACGCTGGCCGGCTGCGTCATCGCCTCGGGAATGTTCCTGCTCGACGATACGTTTCTTCCTTACGCCAACCAGCGCCAGGATGCACTGCGCAACCAGATCAAAGGCCGCCCCGCGCAGACCTATTTCCAGCCGGCCCGGCAATGGATTTTCGGCGAAAACACGAAAATTTATAATTACGAACTCTTTGATGCCGATCAAAACCTCTTTGGCGGATTGAGCGTCTTTGAGCTCGACCCACAAACGTTTGAGATTCGCCGCCGCGTATTTGCGACGCGCGCCACCTGGGTGCAATCCGAAAACACCTGGGCGCTGACCGGCGGATGGATACGCGATTTCACAGGAGGCAAGGTCAGCCGCTACACCCCATTCAAAGTGCAATCGCTTCCGGAGATTTCCGAGCCGCCCAGCTACTTCCGTCGTGAGGTGCGCCAGTCCTACCAGATGAACTGGCGGCAGCTGGGAGAATACATACAAGGCTTGAAACAAGCAGGCTTCGACACAGCGCGGCTTTCCGTGCAATGGCAGAAGAAGTTCGCGTTCCCCTTGATCGCTGGAATCATCGTTTTTCTGGGCGCGCCTTTTGCCTTCCTGACAGGTACGCGCGGAGCTGTCGGGGGCTTGGCTGTCGCGGTGGGCGTCGCCATCGTGTACTGGGCTACGGCCGCGCTGTTTGAGGCAATGGGCTCGGTTGGGCAGCTCCCGCCGCTGCTCGCGGCCTGGGCGCCGGACGCCATCTTTGGATTTCTCGGTGTCTACTTCTTCTTGAAGATGCCGACGTAGGCAGAAGAACTCGCAGCCACGGTTGGCGAGTTTCGGACCGAGCTCCAGCCGGCAGAAACATCTAAAGTCTTTCTTCAAGAGGTAACAAAAACTCAAAGCGCTCTATTTTCAATATCTAAGGCACAACTTGAGCGACTTCTTTTCGAGCGCCGCGCGAGCTCGGAGTAACGCGCTCGCGGCAAAATTTCACCGTCGCGAAACCATTCTGCAATCCTCCATCGTGACTTTCATTTAACCCGCCTGTACCAAAACAATCCGACAGCTGTTTCAAAGTACTATTGCCGCGATGCGCAGCGAGGGAAAAAATGCCTCAACCGAGGCCAGGGACGCTATCAAGGGCGACCGTTCCTGAACCGGCTTGGGGACTCAAATGAAATACGCTTTGGTTCTGATGGGGATCCTCTTTGTCGCGCCGCAATCCGCGCCGGCAAATACGCCTGCATTCGCGCAGTGCGGAACCTACGACTCCTACATCTTGCTTTATAAATCGATCCAGAAGTTTGAAGAGCTGGGGAAGCTGCACTGCGGCGAGAGCCTGATGATCACCGGGCAGGACGGCGATTTCACGCAGGTGCGAACAACGGACGGCAGGCTTGGCTGGGTGCCTAGCAGCGATCTGTCCACAACCGCGCCTGCTCCTCAGACCGTTTACTCATTCGGGTGGACCCAGAAGCCCAAACCAGAGACGAAGCCAGATACCGCAGTCGCTCAGCCGATCAGCCAAACGCCCGAACCAGCGCCCCTTCAGACGCCCGTCGAAACATCTATACAACCGCTTGCGCAGACAGCTCCTCGCACGATCGTCGAGCCAGCTGATCAGATGCCTGCTGAGACAATGGTTCAGCCGAGTGTCGGACCGGTCGTCGAACCAATCACCCGGGCACCGAGCGTGGCGGCCGAATCCAGTCCTGCAGCTGCGCCCGCAGCGGCGCCCGTCCCGGCGGCGAGCCAGCCGCTAGTACGCTCTATCGTCGCGCGACCCAGCGAATCCGCGGCGCTGCTGACGAATGTAAACGTGATGAAAATGCAAGGCGCCCACTTGGGCCCTGATGCCATCATCACGCGACTGAATGCCGCGCGCTGCGATTTCGACACTTCGCCGGCCGCACTACATCGTTTGAAGCAGTCCGGAGTCTCCGACCGCATCATTCTGGCGATGATGCACGCGCCGGCCGCCTTTCCCGCGGTCCAGCCGGACGGAGCGCCTGCCGTCGAAGTAAAAATTCCAGATCAAACGCCGGTGCGACTGGCCGTAAGCAGCGATGTTTCTTCCAGCGATTTGCAGGAAGGCTCGGTCGTGGACATGGTTGTCGTCGACCCGGTCATGCTGGACGGCGTCACCGTGATTCCCCGAGGAGCGGAGGCGCGAGCGCGAATCATGGCTGTGAGACGCACAAGTTTGGGAGGATCCGGGCAGGTGGTTTGGTTCATGCAGGACGTTATTGCCGCTACCGGCGACCATATCCCGGCAAGTTTCGCCGCAGTGCAGGATGCTAAACCGGCCATCGGGAGGTTTGCCGGCTATCCGTTCTTCCTCTCCGAATTTCACAAAGGCGCGCCGGCGATCGCGGCTTCCCCAGACCGTTTCACGGCTCTGGTCGATGGCGACATCCCCCTGCGCATAGCGCGGTTTTCAAACTCTGAGCAGTCCGCCGCGAAACCTGAAGTGCAACCGCAACCAATTTCTCAAGTCACTCCGGTCGTAACTACTGCGCCGGTTTTCCCGGTGCTCGTGCAAACACCGGACCAGCAAGCGGTCGTCAAACCTTAAAGTGGAACTGAAAGTTGGATTTCCTTGCAAGGTCCGCGCGTAGCGCTATGACGGCTTTACCTTACGGAGCTCTTTAACCTCCGCAGCGCGTGCAAAAAAAAATCTAAACTGACCCGCGAATTGTCGGCCAGCCCACGCTTGAACGATTTCTTTATGGTTCGGGTCGGCTCGCCATTCCGCATCGCTTAAGCACTTCGCGGCCCGCGCAATATCCTTGCCGGCAAGAACAAAATTCCGCGTAGCAAGTCGAACACGCCATCGACCGCGATCCCCAGAATCCGGAACGGCAGCAAAATGAGCCAGACGATCGGATACAGCAACAGCGCGAGCAAGGCCAGCGGCCAGCACAACACCAGCAGAATGCACCACAGTAGAAATTTCACCATCATCTCCTCGCTCCGGTTCCCTTCGGTACTTTCTCGCGGCGTAGAGGCAGGCTGCATACTCAATCCGGGCCCGCCGCCCGTCACATATAGTTGATACGCGCGAAACCCCGTTTTCGTTCACTGTCCCGTCGGACGCGGCACCAGCGACTTGATCTTCTGTATCACCAGATCAATCCCTACGTCATTGTGGCCGCCCTCAGGAATAATCACATCCGCGTAGCGCTTGGAAGGCTCGACAAACTCCAGGTGCATGGGCCGCACCGTCTTCATGTATTGATCAACGACCATTTGCGTCGTGCGCCCGCGGTCGCGTATGTCGCGCACTAGCCTCCGGATGAAACGCAAGTCCGGGTCGGTGTCCACGAATATCTTAATGTCCAGCAACTCGCGCAGCGCCTTGTTTTCAAAAATCAGAATCCCTTCGACGATAATCGCCGCGCGCGGCTCAATGCGCACAGTGCCGTGCAAGCGCTGAAAGTTCGAATAATCGTAGGTGGGGCGTTCAATCGCTTGGCCGGCGCGCAATCGCCGCACATTTTCGGCGAGTAGCGGCGTGTCCATGGAATCGGGATGGTCGAAATTTACTTTGACGCGTTCGGCAAACGGCATGCCGGGATAATCGCGATAATAATTATCCTGCTGCAGCACCACCACGTTCGTCTCAGAGAGCGCGTCGATAATTCTCCGCGTGATCGTGGTCTTGCCCGAACCGGTTCCGCCGCAAATGCCAATGATCAGCGGCCGGCCATCGGTCGTCGCTAATTTACCAGGCGAAATGGTCTGCTCCCCGCCGGCGTTCCAGTAGGCGGCGCATCGCCAGAGCCGCAGGCATCGACCTCGGTATGCAGCTCAGCTCAGCGCTTCGCGTTCGCCGACTTCTTCCCTTCAATCACCGCCTGCGCTGCAGCCAGTCGCGCAATCGCCACACGGAACGGCGAGGCGCTCACGTAATCCATCCCCGCGCGATGGCAGAATTTCACGCTCTCCGAATCGCCGCCGTGCTCGCCGCAAATTCCGATCTTCAGTTTCGGACGCGTCTTGCGCCCGCGCGCGATTGCCCATTCGATCAGCAGACCAACTCCCTCGATGTCCAACGTCTGGAACGGGTCCTCTTTGAAAATCGCCGCCTTGCGCTCGTCCACGTATTCCGGCAGGAACCGTCCGGCGTCGTCGCGCGAAAGGCCCATGGTCGTTTGCGTGAGGTCATTCGTACCGAAAGAAAAGAACTCGGCAACCTCGGCAATCTGATCCGCGAGCAAAGCAGCGCGCGGCAACTCGATCATCGTTCCTACCAGATATTCAAGCTTCACTTTAGACCGTGAAATAATCTCGTCAGCGACCCTGCGCGTCTGTTGCTCCAAAATTCTCAGCTCTTTCTTGTCCAGAATCAGCGGATGCATGATCTCAGGCAACACTTTAATGCCCCGTTTCTGGCAATCGATCGCTGCTTCAATAATCGCTCGAACCTGCATATCCAAAATCTCCGGATATGTAATGCACAACCTGCACCCGCGATGGCCAAGCATGGGGTTGGCTTCATGTAATTGTTCGACTCGGCGAGCTACAGCTTCAGGTGAGATCCCGATCTTCTTCGCTAGCTCGGCCTGCTTCGCCGGATCGTGCGGCACAAATTCGTGCAGCGGCGGATCAATCAAGCGAATCGTCACCGGCAGCCCCTTCATAGCCTCAAAAATGCCGATGAAATCCCGGCGCTGAAATGGCAGCAGCTTGTCGAGCGCCGCACGGCGCGCTTCGGGCTCCTCGGCCAGAATCATTTCCTGAATGGCCTGCTGGCGCTCAATGCTTTTCTCCGGGTGCTCGAAATCCTTGAAGAACATGTGCTCGGTGCGGCAGAGTCCGATGCCTTCGGCGCCCATTTCGCGTGCCACACGCGAATCGTGCGGCGTGTCCGCGTTGGTGCGCACGCCCAGTCGGCGAACTTTATCAGTCCAGGACATCAGCGTCGCGAAAGCTTTTGGTGGCTCCGGCCGGACCAGCTCGATTTGGCCGGTGTACACCGAGCCATCGCCGCCATCCAGAGTGATCCACTCCCCTTCGCGCACCGATTTGCCGCCAGCATGTATCGACCTTTTCGCCAGATCGATATCCATTTTTTCCGCGCCGACGATGCAGCACTTGCCCCAACCACGCGCCACCACCGCCGCGTGGCTGGTCTTGCCGCCCGTCGCCGTCAGAATTCCCTGCGCGACGAACATTCCGCCCACGTCTTCCGGGCTGGTCTCATGCCGCACCAGAATCACCTTCTCGCCGCGTGCCGCCCACTCCTCGGCTGCTTGCGCGGTGAACACCGCCTTTCCCACCGCTGCTCCCGGTACAGCGTTATTTCCGGTGACCAGCAAGCGGCTAGACAATTCCGTGCGTGACATCTTGGGATCAATCACCGGATAAAAAAGCCGCTCTACGTCTTCCGGCTTGATGCGTTCAAGTGCTTCTTCAACTTTGATCAGCTTTTCGTTCACCATGTCCACGGCAATCTGAAACGCCGCCGATGGTGACCGCTTGCCGGTGCGCGTCTGGAGCATGTACAGCTTGCCGTTCTCAACCGTGAACTCCAGGTCCTGCATGTCGCGATAATGTTTCTCCAGCGTCTGCCGCACGCGTTCAAGCTGCGGATACACCTTCGGCATGCGCCGAGCCATTTCCTTCAAATGCATCGGCGTGCGAATTCCAGCGACCACGTCCTCGCCCTGCGCGTTCAGCAGAAAATCGCCAAAAAATGTCTTCTCGCCTGTCGAAGGGTCGCGCGTAAAACAGACTCCAGTGCCTGAGCTATCGCCCGTGTTGCCGAAAACCATTTGCACGACGTTCACGGCCGTTCCCAGCAGCCCTGTGATTTTCTCGACGCGCCGGTACGTTACCGCCTTCTCGCCCATCCACGAGTCGAACACGGCACCAATCGCGCCCCACAGCTGCTCTTGCGGATCATCGGGAAATGCCTTCCCGGTCTTCTCTTTGTAGTAAGCCTTGTATTCGCCGACCAGTTTTTTCCAGCCTTCGGCGCTCACTTCGGTATCATCTTTCACGCCGAGCGATTGCTTCATCGCGCGCAGGCGGTGCTCCAGATCTTCCTTCGGCAATCCGATCACGACCGAGGAATACATCTGCACGAAGCGGCGGTAGGCGTCATAGGCGAATCGTTCATTTTTGGTGGCCTGCGCCAGTCCCTGCACCGCACGATCATTCAGCCCCAAGTTCAGAATCGTCTCCATCATTCCGGGCATGGAGCGCGCCGAGCCGGAGCGCACGCTGACCAGCAACGGATCTTTCGCGTCGCCCAATCTCTTGCCTGTAAGTTTTTCCAGCCGGGCGATGCTCTTGGCGACTTCGCCGCGCAGCGCGCCCGGATACTTCCGGCCGTGCGTCAGAAAATAATCGCAGGTCTCGGTGGTGATTGTGAACCCCGCCGGCACGGGGAGTCCGATGCGCGTCATTTCCGCCAGCCCCGCACCCTTGCCTCCTAGAAGGTCGCGCATCTCGCCAGTGCCGTCAGCCTTGCCTGCTCCGAAAAAATAAACATATTTCATTGTTAGGCCTCAAGACTCGCTTTAAGTTCGCGAGAGGATGTATGAGAGACGACCTGCGGCACGCCTCTCACTAAACAGTTGAATAAATTCGTCGGCGCTCCGACAAGTCAACGGTCACTTCAATGCGCGCAATAGGAGCTCAGAAATTACTTCGCTTCCTCGCCGCCCAACTCTGAAAAATCCGCGATCGTAGAAAACTCTTTAAGTAATCCCGCTAGCAGGGCCACGCGATTGCGCCGCACATTTTGGTCCTCAACCATCACTAGAACCTTGTCGAAAAATAAATCTACCGCCGGTCGAAGGCCTGAAATTGCTTCCAGCGCCTCGCGATACTTCTTGGTCTTTTTCTTGAGGGTCGCTTCGCCGCCGATTTGCTGCGCCGTGTTATACAAGGCGCGCTCCGCCGGCTCCCACAGCAGGTCAGCTTGCACCACCAGCTGCGATTTATCGATTCCGGCCGCCGACTTCTCCAGGATATTGCGAATGCGCTTGAAGGAGGCCGCCAAGGGCGCGAAGTTTTTCATGTTGCGAATGGCTTTCACTGCGGCGACGCGGTCTACCGCGTCCACCAGATCGTCGGCGCCAGCCGCGAAGGCCGCGTTGATCTCGTCGTAGGCGAAGCCGCGCCGCTCACGCAGAGTGTAGCGCGCTCGCTCTAGCAGAAAATCGAGCACCTGCTTCTGGACCGCTTCGTTCGCTTCCACTCGCGGCGCATTTTCCTTCAGCGCCTTGCCTGCAGCTGAGATCGCGGCGGAAAGCGACAGCGGCAACTTGCGCTCCAGAATAATCTTCACGATTCCCTGCGCCGCGCGACGTAGCGCGAAAGGATCGCTCGAGCCCGTCGGCACGGCGCCCACTGCAAAACACCCGACCAGCGAATCCAGTTTGTCCGCAAGCGCGACGGCGCAGCCGGTTAAATTTCGCGGCAGCGGATCATCGAGCCCCATCGGTTGGTAATGATCATACACAGCCCAGGCGATATCTTCCGGCTCACCCTGCGCCCGCGCGTACAGCCCACCGACTACGCCCTGCAATTCTGGGAATTCCCCCACCATTCCAGTGACAAGATCACATTTCGCAAGTTCAGCGGCGCGATCCGAACCCGCCACGTCCGCCTGCGATACGCCGCCGCTAAACCATTGTTCGGCCAGCCATCGCGCCAGGGAACGCATGCGCGTGACCTTATCGCCGTAGCTTCCGAGCCGCGATTCGTAGGTCACAGCAGCAAGCTTCGGAAGGTAATCGCCCAGCTTCGTCTTCTGATCCGTCCGCCAGAAAAATTGCGCATCGGCGAATCGCGCGCGCAACACGCGTTCGTGCCCCGCACGCACCAGCCCCTTGGGATCCTTCGGCAGGTTGATCACCGCTAGAAAATGCGGCGCCAGTTCCCCTTCGCGCGATTCCAGGCCGAAATATTTCTGATGGTCGCGCATTACCGTCAGCAGGATTTCGTCCGGCAACGCTAGATACGCCGGATCAAAATCGCCCAGGATGACGCTCGGGTATTCGTTGAGATATGCGACCAGATGCAGCAACTCTGCATCCTCATGCGTGTGCAAACCTCCGCGGCTGGTCAGTGCACGAATCTCACTTGCGATTTTACTTTCGCGCGCGGCAGGCCGGCACAATACAAAGTTCTTCTTTAACTTCGCTTCGTAGTCCCCGGCGTGCTTCACCGGGATATGTTTCTTCCCGAGAAACCTGTGGCCGTCCGTATGATTCCCCGCTTCGACGCCGGCGAAGGAAAACGGCACGATCTTGCCGTCGAGCAGCGCCACGATCCAGCGAATCGGCCGAATGAAGCGCGGCCCGTGCGCGCCCGTCCAATACATCGAGCGCGGCCAGGAAATCCCCTGAATTACCTGCGGCAGTACTTCGCCCAGAATCTTCGCCGCGGGCCGGCCGATCACCACCTGCTTCGCGCAAAGGTATTCGCCCTTCGGCGTGTTCACGATGCTCAGCTTCGATACCGGAATTCCCTGCTTCTCCGCAAAACTCATCGCCGCACGAGTCGGCTCGCCGACTTGATCGTACGCCACCGATTTCGGTGGCCCGGTGATTTCGCGCGTCACATCTTCCTGACGCATGCGCACGCCGCGCGCAATCGCGACCAGCCGGCGCGGCGCACCGAAAGTCTCCATCGAACTCTCGGCCGATTTTTCTTCAAGCAATCCGTGCGCAAGAAATTGCTTGTGAAGTAATACTTTAAGCTCCTGCGAAGCTTTCAAAATCATGCCTGCAGGAATTTCTTCGCAGCCGATCTCAAAGAGAAAATCTCCGCGTGATTTTCCGCCCGTCGCTGCTGCTTTCCCCTTCATGCGACTACCTTCGTCGCATCAGGAACTGCGCCGGCGCTTTGTTCCAGCCAAGCCGCAGCCACGCGGATCGCAAGTTTGCGCACGCGCGCGATCAGCGCCGCGCGTTCCGTCACCGAAATCGCGCCGCGCGCGTCGAGTAGGTTAAACAGGTGAGAGCACTTCAGGCAGAGGTCGTAAGCTTGCAGAATCGGAAAACCCTTCTTTTGCGGGCCTTTCAGTGCGGCATAAGCCGCGAGCAACCGCGCCGACTCAGCTTCGGCAAGGTCAAACTGCTTCCGCGTGGACACCGCGTCGGCGTGATCGAAGCTATAGGCGGAAAATTGCTGCTCTTCGGCCAGGCGCACCTGTCGGTACGTCACTGTCTCCGACCAACGCACGTCGAAAACGTTATCTACACCCTGCAGGTAAGAGGCAATACGGTCCAGTCCGTAGGTCAGCTCCACCGAGATCGGATCGAGGTTCTGCCCGCCGCTCTGCTGAAAATAAGTGAACTGCGTAATTTCCTGCCCGTCGAGCAGCACTTGCCAGCCAATCCCCCACGCGCCGAGCGTCGGTGATTCCCAGTTGTCTTCCTCGAAGCGAATATCATGTTCCTTCAAGTTGATCCCCACCGCGGCCAGGCTCTCCAGGTATAGATCCTGCACATCCGCAGGTGCGGGTTTCAGTATCACTTGAAGTTGCGTGTGCTTGTAAAGCCGGTTGGGATTTTCGCCGTAGCGTCCGTCGGCGGGACGCCGGCTCGGTTGCGCATAGACCACGCGGTAAGGCTCCGGGCCGAGCACGCGCAGAAAGGTTTCCGGATGCATCGTTCCAGCGCCGACTTCAATATCGTACGGTTGTTGAAGTATGCAGTCGCGGCGCGTCCAGTACTCTTCAAGTTTTAGTAGAAGATCCTGAAAGCTCAGGCCCTTGACAATCTCCGCCGCAGGTTTACCGTCCAAAACTTTCTTCACGTGTTTCTTCACGCCAGGGACTCCAGCAGTTCCCGCGACTTCAGCCTGCGGTCAATTTGATGTTCGATGACGTCGAGCATAACATCGCTCAGGTCGCGCGCGGTGCGCGGCGAGATCATTTCTTCGTTCAACTTATCGAGGCGCTCGCCCAACATTTTTCGCGCCGCAGCCAGCACCGCAAAAGAAAGTGTGCGCGTCCCCGGCCTGCGGCACTTGCTGCACGAGATCGCCGAAGCGCTCGGCGAGAAAAAAGCCGCCTCCTTGGGGTCCAATTTGCGCCCACAGCGCGCGCAAGCATCCAGCGCCGGCAGCCAACCACCCAGCTTCACGGTCCACAGCACAAAATAAGCCAGCGGCAATTCAGGCTTGCCGGTCTTCTTAATGGTCTGCGCGACGACGAGCAGCAGGCGAAAGTTCGCGTCCGCAGGCTCGTGGTCCGGGAGCACCGTCTCGGTCACTTCGCTCAAAATCGCCAGCGCTACGCCCGAGCCGTAGTCGCGGAACGCGTCCAGAAACGATTCCACCAGATCGCACTGGTTGATTCTCACCAGCTCGCGATTTTGCTTCTCGTAAAACCAGATGTGCACGTGCGAAAGCCGCTCCAGAGTCGAGCCAAAGCGGCTTTTGGTGCGCCGCGCGCCGGAAGCCACCCCGCGAACGCGGCCCATCGAACGCGAAAGAAAGCTAACCAGCCGGTCGGCTTCGCCCAGCGGATAACTCTGCAGGATAATGGCCTCGGATTCGTGAACTGGCATCGGGGTGCCGGCGCGTTGCGACGCAGAGGGACGATCCGCTCCGCCAAAATCGGAACAACATCCCCTCTGTGCTGACCGCGCGCATGCGAAACAAAAATTCTTATCACAGCGCGGCATCCGGCGCAATTGCAAAACGAATTTCCAGCGCGCCGCGGCTGGCGATGCCGTAAATTGTTAAACCTCCTCGGCCCTGCGCATCATCATTGCCTCTTGAAAATGTCGCAGCCTCGGATAGAGTCCAATAGGATGATGCGACCTAATTCAAACCGAGAAGTCACCAAGCGCCCGGAAACCCATCCGTGATCCCTCTGCAAGATTTAACGCCGCG
>Ga0070764_10000980_pt1 | contig 12107 bp, 9 predicted proteins | sample HubBroMetageWRM4_FD_67287 | JGI IMG/M metagenome (GOLD analysis project Ga0070764, IMG submission 67287) | Warmed soil microbial communities from the Hubbard Brook experimental Forest, New Hampshire - Hubbard Brook CCASE Soil Metagenome WRM 4 | ecosystem: Environmental > Terrestrial > Soil >... | reverse complement strand
CGCTTCGCTTCAACCTGACGTTACGCGCGCGGTTCAATTTTCTGGGCTTCCTGTTCGCCTCGGCCGCGTGGAGGCTGCGCCACAGGTGCAGCGTCGCGTAGGCGCGCCACGGGCGCCAAGTCTCGGCGCGTGCGTCGAGCGCGCGATGATTGGCGAGTCCGCTCGCGCGAAGCAGCGCCACGTCGCCCGTGGGAAACGCATCCGGATCGCCGAACGCGCGCATTGCAACGTACTGCGCCGTCCACGCGCCAACGCCGGGAATTTCTCGGAACTTTTCCGCAAACTCTGGCACGTCGATCACGCCGTCAAACGAAAGCACACCGTCGCGCACGCGCCGCGCGAATTCGCGAATCGTTTCGGCACGCGCTTTCGTGAGGCCCACTCGCGAGAGATCCGCGCCCGCCAACATTTTCGCGCTCGGAAAAATGCGCGCAAGGCCGGCGGCGGGCGCGTAGGCTACGCCGAATTGCTCGGCGATGCGGCCCGTGATCGTCGAAGCGCCCTGCACGCTGATCTGCTGCCCCACAATCGCGCGAACCGCCAGCTCGAAGCCATTCCACGCGCCGGGCACGCGCATCCCGGGCGTTGCGCGAACCATCGGCGCGAGCAATGCATCCGCGCGCAGCGATCGCGCGATTTTTGCTGGGTCAGCGTTCAGGTCGAGCATCGCACGAATGCGCTCCACGATGTGGAATAGCGCCGCGGAATCGTCGAACTCGATCGTCAGTGCGAGTGCGTGCTTCGAAGCAGCGAGACCGACTTCGAAATACCCGCGCCGGCCGTTCCATTCGATCGTCCGGCGGTACGCGTTATTCTCGACGTGTTCGACTCCCGGAATTGCGCGCCGCCGCAGAAAATCGAGGATGCCGTCCCAGTCGTATGGCGGGCGGAAACGCAGCTCGAACGAATAGCGATTTTCGCCCCCGCTGGCGGGGGATTCCGGTCGCGCGAGTTTCCGGATGTGCGTCGGAGTGCGCTTGTACGTGTTGCGGATCGCCGCGTTGAACCGCCGCACGCAACCGAAGCCGGACGCGAATGCCACTTCGCCCATCGGCAGTCGCGTCTCATCGATCAATTTTTTTGCGAAATGCAGCCGTCGCGTCTGCGCCACGGAACTCGGCGTCGCGCCGAGATGCTTCAAAAATAATCTCCGCAGGTGCCGCGGACCGACGCCGAGACGCTCGGCAAGACCCTCGACGCCACCGGACTCAAGCCCGCTTTCGCCGATCAAAAGCATCGCGCGCGACACAGTGTTCGAAGTTCCGGCCCACGCCTTCGTTCCCGGCGAGCATTCCGGCCGGCAACGAAGGCACGGGCGATAACCGGCCTCGGCGGCCGCCGCGGCGGTGGGGAAGTAGGTGCAGTTTTTTTCTTTGCACGTCGGCGCGGGACAAATCGAGCGGCAGTACACGCGGCTGCCCTTCACGCCGATGAAAAATTTACCGTCGAATCGCGGGTCGCGCGAAAGCCGCGCTCGCGAGCACACGCGCCAGGGAAGTGTCATAGACCGATCATAGGCGACGCGCCGCATAGAGCTAGACGTTTTCGGACATCAACATGGGACCCCATCTTACGCCCGGCGCGCACGCTAACGCACACGACAAACGCAAAGTATTCGAGTCCGAAACCGTCCAACACTCGGCGCCCAGTGAATTTATGTTGTAGTCCGCGGCGACGTTCACACTAACCCCAAGCGGGAACGTCGTAGGTCCACGGCGTCGCCGCCACTCGTCTCCGTCGAGACTCCGGCGGCCGCGCCTTGGAAGTGCAAATTAAAACGCAGTGCGTTGCGACACGACGCCGCGATCATTCGAACTGAGGAGAATTCTCGATGCTGAATCGTAAAGTTTTGCTGGGCTTCTCGTGCTTGCTCGCGGTCGCGGCTTTGGCGTTCGCGGTCCACGCCCGCGCCACCGCGCACCTCACCCACCCGCCGGCTGACGCGCAAGCGAAAGCTTCGCCGCGCTGCTCGACGGCGGAATATCACCAACTCGATTTCTGGCTGGGGGATTGGGACGCATACGACGTAAGCGATCAGAAAACCGTCGCGGCTCGCCTGAAGGTCACTCCCGTCGTTGGAGGTTGCGCGTTGCAGGAGGACTATCAGCAGTTTGACGGAATGAAGGGTTGGAGTTTTTCTGGTTACGACGCGCACGCAGGCGGCTGGCACCAGAATTGGGTGACGAACGGCGGCACCTGGCTTTTCATGAATGGAAAATTTCAGGACGGCACGATGGTGCTGATCGCCACCGAACACAAGGCGAGCGGCGACGCGCTGATGCGTAGCTCGTGGAAGGCTGTCGATGGCAACGTCCGCGAGTGGGCCGATGAATCCACAGACAACGGCGCGACGTGGACGCCGATGTTCGACATGATCTTCAAGCCGCACCAAGCCGTGAACGGACAGTAGCGCGACGAAGCTCGCGGCTTAAACTTCTGGCGTTGAGCCGTCGCCCGTTGCGTCGCCAACGGAGAAGTATGAGCAGTCGGGATGTTGGAACACGAGAGCGCTGACGCTCGCTTCCGGATCCATCATCATGCCTTCGGTGAGGTGCACGCCGATTTCTTCGGGGCGCAGCAGCAGCCACAGGCCTGCTTGATCCTCGAGGTTCGGGCACGCGGGATAGCCGAAGCTGTAGCGCTTGCCGCGATAGCGCGACGTGAAGCGGTCCTGCATCGTCATCGTCGGCGGATCGGGGAAGCCCCAATCTTCGCGGATGCGGCGGTGCAACCATTCCGCGCATGCTTCGGCCGTCTCGATCGCGAGTGCCTGCAGCGCGTGCGAGAAAAGGTAACGGCCCGCGGCTTTTGCCTCTTCGGATTTTTCGCGGATGTTTTTTCCGGCCGTCACCACAAACAGCGCAAGGTGATCGCGCTCGCCCTTCACGGCGGGCAGAATGTAGTCGCTCAGGCACAGCTTGTCTTTCACGCGCTGGCGCTGGAAGTGGAAGGTGTGGACGGGCGTATTCGCCGAAGGCTCGAAGAGCGCGATGGAATTTCCGCGGCGCTCAGCCTCGAAGAATTGCCACACCGCGCCGACCTTCATGTAGCTCGCGCACTCCTGCTTCACTTCGTCCACGGCCGCTTGTAATTCCAGCGCACGCGGATCGCGCGCGGCCAAAGCTTTTTCGAAGCTGCCGCGGAAGCCGAGGTGCCGGCCGAAGAGCATGTACGGATTCACGTAGCTCCACATTTCCGCAAGGTCCGGCACGGCGCGCACCTTGCGGTCGAGATACGCAACCGGCTGAATCGGTAGATCCACGCGCACGCGCGGCGAACGCTCGTCGCCCGCAGGTTCGAGTGGCGCAGAGGCCGGCTCGTCGAGGAGGGCGGTGCCAACGTGAACGTGCTTCTCGATTGTGGTCGCGCGCGTCGTGGGGTCGCTCAGCTCGTTCATCAGGCGCAGGCCGGTCATCGCGTCTTTCGCGTAGCAGACGGCGCTTGCATACTGCGGCGCAATTTTGCCGCGCGTGAATTTGTCGGAGAGCGCGGCTCCGCCCACGAGCAGCGGCACGTTGATGCCGGCTTCGCGCAAGTCGGAAGCGGTCGTCACCATCTGCTGCGCGCTTTTCACCAGCAAACCGGACAGACCTATGGCGTCGGGCTTGTGCTCGCGAAAGCCTTTGATTAAATCCTCAGGCGGAACTTTGATTCCGAGGTTGATCACGTCGTAGCCGTTGTTCTTCAGAATGATCTCGACGAGATTCTTGCCGATGTCGTGCACGTCGCCTTTCACCGTGGCGAGCACCACCTTCGCGCGCTTCTCGGTGTCGGCCTTCTCCATAAAGCTTTCCAGGTGGCCGACGGCCGTCTTCATCGCTTCGGCGGATTGGAGCACCTCGGCGACGATCAGCTCGTTGTTGTTGAACAAGCGGCCCACTTCGGCCATACCCGCCATCAGCGGGCCGTTGATGATGTCCATCGGCGGCGCGCCTTCTTTCATTTTCAGGTCGAGGTCGGGAATCAGGCCGTCTTTGGTCCCCTCGAGAATGTAGTTTGAGAGGCGCTGATCGAGCGGCAGGTCGGCCGCCTTTTCTTTTTTCTTCGTGCCTGCGCCGCGGAAATGTTCCGTGATCGCTACGATGTGAAAACTGTTCACGGCGGCTTTCTGTTCGCGCGATTGCTGCCGCCAGTCGGCAGGAACGTCGCGAAGCAGCGCCGCATTCGTGTGGTCTTCAGGCACTTCGGCTGGCGGCGTATTGAATAGCAGGCTCTCCGCGAGCTTGCGCTCTTTGTCGGGCAACGAGCCGTAGCGCTCGAGGCGCTCGGCATTCACGATGGCCAGGTCGAGCCCGGCTTTCGTGCAGTGGTAGAGGAAAACGGAGTTCACCACTTCGCGCGCGCCCGGCGGCAAGCCGAACGAGACGTTTGAAATTCCCAGCACGGTACGCACGAACGGAATCGACTTCTTGATTTCGCGGATGCCTTCGATCGTTTCCACGGCGCCGCCGATGTAATTTTCGTCGCCGGTCGCGCATGGGAACACCAGCGGATCGAAAACGATATTCTCGGCGTGGATGCCGAATTTTCCGGTGAGCAAACCGTGCGAGCGTTCGGCAATCTCGCGTTTTCGTTCGCGCGTGAACGCCTGCGCCTGCACTGGGTCTTCGTCGATGCAGCCGACCACTAGCGCCGCGCCGTAGGAACGCGCCAGCGGGCACACGCGCTCAAATTTTTCTTCGCCGTCTTCGAGGTTGATCGAATTGATGATGCTCTTGCCCTGGCAGTAGGTGAGCGCCAGCTCGATGCCGCGCGGATCGGTGGTATCGATCATGATCGGCGCTTTGATTTTGCGGATCAGGTGCTCGTAGAAGGGCGGAACGTCCGCCAGTTCATCGCGGTCGGTGCTTTGCAAGCAGACGTCCACGATGTGCGCGCCGCTTTTCACCTGGCGCCGGGCGATTTCCGTCGCCTCTTCCCACTGTTCCGCGGCGACCAAATTCTTGAAGAGCCGCGAGCCGATCACGTTCGTGCGTTCGCCGACGATCAGCGGCCGCGTGGATTCTTCGGCTTCCACCATCTCGATGCCGGAATACACGGCGCGATGATTCGGATCGGGCAGCACGCGCGGCTTTTTGCCCTCCGCCATTTGCGCCATCGCGCGAATATGTTTTTCCGTGGTGCCGCAGCATCCGCCCACGATGTTGAGCCAGCCGCGCTCGATGAAGCGATCGAGTTGCTCGGCGAGCGTGGTTGGCGTCTCGCCGTACAGTCCCTCTTCGTTCGGCAAGCCGGCGTTGGGATAGCAAGAAACCGCGCGGCTCGTCAGCGACTGAAGCGTGCGGACGTGATCGGTCATGAATTCCGGACCGGTAGCGCAGTTCAGTCCCAGCGCGATCAGGTCCACGTGATCGAGCGAAGTCCAGAGCGCTTCGATACCTTGACCCGCGAGCATCGTGCCCATCGCTTCGATCGTCACTGAAACGATCAGCGGAATCGGCTGGCCGATTTCGCGCCCAAGCTCTTGAATCGCCAGCACGCCCGCCTTGATGTTGCGCGTGTCCTGGCACGTTTCGAGCAGCAGCAGATCCACGCCGCCCTCGACGAGCCCGCGCGCCTGCTCCAGATAATTATTGCGAAGCTGCTCGAACGTGATTCCGCCCGTAACGCTGATCGCCTTCGTCGTCGGGCCCATCGACCCGGCCACAAAGCGTGGCTTTGCGCTGGTGGAAAGTTTGTCCGCTTCCGTGCGCGCCAGTTCCGCGGAGACGCGGCTGATTCGCAGCGCTTCCGCGCCAAGCGCGTATTCGGCGAGCACCAGCGGCGTGCTGCCGAACGAGTTCGTTTCGATAATGTCCGACCCGGCTTCGAGATATTTGCGATGAATGCCGGAGACCACGTCTGGCCGCGTGAGCACCAGATTCTCGTTGCAGCCTTCGAGCGCGGGTCCGCCGAAATCCGCAGCGGTGAGATTTTCCTGCTGCAGCATCGTGCCCATCGCGCCATCAAGCACGAGGATGCGCTGCCGAAGCAGTTCGCGGAGCGTGGCGCCTTGTTGGATCAGGTTTCGCATTGCGGTCATCGGGGCACCTCGCCACAAGCGCGATCAGGCGCAGGAGAGGCCACAGAAAATTCTATCGAGACATTCGATGTAACGCGAGGAAACGTCGATGCAAAGTTCGACAAACGAGGAGCCTCAAAACGTGAGGCCGCGCCACTGGCCAGCAGGCGCTCGAAACGGGGATGAACGGTCACACGACTTAGATTCAAGTTCTGATCGAAGGTTTACGCTCCTTGACTGTCTAGAAATTCAATGGGCACGCCCGACGGAACCATTCCGATCGCAGCGCCGCGCTGCAAAAGCGTGGTCACAGCGCGACGGCCTTCCGGTCCGTAGTCCAGCGTCCATTTATTCACATACATTCCCACAAACTTGTCGGCGAGCACCGGGTCCATATCGCGCGCGAATTGCAGCGCGTAGTCCAGCGCCGGCTCGCGATGATCGAGCGCGTACGCCACCGATTCGCGAATGATGCGCGAAACCTGCTTGCCCAGCTCCGGCCCCAGCTTGCGGCGAATCGCATTCGCGCCGAGCGGCAGCGGCAATCCGGTTTCTTCCTGCCACCACACTCCGAGATCGACGACCTTATTCAAGCCCATCCCCGAAAACATCAGCTGCCCTTCGTGAATCAGCAAGCCCGCTTCCACTTCCTTGGCCTTCACGGCGTCCAAAATTTTGTCAAACGGCATCGTCACGGTCTTCACGTTCGGCTCGAAAAGCTTCAGCGCCAAATACGAAGTCGTGAGCTCGCCCGGAATCGCAATCGTGCGTCCCGCCAGCTCGGTCTTCTTGATCTGCGTGTTCGAAACGACGATCGGCCCGTAGCCTTCGCCGAAGCTCGCGCCGCAATCCATCAGCACGTACTTGTCAGCCACAAACGGGTAGGCGAAAAAGCTGATCGCCGTCACGTCGTACACTTCGTTCTTCGCGTCGCCATTCAGCGATTGAATGTCTTTCAGCACGTGCGTGAACTTCACGCCGGGCAGGCGCACCTTGTTGGTGGCCAGCGCATAGAACATGAAAGCGTCGTCGCTATCGGGCGAGTGCGCGAGTTTGATTTCAGTGGTGGCGGACATTACGGGCGTTGACATCTCTCCGTCCTTGCGGCGTCACAGAGATCGTTCACCCACCGCGCCGGGACTGGGTAAGCCACGGGGCGGGTTTTGGCGAAGCTGGTGCGAGCGCTTCGAACCCGCTGCGGTGAAACAACCAAGGAGTGCACGTCGAACTGCATGAGGCCGAAATTCGAGTGCCAAGAATAGCACACGCGCGCGATGCGTTCCAGCGAACGGACTCTGCTCCAGCGGCTGCTGCGAGCCTATTTGGTCGGGTTGTTACCTCGCAATGAACCCGGATACTCGCTCGGCAGCACCCACGCCGCGATCGCTTCAATCGCGGCGTGATCCACGTGCCCGGCCTGCTCGTATTCTTTCGGATTCGATTGTCCGCTGCCGCTGATGAAAAGGTGGTTCGCGTCCGGATAAATTTTCATCGTCACGTTCGAGCGGTTCCCCAGCGCGGATTGCCAGTCGCTGAAATTCGCCGGCGTCACCTGATAATCGCGCCCGCCCTGCAAAATCAGAATCGGAATTTTCAGCTTCTCCGCCGTCTTCACCGGATTGTAGCTGCGCAGGTCGAGCCAGTATGCGCCGTACGTCGTGGAGCCGAGAAACATCACCGTGTCGCCCGGCTTCAAATCCTTGCTTTCGATTTGATCCACAGCTTCTTGCGCCGCCGCGACTTGCTTCTCGCCCTCGTCGCTGGGCATCGCGCCGATATTCGCGAGGTAGTGAATCTGTTCCACCACCACGCGTTCGATTGGGCGCGTATTGCCGCCCATGATCACGATGCCGGCGATCACTGCGTTGCCCGTGGCGATGCGCGGCGCCAGATACGCGCCCAGGCTGTGGCCCAGTACATAAACCAGCTCGGGATTGATGCCGGGCTGCTTCGCCACCAGCGCCACGGCTGCGCGCGCGTCGTTGATCGTCTCGTCGTTTACCGTCAGCAGGTGCGGATCCGTCGCGCTTTTCTCGCCGTATTTTTGCGTGCGTTTGGTGTAGCGATAGACGGCGATGCCGTGCGACGCGAGCCCCCACGCGATATCTTTGAACGGCTTGTTCGGCCCGATCGACTCGTCCTCATCGTGCGGCCCTGAGCCTTGCACCAGCACGATCGCGGGGAACGGCCCGGGGCCATTCGGCACCGTCAGCGTGCCGGGCAATTCGTAGCCCTGATCTTCGAGCGTGAGCGATTTCTCGGTGAATGACGCCGTCTTTGCATACACCGGCGGCTGCCACTGCGATTCTTCTTGGTGCGGCCTGAGGCCGATGCCCGCGATTTTTCCGTCGGGATCGTACGCGACTGTCGCGTCGAGCTGTCCCTGCGCGAATACGAGCACGAGCTTCGCGGCGTCGAACGTCTGCACCTTCCCAGTCGTCACGTTCTCGATCGATTGCAATTTGCCAAACTGCGGCTCGATCTGCGCCCACTGTGCGCCTAATTTTCCGGCTGGCAGCGCCGCTGCCATTTTTGCGTCGAACTGTGATTCCACCGCGGCGAAATTTCCGGTGTTCATGTTTTGGATCACTTGCCGCGCGTTCGCTTCCACTTGTGCGGGGGGCTGTGAAGTTGTTTGAGCGACGGTCTGCGCGGGCGGCGCACTGGCTTCCATCGGCATGCGAGCCGCCACGCCCGACGGCGCGATGCACGCACCGGTAGCGACGACCAAAATCGCGAACGCGATCGATTTCATGGGAATCCTCTTTCGAGCTAGACGAACGAGGCACGAAAAATGTTTCAGGACTATTGTTCGCAATGGCGGAATATTTCCACGCCGCCGACGGCCACCGTGATCAGCGCCATCTTCAAAATTTCGCCGGGAAGGAAGGGAAGCGCGCCAAGCGTGAACGCCTGCCGCCAACCGAGGTGCATTCCAGTCGCGAGCCACGCGCAGCCGCCAAAAAAAATCACAATCTCGCCGCCGACGAGCGCACCCGCGAGCAACGCGCCGCGCACAGCATTCGTCAGATGCGACGCCGCCGATGAAGCGCGCTCACTCATCCAGCCCGTCACGAACGCCGCGAACGGATACGAGATCAAATAGCCGGCCGTTGGACCGGCGAAGCGCAGAATACCCGGCGCGCCGAGCGGCTGAAACACCGGCAACCCCGCCGCGCCCTCGAGAAGATAAAGTCCCACGGCGAGCGCACCGCGCCGCGCGCCTAGCATCACTGCCACGAGCAGCACGCCAAACGTCTGGCCCGTGATCGGCACCGGCGTCCACGGCAGAGGAATCACGATGTGAGCGCACAGCGCGAGGAGAATCGTCGCGGCCACGATGCGTACGGCATCGGCGGCGACGCCTTCCACCGGGAAAATTCGATCGGCGAGCACTTTCGTTTGGGACATCGTTTCCTCTATCGCCGCGGATGCGGGCGCGAAATTCGCAACAATTCAGACAACGCCGCGATTATACCTGACAGCGTGAAGCTCACTCGGATTTTTCACCGTCGATGAGCGGATCTTCATACGTCGCCACCGCGCCTTTTTTGTCGTCGCCGTGCACTTTGCTCGAAGAGTCCATGTAGAACGAGCGCTTGCCCGTGTCCGGATATTTTTGCGGCGTCGCGGCAAGCTCGAATGCCGTGTCGTTCCCGGATTTGTCCGGCACGATGCGGTAGCGGAACGCGTAGCCGTCTTTTTTTCCCGCGGCCATATCTTGATCCACTAGCGATGCCAGCTCGGTGGACACCTGATCTTTCGGCGCAGGTCCGAGCACAGCGAGCGACTCCGGCATGGCGCCAAACACGCGGTAGTAACGTTTGATTGCCTCAGAAAGATCGCGCAGATCCTGCACGACGGCATCTTCGCGCGCCGCCGCGTCGGCCACAGCCCACTGCTTCGCGAGCTGCGGAATATCGAACAGCACGAGGCCGATCGAAAGCAGGTGCCAGCCACCGGTTTCTTTGATGAGGCCGAAGTCCGCATCCGCGCCGTCGGCGACGCTCACCGGAATGAACGCGAGATTTTCGTGCACGCGCGGCTCGCCGAGTTGGTATTCCACGGTCGCGCCGGGGCCGGTACAGCGCATCGCCGGCTGGCCGCCTTTGCCGCTCACGAGCAGCGGCTTGCCGGGTTGGTCGCTCAGCGAAAGTCGCGCCATCACTTTCAGGCGTTGGTCGGGAGTGAGCGCGCGAAACGCAGCCGTGTTTTCTCCGGCCAGGTGCGTGGAGAATTGCGATTCGTTTAGGCGGCAGGCCGAAGCGAGGATGTCAGTGAGCGCTTCGCTCGGAGTTTTCGGCGCAGTTGGCGGCGCGTCTTGCGCGCGCGATGCGCTCGTCGAAGCGAGCGTCGCCCACGCGACGAATACCAATGCGAGCGCGACCGACGCTGCCGGTGCGCGCTTGGAGCTGGAAAATGTCATGAAGTCTGGGATTTCGCCTGCATCAGGATGGTTGCCAGGCTGCTCGTGAATTTGGAGCGCGGCATCACATTCGCGCACCCGGCGGCGCGCGCCTTTTCGGCGAGGTCCAGCTGCACGTGTGAGAGAAATCCAACCAGCGGCACGCCGCTCGAAGCCGCTCGCGCGATCGCGTCCAGCGGATTGTTTCGCGCGTTCAGATCCACCACCACGAGCCCCGGCTTTTCCTTCTCAAGCTCGGCAAACAGCGCGTCCGGCGTGGTGCAAAAGCGAATATCCACGCCGACCAGCTTCGCCGTCTCGCGAATTTTTGCTTGGAAGAAAATGTCGTCCACAAACGCCAGAGCCTCAGCCATAGTGACCACAATTGTACCGCTCTTTCCGTCCGTCTGCGGGAAGCAGCCACGTCGCTCGCGACGTGGCACAGGCATTCGTGCCTGTGCGTACCTCACGTTCCGTGAGGTACGGGTTTAGCCATCTCGAGAGCCGCGAAAACCGCGCCTTCCGCGGGCGCGTCTGCCCCTCGTTCCGAAATTCGCACGCCTGCGATATAAAGGTTCAGACAGGAAAAGAGGAAACCATGAACCGAATGTCGAATCCCGACGCGCTGCCCGGTATCCCGCTGCTCGAGCAGACGCCGATCATCATCGAAAAAATCGTGTGGGGCGCGAACGACGAGCAACTGCACTGGAAGCCGTCGATGGAGCGCTGGTCGATCTCCGAAGTCCTCGCGCACCTGGCTGACGCCGAAGTCGTCTTCCGCACGCGCATCGAGAAAATGGTCGCGGAGAAAAATCCGCCGCTCGCTTCCTACGACCAGAATGCTGCCTACGCCTCGGGAAAATATTCCAAGGAACGCGCCAAGGAAAATCTGAAGCTCTTCTGCCACGAGCGCGACCGTTCACTTTCCGCGCTCCGTTACGTACCCAATGCCGCCGCCGGCCGCACCGGCCAGCACGAGAAGATCGGCCCGATCACCATCGGCCACCTGATGAACGAGTGGGCGTTCCACGACCTTGGCCACATCAAGCAAATCGCGGAACTCTACCGCTCGCACGCCTTCTTCCCGTACGTCGGCCCCTTCAAGCAATTTTTCACCGTGAATCCGTAGGCTCCATCTCCGGCAGATGCCGTTCTCTGTGGAACTCTTGCCGTTCTCATCTTTCTCTGTGAATGTTTGCCGGCGCCCATTCCAAAATGATCGTCACCCTCTACACCCGCGAAGGCTGCCACCTTTGCGACGAAGCGAAGGCCACGATGCTGCCCGTAATCGCGCGAGCGAACGCTGAGCTCCGCGAAATCGACATCGACGACGATGCCGACCTCCGTGCGATGTACAACGATTCCGTTCCCGTGATTTTCGTAGGCGCGAATTTTTTCTCGCGATATCGCATCGACGCGCAGAAATTCGCAAAAGCGCTGCAAGCTGCTGGAGGAAAGTCGTAGAGCAGACTTCAGTCTGCGAGTAAGTCGCGCGCCCGCGCGGCCAGAAAACTATCTAGTGCCCCGACTTCGGCGCCGCAGCGCCAACACTCTCATCAGGCACATCGCCCGCACGGCCCTTCACGCGGTCGTACACGCTGAAGTGGCACGTCGAACCAAGCGCTTCGTTGTAATACGTGGGAACGCCGAGCGCAGTACGCAACTCTTCGTTGAACTTCCGTAGTTCTTGCAGCTGCTTCA
>Ga0070764_10000979_pt1 | contig 12111 bp, 9 predicted proteins | sample HubBroMetageWRM4_FD_67287 | JGI IMG/M metagenome (GOLD analysis project Ga0070764, IMG submission 67287) | Warmed soil microbial communities from the Hubbard Brook experimental Forest, New Hampshire - Hubbard Brook CCASE Soil Metagenome WRM 4 | ecosystem: Environmental > Terrestrial > Soil >... | reverse complement strand
TCTCACCTCCAAAGCGCCAGTCTCCCGAACAAAGCCTTCACCCGGCGCGCAGCGTTTGCGCTTCAAAGAACGCCTCGAACGCGAAGTCATCCTCCCCACGCACGCCAACTTGCGCGAGCAACTCCAGCGCCTCGGGTTTCGCCCCCGCTTCCAGTACGAGAAGTACCGCTCCACATACGAACTCCCCGGAGTCCATGCCGAACTCGACGAAACTCCCGTTGGCACCTTCCTCGAACTCGAAGGCGCGTCGCCCGCGATCGAACGCGCCGCGCGCCGCCTCGGCTTCACCGCCGCCGACTTCAGCACAGACACCTACTGGGGCGTTTACGTCGCCGATTGCAAGCGTCGCGGCGTTCGTCCGACAAATATGTTGTTCCGCTGACAAATTCCCGCGCTTCCGTGCACTCTTCGCTTGACAAAGCTGTGAGCAACATTTACTAGTCAACTTGGACAATTTTTTCGATGGAGCAATCGTCCAATTCGGAACCAGGAAGTCGAGTCCGTGCCGGACTCCCAGCCACTGTCCGGCATGGTGACTGCTTCTTCCCGCTCGTAACCCGCGCGCACGGCCGATTTGCCCGTGAAAGCAGGGAGGCGAGGCCCGGTCTGCAGTAACGCTAGGCGATTTGTGCGCGCCCGCGGCCGAGCAGTTCCGGTCTCGGGCTTTTTTTTTGCCCCGCCCGTACCGGCCTGGAACAAGGTCCCGAATCTGCCGATTGTGAGGAGTCCCCATGCTGCACGCCACAGAAGTTCTGGGCGCCAACGCCGTTGATTCGCTCGGCAATTTTGTCGGGCGCGTGAAAGAAATGTTCGTCGAGCCGGCTGACCAGCCCAATCGCGTCGCCAAACTCATGCTCTCGCGCGGCCAATATCGCCCGCTCATCGCCCGTCACGATCAGGTTGCCTTCGTCGCGCCTGGAAAAGTGCGCCTGTGCACCGAAGAATCGGAACTCGAACTCTACAAGCCGAATGAAGCGTGGCTCGCAGTTGGCAAAGATCTCCTCGACCAGCAAATCATCGACACGAACGGCCGCAAAGTCGTGCGCGTGAACGATATCGACCTCGACGAAGTTCAGATCGACGGCAACGTTGAACTTCGCATCACGCAGGTCGATGTTGGTTTGCCCGGCGCAGTCCGCCGGTTGCTGCAGGGCGTCGTGCCGCCGATGGGCATCCGGCGCATTCAGGAAAAACTTCCACCTCGAAAAATCCGTTGGGAATTCGTGAACTTGATCGAAGCCGACCCGCTGCGCCGCGTGAAGCTGCGCCTCACCAGCGAAAGGCTCGCCGCGCTGCATCCCGCCGACCTTGCAGAAATCATCGGCGAGCTTTCGCCCGACGAGCGGCAGGGAATCGTCGCCTCGCTCGACGAGGAAACCGCTGCCGAAACGATCGCTGAACTCGATGACCGGCTACAGACACAGGTGGTCGAAGGCCTCGACGCCGAAACCGCCGCCGACATCATCGAGGAAATGAGCCCGGACGCCGCTGCCGACTTGATGTCGCACCTCGAGCCTGAGAAATCGAAAGAAGTCTTCGAGGAAATGGAACATCGCGAAGCCGCCGACGTTCGCGAGTTGCTCCGTTTCGAAGCCGATTCCGCGGGCGGCATGATGAACACCGAAGTCGTCGTCGTTGGAGAGGAAGCTACGCGCGGCGAGGTCGTCGATTACATCCAATTCCACGAAATCGCGCCCGACCAGCTCGACAACGTCGTCCTGCTAAATAAAGACGCAGGCTTCAGCGGCACGGTGCCCATCGGCCGCTTGCTGCTCGCCGACGCGGACCAGCGCATGTCCGAGTTGATCTTCGAGCCGCTGCTTTCCGTCACCGCCGATGCCAGCGATAAAGACGTGTTCGAGCTTTTCGACAAGTACAACCTGCGCAGCCTCACGGTGGTGAACGCCGAAAAGCATCCGATCGGCACGATCACCGTGGACGACGTTGTGAGTAAGCTGCAGGAGAAACTCGCCTAGCCGCACATCGAGCGCGATGAACGAGACCAACGCCAATTCGGGAGCGCTCGCCACGTGGTCGAATCGCGGGAAAGATTTCCTGCGTCGCACCCGTGTCACCCGGCGTCGCCTCGCTGTGTTACTGGCCGTCATCGGGCCCGGCCTGATTACGTCCAACGTAGACAACGACGCCGGCGGCATCTCGGTTTACACGCAGACCGGCGCGCAATTCGGCTACACCATGCTGTGGTCGCTGATTCCGATGACCATCGCGCTTTATGTGAGCGGCGAAATGTGTGCCCGCATGGGCGTAGTCACCGGCAAAGGGCTTTCCGACCTGATCCGCGAAGAGTTTGGCTTCCGCTCCACGTTTTTTGTCATGGTCGCTGCGCTCGCGGTGGATCTCTGCAATACCGTCGCCGAATTCGCGGGTATCGCCGCGTCGATGCAGATTTTCGGCGTCAGCAAATATATTTCTGTGCCGCTAGCCGCCGTCGCCGTTTGGTTCCTCGTGGTGCGAGGCAGCTACAGCCAGGTGGAAAAAATATTCCTCGTGGCTTGCGGTTTCTACATTACGTACATCGTGTCTGCCGTTCTCGCAAAGCCTGATTGGCTACTCGCCGCCAAGGAAACCGTCGCTCCCACCCTCCACTTCAGCACCGAATATTTCCTCATGCTTACGGCGCTCGTGGGCACCACCATCGCGCCGTGGCAATTTTTCTACATGCAGGCCGGCTTTGTGGAAAAGCACGTCGGCGCCAAGCAATACAAGCACGCCCGCCTCGACGTGATCCTCGGCAGCATCAGCTGCATGATCATCGTCTTCTTCATCATCGTGTGCTGCGCCGCCACGCTGAACAAAAACGGTCTGACGAACATCACCGACGCCGCCCAGGCCGCCACCGCGCTCACGCCCCTGGCAGGGAAGTGGGCGTCATACCTCTTCGCCTTCGGCTTGCTCAACGCGTCTCTCTTCGCTGCGTCGATCCTTCCGCTCTCCACCGCGCACGTAATCTGCGAAGGCCTCGGCTTTGAAGCCGGTCTCGATCGCAAGGTGAAAGAAGCCCCAGCGTTCTACGGCCTCTACACCGGCCTACTAGTCGTCGGCGGCGGCATCATCCTGTTGCCCCGTGCGCCGCTCTTCAAAATCCTGATCCTGTCGCAGGTGGCCAACGGCGTCTGGCTCCCGGTCGTCCTCATTTTTATCCTGCTGCTGATCAACCGCCGCGACCTGATGGGTGATCACACCAACAGTTGGGGCTTCAACCTGGTTGCCTGGGCGACCAGCATCGTCATGATCATCCTCACGCTCATCCTCGTTTACACTGCCATCGCGCAACCGAGCGGCACCGAACTCAGCGGCGCATGGTTCCACTGGCTGCACTGGCCGTAGGCGTCGGCAACATCGCACGCCACGGGCGTTGCGGCTCGCCTATCGCTGTGATAATTTTTTTGTGCACTTTGCGCGCCGGGGGAAAAGCGCGCATCATTCAAACGATCATTTCAATCGCGGTTCGGGAAATATGAGCGACCGCCGTGCGCCATCCTTAAAGTGAAACTCGCGTGAAAGCCACCGAACTTCTAAAGCCCGCCGATAAGCCTGAAGCCTTGTTGCTGGAAAAAATTGACCTCGAGCACCTTCCGCAGCATATCGCCGTCATCATGGACGGCAACGGCCGTTGGGCTCAGTCGCGCCACCTGCCTCGCGTCGCCGGGCACCGCGCCGGAGTGCAGGCCGCCCGTGAAATCATCGAAACCTGCGCGCGCCTTCACCTTCCGTGCCTCACGCTCTACGCCTTCTCGCTCGAGAATTGGCGCCGCCCGCAGACCGAAGTCGATTTCCTGATGCACCTTTTGCGCGAATACCTCAAGCGCGAGCTTCCTTCGATCCACAAAAATAATATCCGTCTCGTCGTCATCGGCCGCTCGAGCCAGCTCCCAGACGGCGTTCGCAAAGACATCGAACAAGCGATGAAGCTCACCGAGGGCAACACCGGCATGAAGCTCGTCGTAGCGCTCAATTACGGCGCCCGCGCCGAAATCGTAGATGCCTTCAACGCCATGCTCGATCACGCCAAAGCGAACGGTGCCGAGCCGTTCCGCGCCGATGAGCAAACGATCTCCGACTACCTTTACACTGCTGGCCTGCCTGATCCCGATCTCCTGATCCGCACCAGCGGCGAAATGCGCGTCAGCAATTTTCTGCTCTGGCAGATCGCGTACGCCGAGATGTACGTCACGGAAACTCTTTGGCCCGATTTTTCCCGCGCGCGCCTACTTGAAGCGCTCATCGACTACCAGAAGCGCGAACGTCGCTACGGCGGCCTCGGAAAAGCCGATAAGGCCGACAAAGCCGACAGCAAGGCCGGCAAAAATTCTGCCGCGCCCGACAAAAAGCCGGCGAAGCGCGGGCGCGGCTAACCAGAATGCTCCAGCGCATCGTCACAGGCGTCATTCTCGCGGTAGTCGTCGTGGCCGCAATTTGGATTAGCCCTCCGATCATCATCGCAGGCCTCGCAGCCGTCGTTGCGATCCTCGCGCTCGTCGAGTTTTTCGATTTAGGTGACCGCGTCGGCCTGAAGGGCTTCAAGAAGTGGTCTTACGTCTGCACGCTGCTGATTTTCTACGCCCAATACTGCACGGGCCACATCCAGATGCACGAATTCGCCGGCGGCGTCTCCGTGATTCGCGACGCGCAAGGCGGCTTCCTCTCGCTCGAAGCCGCGCTGCTGATTTTCATCTTCGGATGCGTCTGCATCGGCCTCGCCACGCGCCGTCCGCTCCACGAAGTTTTCCCTGCGGTCTCCGTCAGCGCCGGTGGCATTCTGTTCGTCGCGTTGCCATTCAGCTACGTCGTCCGCCTCAACGAAATCGAAGTCACCGGCAAGCAACTCTTGCTCTTCACGCTTGCGCTCGTCTGGGCCGGCGACATCCTCGCCTACTTCGTCGGCAAATCTCTCGGCCGCGTGCCGATGGCGCCCGCGCTCAGTCCCAAGAAAACCTGGGAAGGCGCTCTCGGCAACGTGTTCGCCTCGATGATCACCGCCGTATTTTTCGCGCGCTGGATGCAGATTGACGTGATCACGCTCGTCATCATCGCCGCCGTCGCAAATATCGCCGGCCAGGCGGGCGACTTGATCGAGTCCGCCTACAAACGCGGCTCCGGCGTGAAAGATTCCGGCGGCCTGCTCCCCGGCCACGGCGGCATGCTCGACCGTATCGACAGCCTCATCCTCGCCGTCCCCGTCGCCTGGGCGCTCTACCAATGGCTCGGCCACCTGCGCTAGGTCTAAAGCGACGCACGCAGCCGCGCCAGCTGCGTGTGCCCTCTGTGTTACTCTTTTCTTTGGGCTCCGCCCTTTGCGTTTCCACGAAACGCTTTAAACTAATCCGCGCATGAAACGAATATCAATTTTAGGTTCCACCGGCTCCATCGGCCGGCAATCGCTGGCTGTAGTCGACGCTCATCCCGGTAAATTTGAAGTCGTAGCGATCGCCGCCGGCTCAAACGTAGAGCTCGCCGCCGAGCAGTCCATCCGTCACCGCCCAAAGCTCGTCTCCGTCAGCACAGCGCAAGGCGCGAAAGAACTCTGCGACCGTCTCAACCAGCAAGTCAAAAAGTCCACCGGCAAGCCGCACAAGCACGAGCCGCTGCCCGAAATTCTCTACGGCCCGGAAGGCATCGAACGCGTCGCCACGCACCCAGACGCGCAAATGGTCATCTCTGCCGCAGTCGGCGTCGTCGGCCTGCCCGCCACCTACAAAGCCATCGAACAAGGCAAAGAAATCGGCTTAGCCAATAAAGAAGTCCTCGTCGCCGCTGGCGAAGTCGTCATGGCCGCCGTCGCTCGTCACAAAGTCGTCCTGCTCCCCATCGACTCCGAACACAACGCAATCCACCAGTGCCTCCGCGCCGGCGAGAGCAGGGAAGTGAAGCGCCTGGTCCTCACCGCCTCAGGCGGCCCATTCCGCAAGACGCCGCTTTCCCAATTCGCGAAAATCAAACCGAAGCAAGCCCTCGCGCATCCAAATTGGAAAATGGGGCAGCGCATCACCATCGATTCCGCCACCATGATGAACAAAGGCTTCGAAGTCATCGAAGCCAAATGGCTCTTCGGCGTCGATCTCGACCGTCTCGAAGTCGTCATCCACCCGCAATCCACCATTCACTCGATGGTCGAATATGTCGATGGTTCAATCCTGGCACAGCTCGGTCCAACCGACATGCGTATGCCGATTCAATATGCGCTAACCTATCCGGAGCGGGTTCCGTCCAAGGAATGTGCCCTGGATTGGGCCAAACTCAGCTCTTTGGACTTCGAGCAGGTCCCCGCCAAGAAATTCCCCTGCCTTACGTTAGCCAAGCACGCGCTTCGGGAAGGCGGACCGTTGCCCTGCGCTCTGAATGCGGCGGATGAAATCGCCGTAGCGGCGTTCTTGGACGAGAAATTGAAGTTCACCGGCATCGCGCAGGTCGTTGAAAGCGTGCTGGAGAAAATGCCGCGCTCGTCGATGCGCTCGATCGACGACGTGCTGGCTGCCGATTCCGAAGCACGACGTCTCGCGCAGCTAGAGGTCGCGCGTAAATCAAGGTAAAATGCTCATGAGGCTTCATGTCTAATATCTCTAGCTTCTTCACGGACGTTATCGCCGTCTCCATCGTCCTCGGCGTGATGATTTTCGTACACGAATACGGACATTTCATCGCAGCCAAACTCTCCGGCGTTCGCGTAGAGGTTTTCTCCCTTGGTTTTGGTACGCGCCTATTCGGCGTGAAGCGTGGCGACACCGATTACCGCGTCAGCGCGCTCCCGTTCGGCGGCTACGTCCGCATGGCGGGCGATAATCCCGTCGAAGAGCGCACCGGAGCGCCCGACGAATTTCTTTCGAAGCCTCGCTGGGTCCGCGTCCTGATCGCCTGCGCCGGCCCTGCGATGAATATCCTTCTCGCCTTCGTAATTTTCTGGGGCATCTTCTGGATCGTCGGCGCTTCGTCGAGCGTGAACTTGCAGCAGCCGGCGGATGTGATCGCTGTGCCGGACAACGTGCAGCCAGACGCCGTGCGCGCGGGCGACCGGATCGTCGCCGTGAATGGCGTCACAACCAGTTCGTGGGACAAGGTTTACACCGCGCTCGACGGCCTGAAGCCTGGCGACAAAGTTTCGCTTTTGATTTCACGCAATGGCGTCGAACAAACTCTCAACATGCCCGCGCCAGAGCCGCGCTCCATCTCGCAGATCATCGGCTACCCAGCGCTTTCCCCAGTCGTGGATGAAGTCGCGATCGGCTTGCCGGCCGAGAAAGCAGGCCTCCGCGCTGGCGACCTGATCCAGAAAGTCGATGGCAAACCCATCGCCGTCTGGAATCAAGTGGTCGATGCGATTCATCAGTCGGACGGAAAGGAAGTCACTTTCGTAGTCTTGCGCGATGGAAAAACCGAAAATCTGTCGATCACACCAGCTCTGAGCATGGACGGCGGCGGCCAGATGGTTTATCAGATTGGCGTCGCGCCCAAGCAGCAGGATGCATACGAACGTCAGCCTTTCTTCACCTCCGCCAAGCTCGCGGGCTTCGCAACCTTCCAAGTGAGCAAACAGATCGGACAAGTCCTCGCCGGCCTGTTCACCGGAAAAGTTTCAGTACGTCAGCTGAGCGGCGTTGTCGGCATCGCGCGGGTCTCCGGGCAAGCCGCGAAGCACGGCCCGCTATCGTTCCTCGAGTTCATGGCTGCGATCAGCTTGAACCTCGGGCTTCTCAACTTGCTCCCGATTCCGATCCTTGACGGCGGCCACATTCTGTTGCTCGCCATCGAAGGCTCGCTCCGCCGCGACCTCAGCATCGGCGTTAAAGAGCGCTTCGTGCAAGTCGGATTGGTCTTCTTGCTCGCCGTTTTAGGATTCGTGATGTATAGCGACATCCTGAAAGTGATTCAGAGCCACCACTAATCGCGTCGCGCGCCCAGCCGCAGCGCTGCTATAATTCTCAGAGACGCCATGGCCACCGAAAATCTTTCTCATCGTGTTTCGTCCGGCGAGCGCATCAATACCGAAGCTCCCGGCGCGCTCACGCAAACTCTCCGTGATCGCCACATCCGCCTCACGCGCCAGCGCGTTGTGATCCTCCAGGTCATGGAGACCGCGCGCCGCCATCTCGACGCCAACGAAATTCTAGAACGCGCACAGAAACTCGATTCGCAAGTGACCCAGGTCACCGTGTACCGCACGCTCGACCTGCTCAAGCGGCAGGGCCTCATTGATGAACTCGACTTGCTCCACCTCCGCGGCGACCGTCACTATTACGAAAGCCACGGCCCGCGCGACCACATCCACGTAGCCTGTATGCGCTGCGGTAAAGTTCGTGAATTTGAAAGCGAAATTTACGAACAGCTGAAGAAACAGATCGCCGAAGACTGCGGCATCGACATCACCGTCATGCGCACCGAGGTCGGCGGCACCTGCAGCGACTGCAGAAAAGGGAAGTCCTCCCCCGAAGCCTCCCGCGCCCACGCTTAGTGGGACAGGCTCTCAGCCTGTCTGCACCGCGCTCTCAGCGCGGTGTGCATTCCCCTTGGTCGCACCACTCCGCAAGCCACAACTACCTGTAGAGGCCGGTTCGCCGCCGTTGCGAAGCGGGAGCCGTTGACTCAGTCGCGCGCAGCGCGATGTAGCTTAGACTTTCGAGTCTGAGCGCGACCAACTCTCAGTTGGTCGCGGGTTGAGCCATTTCATCCATACCGCCGAGTTCGCGTCGCGCACCTCTAGCCGTTGACGTCATCCAGAGCCCGCTTCGGCGGGCGGAGGATCCCTCTTCGCCTTCACCACCCCAATAAATCCACGCACACAACAACCAAAGCTCCGCCAATCGTTACAGAGCCTCGTGTGGCATAGAAATATTTTCTGTGTGCTTTTTGTAGCAGAATCGCTACGTCTGAACCACTAAAACGCCTGAATCACAGCCTTAGTAAACTCCGCCGTGCTCGACGTCCCACCCACATCGCGTGTGAGTGTCTTCCCAGTGCGATAAACCTTGAAGAGCGCATCCTCAATCTTCAACGCCGCCGACCTCTCCCCAATGTGCCGCAGCATCATGATCGAACTCATCAGCAGGGCAGTAGGGTTTGCGATTCCCTTGCCGGCAATATCCGGCGCCGTCCCATGCACAGACTCAAAAATGGCCACGCCCGCCCCAATGTTCCCGCTCGGCACCACGCCCAGCCCGCCCACAAGCCCAGCCGCCAGGTCGCTCATAATGTCGCCGTAAAGATTGGTGAGTACCAGCATGTCGAACTGGTGCGGATTCAGCACCATCTGCATGCACGCGTTGTCGATGATCAGTTCTTTGTACTCGATGTCCGGATATTCCTTCGCCACCGCGCGCACAGACGTCAAAAACAGCCCGTCCGAAAGCTTCATGATGTTCGCTTTGTGGATCGCGTGGATCTTCTTCCGTCCATTCGCGCGCGCATACTCAAACGCGAATCGCCCAATCCGCGTGGACGCTTTCTCGGTGATGATCTTCAGGCTCTCCACCACACCCGGTATCACGGTGTGCTCGAGTCCGGCATACAAGTCTTCGGTGTTCTCACGGATCAGCACCATGTCCACATTCGTGAACCGCGCCTGCACGCCCTCAAGGTTCCGCACCGGGCGCACGTTCGCGTAAAGTTCCAGTGCCTGCCGCAGCGCCACGTTCAAGCTCGGCGCGCCGCCGGCCACCGCCGTCTCAAGCGGCCCCTTCAGCGCCACGCGGTTTTTGATCACGGACGGCATCACGCCGGCCTTCACGAAATCCCGGCCCGTGGACTCGAATTCCTTGCGGTTCGGGATCTCGTCCCAATTCACGCTGACGTTCGCTGCCGCGATGATTTCTTTTACGGCTCCCGAAACTTCCGGCCCGATGCCGTCACCGGGTATAAGTGTGATGGTATGTTTCATGGTCCATTCGATTTTATGGGATTCGCCCAGCCTTGTACACCGCCGCGGCCCTTAAATTTAATGCTCCGTTGTGGTTACCGTTCAGACCCCCGAGACAAAATCGTACGCTTCTGAGTCGATTCACCACCCTGTGGAATCTGATATACTGGCATTCAGAGTGCCGCTTGCGCTTGCGCGAGCAACTCCTGGAGGGATTACAGCATGGTTCAATTGACACCGGTAGCGGTGACCAAAGTAAAAGAAATCCTCACGCAGCAGACTCCTTCGCCGGTTGGTTTGCGCGTAGCCGTCGTCGGCGGCGGTTGTTCGGGTTTCAGCTACCACATGGCGTTCGAAAACGCCGTGAACGAAAACAGCGACAACGTGTACGAATTCGATGGCTTGAAAGTCCTCGTCGATCAGATGAGCGAGATGTACCTCGACGGCGTTCAGGTCGATTACATCGAAACCATCGAAGGTTCGGGCTTCAAGTTCAACAACCCGAACGTCAAGAGCACCTGCGGCTGCGGCAGCTCGTTCAGCGTTTAACCGTTCGATCCGCGCGCTGCCTGTGTAGTCGAAGTGAGTCGCGATGAGCGAATTGCGCGCGCGAAACGTTCCTTGGGCTCTCGGAGATTTCCTCTCCGGGAGCCTTCTTTTTGTCTCTGGGCTTTGATTTTGCCGTCGTTGTACTGGCGTCCATGAAGATCGCTCTCGCTCAATTCAATCCCACAATCGGCGACTTTGAAGGGAACTCGAAGCGCATTTTGGAAATGGCGCGCGAGGCGAAATCTCACGGAGCCGATCTCGCCGTCTTCTCCGAGCTTTGCCTGTGCGGCTACCCTCCGCAAGACCTTGTCGAACGACCCGTCTTCGTCGAACACAATCAGAAAGCCTTGGCCAAACTCGCCAAGGCTATCGCCATGCCGGCCGTCGTCGGCTTCGTCGGCGACGCCATGGACGCTACCGGCAAGCCTGTCGCAAATTCTGCCGCACTCATCGCCAACGGCAAAATCCTTTTCGAGCAGCGCAAAATGCTGCTGCCCACCTACGATGTCTTCGACGAGTCGCGCTACTTCCAACCCGCTCACACGCAGCACATCTTCGAATTCGACAAAGAGCAGCTCGGCATCACCATTTGCGAAGACGCATGGAACGACAAAGCCTTCTGGCCCACGCAGCTTTACGAACGCGATCCCGTATCGGAAATCGCGAAGAAGGGAAGTTCGATCCTTCTGAATATCTCCAGTTCCCCTTACACCGTCGATAAGCGTTCGGTCCGCCACGATATGCTGCGCACCATCGCGCGCGAGCATCGCCTGCCCGTCGTGTACGTCAACCAAGTCGGCGGCAACGATAGCTTGCTCTTCGACGGATCCAGCGTTGCCTTTATGCCCGACGGCCGCCTCGCCGCTCGCGCAAAATCCTTCGAAGAAGATCTGATCTATTTCGACACCGTCACCGGCCTCGGCGACATTCGCCCCGCCGTCGAAGACGAAATCGACGCCGCCTACCGCGCTCTCGTTCTCGGCACGCGTGACTACGTGCGCAAATGCGGCTTCCACAAAGTCGTCATTGGCTTGAGCGGCGGCGTGGATTCCGCACTTGTCGCAGCCATCGCCGTCGAAGCCCTCGGCCGCGAATCCGTCACCGGCGTTGCCATGCCCGGCCCGTATTCTTCCGAAGGCAGCATTCGCGACGCCAAGCAGCTCGCCGAAAATCTCGGCATTCAGTTTGAGATGATTCCGATTACCGAGACGTTCGAGTCCTACAAAAAGGATCTCTCGCAAACATTCCGCGGCTTGCCTGTGGACGCCACGGAGGAAAATCTCCAAGCCCGCATCCGCGGCAATCTCCTCATGGCGCTCTCCAATAAATTCGGCTCCATCGTCCTCAGCACCGGCAACAAATCCGAAATGGCGGTCGGCTACTGCACGCTCTACGGAGACATGGCCGGCGGTCTCGCCGTCATCTCCGACGTCCCGAAAACCATGGTGTACAAGCTCTCAAAATTCGTGAACCGCGAAAGGGAACTGATCCCCATCGCGACGATCGAGAAGCCACCCTCCGCCGAGCTTCGCCCCAATCAGCGCGACCAGGACACTCTGCCCGACTACGACACCCTGGACCGCATCCTTAAAGCTTACGTAGAAGACGTCCGTAGCCCCGAAGAGATCGCCGATCACTTCGGCTACCCTCTTCAACTGGTCCAATCCGTCGCCCTGAAAGTCGACCAAAACGAA
>Ga0070764_10000978_pt1 | contig 12113 bp, 12 predicted proteins | sample HubBroMetageWRM4_FD_67287 | JGI IMG/M metagenome (GOLD analysis project Ga0070764, IMG submission 67287) | Warmed soil microbial communities from the Hubbard Brook experimental Forest, New Hampshire - Hubbard Brook CCASE Soil Metagenome WRM 4 | ecosystem: Environmental > Terrestrial > Soil >... | reverse complement strand
GATGAGGGTCGTCGGAAGGCTCTGTTGTTTCATGGTGGTGATGCTAGGGGCCGCGTTGGCCCAAAGGCTGCAATCGGGGCCGTCGCCTGCGGTCGCTGGCCCAGCCTACGACGTGAGTGTCGGCTATACCTACCTCACCATGCCGATCGCCTCCGCGGGGCGCGTGGGCCTCAACGGTTTGGATTTCAGCGGAAGCATTGCTCTGAGCCCGCGCTGGGGGGTGACGATCGATTCCAGTTATGTCCGTACGGCGGACGTCCTCACCACCCCGCACCAAGGCTATGCGTTGACCTCTCAGGCGGGTCCCGTGTTCTCACTTATTCAGCACGGACACAATCGAGTATTCGTTCGCGGGCTTGCCGGCATGAGTCTTGTGGACGGTGCAGTGCCAATCAGCGACACCAAGTATTTCCATGGATGGTTGGCGCGGCCTGCCTATGCGGCTGGGGCAGGATTCGAGCACTCGGTTTCGGAGAATTTGGCCCTTCGCGTCAACGGAGACTATCTGCGCACGACCTTCTATGACGCAGCCGGGGCCGAGCAAGCCCAGAACAATCTTCGGTTAACCGTGAGTTTTGTCTTTCGGCTCAGACAGCGTCCGCACCGGTATAGCGCACAGGTGCGGTGAAACCGAACCTTGGCTAGGTCTTCGTCCTTGCGCCAAGCCATCGTGCACGCGAAAGCTACGGTCCCCTCGGAATGCTGAGGATCCGCCCTGGTTCCGCAAGTAACCCACTCGTACACTCACTTTCGGTAACCCTTAGTAACCATACGATTCTGAATACCCAGCCGTACAATGACCCTTGTCCGATAGAACATTTCCCGATAGGTGAGTGGCCGGGTTTGGTAGGTCCACTTGCCGGATACGGGTCGGTAGTGAGGTTCTCGGGCAAGAGTTGAAACGGAGCTGGAGTCCGCACTTCTATGGCGTTTGGGTTTGGCTTCAACAAACAGAAGGTGCTCAGTGCTGCGGAGAAGTTTGTCCAGCAGGGCAAGCTGCAAAACGCCATCACTGAATACGAAAAGGTTCTCAAGGCAGACGCCAAGGATTTAACGGTGGCGAACACCGTGGGCGATCTGTACTCGCGTCTGGGCAATCAAGAAAAAGCGGTGGAGTGCTTCAAGACGGTGGGCGATGCCTATGCATCGCAGGGGTTCACGGTCAAAGCCATCGCCATGTACAAGAAGTTGAGCAAGTTGAAGTCCTCGCTCGACTGCGTACTCCGGCTCGCGGAGCTATACACCCAACAAGGATTATTCAACGACGCCCGTGCCCAATATCTGCAAGTGGCGGAAGAATTCCTGCGCAATGGAGAGCTGGAGCAGGCGGTACGCATTTTCCAGAAGACGCTGGAAATGGATCCGGAAAACGTGGCCATGCGAACCAAGCTGGCCGAAGTCTATGTGCGCCTGGGAAAGAAGAACGAAGCCTGGCAGATTTTCTCTGCTGCCGCGGAGACACTGCGTTCCAAGGGCCAGCTAGAGGGCGCCGAAGAGATTCTGCAACGGATGCTGAAGCTGGATCCGGGCAGCAGTTATGCATTGTTGCTACGGGGCCGGAACGCATTTGATTCCGGCGACATGGCGGCGGCCATCGAGTGCCTCGAAAAAGTGGCTGACCTGGACAGCAATCCTGACGGGTTGCGGACCTTGTTGCAAGCCTATGTTCAGAGTGGACGCCTAGCCGAGGCAGGGACGCTGGCGGGGAAACTGCTGTCGGTGCACAACGATATCACTGCGGTTCTCAGCTATGCCGAGGCGTTGATGGCGGCGGGCCAGTTTCCTGAGGCTTTGCAGGTGTACCAGCAACATTGCGAACGGTTATTGGCAGCGGATTCCGGCAAGACGATTGAGAACCTGCATTCTTTGATCGGGCATCTTCGTGAAAATTCCGTGGCCCTCGAAACCTTGCTCGACCTTCTGAACAAGGCGGGGGACACAACTCACATTACCGAGGTTTACGAACTGCTCGCACACGCCTATGTGCAATCCGACCAACTGGAGAAGGCCCGCGACTACTATCTGAAATTGACCCAGCTCGAGCCCGAGAACCAGATACACGCCCGCAACTATCAGCAGGTGCTGGGCAAGCTCGGGACTTCCTCTGGAGTGCGGCTCATCAGTGCGGAAGAGGGCGCAGTCATGGTCGACGAACTGGAGGCCACCGCTCCTTTCATCGATCAACGCTACGCCGACGATGTGGCGTTGGCTGTGCGGGCTGCTCTGACCGATGCCGAGTTGTTTATCTCGTACAACATGCCGGCCAAGGCCCTGGGACCGTTGATGTCCGCCCTGCCGCTAGCACCGCGCGATTTGCGCATCAATCAACGCCTGGCAGCGCTGCATACCCGGGCACAGCGCTTCACCGAGGCGGCGGTTTGCTGCCGCACGCTGGAGAGTATTTACCACGAGGCAGGATGCCCCGACGAAGCTACTCGTTATGGGGAACTGGCGGCGAAATATGAGGAGCGAGCCGCTTCGACGCCGGCACTATCAAGCCGGGCAGCTGCACGGGTGGAATCTGCCGTGGTTACCGAAGAGGCCCAAGTAGCGGAGATTGCCGAAGCCGTAACCCCATCGGCCCCAACTGCACCGCCGGAAGCGGCCGCAGAGTCGGGACCCTTTTTCCACGCCAATGACGCCCAGCCGGAGCCTGCCGAGTTTGCGGTGCAAGCTGCGCCCACTCAGGAGATCGACCTTTCGGCAGAGTGGGAAGAAGGTTTCACCGAGGCACCGGCAGCCAGCTCAGAAAAGGGCAAACCGGCCGAAGTTGTGTCCGAAGCCGCCATTTCGGAAGCGGTGGAAGAGATTCGTTTCTACCTGTCCAATGGCATGGCGGAGGAAGCTCATGCCGCCTTCCGCAAGCTGGAACAACTGAATCCCGATGCTTCCCGGCTGGAAACTTTGCGTGCTGAACTGGCGGCAGCGCACGCACAAACGCCCGCGTCTGAAGCGGTTTCGGTGGAAGTAGCAGAGGGGCCAGTGCAGGTCGAAGAGGAGCCGGCGAGTCCGCAGCAAACCGCTCCGGCGCAAACCCCGCCTGCACTCGATGCACTCGTCAGCGATTTGGAGTCTTCCCTGGGAGACGGCTTCCTTCCGCAAACCACCGCTCAAGAATTTACCCCCAAAGCCGACGCTCAACCCGCCGGCACGGAGTCTGTGCCCGCGGCAGGTGAGGCCCACCCAGCTCCAGTACTTGACGCTTTGGTCAGCGACCTTGAATCTTCGCTGGGAGCCAGTTTCCTGGCGGAGGCCCCGGTTGCACAAACGGCGCCGGTTCCGGCGCAGAACACGCCAACTCCTGCGCCCGCACCGGCTGCGGCGCCAATAGCCATGGCAGCGGCCGCCGCCGCTGCGCCAGCAGCGGCTTCTCCGACATTCACCTATCAACCCTCGACCATTCGGCCGCTGGTCCCGCAAGTTCCTGGAGCAGCCCCGCCTTCCAAGTCCGAAGCCGGGCCTGGAGTGGACCTGGCGGACATGTTCGGAGAGTTGAAACACGAGTTGGAGGAAGAAACCACCAGCGCCGACGAAGATCCAGAAACGCATTACAACCTAGGTGTTGCTTTCCGGGAAATGGGTTTGCTCGACGAAGCTATTGGCGAATTGCAGAAGGTATGTCAATCGGCGGAGCACGGCCATCCCTTCCCGCAGATCATGCAAACCTATACCTGGCTGGCGCAGTGCTTCCTTGACAAAGGGGTGCCGGAGGCAGCGATTCGGTGGTATGAAAAAGCGCTTACCCTGCCCACGCTGGATGCAGATACGCGTACCGCCCTGCACTACGAACTCGGCTCATCCTACGAAGTCGCGGGAAACAAGACGGCTGCCCTGAGCCACTTCATGGAAGTATATGGCAGCAATATTGACTATCGCGATGTCGCCGAGCGCATTAAGACCCTGAAGTCGTAGAATGTCCCGATGGGTCAATCTTCCCCAAGGCTTGGGACGTGGTCTGACAAAACCCGGTTGCGCCGGGTTTGGTCTATTCCTTTTTGGAGCGCCGTGTGACGGCAGATCCCAGGGTTTTCCAGGACAAGGCTTCCCAGGAAAGAACTTCGAGTGGGACCAGCACGGGGGTTGTTTCCCCGGACCGACCTGGTGCTCCGCAGGGGGCGGCAGAGTCGGGACTGCCAAATCGCGGAGGTGCTCCCCCCACGCGACTCGACCTCTGGCTGCATCGGTTGACCGTGCTTCTGTTTGTATTTGTCTGCGCGGTAGTGGGGGTGCTGCTGGTCATTCTCCCATGGCGCCCGGAGTGGACTGACAACCATCTGCTGCTGACCCATCCCGCGTTGCGAGCTATTGTTGCCAGCGGTTTCGTGCGCGGGATCTGTAGCGGCCTCGGTATGCTCGACATCTGGGTGGGATTTTGGGAAGCCATCCACTACCACGAAGGGGAACGTCTCTGAAGCATTCTCCATTTCACGAAAGAGAAGCCCGACCATGAGTGATAGCCAAAGCAAGCGCGCGCCGCTGGCCTACGAGAACCCAACCTTCCTCAACAGCCCGGATGGCCGAGTGCTCCGCATTTTGTCGGAATACCAGGAGCCTCTGGCGCGCTTTCGCCGGGAGCAGATCCAGGATACGGTTGTGTTTTTCGGATCGGCGCGGTTTGAGAGCCGCAAGGTCTCGGAGAAGAACCTGGCCGCGCTGGACAGCACAAAAGCCGCGGGCACAGGCGGCGCGCCCGGCCGGAAACAGGCCCTCGCGGCCGTGGACATGGCGAAGTATTACGAAGATGCCCGCCGCCTGGCTTTTCTGCTGAGCCAGTGGTCGATTCAGATTCCCGCGCGCCGCCGTCGTTTTGTGGTCACCACTGGAGGCGGACCAGGAATCATGGAGGCAGCCAACCTGGGTGCCAAGGAGGCGGGCGCGAAGACCGTGGGATTGAACATCCATTTACCCTTTGAGCAGAACCCGAATCCCCATATCACTCCGTCTCTGAATTTTGAATTCCACTACTTCTTCATGCGCAAGTTCTGGTTTGCCTATCTGGCCAAAGCGCTGGTGATTTTCCCTGGCGGATTTGGAACGCTGGACGAACTCTTTGAAATTCTCACTCTGGCGCAGACCCAGAAGCTCGCCAAGAAGATTCTGGTTGCCATTTATGGAAGTAAGTACTGGCACCAGGTGCTCAATTTTCAGGCGATGGTGGATGCGGGCACAATTTCGCAGGAGGATCTGGAACTATTCAAGTTTGTGGACTCGCCGGAAGAGGGGTTTGAATTCCTGCGCGACGGGTTGACCAAGTATCACTTGGGGCCGGACCCAAGGCGCAATGCCACCGCCATGCCGGAGATCGCGAAGACGAACCCGTGACCGGCCCGACGTAAAACCCAAGCGTCTTGCTGCTTTACTACATCACCGACCGAATGCAGTTTGCCGGGGACGAAGCTTCCCGCCGGCGTGCTTTGCTCGAGAAGATCGCGGAAGCTGCCCGCTGCGGAGTCGATTTCGTTCAACTGCGCGAGAAGGACCTCAGTGGTCGCGAACTGGAAACTCTGGCGCGGGACGCCGCGCGCACGGTACGGGAAAATTCGTCGACAACAAGACTACTGATCAACACTCGGACGGATGTGGCGATTGCTTGCGGAGCGGATGGCGTGCATTTGCGGTCGGAGGATGTTTCGCCGGGAGAAGTGCGAGCCGCCTGGAAGCAGACTGCGCCCGTGATCAGCGTGTCCTGTCATTCCACTGATGAAGTGGCGCGCGCGGCTGCGGACGGGGCGGACTTCGCGGTGTTTGCTCCGGTGTTTGAGAAGCAAAATTCTGTGGCAGCTGGATTGAGTGCTTTACGGGCGGCTCGTGAACACCCCATCAAAGTGCTGGCGCTGGGGGGAGTGACGCTCGAGAATGCGCGCGAGTGCATGGAGGCGGGAGCTGCGGGGGTAGCTGGAATCAGGCTGTTTCAGGAGAATGACATGAGAGGCGTGGTGGACAAGCTGCGATATTGAATGCCGCTGGTAAGGCGCTTAAAACTGGGGCTTGTCTCTCTCCGCCAAAAACCGGTCTCGGCACTGCTTAGCTTGAGCCAGCAGAAGGGGATATTCCGGCGACTTGCGAAATTCTGCCAGCATGGGATCGGTTTGCAGGTTGTTATACCCACAAAATCCACCTTCAATCGCAGATTTCAGTAATCGCGCAGTAAAGTCGCTCCCCAAGCAGGCATTGAAAAGAGCTGCCTGGCTGAATTTGGGCTCCGGGTCGTGGAAAGTGAAGATATCTTTTTCGGCCTGGGCGAGAAGTTGTTCCGACCCAGCGGGCCGGGGCGTCGAGTAACATGCGATTAAGGCATGAGTGTGAAAGAACGAATTTTCGGGAAGCTGGCGCAGGCGGTCGAGTGCTGCGCCGGTTTGCCCTCGCGCAACAAAATACTCACCTCGACGTTATTCGACCATTCTGACCCGGCGTCCAACTTCAGAAAATCCCTCGCTCGATCGAACTGCTGGCTCATATAGAAGACACCCGCGCACGAACGGAACTGGTAATTGCCGGGATCGAGCCGCACGGCCGAGTTGCACTCATCGGCAGCATCCTTCATCAGACTCGCGTAACGTAGGACATACGACAAGGTGAAGTGAGCGAAACCACTTTGTGGGCGCTTGTCCACCATCGCCTTCGCTTCCTGATACGCCTCGGCCAACTTGCCGGAGTCTGTGTCTAGACTGACAATCTGTTGCGCCGCGTCCTCCAGGTTGGGATCCAAAGCGGGTGCTCGCCGTAATGCCGGCTCCGTCCGTGACATGGTTCCGTTCGCCCCGACGCCATATTCCTCTTCGAAGTAATAGCGTTTCCCCAATGCAGACCAGGCAGGAGCGAAGGTCGGATCAAGACCCACGCTACGGCAGTGCCGTGCAGAACCGCATCGAAAATCGCTCCGGAAGTTTCGCCCTTAAAGGGGAGGGTCCCGGTCGCCATTTCGAACAGCACAATGCCGAACGAAAAGAGATCGGTTCGCGAATCCAGCTGTTTGCCCAGTACCTGCTCGGGAGACATGTAGGAAACGGTGCCAAGAGTTGATCCTGGGCTGGTAAGGTGGTCCTTCTGCGAAATTGTGTTGTCAGACGCGATTTGGCTGGTCGAAGTTCGCTCCTCCACCTTTGCCAAGCCGAAGTCCAGAATCTTCGCGTGCCCTCTTTTGGTGACGAAAATATTTGCCGGCTTGATGTCGCGGTGAACGATGCCCGCGGTGTGCGCGGCATCGAGTGCATCCGCGATTTCAATCGCCAGCGAAAGCAACGTGTCCGTGTCCATGGGACGACCATCACAGCATGCTTAAGGGTCATTCCCTCCAGGTACTCCATGGAAATAAAACGAGTGCCATCGCTCTCGCCGATTTCGTAGATAGTGCAAATGTTGGGATGGTTAAGCGCAGATGCCGCTCGTGCTTCCCTGCGGAAACGATCGAGTGCGGCAGCGTCTTCAGCAACGGAGTCGGGGAGGAATTTCAGCGCGACGAATCTGCCAAGAGAAAGGTCTTCGGCCTTATAGACAACGCCCATGCCGCCACCGCCGAGTTTCTCGACGATGCGATAGTGAGAGATGGTTTGGCCAATCATGGGCGGTAAGGCTGGCAGGTTCATGTTAGGGAGGCAGGAAGGGCGAGTCAATAGAGCGATGATTGCTGCGGGGTCCAACACGACTCACAAGAACGCCATCCAAGACACCTCCTTGTGCAGCCTGGGGTCACGAGCGTTCACACGCAGGCATTCACAAATGGCTCGCAGTTATGGTTTTTGTCGATGTGTGAGGGCTGAAAGGCCCTATACGATATCAGCATCCGAGGCCTACGATGCTGTGTGAAATTGGAGGTCAGATATGCCAGGGAGCGTAAAGAGTTTCTTGTGCGCGAGTTTCTTGTTTTTGGCCGTCGCCTTTGCGGCTGGCCAGGCCGAATATCAGGTGCTGTATGACTTCGGCGCGAGCGGGTCGAGCGATGGGAACCTGCCTAAAGGGAAGCTCATTTTTGATAAACAAGGCAACCTGTATGGAACGACGGCCGAGGGCGGGAACGCGGACGCGGGAACCGTTTTTGAGTTGAGTCCAGCTGGCGGGGGTCAATGGACGGAGACAATCCTTTACTCATTCTGCTCCCAGCCGGAATGCTCCGATGGCGTCTCTCCCGAGGCTGGGCTAATTTTTGACAGCGCCGGAAATCTTTACGGCACCACCAGCAACGGCGGGACTGTCTGGGGCACGGTGTTCGAACTCTCGCCCCCTCCCCAACAGGGCGGCGCCTGGATCGAAACGGTGCTGTACGCGTTCGGCGGACACAGTGATGGATGCTACCCGCAGGGCAAGTTGTTGTTCGATTCTGCCGGGAACCTTTACGGCACGGCGTCGCAATGTGGGGGTGAGACTGTCTCTGCTGGTACTGTCTTTGAGCTGACGCCGGTGGGCGACGGCGTCTGGCAGGAGGCCGTCCTGCACCGGTTTTGTTCGGAAGGCGGCAGCCACTGTCTCGATGGCGCGGACCCAATGGCTGGAGTTAAGTTCGACAAAGCCGGGAACATCTACGGAACGACTTACGCCGGCGGGGGCGGAGGCGGCGTAGGCTACGGAACTGTCTACGAACTCTCGCCAAGTGGCGGAGAATGGACGGAGAGCGTACTTCATGTTTTCGGTCCAAACGCCAACCATCCAATGTCGTCGATCGAGATAGACGAAAGCGGCAATCTGTATGGGACCGCCAGCACGGGCGGTCTGGGTTCCCAACAGTGCGGCTTGGGCACCTGCGGCGGAGTGTTTAGGCTGACAAAAGCTGCCGGGGAATGGAAAACCCTTCTATTTCAGTTTGATGGTCAGGACGGAGGAAACCCAGCGGCTGCTGTCTTCCTCGGTCAAAAGAATACTGCCTTTGGTACGACCTTATTCGGCGGAGCCGGAGGCACGGTATACGAATTTCAAGGCGCAAAAGAAACTGTGCTCTACAGTTTTTGTTCCCAACCCAACTGCGCCGACGGCTCGCGACCAGCGACGGCGTTGATCCACGATGAGTCGGGGCACCTATATGGCACAACCGAGGAGGGTGGGGCGTACGGCCAGGGCGTAGTGTTTGAGATCACGCCGTAGGGCTGATTTATCATGCACCGCGATGCGACCGCGGTGCAGAGTTGGCCACGCCCCACGATTGTGCAGAGCGCTTTTCTTCCCAACCGCCTGTGCTAGGCTCTCCATACCGTGAGCGCCATTCGACCGCCAACCAGCCTACACCAAGGCGAAGACGGTCCCAAGCTGGTGTCAATTCCTGCGGGCTGGTTTCTGATGGGATCAGAGGACAGTCAAGACAACGAGCGCCCGGTGCATCGGGTATGGGTGGATTGTTTTCTACTGGCCGAGTGTCAGGTGACCAATGTGGAGTACGCGAGCTTCGTGCAGGCTACAGGGGCAGAAAAGCCTCCGCTGGTGAATGATCCTCACTTCAATCATCCCCGGCAGCCGGTGGTGGCAATTTCCTGGTTCGAAGCTGTCCGGTATTGTGAGTGGCTGAGCGGAGTACGGGGCATGCACTTTCGCTTGCCGACCGAAGCAGAGTGGGAGCGGGCCGCACGCGGTGGAGTGGAGGGAAAGCTTTTCCCTTGGGGTGATGCGCCGCCGGAATCATTGCCCGACTATGCGCGCCGCTGGAAGAACGGTCCGGAAGCGGTGGGGAGATCAGAGCCCAACGGATTTGGTCTTCGCGATATGTGTGCGAACGTGCACGAATGGTGCAGCGATTGGTTTCAGGCCGATTATTATGCTGTGTCTCCGGAACGCAACCCGCGCGGGCCGGAAGCGGGCGAGCGGCGCTCATCGCGCGGCGGGTCGTGGCGTCATCACATTAAAGTGACTCGCTCGGCGGCGCGCTCCAGCATTCCACCCCAGTTCAAGTATGCCGACTACGGCTTTCGGGTGGCGTGCGACGGAAGTTGATGGGGCCGGAGTTAGTGGCGGGTGGACAGCAAGCCGAGAATATCCTTTAGTCCCTGGCGGATGTATTTCAGATCGGAGGCCCGCTCGGGAAACGGCAATGGCGTCTGCTTCTTGTCAGTCTTGGTCTCGATTCTTAACTGCTGGCGGGCGCCGGCAATGGTGAACCCCTCCTCGTAAAGCAGCTTCTTGATGCGCAACACGCTCTCCACGTCCTTGTGGCGATACATGCGCTGGCCGGTGCTGCTCTTGACCGGCTTGAGGTGGGGGAACTCGCTCTCCCAAAAGCGCAGAACGTAGGCAGGCAAGCGGCAAAGCTGTGCAACCTCCCCGATGCGGAAATAGAGCTTTTCCGGGATGACCACGTCCGCAGCCTGGAGATTTGGACCGGTGGTCTTGTGGCGGGCAGTCAGCGCGGATCGGGAGGCGGTTGGCATAGATAGAGGTGTGTGTCTCATTTTCTAGCACGAGTGGGCGTCCGCCACAACCCCGTTTGTTCTCACGTAGCACTTTAGTGGTGGTAAGGAGAGCCGGCAGCTAAAGCCGGAGCTCGCCTTGCCGATGAAAAAAATAGAAGGTGGAGTGGAGTGGATCAACGCGTCGGAAATTAAGGATTTTTAACCCGCTACCAACGCCTGAATTGCATTGAGAAAGGGCAGACGAGGAGATTTCGATGAGAATCGACTTAAACGCGAACGTGGGACCGACAGCGGATGCCGGGCAAGCCGGGAAAACAGGTTCGCGGGTTGGGTTGGGCGCGGGCAGCGTGGAGGCGGAAGTTGATAGCGCACAACTATCCACCGACCACGTCAAGGTACAGGCACTGAGCGCGGCAGTGCTGCAATTGCCGGAAATCCGGCAGGAAAAAGTAGCGGCTTTGGCGGCACAAGTGCAAACGGGCAATTATCAAGTGGGGGCCCAGCAAACCGCAGAGGCGCTTTTAACCGCGTTGACCACGAACCGTGCGGCATGACGGAACGCAAAGCAACGGTATCAGACTCAGCATGGCTCAAATCTCTCCTTCTTCTACTACGGAACTTCTGATGCAGCGGCTTCGCCTGCTGCGCTCTCTGGCAGATTCGCTCGAGCAGGCGCAAGCGGCGCTGGCAACGACCACTCCGGAAACACTGGATCACCACACCGCCCGACAGCGGGAACTTTGCCGCCAGTTGTACTCGCTGACTAACGGCTTCTCAGAGCTGGCTCCTCCGACATCTGCTGGGTTGGCCAGCGACTTGCAACTAGCAGCGAGACGGGTAAGGGACTTGAACCATCTGTACGGAGCGCTGCTGCGGCGCAGGCGCCGCACGGTAGAAATTTTTTGCCGGGTTCTAGCGAGTTCGGGAACGACTTACCCACCGCCTAGAACGCTCTCGCGTCCTGATTGGCAAGGGAGAAGACCGAAGGGTTAGAGCATGGGAAGTCTTTATGGAGCGCTCTCAATCGCGACCGGCGCTTTGGGAGCCGAACAAGGCGCTCTGGATGCGACCACCAACAATGTCGCCAACGTAAACACGCCTGGCTATTCGCGATTGCAGCCGGTGCTGGTGGAGAGCAATCCCATCGAAGTGGGTTCGGTGACCTATGGCACAGGCGTGTCGCTCGAGAAATTGCAAAGCTTGCGCGATCCGATTTTGCAGATGCGCATCCAGGAAGAGACCCAGCAGCAAGGCCAGCTCAACGCATCGCTGACGGCATTGCAGCAGACGCAAACCCAGTTCACCACCAGCAGTGGAGATATTGGCACGGAGATATCAAACTTCTTCAGCAGTCTTAACCAGATCTCCACCAATCCTACCAACCTGGCCCTGCGCCAGGGAGCGCTCACCGCTGCGGGCAACATGGCGACGGCCTTCAACAATGTGGCCAACAATTTGGGCCAGCAAAGATTGAATCTGGACTCCAACGTCAGCCAGGATGTGGGCCAGATCAACGTGCTCACCGGCCAGATCGCAACCTTGAATACTCAGATCAGCGCATTGCAAGGTGTCAACCAGGATGCTAGCGCGCTGGTCGATCAACGGGATGTGCTCATCGGGAATCTGTCCAATTTAATCGACGTCTCCAGCATCCAGAGCAACAACGGCTTGACGTTAACCACCTCGAATGGGACGGCGTTGGTGGTCGGCGGCCAGAGTTTCGCGCTCAACACCCAGACCAATGCGTCGGGTGTGCAAGACATCTACTCCCAAGGCACGGAT
>Ga0070764_10000975_pt1 | contig 12161 bp, 11 predicted proteins | sample HubBroMetageWRM4_FD_67287 | JGI IMG/M metagenome (GOLD analysis project Ga0070764, IMG submission 67287) | Warmed soil microbial communities from the Hubbard Brook experimental Forest, New Hampshire - Hubbard Brook CCASE Soil Metagenome WRM 4 | ecosystem: Environmental > Terrestrial > Soil >... | reverse complement strand
CGTCAGCGGCCGGCGCGCTCTCGATCAGCGCCGCTCAGGCCCCATGCCACCATGCATGGCTACTAGCGGGTAGTGGCGTCGGCGCGTTCTAGCCCGGCCTGTTCGGTGTGCTGACCGAGCCGAGGGCAACGAGCCGAGCCGGATCCGCGCTGGTCGCCCGCTCTTTGAGCAGAGCCAGAGCGCGCCGCCGCCGAGCGAGGTCATCGGCTTGTACCAGACCACGCTCAGCGCTCTGGGCAAACCTTTCCACGGACTCGCGTATCGCGGCGCGGGCAAGTGCCGCAACCGGCCTGCCGGTCAGGAGAGCTATGGCACGCAGCGCCTCGTAGTCATCGTCGGCAAGTCTCAACGAGAGCGTCGACATCGCCTGCCTCCTTAGCGTCGAACCGACCGCCATGTCGCGGGCTCAGTGGCCAGCGAAAAGCCGACGTTGTTACAGACGTCAGTCAGTGGTTGAGACACTTGCGCGCATCAAGCGCATGAGCTCAAATTTACAAGCCACTGCGCATTCTGGCAAGTGTCACTTACACAAAGTCTAATAAGTTTGCACTTGTATACCACAAGAATTTATGATAACCTGCCGCCTCATTTGCGTAGATGATGGATGGAACCGCGCCAGACTTGCTGCCGCCGAACGGGCGGCCGGCAGCGGGCGGACAGGTTGCGGTGAACGACCGGCCCCTCGGCGAGCATCGAGGGGTAGCCGACCCTGTGTCCCTGCGCTCGCCGGCCGGGGCCATGGTGCGGGCTGGCTCGCGGTGGCGACTAGAACATGCCTGATCTTGTGTGATCGCTTCTCATGTCGCGCTCCCGCATTTCAGCTCGATGTTTTCGAAATTGGCTTGCAGGAAGTGCGGCTGCTCGCCGGGTCCTGCACCGCCCTTTGGGAAGGGTCGCGGCCACGCAGAGATGACTCATGCGAGTCGTCAAAGATGGCTCATACGACGCTTCGCCAGGCCACCTTGACCCCTGACATGTCAGGCCGATGTCCAGTACGCTTAGTGCATAGTGGCTGTCTGCTGGCTGGCCCAATGCCATCCTGCTTCCTGGCCTAACTTGAGTGGAGCGTCACCATGCCAGAACAGGACGTTGACCCGAGCGTCCATCGCAGAAAGCTCAGGAACATCCTGCGGCAACTACGCGAGGATTGCGGCAAGAAGCAGAATGGGACAGCGGCCGCGATGTCATGGTCTGTGTCCAAACTGATCCGCATAGAAAGCGGGTCTGTGACTATCTCGGTTAATGATCTCAAAGCGTTGCTTCAACTTTACGGCATCACTGACCCGGAATATGTCGACAGCCTAGTTGAAATGGCCAAGCTTGCGCGTCAGCGGTCTTGGCTAAGTGGCTATAAGGGCATGGCAAGCGATGCATATCTTTCTTATCTCGCGTACGAGGAACTGGCCGTCAGAAGCTATAATTTCCAGCCCGTCTTGGTTCCAGGCCTCCTGCAACTCGAAGAATACGCTAGGTCGATCATAAGGGTCGTACGTGGGCCCAAGATCCCAAGCCGCATAGAAGGGCTGGTGGAACTGCGGACCATCAGACAGGAGAAGGTCTTCTCAAGATCGGATATCCATCTACACTTCCTGATCGATGAGTCGGCCATCCGCAGGCCCGTCGGCGGCGCGGAAGTCATGGACAGGCAAATACGTCATCTGCTGGAGGTCGGCCAGCACGATAACGTCTCGATCAGCATCATCCCCTTCGAGGCTGGCTTCTACAGGAGCATACGCGTTCCTTTTGTAGTATTTCAATTCGGCCAGCCAGAGGATGAGGCTATCCTCTATCTTGAGTATCCGCAAGGGGAGGAAATCGTCAGAGAGGATATCCCCGCTGCCGATGGCGAGACAGGGTCTGAACTGACTCCGCCAACATATCTCGAAATCTTCGCGGAACTTGAGCAACATACGTCTGAAGCAAAGACGAAAGCGATCCTCGAGAGCGCGCTAAAAGACCTTCAGTCCTAGCCGGCGCCGGGCCTATTCTTCAGGGTACCCGTATCATATTTTCCGGAGTGGGTGTCTGATAGAAAAGCTCGCCACTCAGCGGATGCGAACCCGAGGACGTGGGAGTTTCTTACCTTGGAATCGCGCAGCAGAACATAATTATCTCCAGCCGCCACTTCCACGCAATCTCCGGAAGCACTGGCCGAACTCTTTCGCCACGAAAGGGCGATACCATCAGAGCCTGGCACTTTCCCTCCTCTTTCGCCCGTCTTTGCGCCCGCGGTACGGAGAAAACCCTACTACGCATGCGGCGTGCTCTGGTACGGAAGCCGGCTCTGCTATGTGGTACGCAGCGTAACGATAGCACAACACTGATCAACGCAACGGCAGGCTCCCGACCCGGACAACGATCGAGGTTATGTAAAATGTCCGGGAGCTTGCTTCTTGCCGACGGCAACGACTGGCAGCTCTGTACCGGTAAGTGCGAAACTATGCCTCGCCCACGTCGGTACCTGTGCCGGGAGAATGCTGGTCTGTCCCCGTATCCCCGGCTGGCTAATTGCATGACGGAGCGGACCGCCCGAGGTGCGCTAGGTAGCTGCGGCCATCCGTCTGCCACCGGCGAGCTCCGGGTCCGGGGAATTATCCGCCGCTTCTCGCCGCCCAGCCTTAAGTCGCTTCTTGAGCTTCTCGAAGGCCAAGTTCCTGGCCTTGAGTTCCTCCGTGTAGCGCTGGTCCAGCTTGTTGGAGGCGAAGTTGGTAAGGCTCGCTGAGACGGCGTCGCGAACGAGTTCGGCCATGGATTGCCCGGTGAGCAGGGCCATGGCCTGCAGGTCCTCATAATCCTCATCGGGCAGCCTCATCGTAAACGTCGGCATCCCCGGTCGCCTCCTCTGTAGAGCCTCTCGGGACCGGTCCGATCGGGACATCGCACTTCCGATGCCCTAGCCCGAGGGCGTACCCTCTGCAGTGTTCTCAGAATACGCGACACCTTGCACTTGGGCAAGTAGATACCTGCCACATAGCTGATAGCGATACCGCGTGTGGTCACACTGGCGCTAATGCAGGCACCGTACCGTGCGGATGAGTTCCCATGTGTTGGTTTGCGTGACTTGCCGGCAACACGCTCGCGGGCACGAAGTCACCGATCGCCCGGCAGCAGGACGGCGGCGAACCTGTCCTCGGCGCGGTCCAGCTGGGCCAGGATGTGCTCCTTGGCCGCCGGGTCCAGCGGCGTGTCTGACCTGGCGATGAGGTCCCGCAGGATCGGGACGAGCGGCGCGTACTTGCTGGCCAGCTTGCGCAGCCGGGGCCCGGTGGTATGGATGAGTCCGACCCCGTTGTCTGTGAAGTCTGAGGCCTTGATGACCCGCGCCCACGGGTTGCGCTGCAGGCTGTCGGCGACGTGCTCCCGGTACTGCTCGTGTTCGTCCCTGTCCGGCACCCAGGGCGGGTTGGTCACCGCGGCGACCAGTTCCGCAACCCGCGGGCCGAAGTCGGCCGCGAGCGCCGCGAGCGCCGCCTGCTGGCTGGCCTCGACACCGCCGGACAACTCAAGGGGATGATCTTCGACAGCGTCGTGCAGCAGGGCGGCGGCCACCACGTCGGGGTCGCGCACGCCGTAGTGCGACATGATCCGGATCGCAACCCGGAGCAGGTGGTTGACGTACGGCTCACGATCCCTGCGGTCGGCGGCGTGCAGCCGGGACGCCAGGTCCAGCGCCCGCTCGAGGCGGCCCCGGTCAGCGTCCGGCAGCGGCGCGATCTCCAGCGCGAACCGTTCCCGCAGTCCCGCCTCGCCGTAGGTCGAGGTGATCGCGTGCAGCGGCATCGTCGCCAGGAGCCGCTGCCCGTCGCTGTCCATGACCTTAGAACTAGCACACCACTCACACGGATGAGGCCTGCGCCTGTGCGGCCGGCTCGGTCAGCAGCGGCAGGACGATGGCGAACCGGGTCATGCCCGGCCGGCTGGCCGCGGTGATGCAGCCCGAATGCGCCGCCACCACCGCGTCCACGATGGCCAGGCCGAGGCCGGTGCTCTTGCCTGCGGCATCGGCATCCCGGGCCCGCGACGTGTCGGCTCGGGTGAATCGCTCGAACAGTTCGGGCAGCAACTCGGCCGGAATGCCGGGCCCGTCGTCGGTGATGCTCAGCTCCACCCAGGGGACCGGCGGCAGCACGCCGCGCCGGACGAACGGCACCGCCGGGTCGGCTTGCGACTGACTGACAGGCGCCGCCGGGTCGGACGGCGGCTGGCTGGTCCCGTCGCCGCCTGCGCCCAGCACGGCAAGCGCGACGCTGACGGTCGAGCCCGGCGGGGTGTGCTTGCCCGCGTTGCTCAGCAGGTTGGCCAGGACCTGGTGCAGGCGGTGCTCGTCGCCGCTGACAAGGACGGGGTCGTCCGGAAGGTCGAGGCGCCACCGGTGGTCGCCACGCGCCACCCTCGCGTCGCTGGTGACCTCGATGGCCAGCCGGGACAGGTCAACGGGCGCGCGCTCGAGCGGGCGGCCCGCATCGAGCCGGGCGAGCAGCAGCAGGTCATCGACGAGGACGCCCATCCGCTTGGACTCCGACTGGACCCTGCGCAGCGCGTGCGTGACCTGCTCGGGCACGGGGCCGGGATGCCGCAGCGCGAGCTCGGCGTAGCCGCGGATCGCGGAAAGCGGAGTGCGCAGCTCGTGGCTCGCGTCGGCCGCGAACCTGCGCAGCCTCGCCTCGCTCGCGGCGCGGCGGCCGAGCGCCCGCTCCACGTGGCCGAGCATCCGGTTGAAGGCGGCTCCGACCTGCCCGACCTCGGTCCGCGGGTCACTGTCGGGTACGCCGGCGGGCAGCGTGACCTGGCCGGAATCCAGCGGCAGTTCGGCCACCAGGGTGGCGGTGGCGGCGATCCTGCGCAGCGGCCGGAGCGAGAGCCGCACCCAGAGGGTCCCCATCACCAGGACCACGAGCAGGACGATCGCGAACACCAGGTGCTCGGTGTTCTCCACGCTGTTCAGCGTGGGCTCGATCGTGCTCAGCGGCAGCCCGGTGATCAGGATGGTGCCCGGAGCGATCTGGATCTTCGTGAGCATGTACTGGCCGTCGAGCGAGGGCGAGGTCAGCGTCTGGGTGTAGGCCGGCGGTCCCTGGTACGGCGCGCCAAGCCCGGCCTGTCCCGACGGTCCCGCAGGCCCGCCGGGCCCGGCCTGGGTGGTCGGCAGCGCCAGCAGCGTTTTCTCGTCCACCGCCGACAGCCGGCAGGCTCGGCCGACCAGGATGGTCGGGCTGAACGTGCGGCCGGTCAGCACCGCCTCGAACGTGCCGGCGGCCTGGCCGTAGCAGTTCGGCGGCGGGTTCGGGCCCGCGTTGTCGTCACCGTCACCGTCACCGTGGCCGGGGTGGACGCAGGCCTGCCAGCGCGAGGTGGCGGCCTGCAGTTGCTGGTTGAGCGACGACATCAGCGAGTTGCTGAGCGCGTCGGCGGTGACCACGCTGACGGCGGCGCTCGCCAGCCCGATCAGCACGATCAGCCCGATGATGAGCCTGCCGCTGATCGTGCGCGGGGACAGCAAGCGGGACAGCCGCGGCCAGTGAGCGTTGCCTGCCGACACTAGCCCGCTGGTTTCAGCACGTATCCGACGCCGCGGACGGTATGGATGAGCGGAGGCCGGCCGGCATCGATCTTCTTGCGCAGGTAGCTGATGTACAACTCGACCACATGGGCCTGGCCGCCGAAGTCGTAGTTCCACACCCGGTCCAGGATCTGCGCCTTCGACAGCACCCGCCTCGGGTTGCGCATGAGGAACCTGAGTAGCTCGAACTCGGTCGCTGTCAGGTCGATCAGCTCACCGTTCCTGCGGACCTCGCGGGCGTCCTCGTCCATGGCCAGGTCGCCCACCATCAGCGATCCCTCGGTGTGCACCCGGGTCAGGTTGGCGCGACGCAGCAGGCCCCGCAGCCGGGCCAGGACCTCCTCCAGGCTGAACGGCTTGGTGACGTAGTCGTCGCCGCCGGCCGTGATGCCGGCTACCCGGTCCTCGACCGCGTCCCTCGCCGTCAGGAACAGCACGCACACCTGCGGTATCTCCGCGCGGAGCCTGCGCATGACCTCCAGGCCGTTGAAGTCGGGAAGCATGATATCGAGCACCACCGCGTCGGGACGGAACTCACGGGCCATCCGGACCGCCTCGGCGCCGGTGCCCGCGGCGCGGACATCCCACCCCTCGTACCGCAGCACGCTGGAAAGCAGTTCGGCCAGGCTCGGCTCGTCGTCGACGACGAGTACGCGCACGGGTGTGCCGTCGGCGCGCATGAGGCCCTCGCTACGGGCCGCGGCCGACGTGCCTGGCACCGGGCTGTCGTTCTCCATAACCTGTGCCTAGTATGCCCATGCAGGTCACCAGAATCTAAGCGCCAGCTATGAGTTCCCTCAGCGGCCTAGCAGGCGGCCGAGTTTCGAGGCGGACGCCGACCGCCTCGCCCCGGCATCGAGCAGCAGCCGGTCGGCCGCCTCGAGCACGGCAGGGACCTCGGCGGCGTCGGGACCGGCGTCGGGACCTGCCTCGACCTCGATCTCGCGCCACCGCAGCGGCGCTGCGGGCTCGCCGCCCGCGGCGGCGAGCCGGGTGGCCGTCACGCTATCGTCGGCGACCTCCGCCAGCACCTGACCCGCCGGACTGGTCAGAGTCAGGGTTGTCCGTTCGGTATCAAGGATGGCGATGGGGTGCAGCGTCCGGCCTCCGGTGATGTCCGCGACCTGCCCGGACAGCCGCGGCGGCACGGCGCTGCCGTCGCCGAGCGGCGCGTGCAGCTCCTGTCTGGTGTCAGCGCGGACGGGCAGCTTGAGGTGCCATCCCTCGTCGGCGCCGCCCACGCGCCGCCGCAGCGTGACACGGCTCCCGGATAGGGCCAGATCCTCGGTGTCGTAGTAGGTGGCGTGCAGGTGGTGCAGCTCAGGGCCGGCCACGCCGACACCGGGCAGGCCGTCAAAACGAGGCAGCACGAAGCCGGCGTCTGCGTCGTACTTGTGCTCGGTCTCCAGATGGTCACCCGTGGCGTCGGTCACGTCCCCAAGGCTACGTGTGGTGGACGACGAACCTGGTGTCGGCCCGGTCGATCACGAGGTCGTCACCGGTCAGGTCCGGCGCGTCCGACGCTTCCCTCGGGAACGCGTCCACGCGCAGGCCCGCGGCGGCCGGCTGACCGGCCTCCCGCCACTCCCGGACGTGCGCGGCGAGCTCGGCGGCGAGTGCCGTCCCGTGCGGCCCGAACCCGGCCGCGCTCAGCGCGAGCGCTCCAGGCGCCTGGCCCGGTGCGGGCGCCACCTGCGACCCGGTGAGGATCGCGATGCCGCCGGAATCCAGCATCCCCAGCGTGGTACGCCAGCCGCGGCCGCGCAGCGGTGCCCGCGCGAGCACGGACCGCCGGGTGCCCCGGCGGCGGCCGCCGGCCCCCACGGGCAGTTCCTCGTTCATCCGGCACATCCTGGGCTCCCTGGCCGCGAGCCACAGGCCCATTCCCCAGAACACCTGGTTGGATCCGGCGCGGACGTCAGTGTCCTGCACGGCGGGCGCCTCGGCAAGGACGGCGGCCAGCGCCCCGGCGTCGAGCTCCTGGCCGTCGGCCAGCCTGACCCCGTCGGGCAGCAGGACGGACAGCCCTGGCTGCAGCGGCACGGTTCGTTCCGGTCCGGCGAGCGAGCCGCGCATCCGCATGAACCCGCAGGGCACCAGTGACATGCTCGTCCAGTGCCCGCTGCTGGTCTGGCCGAACAAGACCGACAGCTGTGTCCCGCGCAGGTCCAGCGGGACCACGATCCTCGCGTCCGGGGTGACCTGCTCCAGCCAGGCCCGTGCCAGGTCGCTGACGCCCACGGTGGCGATCACGCGGTCGTAGGGCGCGCAGGCAGGGTAGCCCCCGGCGCCGTCCGCGCACACCACGGTCACGTCCGGGTATCCGGCGTCGGCCAGGTGAGCCCGGGCGGCCTCGGCGGTGTCGGCGTCGATGTCGACTGTGACCACCTGGCCGGATGGTCCGACGATGTGGGCGATCAGCGCGGCGTTGTAGCCGGTGCCCGCCCCGATCTCCAGCACCCGCTGGCCGGGGGCCAGGTCCAGCTGGTCCAGCATGATCGCCATGATCGCGGGCTGGGACGAGGAGCTGATTCCCTGCCCGTCGGCGTCGCGTTTGGTCACGATGGCGTCGTCGCGGTAGGCCGCCTCCGGCGGCAGCCCGGGCAGGAACAGGTGCCGAGGCACGGCCCGCAGTGCGGCGCGCACCAGGTCGCTGCGGGTCCGGGTGGCGGTGATCACCCGGGAGGCGAGCCGGTCCCGCATCCGGGCGAGCTCGTCGGTCATGCGCGGCGCCTGACCCGCAGCGCGGCCACGGCGAGCGCGGCCAGCGCGGCGAGCCCGGCCAGCACGAAGAGATTCCCCGCGAGCAGTTGCAGGCCGTGCCAGTGGAACTCGTGGTACCAGGGCTCGTCGCCCTTCGCGAAGTAGGTGCTCGGCCCGTACCAGAACAGGCCGGCCGGAGCCAGCCCCGCCTGGGACAGATCCCAGAACTCCGGCCAGGCGCCGAACACCAGCACCAGCCCGGCCGCGGCCGTCCACCACGCGGCGCGGACCACGCCGGCGGCCCGCGCGCCCAGGTGCGCAAGCAGCGCGATCCCCGGCGCCACCCAGACCCAGTGGTGATCCCAGCTCAGCGGCGAGACCAGCAGGCCGGTCAGCGCGCACGCCAGCATCCCGGGCACCGGATGACCGGCCCGGTACAGCGCGGCGGCGGCGAGCAGCCCGATGATCCCGACCAGGATGGCGGCCACGAGCCAGGGCGCCGTCCCGGACGCGACGCTGCCCGCCAGCCGGGTCAGGATGCCGCGCAGCGACTGATTGCCCCGGGTGCCGAGGAACACGATCCGGTTGGCCTTCAGGAAAAGCCCGTCCACCCAGTAGGTCCGGGAGTCGCGGGGCAGCAGCGCCCAGCCAAGCAGCACCGTCACGACGAAGGCCGCCGCGGCCGTGGCGGCCTGCCGGTACTTGCGGACGAGCAGCAGGTAGGGAATGAAGATCAGCGGCGTGAGCTTCACCCCGGCCGCGATACCGATCCCCACTCCGTACCACCAGCGCGTCCGGTTGCCGGGGGCCAGCGCGCCGGCCGTCAGCAGGTCCGCCACGACAAGCAGCATCAGCAGCAGGTTGACCTGGCCGAGGGCGAGCGTCTGCTGGACCGGCTCGGTGAGCAGCGCCAGGCCGGTCACGCCGAGCGTCGCGCCCAACCTGACTGAACGCCGGCTCCTGTACCCGAGGGCGCCGAACGTGATCCACAGGGAAAGGCCGAGGGCGGCAAGGCTGGCCACGGTCATCGCCCAGCGGAGCAGGGTCCACGGCAGCACCGAGGCGACCGCGAAGATCACCGCGGCGAACGGCGGGTAGGTGAACTTGACGCCGTTCTGGCCGGTCCAGTCGTAGAGCGGCGACGTCCGGTGGCCGTCGTAGGCGGGCGCGATGTGCCTGACGATCAGGCCGCCATTCCGGTACACCACCAGGTCCCGCATCGCGGTCATGGCGGACAGGTGAGTGACCAGGTCCGCGAGGTAGACCGCCAGCACCGCCACCAGCAGTGCGGCACCGGCAGGCAGCAGCCACCGGACCCGGTCTGGCTCGGGCCCGGTGGCTGCCGATGGCTCGGTTGTCGCCGCTGGCTCTGCCCGCACCGCGAACGCCCCTTCCTCAGGCCCCATCATCGGCTGGCACGTGCCGATGATAGTGGGTGGCGTCAGCAGTGGGACGCGGACAACCCTTTAGCGGACGACCTCGGTTTCCTCGGTGTCCGCGGTCCGCCTGGTCTGCACCGGGACGGTTTCGTCGGCCACGGGAGCCGTGCGGGCGTGGGCGCCGGCCGTCGCGATCCCGGCGGGCACCGACGCGATCCGCCCGGCAGCCGCCGCGGCCACCAGGACGACGACGACGCCGAGGCCGGAGAAGAAGCCGATCTGCTCCATGACCCGGATCAGGACCGTAGTGCCGACCGGCGTACCGGGGCTCATGCTGCCTGTACTCCACAGCGGGCTGAGCACGGTGCCCAGGACGAACCAGGCGCCCGCCGCCGCGGCCAGCATCGCGCCGAACAGCGCGACGTGCCTGCCGGTGGCGACGAGGAGGAAGAAGCCGCCGAGGAACACCGCCGCGCCCGGCAGGATCTCCAGCCACAGGCGGGGCGAGTTATAGATCCAGGCGGTATCCGGCGTGTAGGCGAAATGGAAGTACGGTCCGACGAAGGGGATGAGTGCGCCCCACAGCCCGAGCAGGACCAGCAAGAATCCGCTAAAAGCCCCGCGACTGCGCCGCATCTGCAGCATCCCAGCCATGCCTATCACTTCCCGAGTGAGTAACGAACGATATGTAGGGGATGGACCTGACCGCCAGCCACTACCCGGAGCCGTGCGAGGTATTCAGGTTCCGCCCGGGTATCGTTCGCGACGTGGATAGCAGGCGGACCGTGCCGCGCACCGACCTGCTGCTGGCCGATCCTCGGCTGGTCGCCGCGGAACGCAGGCTGGGCCGGGCGCTGGTCAAGGCCGCGGTGGGCAGGGCACAGCAGCGGGCGCGCGAGGGGCAGATCGAACCCGGTCAGGTCGCGGACGCGGCCGTAGCCGAACTGCCGGCCCGCGCAGCCTCGCTGACCGCGGTGATCAACGCGACCGGGGTGCTCGTGCACACCAACCTGGGCCGGGCGCCGCTGTCCGGAGCGGCGGTCGAGGCGATCGCGGCGGCGGCCGGGAACTGCGACGTGGAGTTCGACCTCGCGTCGGGGGCCCGGGCCCGCCGCGGCGCCGGAGCGCTGGACGCGCTGGCGCGCGCCGTCCCCGCCGCCGAGGCGGTGGCCGTGGTCAACAACAACGCCGCCGCGCTCGTCCTCGCGGCGACCGCGCTCACCGGCCCGGACGCTGCGGAGATAGTTGTCAGCCGCGGTGAGCTGATCGAGATCGGCGACCGCTTCCGGCTGCCCGACCTGCTGGCGTGCACCGGCGCCACGCTGCGCGAGGTGGGCACCACGAACCGGACCACGGCCGCGGATTACGCCGACGCGACCGGGCCGCGGACCGCGTTCATCCTCAAGGTTCACCCGTCCAACTTCCGCATCGAGGGCTTCACCTCGGCCGTTGGGGTGCCCGAGCTTGCCGAGTTGGGGGAGGCACACGGTCTGCCTGTCGTATTCGACATCGGGTCCGGGCTGCTCGCCCCGCACCCGCTGCTGCCCGGCGAGCCGGACGCGGCCACCGCGCTGCAGGACGGTGCGGCCCTGGTCACCGCGAGCGGCGACAAGCTGCTCGGCGGACCGCAGGCCGGCCTGCTGCTCGGCCGGGCCGGCCTGGTGCGCAGGCTCACCCGCCACCCGCTGGCCCGGGCGCTGCGGGTGGACAAGCTCACCCTCGCCGCCCTTGAGGCCACCCTCACCGGACCCGCTTCCCCGGTTGCAAAGGCGCTGGCCGCCGACCCCGCCTTTCTTTCCGATCGGGCCGAACGGGCTGTGGTGCTTCTGCGCGATGCAGGCATCGACGCCCGGGTGGCAGCCACCAGGGCCGCTGTCGGCGGCGGCGGCGCACCGGGTGTGACGCTGCCCAGCGCCGCGGTGAGCCTGCCCGAATCGCTGGCCGCCCCGCTGCGCGGCGGCGATGAGGTGCGGCGCGGCGAGTTGCCGGCGGTGGTGGGCCGGCTGGAGGCCGGGCGCTTGCTGCTCGACCTGCGCTCGGTGCCACCCGAGCTAGATGAGCTACTCGTGGCTGCCATTCGTGCCGCTGCGCAGGGGTGACCTTCATGATCATGGGTCGCCTTGGCCAAATAGGGCCCATTTCGACCCATGATCATGGTCGCGGGGAGCGGCCGTGCAGGTAATCGCGACTGCGGGGCATGTGGATCACGGGAAGTCGGCGCTTGTCCGGGTGCTGACCGGGATGGAGCCCGACCGGTGGGCCGAGGAACGGCGCCGCGGGATGACGATCGACCTCGGCTTCGCCTGGATGAGCCTGCCCGGCGGCGAGCGTCTGGCCTTCGTCGACGTGCCGGGCCATGAGCGGTTCGTGCCGAACATGCTGGCCGGGGTCGGCCCGGTGCCCGCCGTGCTGTTCGTGGTGGCCGCGGACGGCGGCTGGATGCCGCAATCGCAGGAGCACCTGGCCGCCATCGACGCGGTCGGCATCAGGCACGGCCTGCTCGCCGTCACCCGCTCCGA
>Ga0070764_10000973_pt1 | contig 12166 bp, 10 predicted proteins | sample HubBroMetageWRM4_FD_67287 | JGI IMG/M metagenome (GOLD analysis project Ga0070764, IMG submission 67287) | Warmed soil microbial communities from the Hubbard Brook experimental Forest, New Hampshire - Hubbard Brook CCASE Soil Metagenome WRM 4 | ecosystem: Environmental > Terrestrial > Soil >... | reverse complement strand
AGCACGCGCGTCTTGCCGGTGCCGGCGCCGGCCAGGACCAGCACCGGACCGTCGAGCGTTTCGACCGCAAGGCGCTGCTCCGGATTTAGGCCGGCAAGATAGGCCGCGTTGGCGCCGCCCGGCCGCGCGCGCGCGGCAATGCCGCCGGGCACCGGCAACGGCGGGTCGCGCGGATCGAAACTGTCTCGCAAGGGGTCGGCCAAGGGGCGGATTTTCCGTGATTCTCTGGGATTAAGATGGCACTTGGAGACGGCTTTTACGAGGCGTGCGTTTCCCGGACGCGGCGCACCATGTCATGATGCGCCGCGCCCGGGAAAAGTGCTTACTTCCCCGGCATGGCGATGCGGCGGCCGACGCCGTCGGGCTGCGGCAAGTGCGCGTGCGCGGCCTTCATGCGGGCGAGCCGCGCGGCGATGAAGTCGGGAAACGGCGCGGTCTTCTTTGCGGTCATGTCGACGTGCAGCGTCATGTTCTCGGAAGTGGCCGACAGCCAGCCTTCCTCGGCGTGGCGCAGCTCCTCGAAATAGTGGATGCGTTTGGCGTCGTAGTCGAGAAGCTGGAAAGTCACCCGCACCGGGTCACCGGCATGAAGCTCGCGCAGATAGCGTACGTGCACTTCGGCGGTGAAGGTGGAATGCCGGGTCTGTTCGAGATAGGCGAGCCCGCAGCCGATCAGCTCGTAGGCCTCGTCGACGCAGCGATCGAACAACACATTGTAATAGGCCATGTTGAGATGGCCGTTGTAATCGATCCAGGCATCCTCGACGCGCATCACCGAAGAGACGAAGGGCGCGAAGAAAGCGGGTTCGGGCGCAGATTCGATGTTTCGGCGGTCGAGCATAAGAGCGGCCTGTAGCGATCCGGGCGGGCAAATTTGGCTGAATCCGCGAGCGAGGGGAAGCGCGATGGCTGGTGGTCCGATTCTAACGTTCGCATCCCGTCTCGGCGCACCCTCATGCGAATGTTAGAATCAAAGGACCACCAGGCTACTTGACCGTTTCCGCCGTGGCCGCCACTTTGCCCGAAACTAAGGTCAATACATGGTCATCACTGAAGCTTGGGAAGGACTCAGGCGCGACGGCAGAGCGGTCGATCGCGTCATTGCGGCGCTTGCGGCCAAAGTCGGCAATCGGCTTGTCACTTCGCAGGCGGTGCGCGAGCAGCACGGCAACACGCTCACCTGGATTGCCAATCAGCCTCCGGACGCGGTGGTGTTTCCGCAGTCGACCGAGGAAGTGCAGGAGATCGTGCGCCTGTGCGCGGACGAGCGGGTGCCGGTCATCGGCTTTGGCACCGGAACTTCGCTGGAAGGCCAGATCAACGCGCCGCGCGGCGGCATCTGCCTCGATTTCCGCGACATGAATAATGTCGTTGCGGTTCACGCCGAGGATCTCGATTGCGTCGTCCAACCGGGAATCACGCGGAAACAGCTCAACGAGCATCTGCGCGATCAGGGGGTGTTCTTCCCCATCGATCCGGGCGCCGACGCCTCGCTCGGCGGCATGGCGGCGACGCGCGCTTCGGGCACCAACGCGGTGCGTTACGGCACCATGAAGGACAATGTCATCTCGCTGAAAGTCGTACTGGCGAGCGGCGAGGTGATGACGACGGCGACGCGAGCAAAAAAATCCTCGTCCGGTTATGACCTCACCCGGCTGATTGTCGGTTCCGAAGGCACGCTTGGCATCATTACCGAACTGACGTTGCGGCTCGCCGGCATTCCGGAAACCATTGCCGCGGGAACGTGTCCATTTCCCTCGGTTGAAGCGGCCTGCAACGCCACCATCACGACCATCCAGACCGGCATTCCGGTGGCGCGCATCGAGCTTTTGGACGCGCTGCAGGTTCACGCCTGTAATCTTCATTCCAAGCTCAGTTTGCCGGAGACGCCGACGCTGTTCCTTGAATTCCACGGCACCAAAACCGGCGTCGCCGAGCAGTCGCGGCTGTTCGGCGAGATCGCGAAGGACCTCGGCGGCGGACCGTTCGACTGGGCGACCATGGCCGAAGATCGCTCGCGGTTGTGGCAGGCGCGTCACGATTCCTATTGGGCGCAGCGCGGTCTTCGCCCCGGTGCCGAAGCGCTTGCTTCCGATGTGTGCGTGCCGATCTCGCGGCTCGCCGAATGCCTTAACGAGACGCAGCGTGACATCGCCGACAACAACCTACTGGCGCCAATTGTGGGTCATGTCGGCGACGGCAACTTCCATGTCGGGCTGCTGGTCGATCCCAAAGATCCTGAGGAAGTCGCGCGCGTCGAGGATTTCCTCGAGCGCCTGGTCGAGCGGGCGCTGCGGATGGGCGGGACCTGTACCGGCGAACACGGCGTCGGGCAGGGCAAAATGAAGTACCTTGCCGCCGAGCACGGCGCGCCGGCGCTCGACGCCATGCGCGCCATCAAGCGGGCACTCGATCCGCTCGACATTATGAATCCGGGAAAGATTTTCAGTCTTTAGAGCATGATCCCGAAAAGTGGGTACCGGTTTTCGGAAAAGATCATGCTCGACGAAAAAACTAGAGCGAGATGACGATTCGAAAAGTCGTCTCCGCTTTAGCGCACCGGCTCATCGCGGTTTCTTGTTGGGCGCTTGCAGCGGCGTCGCGCGCTTTTCGATGAAGTCGCGCAGCCGTTGCACGGATTCCGGCGCCTGTTGCATCGAGGTACCGAGGTATTCCATGAACAGGCCGTCGTCGTGCGATAGATCGTTGACGCGGGGCAGTAGATTGGTGATCTTCCAGTTGGTCAGCGGCGCGTTCTGCGCGATGCGCGCCGCAAGCTCCTTCGCCTTGGCGAGCGCTTGGCCCTCTTCCACCACGTAGCGCACGATGTTGACCCTTTCGGCCTCATCGACCGACAGGATGCGGCCGGTGAGCATCATGTCAGCCATTACCGAATAGCCGACGATACGCTGAACGCGAACCGAACCACCGCCGCCGACAAAGATGCCGCGCTGGCCTTCCGGCAGGCCGAAAAAGGCGGTGCGATCGGCAACGCGGATATGGGCTGCGGCGGCAAGTTCGAGGCCGCCGCCGACCACCGCGCCATGCAAGGCGGCGACGAAGGGAATCGGACCGCGCGCAATAATGTCGAATACCGTGTGCCAAGCGTGGTCGCGCTTTTTTCGAGGCAGCGGCGATTCTACGTTTTTCAGGAGTTGTGCGAGGTCGAGACCGGCGGAAAAGTTCACGCCATGGCCGAAGATGACGCCGGCATCCGCCTCATCGCCGGCGCGCACCACCGCATCGCGCAATTGCGTGACCACGGCGTCGTTGATGGCGTTGCGCTTGTCCGGACGGTTCAAGCCGATGACCGCAACCGCGCCATCGAGTTCATAGGTGATAAGAGGCGAGGACATGGATCAAGTTTCCTTTGGACCAAAATTCCTTTGCAATGCGATGAAATGACTTCATCGATCTGGGAGGGCTGGCGCAGCGGGTGCTCAGTGACCGCGCGGCTCCGCGCCAGCGGTGATGATCAGCGCATCGAGTGCGGTCGCGCCGTGGCCCGCGGCATGCACCATCAGCGGATTGATGTCGACCTCGGTGATGCCGGGGTGCGCGCGCATCAGCCGCCCGATCGCGGCCACCGCGTCCGCCACCGCGTTGATGTCCACCGGCGGCGCTCCGCGGAAACCGTTCAGCAGTTTCGCGGTCTTAAGCTTGTGCAATTCGCCGACGATCTCTGCCTCGCTGAGGTCCGGCGGCATCAAACGCACGTCGCCAAGTGCTTCAACCCAGATGCCGCCTAGCCCAACCAAAACGACCGGGCCCCAGCGCGGATCGCGGCGCGCGCCGACGACAAGTTCAAGTCCGCGCGGCGACATCGCCTCGACCAGCACGCCATCAAGCTTCAGTCCGGACTGCGCGCGCGCGACGTTATCGTGCAGGGTCTTCCAGGCGCTGCGAACATCCTCGGCATTGGCGACACCGAGCATGACACCGCCGGCCTCGGTCTTGTGTTCGAGCTTCGCCGCTTGCGCCTTCATCGCCACCGGATAGCCGATGCGATTGGCGACGGCGACGGCCGCTTCCACCGTTCGCGCGAGTTCGCCCGCGGGAGTAGCGATGCCGAGCGCGGCAAGGACTTTTTTGCCCAGCCATTCCGGCTGCGCGCCGGCGCCGAGTTGCGGAATTGCCACCGGCGCGACCGGCGCGGCTTTGCGCGTCGCCAACGCGGAATTGCGGTTGCCATAATCGATGACTTTGCCCATCGCCCGCATGGTGCGGTCCGACGAGCGCGACAACACGATGTTGTTCTTCCGTACCACCGCCATGAAATCGGGCGACAGCGTCGATCCATCGCCAAGGATCGCCAGCGCCACCGGTTTGCTACTGGTTTTGCTCGCGGCCGCGATGCCTTCGACATAGATCACCGAGTGGCGCGGGCTGGTGGCCGGAATTGAAATGAGCAGCGCGCCGATCGCGGGATCGTGCAGCAGCGCTTCTACGCAAGTCTGGAGCAGCTCAGGCTGCTGGATGGTTTGCGTCCCGAGATCGAGCGGATTCTTCGGCGGCAGGAACGCCGGCAAGATCGGCGTAAGTTGATCGAGCGTTTCCTTTGACAGCGCCGGCAGCCGCACGCCGATTTCCTCGCAGAAATCGTGGGCAATGCCGCAGAAAGCGCCCGAGAATGTCAGGATGCCAAGATCGCCTTTCGACGGCGTCGGAAAGCGCGCGAGAATTTCGCTGACGTCCATGAGCTCGTCGAGATTATCGACGACGACGACGCCGGCCTGTTCGACGAGCGTTCGCATGGCGGCGTGATCGCCGGTCAGGGCGCCAGTGTGCGAGCGCGCCGCTTCTTTCGCCTTCACCCCCCGGCCGGGATGCAACATCACAATAGGCTTGCCGCGCCGCCTGGCTTCGCCGGCAATGTCGATGAATTCCCGCGGCCGCCTGATATCCTCGGCGTAAATCGCGATGACCTGCGTCACCGGATCGTCGAGCAGATATTGAATGAAATCGGCAAGGCCGAGGCCGGCCTCGTTGCCGGTCGAGATCCAGCACGAGACCGGCACGCCGCGCGCACCCAATCCGGCCTCCAAGTGGTTACCAAGGCCGCCGCTTTGCGCCACGATGGCGACGGCGCCACGCGTGCCTTCCGGCAGGCGCGGAATTGGTTGCGGCGAAAAAAACACCGCGGCGAACCCGTCAACGAAGTTCATGAGGCCGAGGCAATTCGGCCCGACCAAAACGACGCCGCCGGCTCGCGCGATCGCACCGATGCGGTCTTGCTCGCTGTTGCCGTCGCTCCCGACTTCGGCAAAACCGGAGGCAAAGATCACCGCCGCCTTCACTTTGCGGCGCACGCAGCCTTCGACCGCTTCGCGTACCGCGGCCGCCGGTAAGGTGAGAACGGCGAGATCGATGTTCTCCGGAAGGTCGTCAATGCTGGCGAGAACCTTATGACCCTCAATATCGGCCGTGCTGCGGCCAACAATGTGAATGGGGCCGGAGAACTTGTTGTTGTGCAAAAGCTCAAGGACGACGCGGCCTGCGGAACCCGGTTTGGCCGATACGCCGACAATCGCGACGCTGCGCGGGCGCATAACGGCGCTGATGGCGGAAGCCGGCGAGTAGGGTTGGGCGGTCGAGAGAGTCATTGTCATTGATCGGCCGGTGACTGCTCGTTTGCGGGGAATGAAGCCATGATAAGCACGCTCGTCGGCGGCGGGGAAGCGGTTGCAGGCCGATCCAGCGGGTCGTGGGTCGGGAGAGGCCCCAAGAACGGAAGTGGCGCTTTCTTAGTGCAACCCCCAAGGGCGGCCGCCCCAGAATCGCCCGCTATAGCGCCTAATCACCGCGGGCGAAGGCGTGCATTCGACGAGAGCTTGTTCTAAGAGTGCGGGACGCCAAGTGCCCGGTTTTCGAAGTTCGTGATACACAGCGGAACGTCTCATACGAACTTCGAAAACCAAAGGGCACTGGCAACCGTATGAATCTAGTGCCGCTTTTCGATTTGAAATTCCTGACCAGATTGCCGCAACCGGTGCAGGAATTTCAAAGCGGCGGCACTAGTCATCACGTGAGCCCTTAAAGGGAAGAACCCCGTGCAGACGACACTGCTCGGTTTGGCGATCTTGATTATTGTCGCGCTCGTCTCCGCGCTGGTCGCCCCGCTGGTCGTTGATTGGAACCTCTACCGCTCGAACTTCGAGCAGGAGGCAAGCCGGCTTGCCGGCTTCACTGTGCACGTTCGCGGGCCGATCGACGCGCGTATCCTGCCGGCGCCGCACATTACACTGCGCAACGTCGATGCCGGCCCCGAGCGGCAGCCGTGGCTGCGTGCCCAAACCGTCGAACTCGAGGTCGGACTGGGGCCGCTGATCCGAGGCGAATTGCAGGCGACGTCGCTGCGCCTCGTGGCGCCGCAAATCACCATTGGGCTCGATCGCGCCGGCGCGCTCGATTGGCCGGCGGCGGCATCGTCGGCGCATCCGGACGTGGTCTCCATATCCCGGCTCGAAATTGAAGACGGCCGAGTCACGCTTGGCGACGCCGCGTCGGGATCGCGTGTCGCGCTGAGCAAAGTCTTTTTCAAGGGCGACATCCGCGCCTTGCCGGGACCATTCCGCGGCGAGGGCACGTTCGTTGCCGGCGATGAACTTTACGGCTACAGGATCTCCGGCAACCGGCCCGACGGAGATTCCGGCCTCAAGCTGCGGCTTGGCATCGATCCGTCCAATCATCCGCTGACCGCCGAGATCGACGGCACGCTCAAGATGGATCGCGGCGTGCCGAGCTTTCAGGGCGCGCTAACGCTGGAGCGGCCGGTCGGAGCGGCGCTGGCAAGCGGCGCGCGCGTCGTCAACGATCCGGTGCGGGTCACCGGCAAAGTACAGGCAACTCCAGTGTCGGCGACGCTCGAGGACCTGCAATTGCAATACGGGCCGGATGACCGTCCGATCAATTTCACCGGCAAAGCAGAAGTTGTGTTCGGCGCGCATCCGCACCTGTACGGCACGGTCTCGTCACGCCAGCTCGATCTTGATCGCGCGCTAGCGGCGCCTGACGTTACCCACCGGCCGCCCTTCGTCATGCTCAAGGATTTCGCTGAGGTTTTGGTCGGGTCCGTCAAGCCGCCTGTGCCGATCACCGCCGGCATCGCCATCGACGCTTTGACCATTGGCGGCACCACGCTGCAATCGCTGACCGGCAAAGTCATTGTCGACGACAAAGGCTGGAGCGTGCGCGACGTTTCGTTCCGTGCGCCCGGAGCTAGCGAAGTCGATGTCAGCGGCCAGCTCGACGCCGGTAAGCAGGGCCTCGTCTTTCGCGGGCCGGCGACGCTGACATCGGCCGACGTCAAAGCGCTGATGGCCTGGCTGGAGGGCGGCCACGACCAAGCCTCCGGCCCAAGCGAGGCGCTTGTCGCCAGCGCCGACATCAGCGTGGCCGGCGACCGTTTCGCGCTCGACCGATTGGCCGCGACGCTCGGTCAGGAAAATATCGATGGCCGGCTTGCGTATACTTGGGCGGCGCGAGATCAGCCAGCGACGCTCGACGGTGAGCTTCACGCCGCGACGCTCAACGTCGATGCGCTCACCACATTCGCCAAGGCCGCCTTGCTCGACCGCGCGCCGGAAATGCCACGCCGGATCGCGGTTGTGCTTGATGTCGGCCGCGCGACCTTCGCCGGCGTCGACGCGCGAAAGATCTATACCCAGCTTAAGCTCGACTCCGGAATCTTGCGCATCGACCGCATGTCGATCGGCGATCTCGGCGGTGCCGCGCTTGATGTCAGCGGCAGCGTCGAGGAATTATTGTCGCAACCCCGTGGGCGCTTCACGGTCGATCTCGACGCCAGAACGCTTGCCGGACTCACTGAAACGCTGCGCGGCGTCACGCCGCAGGCGGCAGACGCGCTCCGTCCGTTCGCCGATCGGCTCGCGCCGGCAAAGGTTCATGCCATTCTAAGCTTCGAGCGCGCCGGCAATTCCGCCACGCTGGCCAAGCTCGACCTCGCGGGGTCGGTCGGGGCGATGCGTCTGACCCTGAATGCAGAAGGCACGGGCGAAGCGGCGCGTCCCGCCGCTGCGGCGATCCGCGTTGCCGGAAAACTCGACGCTGACGACGGCGCGGCGCTCACGCGATTGCTGGCGCTCGATCATGTGCTGGCCGTCGACCAGTTGCCGGGGCAGATGACTCTCTCGGCCAGCGGACCGCTCGGCGGTGACGTTCACGTCAATGCGCTTGCGGCGGCCGGCGGCTTTTCCGCGACGGCCGACGGCGTTCTGCATTTGACGGCGCAGCCGGGGCCGACCGGCCGCTTGCAAGTCAAAGCGACGGCGGCGGACTTAAAGCCGCTACGCGTCGCCATGACCGGCCAGTCTGGCGATACGGTCCCGCTGGCGGCAAGCGCGGTCGTTGGCATCGCCGGTGCCGAGCTTTCGGTAACCGACTTATCGATGACCGCCGGCAGGTCGGTAGTGCGCGGCCGTCTCAACTTGAAGGTGGCAACACCTTTGGGCCTCGGCGGCGAAATCGAAGCCGATCAGGCCGACGTCCCGGTAATTTTGGCGATGTTGACCGGAACGCCGTCGGCCGCGGGGAGCTGGTCGCCCGACCCGTTTGGGCCCGGGGCATTCGGCGCTGGAGCCGGTGACATCGGCTTTGTCATTCATCGCGCCGCGCTCACCCCGGCATTGGCGCTCCGCGATTTCAAAGGCACGATGCGATTTGCGCCCCCGGCGATCACGCTAAGCAATCTCGACGGCGGCGTTGCCGGCGGACGCTTCTCCGGCGAATTGTCGCTGCAACGTAATGCCGACGAAGTGAGTGCGCGCGGGCGCGTCGTGCTGACCGGCGCCAACGCCGACCTCGCCTTCGCCTCGAAAAAGAACGGCGTCGACGGCCAAGCGACGCTCACCTTGCAGGGCGACGGCACCGGCTTGAGTCCGGTCGGATTGATCGGCTCGCTCCACGGCAGCGGTAAGATATCGCTGCGCGATGCGCGCTTCGGCGGGCTTGATACGGCGGCGTTCAGTGCCGCCGTCCATGTGTCCGAAGATAATGCGCCACTCGACGCGGCCAAAATCCGCACCGCGGTAAATGCCGCGATGGATGGCGGCCGGCTCCTCGTTCCGCAGGCTGACGCCGACATCACCATGGCTGGCGGGCAAATCACGATAGCGAAGGCGACGCTGCGCGCGCAGGGCGGGGCGACGTTGTCGTTGAGCGGCATGCTCGACCTGAAGGCGGAAGCGATCGACGCCAACCTCAAGCTGACGCAACCGCCGCCGGCCACCGGGTTGATCCTGCTCCCGCCCGAATTGACGGTCGCCGTCAAGGGCCCGCTGGCGGCTCCGGAACGAACACTCGATCTTTCCGCGCTGATGGGTTGGCTGACGTTGCGGACCACCGAGCAGCAGACCCGGCGCCTGGAATCCATCGAAGCCAATAGACGCAACGACGACGTCGGGTCCATGACTCGTCCGGTCTCACCGGCGATACGCTTTATTCCGGCGGGCGTGGCGTTGGAGACCACGAACCGCCCCGACGCCACCGGCGTATCCGGACCGCGGACCTTCGATCGGATGCGGCCGGAAGCTTCTGCCGAATCCCCGCCAAGCCATGTGGACTCAAGCCACGTTGATCAAAGCCACGTCGATCCGAGCCACGCGGATCAGGGATCGGCGTCGCTCACCGGCTCGGCCACTCCGGCCAGCCCGGCCACTCCGGCGACGCCGCGCACCGAGAAGCCGAACACGACATCGGGAACCGCGCGGGCGCCGGCGCCTTCGCTGCTGCGTTTGCCGCTCGATTTACTATTCCACTCGCAGAACTGACGTTTTCGCCTCAAGCGCGATTTCTCCGGACCGCCGGTTGGTTTCGCCGTTGCCGGGACTCCGCGCTCGATAGTGGTCGAGCACAAACAAGCGAATGGCCGAGGACAAGTTTCCTTGCTTGCGCTCGGCATCGATGTTTCCGACGAGATCGGACAGAGTTTGCTGGCGGGTGGCGGCGATGTTCTTGAGTGCCGTCCAGAACGCGGCTTCGAGGCTGACGCTGGTCTTGTGCCCCGCGACCACAACGGAACGCTTGACGACGGCCGATCTCATTCCGCTTCTCCGGCGTCGATCCGGTGCCCGTCGAGGTCCCGATTGTCCTTTTCGCTCCGCGACTGTTGCAGCACGCGTTCAGTCTTCGGACGCCCATAAGCCAATCGGTTGGACGCGGCTTTCTCGTTCGCGCGGCGGCGCCGCGCCTGTTTGCGCGCACTGCGCAGGTTAACGAGATCGCCCATCCGAAATCCTGCCGATGTTGGATTTGCTTCGGCCGCGCCGCCGGCTAGGGTTGCCACATTACGTTTAATTTTGACAAATTTCACGTCCATCTGCGGATTAGTTAGCTCGCGTGGCGGTAATTTATTGAGGCTATACGCGCTGGCGCGCCAAAGTCGCAAGCTGACGTGAACGTGACTTGAAAAACACTCGGCGCGGAACCACACCCGATGCGGCAACTTAGCACAGTGACGGTACGCGGGGCGGCCGCATTATCCTCGGCAAGCGCAGGAGCCTTTAAAAAATGTCGGACCTGAAGAAATCTGCGAAGCGAAGAACCCGCAGCAAAGCCGCGCCCATGCTGGGCATCGCGGGAATGACGTTTTTGGCCGGAGCGTCCGCGGCGCTTGCGCGTCCGTCGCTGGAGCCGGCAACAGATAGCGCCAGCAACAAAATAGTGCTCGGTGAGGAGGAAATTTCCGACGTCACGTTGGCGACATTTTACGCGGTCGACCACGAAGGCCAGGGTCAAGGCCCACGCAGGACGCAACGCGTACGGCTGGCGCTCGGAGGCGGCTGTGGTTGCGGCTGCGGCGCCTGCGGCGGTTGCTGGGGCGGAGATTACTTTGGCTACGGCGGATACGGCCCGCCGCCGTTATTCCGCGACGGGTATTGGCCGCCCGCACCGGTCCGGCCCGTGCAAAACTATTGGCGCACCTATAAGCGAACTGATAATCGCTGAAATCGGCGAGGGGGCGAGGCCGCGCTCGCGTTTTGCCCGAAAGCTTCGCGATCGCCGCAATCATGAAAAAGGCGCCGGTGATACGGCGATCTCCGGCGCCTCCGATTTGCATTTAAGGTTTCGTCAGTCCGGTAAGTAAACGGACTTGATTTCCTGATAGGCCTCCAAGCCTTCCGGTCCGCCGACCCGGCCAATTCCGGACTCTTTGAAGCCGCCAAACGGCACCGCATTGTCCAGCTTTAACCCGTTGATGGTCAGATTGCCGGTGCGGATGCGGCGCGCCAGGGCCACGCCCTTTTCGGTGTCCTTGGTGAACACCGCGCCGCTCAAGCCATGGGCTCAGGACGATCGCCTGTTTAAAAATCTAGCCCCGATTTTGGCGAAGGATTTCCACGTCGTTTGCCCGAATTATCGGGGCCACGACGCCAAACAAACGCTGCACGGCGATTTCACGGCGGAGGACCTCGTCGATGACGTCGAGGCGTTCATCAAGGCTAAGGACCTATCGAATGTTCACTTCGTTTCGACGTCGCACGGCTGCTGGGTGAATATCGGTCTATGCGAACGCATGAAGATCAACCGAACCGTCGTCATCGACTGGTTGATGCAGCCCCACGACGGCTTCTTCCAGCAACTCAAGGATGGCCAGGACCCCGACCGTTACAAGATCGGGCGGCAGAGCTTTTTCGACGAGTGGGGGACTGTCCTTCTGGTGATCAAGCGGCATCGTTGGCGCTGTCCGTCGCCGATCGCGCCTATGTGCTGCAATCCGGAAAGATTACGCACTCCGGCACGGCGGACGAAATCGCCCAGGATCCGGCGCTGATTCGCGCTTATCTCGGAGCGCATGGTGACGGATCGGCTTTGCTGCACGAGCCGGGCAAATAGTCGGCGGTATCGCCAAAGGCGCGCCTGGTTACGCCACACGGCGCCAGCGCAGCCACCAGATCAGCGTAACAATGACGGTGATGACCAGCCAGATTCCGAGCAAGGTCGTGCCGGCTGGTACCGTGAAGAAGGCCAAGTAGCCGAAGAAAACCGCAATCGACATCGCATCGCTCAGATCGGCGCCCATGAATAAGCACGGCGCACTCGCGGCAATCGGCATGTTGCAGCCGAGCGCGCCCGCGACGGCGCCGCCCAGCAGCAACAAAACCAATGGGCCGATGCTGAACAAGATAATCAGCGCGAGCGGCAAGCC
>Ga0070764_10000972_pt1 | contig 12166 bp, 15 predicted proteins | sample HubBroMetageWRM4_FD_67287 | JGI IMG/M metagenome (GOLD analysis project Ga0070764, IMG submission 67287) | Warmed soil microbial communities from the Hubbard Brook experimental Forest, New Hampshire - Hubbard Brook CCASE Soil Metagenome WRM 4 | ecosystem: Environmental > Terrestrial > Soil >... | reverse complement strand
CGACAGCCTGACCGAACCCCGGCTGGCCAGGGACCTGGGCCACGCATTGCCGGAAGGCGCGCTGCTCTGGACGGGGTCCAGCCTGCCCATCAGGGACCTTGACTGTCACCTGACACCCCGCGCCGACATCCGCGTGCTGGCCAGCAGGGGAGCCAGCGGTATCGACGGCACGGCGTCGGCGGCGATCGGCGCCGCGCTGGCCCATGGCGGCCCCGCGTTCGCGCTTATCGGCGACCTGGCCTTCCTGCACGACGCGCCCGGCCTGGCGCTCGGGCCGGGCGAACCCCGGCCCGACCTGTGCCTGATCGTCGTCAACAACGATGGCGGGGGAATCTTCTCCGCGCTGGAACAGGCCGCCTTCCCCGGTGCGTTCGAACGGCTCTTCGGCACCCCGCACGGGACGAACCTGCGCCACCTCGCCGCCGCCTTCGACCTGCCCTACCAGCGACTCGAGCACCCAGATGACCTGGTGAAGGCGCTGCCCGGGGGCGGCCTCCGGATCGTCGAGGCCAGCACGGACCGGACCGCGGGTGCGGCACTGCGCGCCCTGCTGCGCGATGAGGCGGCCAGCGCCGTCCGGGCCACCGGTAGCGGCTAGTCCGAGAATTCCAGGTGCTCGGTCTCCGCCATGAACTCAGCGGGACTCGGCGGCGACATCAGCAGGCCGGTGATCCTCTCCGCGCCGGGATCGCCAGTGCGGGGGCCGACGTCGATGGCCGCGCTCACGTCGTAGCGGGTCTGCCGCAGCGCCACGTCCGGTCCGAGCAGCGCCCAGTACGCGGTGCCAGGCGCGCCGTCGTGGTAGGGGAGTCCGATACTGCCGGGGTTGACCGACCGGCGCTCGGCCACCCGCCGGTCGAACTGCATGTGAGTATGGCCGGTGACCAGGATGTGCTCGTCAAGGCCGGCGCATAGCTCGGCAAAACGCTCGGCCGTGGTGACCGGGGTCACCAACTCGGTGTCGCTGCGCGGTGAGCCGTGGCAGAACCGCACCGCACCGAGGCCGGTGATCTCGACCACGACGCTGAACGGGATCGTCGCCACGAAGTCCAGGGACAACGCCGAATGCCGGGTGGGCACCCACGCCTCTCGCGGGCTGTCCGGCGCCCGCGTTCCTGCCGATATCTCGAGCACTGCCCGCTCGCCGTTGCCGCGGACGAAAAGGGCCGTGTCGCCCAGGCCTCGCATCAGCGCGATGGTCTCGTCGGGCTGGCTGCCCCAGGTGAGATCGCCGCACGAGACCACCAGATCAGCCCCGACCGCCTCGATATCGGCCAGCACCGCTGTCAGGGCCGCCACGTTCGCGTGCACGTCGGACAACACGGCGACGCTGCCGACCGGCCCGTAGCGGGAGACCTCGAGATCCTCCCAGGCGGCCGGCCCGTGGAAGATGACCGCCACGAGAAGAAGTGTAGAACCGGCGGTGTCGGCAACGGTGATCATTGCCCGGCGGGTGCGCGATAATTGGCTGTGTCATGACCCTTACTCAGCTGAATGCGTTCGTCCTGGTCGCGCGGCTCGGCTCGGTTACCGCCGCCGCCAACGCGCTCGGCGTCAGCGAGTCCGCGGTCTCCCAGGCGCTATCGGCGCTTCGCCTGCACCTAGGCGATCAGCTCGTCACCCGTGGCCCTGTCGGCATGACGCTGACGGCCGGCGGCTCCAGGCTGCTGGCCACCGCGTCGCAGATCGTGGTCCTGGGAGCCGAGGCGCACGCCGCGGTCCGCGCCGCGCAGGGCGCGCCGGAGCAGCTGCGGGTGGTATCCACCTCTACCATTGCCGAGTTCGTGATCAGCCCGCTGATGGAGGCGTTTACCCGCCGCTTCGCGGGCACGGTCGAAGTCTCGGCCGGCGTGGCGGCGACCAAGGAGATGACCGTCCTGATCGCCAACCGCCTCGCCGACGTGGCGATCAGCTCGGCCGTGCCCGACGATCCGGGCCTCGCACTGGTAACCGAGCCCATCTTCAGGTACCGGCTCGTGGTGGTGACGGCCGGGCATACCCGGCCGCGGGGCAACGCCAGGCAGTGGTTGTGGCTGGTCGACCCGTCCGGCACCGACCCGGGCAGCGAGACCGGCCAGATGCTGGCAGGCCTGGCCATCCCGGAGGACAGGATCAGGGTCTTCCCCAACCAGACCGCGGCCTGGGCGGCCGCGGCCGACGGGACGGGCGTGGCCCCCGCAGTCGAGCACCTCGTCGCTCAGCAGGTGCGCCGCGGCGAGCTATCGGTCGTCGAGCAGCCCGGCTGCCGGATGGCGGCCTGCTGGCACGCCACTTTGCTGGAACGGCAGCACCAGAGCACCGTGGCCAGCTCGTTCAGGCGTTACCTCGGCACGCCGGAGGCCATGCACCTGATGCGGGCGCCGGCCGGCGGCGTACCGCCGTCGCGGTTCCGGCCGCCGGTCTACGTCACGATCTGGAGTTAGGCCCCGGCTCAGTGCCCCCTTAAGCAAGCACTTATTCGCATGTTGCGGGGCCGTGCGCCCGAGCGGATCATGTGACGCGTCACAAGTGACCAGCAGGTCGTCAAAGCTGTCCAGCGGCAGGAGCATGCATGCGCATTGAATCGGACGGGCACAGCCGGGGAAACCCGCGGCTCTACGAACTGATCGAGCACGCTCCGAAGACGGGCAAGAGCCCGACCGTCTGGGCCTGGCCCGAGCTGATCGACTACCTCAAGGTGGCCGGCCAGCCGGTGGCGGGGCCGTGGCCGCCGCACCAGGAGCCTCGGCCGGACCCCGAGGAGGACTCGCTCCCCACGGCGGTGCGCGACCCGGAGTCGAAGGACTAGGCCGCCGAACCGAATCTCCTCACCACACCAGGAGGATCCTATGTATCCCTCGCGGTTCCGCTACGAGGCGCCGCGTTCGCTGGACGAGGCGATCAGCATGCTGCAGACCGGCGGCGACTACTGCAAGGTCCTGGCCGGCGGCCAGAGCCTGGTCCCGCTGATGAAGCTGCGCTTCGCCTCGCCGGAGCTAGTGGTGGATATCAACAACGTGCCAGGCCTCGCCTATCACCGGGTCGATCCCGACGGCACCTTGCGCATCGGCGCGCTGTGCCGTCATGCCGATCTGGAGCACTCGGACCTGCTGAAGACGACACAGCCCACCATGGCCGGGGCAGCCCCGCTGATCGCCGATCCCATCGTCCGCAACCGCGGCACGCTCGTCGGCTCGCTGTGCCACGCCGACCCGCAAGGGGACTGGGCCTCCGTGGTGCTGGCGCTCGGCGGCTCGGTGGTGGCGCGAGGATCGCGCGGCACCCGCGTCATCCCGCTCGCCGACTTCGTCACCGGGCCTTTCCAGACAGTCCTGGACCCCGACGAGATCGCGGTGGAAGCGGTGATACCGGCCGCGAAGGGAGCCCGCTCCGGCGGTTACCTCAAGCTCGAGCGGCGGGTCGGCGACTTCGCCACGGTGGGGGTCGCGGTCGCGCTGGAAACCACCGGCGAGAACGTGACCAGGGCGGGCATTGCCCTGACCGGTGTCGGCGGGTCGACCATCGGGGCCACCGAGGCCGCCGCGGTGCTTGTCGGGCGGCCGCTCACTGCGGACAGCGTCGCGCAGGCCGCCGACCTGGCGGCACAGGCCGCGCGGCCGAGGACCGATCATCGCGGCAGCGCGGAGTACAAGCGACACATGGTGCGCACCTTCGTGGTCCGCATCCTGAGCCGCGGCAACGCGGCAGAGGAGAGGGCAGCCTGACCATGACGATCGTTTACGAAGACGAGGAAACCCAGGGCGACGTCCCGGTACGCAGGATCAAGTTCACCATCAACGGCAAGAAGATGATCGCCGAGGTGGAGACCCGGCTGCTGCTCGCCCACCTCATACGCCGCGGCATCGGGCTGACCGGCACCCACACGGGCTGCGATACGACCAACTGCGGCGCCTGCACGGTGCTCGTCGACGGCCGCGCGGTTAAGTCCTGCACCATGCTTGCCGTGCAGGTCGACGGGCACGAGATCAGCACCGTCGAGGGGCTCGCCACGGCCAGCGAGCTGCACCCGCTGCAGGAGGGCTTCAAGGAGGAGCACGGGCTGCAGTGCGGATTCTGCACGCCGGGCATGATGATGGCCGCCAAGGCCCTGCTCGACGCCAATCCCGACCCCACTGAGGAAGACGTCAGGTGGGCGCTGTCCGGCAACCTGTGCCGCTGCACCGGCTACCAGAACATCGTGAAGTCTGTGCTGTGGGCGGCCGCCAAGCTCAGGTCCGAGTCGGCAGGCTAGCGGGAGGAAGAGGATGTCACAGGCACTGGACGAACTCAAGATCGGCGGGCTCGGCGCGAGCCGTAAGCGCGTCGAGGACAACCGCTTCATCCGCGGCAAGGGCAACTACACCGACGACATCACCCTGCCCGGCATGCTGCACATGGAGATCCTGCGCAGCCCGATGGCGCACGCGCGGATCAAGTCCATCGACGCCAGCAAGGCGTGGGACATCCCCGGCGTGCACCTGGTCCTGACCGGCGAGATGATGGCGACCCGGAACCTGGCCTGGATGCCCACCCTCTCCTACGACACCCAGGCCGTGCTAGCCACCGACAAGGTGCGGTTCCAGGGCCAGGAGGTGGCCTGCGTCATCGCCGATGACCCGTACATCGCCAAGGACGCGTGCGAGGCCATCGAGGTCGACTACGAGCCCCTGCCCGTCATCGTCAACCCGGAGCAGGCGGTCGCCGAGGGCGCGCCGGTCATCAGGGACGACAAGGAAAACCAGGCGAACAACGTCATCTTCGACTGGGAAGTCGGCGACGCAGCGGGCACCGACCGGGCGTTCGAGCAGGCCGACGTGATCTCGAAGCTGAAGCTGCACTACCCGCGCTCGCATCCGTCGCCGATCGAGTGCTGCGGGTCGATAGCGGACTTCAACCGCGCCACGTCCAAGCTCACCGTGTACATGACCACGCAGGCCCCGCACATCATCCGCGCCGCGGTGGCGCTGGTGGCCGAGCTGCCCGAGCACATGATCCGGATCGTCTCCCCTGACATCGGCGGCGGTTTCGGCAACAAGGTGCCGGTTTACCCCGGCTACGTGTGCTCGATCCTGGCCTCGATCCTGCTCGAGCGGCCGGTGAAGTGGATCGAGGACAAGACGGGCAACCTGATCTCCACCGGCTTCGCGCGCGACATCTACCTGTCCGGCGAGATGGCGCTACGCCGGGACGGCAAGATCCTCGCGGTGCGGATGAACTGTGACTCCGACCACGGCGCGTTCTTCTCCGACGCCCAGCCGAGCAAGTTCAAGATCGGGCTGCTGCACTCCGCGTTCGCCGCCTACGACATCCCGGTCGCGCATCTGACCGACCGCGGCACCTACACCAACAAGGCTCCGGGCGGCGTCGCCTACCGCTGCTCGTTCCGTGTCACCGAGGCGATGTTCTTCCAGGAACGGATGATGCAGGCCGCGGCGGACGACCTGGGCATGGACCAGGCCGCGTTCCGCCGGATGAACTTCGTCAGGGACGACGACTTCCCGCACCGCACCCCGTTGGGCTTCCTGACCGATTCCGGCCAGTACGCCAAATGCCTGGATGTCGGGCTGAAGGCCATCGGCTACGAGGACTTCAGGCGCGAGCAGGCCGAGGCCAGGAAGCACGGCAGGCTGCTCGGCCTCGGGATCTCCACGATGACCGAGCCGCTCGGCGCGGGCAACAGCCGCGAGTACGACATCCTCGGCATCAAGATGTTCGACTCGGCCGAGCTCAAGATACACATGACAGGCAAGGCCATCGTCAGGACCGGCGCCAAGACCCAGGGGCAGGGGCACGAGACGACCTGGGCCCAGATCGTCAGCCATGAGCTCGGCATCCCGGCCGAGGACATAGTGGTCGAGGAAGGGGACACGGACACCGCACCGTTCGGCATGGGCACCTACGCCTCGCGCAGCACGCCGGTGGCGGGCGCGGCGGTGGCGATGGTGTCACGCAAGATCCGCGCCAAGGCGCGCAAGCTGGCGGCGCACCTGCTCGAGGTATCCGAGGAAGACATCGAGTGGGAGCTCGGCAGGTTCTACATCCGCAGCGCACCCGACCGCGGCGTGACCATCCAGGAATGCGCGATGGCCGCCTACAGCAACATGCCCGACGGCATGGAGCCGGGCCTCGAGAACACCGCGTTCTACGACCCGCCTAACCTCACCTGGCCCTTCGCCGTCTACATCGCCACCGTCGAGGTGGACCCGGAGACCGGCGTGTGGGACGTGCTGAAGGTCGTCGCCGTCGACGACTGCGGGGTGCGGATCAACCCGATGATCGTCGAGGGCCAGATCATGGGCGGGCTCACCGAGGCCTATGCCATGGCCAGCATGCAGTTCATCACCTTCGACGCCGACGGGAACTGCGTGGGCGCGAACTACATGGACTACATGCTGCCCAGCGCCTGGGAGACCCCCGGCTTCGAGCTGCACAGCGAGGTGGTCACGCCGTGCCCGCACCACCCGATCGGAGCCAAGGGCATCGGCGAGTGCGCCGCGGTCGGCGGCCCGGCGGCCTTCGTCAACGCGGTGATGGACGCGCTGTCGGACACCGGGGTCCGCAACATCGACATGCCGCTGCTACCGGACCGGGTCTGGGAGGCCATCACCTACCAGCATGACGTCTCTGGCGCGCCGCCGGTGCGCTCGGACGACTGACGGCAGGAGCACTCATGGAAGGCTTGGATGTCCTGGCGGAGATGGGCGAGCTGACCCGGCGCGGGCAGGCCTTCGCCCTGGCGACCGTGGTCTGGCGCCAGGGCCCTTCGTCCAGCCAGCCGGGCTCGCGCGCGATCATCACCGCCGAGGGCGAACTGCACGGCTGGATCGGCGGCGCTTGCGCCGAGCCGGTGGTCATCCGCGAGGCGCAGCAGGTGATAGCCGAGGGGACAGCCCGGCTGCTCCTGCTCGGAACCCCGGACCAGTTCGGCGAGGCGGTGCCGGACGGGATGACCGTCGTGCCCATCTCCTGCCAGAGCGAGGGCGCGCTTGAGATCTATATCGAGCCGGTGATGCCGGTGCCGCACCTGGTGGTCATCGGCAGCTCGCCGATGGCCCAGACGCTGGCCGGCCTGGCCATGGCGCTTGGCTGGCGGACGGACCTGGTCCCCGGCCAGGACTTCAGCGCGGAAAGCGCGGACGAGCGCTCCATGGTCGTCGTGGCCACCCAGGGACACGACGACGAGGACGTGCTCGAGCGCGCGGCCCGGGCCCGGCCCGCCTACCTGGGCCTGGTCGGTTCGCGCCGCCGCGGGACTGCGGTGCTCGGCTACCTGGCCGAGCGGGGCGTGCCGCAGGAGCAGCTCGACAGGGTCCGGGTGCCCGCCGGGCTGGACCTGGGCAAGACGACTCACAAGGAGATCGCCGTTGCCATCCTGGCGGAGCTGGTCCAGCTGCGCGCCTCCGGCGCGATGGCCCGGCCGAAGGACAGTGCCAAGGCCGGCCATGTCAAGGCCGCGGAGCAAAGGTCGAAGGCCGAGCAGGACCCGGTCTGCGGTATGACCGTGGCCGCGACGGCAGGCAGCCGCCCGCTGCGGCATGACGGCGTTGACTATTACTTCTGCTGCGCCGGCTGCCGCCGAGCGTTCGAGGAAGATCCCGACGCTTACGTGAAGAAAGAGACCCGATGCTGATCAAGAACGAGTTCGAGGTCGCTGAGCCGGTCGAGAAGGTCTGGCAGTTCTTCGAGAACATCCCGCAGGTCGCGGCCTGCCTCCCGGGTGCGAAGCTGACGGACGACCTCGGCGACGAGAGCTACAAGGGCACGGTCGCCGTCCGGATGGGCCCGGTCCGCCTGCAGTTCGCCGGCACCGCCGACATCACCGAGCGCGATGAGGCCGCCAAGCGGCTGGTGGTGCACGCGAGCGGCGCCGACGAGAAGGGCCGGGGCCAGGCCAGCATGGTCGTGACGGCCACGCTTGCCCGCGCGGGCCGCGGCACCAAGGTCGCCGTCACCCAGGACCTGCAGCTGTCCGGCGCGGCGGCGCAATACGGCCGCGGCATGATCTCCGACGTCTCGGCCGTGCTGATGCGTGACTTCTCCGCGAACATGCAGGACCGGATCGAGCGGATCGAGCGCGGCGAGTCGGCCGAGCAGATCGCGGCCGCGGCCGCGACCCCGGCCGGGGGCTTCACGCTGGGCCTGCGCGCCGCGCTGATGGCGCTGAACCGGGTGTTCCGCAGATTCTTCATGCCCTACCAGGCCGCGAGCTGAGGAGGACCAGTCATGGTCTTGTGGTGGATCGGCAACGTGATTCTTCTCGTGGCGGTGGTGCCTGTGGTCATCTACCTGCTCAACCGCGTGCTCGCCGCGGTCGAGCGGATACGGCACGCCACTGACGACATCCTGACCGGAGGGGTTGCCCTTATCGGCGAGCTCAACGGCGTGCCGGAGGCGCTGGCCGTCACCGACGAAACCGTCAAGGAAGTCGCCGTCGGGGCGGTCCGGTACGCCGGCTCCGTCGCCAAGCTTCTCGGCTGAGTAGGAAAGGAGAAAGGCCATGCCAGCAGCCGCCTGGTTCACAGTAATCGTCGCCGCGCTGATCATCGCGATCACCGCGCTCGGCCTGTTGCGGGTCATCTTCCACCTGCGGGCCATCAGGAAGACACTGGTCGCTACCACCGGAGGGGTCCAGGCCGTCGCCAGCCTGACCAGCACGGTCCCGGAGCGGCTCACCTCGGTCAACGCAAGCCTGAAGCCCGTCCGCGACTTCTGCGAAACGGTCTAGGGGAGGAGCCGCTCATGCAACCGAACGTCCTAGCCGCGGGCACCAGCACCACCGGGTGGGTGATCGGGTACACCCTCGGCATCATCGTGGTGCTGGCGGTGGTGGCACTGGTCGTGCCGATCCTCATGCTGGCACGCTCGATCGGCAACGAGGCGCCCAAGATCAACGACGCGCTGACCCAGGCCGTCGAGCACACCGCGCCGCTCGCCGCACTGCGCACGACCATCGAGCACGCCACGATCATCATCGGCGGCCTGCAGCGCGGCCGCGCCAGGCTGGGAGGGTAGCCGTGCACGCACTGGCCATGTCCTCGACCGAGCACAACCTGTGGACGATCGCGAACATCCTCGGCCTCGTCGTCGTGGTCGCGGTTGCCGCACTGCTGAGCCTACTCATCTACCTGGTGAAGGTCATCGACCGACGGGTGGTCACGGTGCGGGACACGCTCAAGGCGGCCGCGGCGAACACCGCGGACACGGTGCTCATCCCGCAGGTCGCAGGCGGCGTGGAGGCGGTCCTCGCCGAAGGCCTGCAGCACCACCTGTTCCTCGGCCGCGTACTCGGAAAGGTCAAATCATGACCGGGCTGGTCGTCTTCACCGTCATCGACGTCCTGCTGCTGATCGCGGGCCTGGCGTTCTACCTGTTCTGGGTCGGGACGCTGCTCACCCGCATCGCGGGGAACCTCGAGGAGTGCGCGGAGACCGTCCATACGATCGTCGGCCACGCCAAGCTCATCGGGCCCGGTGTCGGGCACATCAACGAGACCGGCGGCGTGGTCGCCGGCGCGCTGCCGCTGCTGTACGGGATGGCCGAGGAGATTGTCACTGACGTCACTCCGAGGCCGGAGCAGCCCGCGACCCCCGAGCCCGCCAGGCCCGCCTCGGGCACCCGCCGCTCGCGCCTGCTCGACGCGGTCGGCTTCCGCCCCAACTAGCGACCGGACCAGCATCGCCATCCGCACGGCGGCCAGGCCCGGCGAGCGCCGTCTCGTGTTCCTGTACGCCGTCCTGGCGGGTGTCGCGCCTCCGGGCGCGGCCCGTCGTTGATGTCGTAAGGCTGCGCCGGTGTCTGGATGGCGTCGTGTGATGCAGTACGCCAATCCGGCGGGATCGCGCATGGTTATCCATCCGTCACCGTCATGCGACCGTGTCGCACCGAGCCCCTCGTGCCTGGCCACCTCCGCGTCGACGCCGGAGCACGCCAGGTCCGGATGGGCACGGACTGGCGTGCCGGGCTGGTCGCCGGTGCGCTGCAGCAGCAGCCGCAACGGCATTCCGGCGGGCCGCGTCAGGTACCGGAACTGCACCAGCGGGCTCTCACGCGGCTCCCATCCGGTCAGGTCCGCCCAGAATCTGCACTCGGCGTCGTAAACGTCCGCTGCGATGTCCAGGCAGAACTGGTCGACGCAGCTGACTGAGCCGCAGGGCCACCGGGCAGCTGGCGGCCTCGTCGGCCCGCCGTCCTCACCGGATACGCAAAACGGCAGCCGGCCCGGGGACCGGAACACCGCAAGTCCCTCCTCGGTGAGCACACGCCGCGCCCCGAGCCTGTCGGCCCGCGCCGCCAGCTCTGCCCAGTCCGCCGCATGGAAGTCGAGGTGGCAGCCGGCCGGACCGTCGTAGATCCGCTGCACCCGTAGGTACGCGTCACCCTCGCCGGGCACCAACGTTGCGAAGTCGCCCCGAGGCCCCCGCGGCGGCGACAACGCGTACCCTGCGACGCCAAGCCAGAAATCCCGTCCCGCCTCAAATCCCCCGGCCGGGAAGTCCAAGAATCCCGTCATCCACCGGATCGTCATACGTCAAGCCTCCCACGCGAGCCTGGCCGGGACCTTTACAGCCTGGGCCAGGAGAGCCTTCCTGGCGGTGTTGGTCGCCAGGAAGGACTCTGCCGGCCCTGTTTGCTGGGCCGCGCCCGCGAGGTAGGCGTTTAGGCTATCCGCACCTACTGCTGCGGTCGCGCCGACGGTCGGCCGTCTGCCCGAACGCAGCCCTATTGTGGATTATGCGGACTGTGCGTGGATGCGATAGATCTGGCTGCTGGGATCGGTCCCGGTCAGTCCTACCTGGCAATTCAGGTTGCTCTGAAGGGCCGCTAGAGCTGTTTCCAGAGCCTGCTGCCTGATGGCGGGCAGGGCGGTGAACCATACCTCGGTGAATTCACCCTTGATGTCGGTCAGGTTGACCCAGATAGTACCGTCCTCACCTGGTCCCGCACTTTGCACGTGGCAGACGAACCATTGCAGATTATCGGCGCTGGCCATTGGGGATGTGTGACTGGGGCTTGTCATTCCCGTTACTCCTTGCTCTGCGGTCCTGGGTGGCCTGACCAAGGCAGGGCACGACAACTTGGGGTCGGCCGCGCCGTGATGCAAAGCCCGGGCGGGTTAATCCATATTTCCCACTAGGCAGGCGCAGTATGGAGCCGAGGTGGAGACGCTCTGCAGACGCCGTGCAAACTAGCCCAACTAGTCGCACGGACCGGATCACAGTTATAATAAGTGCCGCGAGTGGTTGGCTAGGCGTGTTGGACCATGGCGGGCTGTTACCGGTCGCTGAACTTCGCCGCGCATTCACCAGAGGATAAGCAGCGCGGCATAAGACGCCGTTCTGCGCACCTCGGACGGACCGGGCTGAATGGGCTGTCCCAATACAGAACGGCGGGAATGCGTGCTGTCGCGGGCCGGCTGGTCGTGACGCTAACCAAAACCAAGATGAACTCGTAGAGATCGGCTCGTGACGTCGGCTGGCTGCCGACGTATGAACGGGACATGCGGTGTGCGCAACAGGGCGGGTACACCCGCCGAACAGCAGCCGCGCGAGCGGCTGCTGCTGCGGCTGCGGGCATCTGAGCGGTTCGCCCGGGCGGCGAGTAGAACGGTCCTATGACCGAAGACTGTGTCTTTTGCGACCACGACAGGCTGCGCGAGGCTGACCTGTACTTCGAGAACGACTTCTGCATCTACACCTCGACCAGAGACCCTCGTGACCCGCTCGACGTCATGCCAGCCGCCGGTGCCATCGTCCCCAAAGTTCACCGGGCTTCTATGTTCGACTTGACCGCCGAGGAGTGGGCGGCAACACGGGAACTTCTGCTTCTCGTACGGGCCGAGCTGCACAAGCGGCTCGCTCCCGACCAGTACACGCTCGGCTGGAACGATAACGGGCTCCACCCGCACCTGCATGTCATCCCGCGCTTCGATGACGAGCCGATGATCGATCGTGGCGTCCGGTCGGGAATCAAAGATCCCGCCAACCGACGACCTGATCCGTGGCGTCCCGGCACCGGGAGGCACATGGCCGGATCATGAAACCAGCTCCCGCGGGAGCCAGGGAAGGCGGCGGCGTGGTGGCGTGAGCCGCGGCCGACGGGGCGCGGGCCGGTCCCGCGCGATGCCGCCCGGCCGGGCTAAATGTGTCGCTTCTAGGTGGTACCCGTTGCGACAATCTGCTCGTGCGGA
>Ga0070764_10000970_pt1 | contig 12174 bp, 8 predicted proteins | sample HubBroMetageWRM4_FD_67287 | JGI IMG/M metagenome (GOLD analysis project Ga0070764, IMG submission 67287) | Warmed soil microbial communities from the Hubbard Brook experimental Forest, New Hampshire - Hubbard Brook CCASE Soil Metagenome WRM 4 | ecosystem: Environmental > Terrestrial > Soil >... | reverse complement strand
GTGTTGACGTCGTAGAAGTCCAGACCTTCCCCGTGATACTCGTGTTGGGTTCCGGTCTTCAACTGGCGGTCCATGTACGGCCAGCGAACGCTCTTGCCCCAGGCATCGATTCCCGAGCTCGAGGGCGGCTCGGCCGCTTCCAGCGCATGGCCGTAAATCCGGTGAGCGGTACGGTCATTTTCCCAGAGGATGTCATCGTAGCGGTAGGGTGCGAGCATCACAGTGGCGCGCGGCTTCTGCCCTGCTGCGTCCGGCTTCGGTAGCGGTGCCACGATCGGCGGCCTGACGGGCGGCACTTCAGCAAACACGAGCGCAGGTACGGCGAGCGCGCCGCTCAGAGCGACGGAAATCAGCTGTTTGAACATGGAACAACCTCGTGTTGGTGGCGCGCTGTGCTTCGCGCCGCTCAAATCTCGTTGCGACGGGCCAGCGCTCGCCGTTCCTCGGCCATCTTCTGCCGCGTCTGTTCCAGGGCATCGGTCTCGGCCAAGGCCAGGAGATGCTCGATGACCCGTGCCAGGTGGTCGTGGATGGCGCGTCGCGCGGCCTTCGGATCGCGGTCACGCAACGCGGCGACGATCTGGCGATGCTCGCTGGCAAAGTTGCTGCCGCTGACCGTCCGTGCCCGCCGCAGAGAGTCTGCGCACAGCGGTGATTGCTGGCGCAGGACCCATAACTCCTCTACCCCGGCCACGATAGCCACGTTGCCCGTGGCGAGTGCGATGGCCACATGGAAATCCAGTTCCAACCGCTCGATCTCCTCGGCGCTACGCTCTCCCGTCATCTCCTCGACCAGCCGATCGAGGACCTTGAGTTGGTCTTCCGAGGCGACGGTGGCCGACAAGGCACAGGCCTCGCCCTCGAATAACCGCCGTGCCTCGGTCCACTCCAAAGCGTTCACCTCTACCTCGGCGACATCCTCGGACACTGGCGCCGGAGCATTGACATAGACTCCCGATCCCTTGCGTGCCTCCACGAGACCCTGAAATTCGAGAGCGATCATGGCGTCGCGGACCGTGGGTCTGCTGACGCCGAAGCTATCCGCGAGCTCGCGCTCGGACGGTAGCTTGTCGCCGGGACCATAGCGGCCCTCGGCAATGGCCGCCGCGATCGCTAGAGCGATTTTCCGATAGAGCTTGTGCGTATCCTGGGAATCGGTTGGCATGACGTCAGGAGACTTGGAGCGGGTGGTCATCGTAATTTGGACACCTCGCTGGCTGCCAGCAGGAACGCACCCACGCCATACAGTTGAGTGTCATCGGGGCCAACTTGGTCTGGCGCTGCGGCCACACGTTGCACCCACCCGAGCTTCCCATCCGACCCGACCGCTGCCGTGAGGGCACTCCAACCGCGCTCGACCGAGGTCCGATATTTCCGCGCCGGCAGCAAGCCATGATTCACGCCCCAGGCAAGGCCGTAAACGAAGAAACCCGTACCGCTGGTCTCAGGCGTTTTCTGCGGCTCCAGCAGCGAGACGGGCCAGTAGCCTTGGTCCCCCTGCAAGGTCACGAGCTTCGCGGCCATCTGTTTGAACAGCGCCTCATAACGCGGGCGGCTGGGATAGTCCCTAGGCAACTCGCCCAGGATGCGTGCGAGTCCGGCGAACACCCACCCATTGCCGCGACCCCAGAAGATCTTCCGGCCCGCCCCGTCACGCTGGGCAATGAAGCGGCTGTCGCGGAAGTAGAGCTGACTCTGCTTGTCATAGAGAAAATCGGTCGTCGCCCAGAACTCCTGGTCCGCGTGGGCCAGGTAGCGCCCATCGCCGGTGGCGCTCGACAGGGCGCCCCAGGCCGGAGGCGCCATGAACAGCGCGTCACACCAACACCAACGATCCTGACAGCGCACAGCGTCGCCGGCGCCGAACTCCAGCGACACCGTGGACGGATCGGCTAAAACCGCGTCGAAGCGCGCCTTGATGGCAGTCAATTTGTGCGGATCCCCGGTGCGCCGGGCCGCCCATACCCACACCGCGCCGGTGGCGTCGGCGTCGGCATTTCGGAGCCTTTGGTCAAACCCCCAGCCTTCGGCGTCGCCATGGGCGAGGATCGCATCAACATAACGGGGTAGGCGCGACGCGTCCGCGAATGCGGCGAGGCCGATGTAGAACGCCGCTTGAACCCAATCCCGCGGCGCCGCTGTCTCAGGACGGGATGCCGGGTCCCGGACGTATTCGAAGTGGTCCATACGGCTCAACTGCCAGTCCGCAACTCTCGCGCCGATCGCCAGAGCCGCAGCGTCCGTGAGCCCCGACTCGGCCTTGCGATCTGTCGCCGCGCCGGTCTCGATCGGACCTAGCACGGTCGCGGCCGTCAGAAGCACAACCAACACGCGTCGCAGATGCAAAACTCCCTCCTGTTCAACTCAAGTCGGCCAGAGCCAGAACATCCATGTCGTCGAACTCCATGTTCTCACCGCCCATCGACCAGACGAAGCGGTAGTCAGCCGTGCCGACGCCGCTGTGCATCGACCAACTGGGCGAGAACACCGCCTCCCCATCATCCATGAATACAGTGCGCGGCTCCGAGGGCTCGCCCATGATGTGCATCACACGGGCCGGCGCGGCATCGAAGTACATATAAATCTCGCTGCGCCGCCTGTGGGTGTGGGGCGGCATGGTGTTCCAGACATTGCCGGCATCCAACTCGGTAAAGCCCATCACCAGCTGACAGGTCGAGACGAGACCGGGGCGGATGCTCTGGCGGATCACCCGCCGGTTGGCGGTCTTCTGATCGCCGGCCCGGATGACCTGCGCCTCGTGCTGCCGGACCAGGCGGCTGGGATAGCTGGCGTGGGCGGGGTAACTGACGAAATAGAACCTGGCGGGCGCCTCCGGCGAGCCGCCGCCGAACACAACCGTCTCGACCCCCCGGCCGATGTAAAGGCTGTCCAGGCGCGCCAGGTCGTGTCGGACACCATTCAGGCTGATCCAGCCTGGTGCGCCGATGTTCACCACGCCGATCTCGCGTCGCTCGCAGAAATACCGCGCCGCGAGCTGGCGGTCGGTGGGGAGTGTTAGCGGCGCATCGAGGGGAACGGCAGAGCCGACCACAGCTCGATCGACCTCGACGTAAGTCATGGTGAGCTCGCCAGGACGAAACAGATCGCCGATGACGAAAGTGTCACGGATGTCGCGAGCCGTCATCCGCCGCAGGCCCGCAGGGTCCGTACTCCCGCGCAAATTCATGCTATCGGCGTTCGTCATTATCCCTCGCTGGCCGGTATTACCACTAGACCCCTTGGCCTGAGACATAGTTGACCAGTTTCGCATGGTTTTTGCTACTGCTGGCGTCCGCCGCGTCATTCCAAGGCTCGGAGGTAGGCTTTTACATCACTTTCAGCGGTAAAAGGCCCCTCGTCCACTAACTGACTTGACAAGCTACCTCAAATTTTGTCAGTTTGGCCTTACCAGTTTACAAATCGTACATGACCAGATCGATCAGAATTGGCGTTTGAGGGGGGGTAATGAGTCAGTTTCAACGTATTCCGATGGCGTCCGTCGCCATGATGGCGGTCATCGCCACGGCGCCGCGTGTGGCGTGCGCTGCAGACGAATCCGCGCCGGTGACCGAGCCGGGAGGCTCCTTGCAACTGGAGGAAGTCACCGTCACCGCGACCAAGCGCGCTGAGCGTCTGCAGGATGTTCCGGTGTCGGTCACGGCGCTGACCTCAGCGGTACTGGAGCGCGGCAACGTCCGAGAATTGGGTGACCTGGTGAAGCTGGCGCCAGGCCTTCAGATCCAGTACGGCTCGCAGCCGGGCAACTTCGCCATCATCATGCGCGGCATCGGTACCTTCTCCAACGGCATCGCCGTGGAGTCCGACGTCGCCGTAGTGATTGACGACGTGCCCATGGGTTACCAGGCCGAAGCCTTCCAGGACCTGGTCGACGCGGACCGCGTGGAAGTGCTGCGCGGGCCGCAGAGTACCCTGTTCGGTAAAAGCGCCATCGCTGGCGTTCTCAACATCGTCACGGCCGCACCGACTCGTGAGTTCACCGGCAAGGCCACGGTTTACGGCACCAACGATGACGAAAAACGCGGTGGGTTTACTTTTTCAGGTCCGTTGAGCGACACCGTGCGCTTTCGCCTGACCGTCGACGATAGCGACTACAAAGGCAACATCACCAACCTCTACGACGGCCAGAAGATCGGCGGCAGCTCCGGCCTGACCGCGACCGGCAAGCTGGAGTGGGCGCCGACAGACAATCTGTCGTTCACCATCGCGCCGCGATTCAACCGCAACGAGTCGACCTGTTGTATCAATCCGATCACTTCGCTGACGCCCGGCCTGTACTACCAGGGCGCCACGCAGTTGCCCGAGTCGCAGGTGCTGGCCGGTATTCCGATCGGCCCGGCCAACCACTACATCCGGATGGACTACCGCCCGGGCGGCGGCGATTCGCGCGACTACGGCGCCACGGCCCACGCGGAATACCATTTCTCGGACGACTCGTTCCTGAAAGGTCACATCTTCCAGTCCATTACCTCGGACGATCACTGGAGAATGTTCGACTACCAGGACCAGGACGGCAACGCCTCGCACTTCCTGCTCTACTACCCGCTCGCCAATCCCTCGGGCATCGACAGCGGCGCGTACCAGTACGGCTTCTTCCACGCAGACTCGGTGACCCAGGAATTTCGGCTCACGTCGCCGGATACGGGGCGCATTCGCTACGTGACCGGACTTTGGTTCGCCGAGAACAATCTGAACCGCTGGCTCTGGAAGGGCCCGGTGTTGAACTCCGTGGAGTACATGGCAGTCACCGGCAACGTCAACTATTCGGCCTACGGCAACGCCACCCTGGACATCACCGACAAGTTGGCGTTGGTCGGCGGCCTACGCCGCAACTTGCAGAAGATCGACTACACGTTGGTCAACTACTTCAAGAACCTGGACTTCGGCGACCACAACCAGGACTTGTCGACCACCGGCAAGGGCGGCATCGAGTACAAGTGGACGCCGGACATCATGACTTTCGCGACCTTCTCGACCGGTTACAAGGGTCAGGCGTACGACCTCGTGAGCACCTTCAACGCGAAGGAGGCCGGGCAAATGCCGGTACCGCATGAGACGGCGAAGAACTACGAGGTGGGCGTGAAGACCTCCCTGTTCGATCGGCGGGTCTTCTTCAACCTGACGCTGTTCGACGCTAACTACAATGGTTTCCAGACTTCGGTGACCACGGTTCTGCCGGACGGCACGTTCCTGACTCACCTCGACAGCGTGGGTCGCCTGCGCACCCGTGGCGTGGAAATCGATGCCGCGGCGAAGGCGACTGCGAACTTCACGTTGAACGGGTCGTTCGCCTATACCGACGCCACGGTCGTGGAGTTCCCCAACGGCCCCTGTTACACGGGCCAAACCCTGGCGCAGGGGTGTTATATCGACGACACCAATAGCCACGTGCAGAACCTGGCCGGTAAGCCGTTGAACAATGTTCCCAAGGCGAAGGGAAATGTCGGTGGCGAGTATGATCAGCCCTTGCCGTCCCTACCCTTCGGGGCGTTTGCCGGCTTTGCGTTGCGCTACCAGTCCGCGGCCAACTTCTCGTTGAGCCAGGACCCGCGCACCATACAGGGCGGTTATGCCGGCGCCGACTTTACCCTGGGTATCAACGACAACCACGACCACTACAAGGTGACGCTCTTCGTCAACAATGCGTTCGACAAGCACTACGCTGTAGGTCTCACCGATGGTACCGCCGGATTCAGTGCCGCTGGTGGCACCGCGGCTGGGGTGGGGACCAGTTGGACTCTCCCGCGCGACGCCTTCCGCTACTGGGGCGGTCGCGTGGATGTGCAGTTCTGACACCGGGCGCCCGGTAGGTTGGTCGCCCGCCTCCCCTTGAGCGGCGGGGCGCCTACCGGGTGGCACTGGCCGCGCGCAGAGCGATCTCTTCGCGCTTGGCCGCCAGTCGCCCGCGGGTCTGTTCCATCGCTTCCAGTTCGGCGGTGACCAGCAGGTTTTCGATCAGCCCGCCCAGGTGAGCCTGCATCGCCGCGCGCGCCGCCTTCGGGTCGCGCGTCCGCAGGCTTTCGACGATCGCCTGGTGCTCGTCGTTCAACGGGATACGCCGCACCTCGCGCGCCCTGTCCAACATCTGCATGCACAGGCGCGACTTGTAACGCAGGTCCCAGGTGCTCTCGACGATGCGCACGATGGCGCTGTTACGAGTGGCCTGGGCGATGGTGATGTGAAATTGACGATCGGCCAACTCGCTGCGCTCCTTGGTCGCCTCCTTGTTGTTCATCTCCGCGACGAGGGTCTCCAGGTAGGCGAGCTCCTCGTCGGTAATCAAGGTGGCGGCCAGGGCGGCAACCTCCCCCTCGAACAGGCGGCGTGCCTCGGCGTGGTCGAAGGCGCCGATGTCGAGATCCTTTGGCGGGGGCGGCGGTACGGAGGCGCTGCCCTGGCGAACATAGACTCCCGAGCCCTGCCGGGCCTCGAGCAGGCCGCGCATCTCCAACGCAATGACCGCCCGGCGCACGGTGGGGCGACTGACACCGAACTGCTCGGCCAGGTCGCGTTCGGAGGCCAAGCGCTGGCCGGGTTGATATTGGCCGTCGGCAACGGCCCGTTCGATCGCGGCGGCCACTTGCTGATAGCGCCGCAGGGAATTGACTGTAGGTATCGACATCGTGCTTCCAGACTTTTACCACACGGGCGCGGCTGCGCGGAAATGGTCAGACCTTCCGTTGACAAAGGGGCGGCGAAATCACTAGATTGGTCATGCCAGTACGCTGAAATCGGGATGCTTGGCCTGTCCACTTTTTCAATCCAGCTCAAGCTCTCGCAACGAGGCCCTGGCCGCCCGCGGAAGGGGAAACCGTGACCAAAGTGACTTCGGGAGCGGCGCACCCGGCCGGCTCGGGCAGCATCGGCCGCTATCGCTGGGTGATCGTCGCCCTGCTCTTCGCGGCGATGGTGATCAACTACGTCGATCGCCAGACCATCGGTTTGCTGAAGCCCGACCTCTCCAGGCGGTTCGGCTGGTCGGAGACCGACTATGCCAACCTGGTGTTCTATTTCCAGTTCTCCTACGCCGTGGCCTACGTCGCCTGGGGGAAAGTCATGGACAACATCGGCGCCCGGTGGGGTTTCGGGGTCGCTTTCCTGATCTGGCAGATCGCGCACATCGCCCACGCCGGCGCACGGAGCCTCAACGGGTTCATCTTCGCCCGCGTGGCGCTGGGCGTCGGCGAGGCCGGCGGCTTCCCTGCCGGCATCAAGGCCGTGGCCGAGTGGTTCCCCAAGAAGGAGCGGGCCCTGGCCACTGGCGTCTTCAATGCAGGCACCAACATCGGCGCGATCGTCACGCCGCTGGTGGTCCCGAGTGTGGTGTTGGCCTTCGGCTGGCAAATGGCCTTCGTCATCACCGGTATCGCAGGGTTGATCTGGTTGCCGCTGTGGCTGCTGATCTATCGCCGGCCGCGCGAGCAGCCGCGGGTTGGAGCCGCGGAATTGGCTCATATCGAGCAGGACGCCGCCGAGCCGGCCACCAGGATCGGCTGGCTCAGGCTGCTGACCCAGCGCGAGACGTGGGCCTTCGCCGTGGGCAAGTTTCTGATCGACCCGATCTGGTGGATGTTCCTGTTCTGGCTGCCCGACTTCCTGGGCAAGCGCTATGGCCTCGACCTCAAGAGCTTCGGGCCGCCGCTGATCGCCATTTATCTGCTGTCAGACCTCGGCAGTGTCGGGGGTGGCTGGCTGTCGTCGCGGCTCATGAGGCTGGGCTGGAGCATCAACAGGGCGCGAAAAACCACCATGTTCATCTGCGCGCTGCTGGCCGTGCCGGTGATATTTGCGGCTAATGTGGACAACCTGTGGCTGGCGGTGTTGATCATCGGCGTGGCCACGGCTGCCCACCAGGGCTTCTCGGCGAATCTCTACACCCTGCCGTCGGATGTCTTCCCGCGAGGCGCGGTGGGCTCGGTCGTGGGCATCGGCGGTATGTTCGGCGCGTTCGGCGGCATGTTGTTCTCCAAGTATGTTGGCGGCGTGTTGGAGGAGATCGGCACCTACACCCCGATCTTCGTGGTCGCAGGGGGCGGCTATCTGCTCGCCCTGCTGGTGGTGCAACTGCTGTCGCCGCGGATGGAGCCGGTCAAGTTCGAGGAGCCTGTCGCGGACTAGTGTTCGCCTGCGGCCACCGACGGGCTCACCGGGACTGGAACGACCCGTCGGCTTCAGATCAGGTCGTTCAGTCGCGCCGACGTCAGGTTTCCGTGGAACAGGATTCCCTCTGGCTCGAGGGTATCTTACCGTTGAGCGTTGCCATTATTCCGAGCCATTCATGCGCAGAGCGCCAGCAGTGTTTTTGGCCGCCGTAGCGGCCGGTTTCCTCGCCCAGCGGACCGGCGCCGCCGACGATCTCGCGTACTGGGAGCAAAGGCTCCCGAACCTGGAAAATCCTGCTCAGGGGGTACGCCCCAAGGTGCGGGCCCGGGCGACCGATGCCAACCTGATCGCCCTGGCGCAAGCCGGTTTTGGCGGCGTCGAAGTTGGAATCGACTGGAGCCTGCCTCCGGCGCAGGCGCGCGAGCAATTGCACGAACTCCTCCAGACCGCGCGACGGGTCGGCCTGCAGTTGGACCTGGCACCCGGCGGGGCACAGCCTTACCAGAGCGTCGGAGTGAGCGAGGCAGGCTCCATGCAGCAACTGGTCACGGTGTCCGAGACAGTCGCCGGCGGCACGCAGTATGCCAAAGTCATTCAATCTCCAGCACGGCTGCCGGGCCACCCCACCCTGGTTGCTGTCACGGCGGCACGAGTGGCGGTACATGCCGGTGGTGACACCGTTGTGTTGGATCCGGGCACCGCGATCGATCTCACGGGCCGGTTGACCTCATCGCATGAACTACATTGGAGTGTGCCCGCTGGCCAATGGACCGTCTTCGCCTTCTGGCAGCGGGCGACCGGGCAGATACCGAGTCGCATTCCCTTCGAGGATCCTACCGTCTGGAGCAGCCGGGTACCCCACACGGAGCCCGGGCGACCCTTTACCGCCGATATCTTCAGCGCCACCGGCATCAGGGGCGCTCTCGACTATTTGGATCACAATCTACTGCCCGGCAACGCCGAGTTGCTGCGCGGTGCCGACCTGGCACAGGACTCGTTGGAGTTAGAGGCGGAAATGTTCTGGACGGGCGATCTGCCGGCCGAGTTCCAGCGCCGCCGCGGTTATTCTCTCATTTCGTTCCTGCCGGCCCTCTATACGCCGCGCGAGGCATCCTTCAATCCCCTCGATCCGCACTGGGGCGGCCCCCTGCCGCCGCGACCCTTCGACTTCTCCGGGGACCTGGGAGCGCGCGTTCGTTACGACTACCAGAAGACGCTGACCGAGTTGTATTCCGAGCGGTACCTGCAAGCCTTTACCGACTGGAGCCACAGCCGGGGGCTGCACTCGCGCGTGCAGGTGGCTTACAACTATTACGCGTTGGATGTGCTGCGCAGCTCCCGCGCTGTCGATATCCCCGAGAATGAGTCCTTCGATCCCGCCTGGGCCCGTCCTTTCGATCCCAGCATCGCGGAGTACGGCACCAACCGGTGGCGCCATGCAATGGACTCATACCGCCTCACAGGCTCCGGAGCGCACCTCGGCGGCGCCGGTCGGGCGACGCTCGAGTTTGGTGACGACTTTGCGCTCTATCGCAAGCAACCACTGGACTATGCGCGGCAGCTGAACGAAGCACTGGCCGGCGGCATCACCCAGGGCGTCATGACGGGTTTTGCGAGCGCTGACACGGCATGGCCAACGCCACAGGGAGGTGCCGCCATCGGCCTGGGCGATGATTGGACGGCGGGCTGGCCGCAGTGGGACGATTGGCTACCACTGACTCGCTACTTCGCACGCTCCACCCAGCTGCTCGAGTCAGGACAGCCGCGGGTGGACGTCGCCATCTATCATGACAAAGGGCTTGCAACCGCCCACGACGACGCACCGCTCTTTGCCGGAACACAACTCGAAACGAGTGGCTTCTCTTTTGACTTTGTCGACCCGGATGCGCTCGTGCGCACCGACGCAGCGGCGCTCTGGGGCCGCGTTGGCTACCGCGCGCTGATCCTGGATGAGCAGTCCGCAATACCCGCCCCGGCGGCTCGGGCGATTCTGGCCATGGCGCGCGCCGGCCTGCCCGTCATTATCGTCGGACAGCCGCCGCAGCAGTCTGTTGGCTTGCTCGACAGCCAGGTCGAAGATGCCAGCGTGCAGCGGTCATTTGCGCAATCAGGGGCGCCCGCCACGCTCATTCGTGTCGCGACCCCTGACGCAGTCGCGGCGGCCCTGAAGCGTGCCGGGGTGCTTCCCACCGCCTCCTTCGGCGCTGAATCGCCCCTGCTGAGTGTCCATCGTCACAGTGACGATTACGATCTATGGTGGGTATTCAATCCCACGGGCCGGCCCGTTGCTGCGACGGCGACCTTCGCCGCACGGCCAGGAATTCCCTACGTTGCGGACCTCTGGAGCGGCGCGATCAGCCCGATCGCACAGTGGACCACTACCGACCAACGTACCGTCATGCCACTGGAGTTGGGTCCCTATGCGAGCACTGTCATTTTGATACGGACAAGTGCCACGCCCGTGTTACATGTCACAGCTTGCAGCTCCGGTCGGGCAGTACGCGAAGGGTCTGAAATCCTGCTGCTCGACGCTCGAGGCGAAGCGACGGACTGCACGTTGAGCGATGGAAAGCCGTTGAAACTCGGCACAGAACTTCGCTCATTGGATCTGTCCCGATGGCGCGTGGAGGTGGAGGAGACGAGTCCGACCGGCCCGCGACATCATGACCTGGAGATCGCGTCGCTCGTTGATTGGCGCTCAATTGCGGAGTTGCGGGACGCTGTTGGACGTGCCACTTACTCCACAACCTTCGATCTTCCGTCGGGCTGGGCGGCAGATTCGTCGAGGGAGACTATATTGTCCGTCGGCGACGTCGCCGGCGCCATGCAGCTCAAGGTGAACGGGCACCCGGTCACCGAGCAGACTACCGGCTTCGGGAGGTGGGCGGTCGGTGGGTGGCTCCACACAGGAACAAACACGATCACCGTGCGATTGGACACCACGCTTCTGAACAGGATGGTCGCGCTGCGGGCGGCCGGAGAAAAGAGTTACCAGACGGGTCCAACGCCGCTGCAATCTGCCCCTTCCGGGCTACTGGGCCCGGTTACGCTGAGCAGCGTTCCACGGCTCGTTACCGCAGGTTTGGAGTAATCGCGTCGAGTCCCGCCCGAGCACATACTTCATCCAGCTGCCCTATGGGCCCCTCACCGTGTGCGCCGCTCGAGCCGATGGCGCCGATGAGCTCCTTCCCGCGCCAGATCGGCAAGCCGCCGCCCGTGATGAACATGATAGGAGTCAGGCGCGCGAGCATGGCCGGGTCCTTCTGCACCTTCGCACCGAGCTCGGAGGTCGGAATACGGAAGGTCACAGCCGCGACGGCCTTGCGCTGGGCGACGAAGACACTTCCCATCGAGCCCTCCGCCATCATCATCGCGCGTGGCTTACCCTCCGAATCAACGACCGCCGCAGCGATCGCTACGCCCTGCTTCGCACAGGCGTCGACTGCTGCACGAACCGCTTTCGTGGCGAGGTCCAGCGAGGGCCCCGGCGCGGGAGCCCGGGGAGGTGCCGTCGGGTGCTCCGAAGCAGCGGCACGCGCCATTTCGGCGGGGCTCGGAACCGGGATGAGGTGCCCTTTGTCGTCGAGCATGCCAAACGGCGGCAAATTATCGGTGGGAAGGCTGCGCGGCGACGCGGGCTTATCATCTTCCGGACCGACCGCTAAGGCTGCACAGAGCGGCAGTACAGTAAGAGCGACACCCAGCGCGTTGATCAAGGTTCTTTTCATAGTCGCTCCCCTCAAGGGTTAGTTTGAACGCCCTCACGCCAGGTGAGCGCCAGGGCGGCCCCGCCGCCGATGATCACGAACGGAACGATTCCGAGGAGCACCGTTTCACTCGTGCCGCCGCCCGTAAGCAGCACGCTGGCGAATAGCGGACCGACCATCGAGCCGAGCCGTCCGACGGATACTGCGGCTCCAACACCCGTGCCACGCATACTGCGTTCGTAGTAGAGCGGCGCTAGGGCGAACAGTATCAGCTGTGCGCCAACGATGAAAATTCCCGCGAATCCACAGGCCAGGGCCGCAAGCGAAAACACGTTACCAGCGGTCG
>Ga0070764_10000967_pt1 | contig 12181 bp, 9 predicted proteins | sample HubBroMetageWRM4_FD_67287 | JGI IMG/M metagenome (GOLD analysis project Ga0070764, IMG submission 67287) | Warmed soil microbial communities from the Hubbard Brook experimental Forest, New Hampshire - Hubbard Brook CCASE Soil Metagenome WRM 4 | ecosystem: Environmental > Terrestrial > Soil >... | reverse complement strand
GGCTCGCACAAGGTATCGCTCGACCAGGTGATCAATACCATGCGTCAGACCGGCCTCGATATGTCGACGATTTACAAGGAAACCTCGCAAGGCGGTCTCGCCGTCAACGTACCGGAATGCTAGAAATACCGCGGCGGTGATCCCGCCTGTTACCCCTCCCAGTCGACCCTACCCTGTCGCCTCGAGCCCTTGCGCAATGCCGCCGATCGTCGCGCGCAACGCCCCGAACAACCCCTGATCCTGACGCTGCGTTGCGCGCCATCGCCGCAGCAAATCCACCTGCATGAGATGCATGGGATCGATGTAAGGATTGCGCAGCTTGATCGAACGCCGCAGCGTCGGATCGCTGTCGAGCAGTTGTGCTGAACCGCGCAGGCGCAGCACCAGATCCAAGGTCAACGCGTATTCCTTCGCGATGGATTGTGCGTGAATGCGCAGCCGATCCGGCGCCAGTGCATCGTAGTGGCTGGCGATATCCAGGTCGGTTCGACCCAGCATGGCCTCGACATCATCCAATAAGTGGCCGAAGAACGGCCAATGCGCCGTCATGCGCGTCAAAACCTCTTCGCCGTGAAGCTGCAACGCGGCTTGCACACCGCTGCCGAAGCCAAACCAGCCCGGCAGCATGTGCCGGCTCTGAGTCCACGCGAACACCCAGGGAATCGCCCGCAGCGACTGCACGCCGCCGGCGCCCGCCCGTGCCGCCGGCCGCGACGCAATGTGCATGCGCTCGATGACATCGAGCGGAGTTGCGGCGCGAAAATATTCGAAAAATTCCGCGCTGCCGAACACCAACTCTCGATAAGCCTTCAAGCTCTGCGCCGCGATGGTGCCCATGGCGGCGACGAGTTCGGGGGCGATCGGCGCTGTCTCCACGGACGCCGTTGCCAGCGCGACCGAGGCAAATGTGCGCTCCAGCGTACGCATCGCGATGGGGCGCAGACCGTAGCTCTGATTGACCACTTCGCCCTGCTCGGTCAGGCGCAAAACGCCGCGCATCGCTCCGTTGGGGAGCGACTCGACCAAGTGTTCGGTACGTCCGCCGCCACGCGCCGGTGTGCCGCCGCGGCCATGGAATATCAATAGATTCGTTCCCGTCGCACGCGCCGTATCCAGCAATTGAACCTGCGCCACTTGCAGCGCCCAGCGCGATGCGGCGATTCCGCCCTGCTTGTTCGAATCCGAATAGCCGATCACCACCATTTGACGATTGCCCCGCGATTCCAGATGCCGGCGATAGGCGGGCTCGGCATGCAGCGCCCGCAACACTTCGCCCGCCGACTCCAGGGAATCGATCGACTCGAGCAACGGTGCGACGTCGAGTGGACATTCACCGGTGCGCTTGTCGGTGATATCCGCCCACCGCGCCAGCAACAATACCGCCAGGATGTCCTCCGGACCGCGCGCACCGCTCACGATGTATTCACCGATTGCACGGCCGCCGAATTTATGGCGCGCCTGCGCGATGGCCTGGAACACCCACAAGCTGCGCCGGCCCATCGCGTCGAAGGATGCCGTCGGTCCGAGATCGCGCACCAGAAAATCGTGCAGCTGCCGCAGGCGCTCCTGCGGCGGCAGCGCCGGCCACGTCTTTTGGTCCAACCCCTGGGCGATGACCTCGTCGTGGACGCAGGCATGCTGAATGACATCCAGGGTGGCCAAATGAAATCCGAAAGTCCGTACGCGGCGCATGAGCCGGCGCACCAAAAAATATCCGGCGTGGCGTCCCTTGTTTTCGAGCAAGCTCATCGCCGCGAGCCCGATGTCCGACAGCAATTCGTCGGGACTCTGATAGGCATTCGGCCGGCCTTCGTAGGATGCCTGCAATCGTTCGCTGATCTGGCCGAAGAACACGCGGTACGGCATGCGGTCGTGCCGCGTGGGCACCAGAGCTTTCGCTCCCGGTAAAATCGCCGCGTAGGACTCGATGCGCTCGGCCAGCTTGGCGCTCACCTCGACGCGATTCGCGCTTTGGCTCAAGGATTCCGCCAACTGTCCGCACTCCGCGAAGTAAGTCGACACGATCAGCTGCTGATGCCGCTGCAAGGTTTCGCGAATCGTCTTGCCGTGCACATCTGCGTTGCCGTCCATATCGCCGCCCACCCACGAGCCGAAGCGCAGGATGTTGGGCACGTCCAGTGTTTCGACCGGGACCGAATAAGCGTGCGCCAGCGCCGCCTCGATCTCCTCGTAGAACAGCGGCACTACGCGGTACAGAATGTCGATGAGATAGAACAGCACGTGCTCACGCTCATCGACCACCGTCAAGCCCTCGCGCGGGTGCTCCTCGGTTTGCCAGATGCTGGTGATCTCCAGGCGCACACGCGCCCAGAGCATGTCGAGCTCCGCGCGCGTGGATCCGGGATCGGTTCGCTCCAGCAAGTCATGCGCAATGTGCTGCTGCTTGCGCAAAATCGTGCGGCGCGTGGATTCGGTGGGATGCGCCGTGAACACCGGCTCGATGCTCATTCTGCTGATCAGCAGCAGCGCCTGATCCAGCGACACGCCGGAACGCTGCAACCTGCCGATGCAGTCAGCGATACCACCGGGCTGAGAGGTGCTCGAATCGCTCAAGTATTCGCGGCGCCGGCGCACACGGTGGGCTTTTTCAGCCGTGTTCACCGCCATGAACCAGATGGAAAACGCGCGGGTGAGTTCGGTGGCGGCGCCGGGCGATCGACCCTCGGTGCGGCTCTTGAGATCGGCAGCGCCTTGCGAATCGCCCTCACGGCGCAGAATTGCCGCGCGCCGATCGCCCTCGACCCGCTCGAAGAATTCCTCGCCACCCTGGTCGCGCAGCGTCTCGCCGATCAAGCCGCCGAGCGCGTGCACGTCCTCTCGCAGCGCCGTGTCCTTGACCGGAAACTGAATGCTTTGACGATACATAATGCTAGGCTCTCGAGGAGATCACGGAGAAATAGTATGAGCTTGTTGGCGCAGATCGCTATATTTCTCGCGGCCGCGGTCATCGCGATACCGATTTTCCGCCGCTTCAAGCTCGGATCGGTACTGGGCTACCTCACCGCCGGCATCATAATCGGGCCGGCCAGCCTGGGACTGATCAATAGCGTCGAGGCCACCCAGAATATCGCGCAGTTCGGGATTGTGCTGCTGATGTTCGTCATTGGCCTGGAGTTGCAACCCTCGAGACTGTGGGTGCTGCGCAGATCGATCTTCGTCTTAGGAACCGCCCAGGTCGTGGTGACCGCAATCGGCGTCGGCGCCGCCGCCTTTTTTCTTTTCGAGCAATCCTGGCAAGCGTCGCTCCTCATCGGCTTCGCCTTGTCGATGTCCTCGACGGCGCTGGCGCTGCAGCTGCTCGCCGAGCGCGGACAGCTCAATTCTCAATTTGGCCGCTCCGCATTCAGCATCCTGCTGTTTCAAGACGTCTCGGTGATGCCGGCGCTCGCCCTGCTGCCGCTGCTCGGACCCTCGGAAACGTCAGCGGCGCCGGGCGGTTGGCTGGTGATCAAGCTCATTGCCGTGCTCGGCGCGGTGATCATCGGCGGCCGCTTTGTGCTGCGTCCCATGCTGCGCATCATCGCGGCTTCGCGCGTCGCCGAGGCCTTCACCGCGGCCGGTCTCTTGATCGTCTTGGGGACGGCGCTGCTCGTGAGCCAGGTCGGTCTATCGCTGTCGCTCGGGTCTTTCCTGGCCGGTGTGCTGTTGGCCGACAGCGAATTCCGCCACGAACTGGAAGCGGACATCGAACCGTTCAAGGGCCTGCTCCTAGGCTTATTTTTCATCAGCGTCGGTATGTCGGCCAATCTCGCCTTGGCTAGGGAAAAACCCTTTCTTATCATAGGTTTAACGGTCGGCCTGGTGGTGTTTAAAATCCTGGTGCTGTGGGCGATTGGCCGCGTTTCCGGGCTCCCGGAGAATGCTAGCCGCGGCTTGGGGATCAGCTTGCCGTCCGGCGGAGAATTCGCCTTTGTCTTGTTTGGCCTGGCGGCCGGCCTGCGCATCATTGACCCGCAGGTTGCTGACCTGCTGGTGCTGGTGGTGACGGCATCGATGGTCTTGAGCCCCGTCCTACTCGCTCTGTATGACGTGACATTCAAGGCCGGCGAATCCGACGGCCGGCCGTTCGATACGCCGGTCGATCTCAATCCAAAAGTGATCATTGCCGGCTTCGGACGCTTCGGTCAAATCGTCGGCCGCATCCTGGCCGCGAAGCAAATTGCCTTTACGGCGCTCGAAGCCAATCAAACCCAGGTCGACTTCCTGCGCCGCTTCGGCAATCAAGTTTTCTACGGAGACGCCTCGCGGCTCGAACTGCTGCGTGCCGCGCATGCCGAGAATGCGGAAGTATTCGTGCTCGCCATCGACGATGTCGAGGCGTCCGTGAAAACAGCGGAATTGATCCGCCAGTACTTTCCGCATTTGAAGATCTTCGCGCGGGCGCGCAATCGCCAACACGCATTTCGGCTCATGGATCTGGGCGTCCGCTACATCATTCGCGAAACCCTGGTATCGAGCCTGGAAATGTCCGTGCAGGTGCTCGAGGCACTGGGACAGTCGAAATCCAAAGCGACCGAGACGGTGCACCGATTTCGCGTGTACGACGAAGCGACCATGGCCAAACAGCAGGCCGTGAAGGATGACGAGAAGAAGTTCTTGGAAACCACGCGCGAATCGGCCGAGCAGCTCATGCACCTATTCGAAGCCGACAGCGAGCAGCCTGAAGAGCCTGCAACCTCGGCGCAGTGATATTGACGGGGTCGGGATAACAATCGACAGGAAGGGTGAGAAGACTCGAGGTCCGAGGGCAACAGGACCTCGAGTCTTCTCACCCTTCCTGGCGAGTGCTTAGGCCGGTCAATATCACTACGTCGGGACTACCGGTAGGGGGTTGGGCGACGTCGATTTTTACAGACCGCAAATGCGCACGACACCACGCGATGGATGGTGACCATTCGAATCTCGTCGCTCCAGCAGTGTGAGCTTGACCGTCGAGCCTGAAAGGCCTACGAGGATGGGAAGCTTCGAGGCCCTGCGTCTTCGGGGCCTCGAAGCTTCCCATCCTCGTAAGCCATCCGGGTCGGTCAAATTCACGGTGCTAGAGGCCCTGCGTCTTCGGGGCCTCGAAGCTTTCCATCCTCGTAGCCCATCCGGGCCGGTCAAATTCACAGTGCCGAGGGGGCGCTAGTGAGGATTGAGCAATACCGTCGTATCGAAACTCTCGAAACTGGTCAGCACGCGCCGATAGGCATTGTGCATGATGCGCTGCGCGTTCTTGTCGGCGCGCGCGCCGAGCAGCATGCGGATCACGACATCATCCTGCGGCCGGGCCACATCTTCGCCCAGCAACTGGTAGGTGAAGCGCGCCAATCTTTGGCTCATTTCGTTCGCGAATTTGTAGCGTACCGCGTCGCTCCCGTCGCCGTTGCCGACCTTGGCTTCCTCGGCGATCTCGCAGATCAAGCGCGAAATGAACCGGGCCTTGTCGACCAGGCCAAGATCGCTGAAAAACTCGATTTCTGATTGAATGTTCATCCTGCAGGGAAGAAGTCTATGGGTTTGGTGGCCGTCAATGCCGCGACGTCCTTCGCATCAAACTTAAACAGCTTGATACGCTGGACGAGTTTCTCTTCGAATACCGGATCGTGCAGTTCCGAGGAAATAACGCGCGCCGCGGTGATGTCGCCCGATGGCGCGATGGTCAATTCGATCACGACCTTGCCCTGCAGCGCGGGGTTGTCGCGCAAAGCGCGCGCGTACATGGCGTCGATCGCGCCCTTGTTCTTGGTGAATACCAGCGCGATTTCATCGGCGCTGCGCGACGCCTTGCCGCTGCCGCCTGCGCGCGTGGCCGCTTGGCCCGAGGCGCCGAGGTTCGGATCCTTGACCTGCGTCGTATAAATTCCGCGCAATGAACCCGAACCGGACGCGAGACCGCTGCTGGTCGGCGAGTTGATGCCGCCGCTGGTGCCGCCGGCCTTGGAGCTGATGATGCTGCGAGTCACCTGGGTGACATCGCCCGGGTCGGTGGTTTTTTGCTGATTCTTCTGGAATTTGTCCAGATCGATCTGGTCGCGCAGCGCGGCGAGGTCGTCGAGATTTGCGAGCAGGCCGCTCTTGGAGGCCTTCACGCGCGGGTCGACCGGCTGAGGCGGCGTCGGCACCTTCTGCACGGGCACCTTCTCCACCGGCTTTTCCTTTGGCGGGGGCGGCGGCGGAGGTGGCGGGGGCGGCGGCTCCATGACCAGCTGCACGACGCGCTCCGGCAGGGAATCGGTATTGTTGACGCGCTCGGTGCGCGGTAGGAAGGGCATGATCACCGCGACGATCACGAAAACGATCGCAAGATTGCGCAGGATGACGCGGAAGCGCCGCTCGGTCTCCTCGGAGGGCGCCCAGGGCAGATCGTAGCGCCGGTAGTAAGGCACCAGGCCGGACGGAACTCGGTTTGCGGGATTTAGCGCCGCCATTTAAGTCGCCGCCCGTTCGCGTTCGACCACGGCGAAGGACACCTTGCCGTACTCGGCTTCGCTGCACGTCAACATGATTTTCTTCAACACGCTATACGGCGTGCTCTTGTCGCCCATGATGGTGACCTCGCGCTTGGCGATGTCGGTCTGCTGGGCGCTGTGGATGCTGCGGTCGTTTTGCGCCATCAGGGCCGCCTTCAGCGGCGCGAAGAAGGGCCCTTGGTTGGCGACCACTTGCTGCAGGGTTCCGACCAGAACACCGTCCACGTAGAGCGAATCCTTGGTGATCATGACAACCACGGCGGCGCTCGGCTTGCGCTCGGAGAGCGACTGCGGAATCGAAATGTTCTTGGTATTCGGCAGAATGTCCACCTCGGCCGTATGCGCGAGCAGGAACACCACCAAGATGGTCATCATGTCGATGAAGGGAATCAACGCAAAGTGATTCGCGCCATGCCGGCGTTGCCGGTGTCGTTTGATGCGATAGGACGTCATGTCGGCGCATCTCCGATGGCAATGTCCGGGAACAATTCCGCCTTGCTGAAAGGCGGCGTCGGAATTTGATAGACGCGAACCGTGTCCATGACCTGCACCAGAACATCGTAGGGCACGGCGGGCCCGGGCAATATCGTCGCGTCGGTCATCTGGGGAAACTGCGACTTGACCTGCCGCATGAACTCCGACAGATGATCCAGGTCGTAGCCGGTCGGCGTGTTCTCGATGACTTTCAGCGGACCGGAATTGCGGTCATTCACCACCAGATCGTTGGGACGAATGATCACTTCGAGCTTCAAACCTTTCGGCAATTCAACAGGAGCGGTGTTGCTCGCCGGAAGATTGAGCTGAAGGATATTCGTCTTGGAAAACACGGCGGTGAAAATCAGGAAGAACACCAAGATCACCATCATGTCGATCATCGGCACGATGTTCAGATCATCGCGCCCTTCGTGATAGCGGGCGTGATTGCGTCGGACGAGGCGCGCAGCTTTGGACTTCATGAGAGGCTACTCACGGATGCTGTCGCTTTGTCTAGATGCTGCCGCGGGCGGCGGCCGGCGTTCTCACCGACGGCGCCGGTGCCGTCGGCTCATGAGTCTTGTCGGTCTGTCGCTCGGTAATCGAGTTCAGGAACTTCACCGACGCGATTTCCAAGCTGTCGATGAGCGAAGTGGTCTTCGACTCGAGGAACATGTGCGAGAGCAGGAGCGTGATGGCGACGAACAAGCCGGAGGCAGTGTTGTTCATGGCCACCGAAATCGCCGCGGCCAGCAAGCTTGCCTTCTCGGCAGGGTTCGCGGTTGCCACGGCACTGAATGCGCCGATGAGGCCGGTGATCGTACCGAGCAATCCGATCAACAGGCCGACGTTTGCCAGCGACGAAAGATAGTGCGTGCGCTTCTCGATTCTCGGGATGACCTCGAGCAGGCTCTCGTCCATGGCCTTTTCGATGTCATCGCGGCGACGCGCGCTGGCGACGCGCGCCACGCCATAATTCAGGATCGTGGCGATCGAGGCCTTGGAGTTGTGGCACAGACCCACCACTTGTTTGAAATTCCCGGCGCTCAAGGCCGGCACAAGCGAGTCCCACAGGCTGCGATTGCGAATGGTTTCGCGCGTCAGGTACACGTATCGCTCGATGGCGATCGCGACGCCGACCACGAATATCAAAGCCAGCGGGTACAGGAATACCCCGCCGTCCTTGAAGAAGTTGACTGCCGAATTCATGAAATTCATCTGCGCGCTCCTAGATAAACTCTATCTTCCGAATATACGATTCAACCAGATTCCGTAAAATCGGCTATGACTTACTTCTCACCCTGGTCCGACGGGCGGCCCGGCGCACCATTTTGGGACGAATCGGCCTGCACGGCCTTGTAATAGACGACTTCGCGTTTGAATACGTCCCGGTCGACCGGGGCCAGGATCTCGTCGACCAGGCTGTTCAGCGGTTTACCCGCCAGATCCCCGATATCGGACTTCTTCCAGGGGACGATGTACATGACCTTCGGCTGCTCCCGATCGCCGGTCACCGTGGCGGTGCCCAATTCCAGCCGATCCGAGGCACCCGGCACCTTTTGGCCCGGGGCTGCCGTGGCGCGCGCGCCGGCGGTTGGCGCCGGTCGCGACGTATTGGCGCGCGGCTCGCCCGCCTCGGCCTGGGGAGAGGTGGCCTTGGAGGTATTGGCGCGCGGTTCGCCGGCCTCGGCCTGGGGAGAGGCGGCCTTGGAGGTATTGGCGCGCGGCTCGCCGGCCCCCGACTGCGGGGTGGCTTTGGGCTTCGCCGCTGCGCCCGGCGCGGGCGCGGGTGTATCCGCCGGTGCCGGTGCGGGCGGTACGGGTTGCTGGGCGTGGGTCACATTCACAACCCAGCAGAGCACGATCAAGCTGGAGATCTTGGGCAGCGCGTTCATGCGGGCTCCTTTTTGGCAGGCGCCGGCGCACCGACGCGTTTACGCAATTCAATCACCCAGCCGGAAACCTGCTTGTTCTCGCCGGCCAGCTCGATGTAGCGTTCAAACTGCTCGAGCGCTTTCTGCGGCTCCGCCATGTATAAATCGTAGAGCACGCCCAAATTGAGATGCGCAGGTGCGTAGTTTGGTTCAGCGGCAATCGCATGCAAGTAGGCCGCCTCCGCTTCCGCGAACTTGCCTAGCTTACGCTCTACGATGCCCAATTCGTCGCCGGCAATGGGGTTTGTCGGGCTTGCCTGCAGAGCGGCCTTGAACGCGGCCTCCGCTTCCGGCAACCGAGAATCACGCAAATACAGCAGGCCCAGATTGAGTTGCGGTCCGGAGAATTGCGGATACGCGACGCTGAGCTGTTTGAACTCGAGTTCCGCGTCCGTAAGGCGGTTGGACTTCATCATTTGCAGCGCTTGGCTGTATTGCTGTGCCGCACGCGGCGGGATGGGAGTCGAATCAGGTGCGGCGACTGCGCCGGCGGTCGCGGCCGTGCCGGGGGCCGTCGCAGCAGTGCCAGGGGCAGCCGCGGCGCCGGCAGCACTGCCGGCCGAATTTGCGGCGGGGACCGGGGCAGCACTCGGGCCGCCCGGCTTTGCTTGGGGTGTACTCGCCGGCACCGCAGGCCCAGGCGCGCGCGGCGGCTGGGTCGGCGTACTCTGACAGCCGGCCAGCAGCGCCATCACGCCGAGGCTAACGAATCGAGTCGACCTGCTGTTCACCGATCTCCACCTTGCCGTATCGGCCTGGATTGAGCTGCGCAAGCGCCGCAAAGCTTTTCTGCACCCATTCATCATAGGTTCCGTCTTTGGTGCGCGCCGTATTGACCTCGTGCAGCTTGATGGCCTTTTCCTCGAACGGAAAAGCCTGTTCCTCGAGCAGCACGTCGTATTGTTCCAATTCATCCTTCTTGAGATTCTTCGGGCGTTCCGAACTCATCAAGTCCTTGCCCAGCTGGCGGTACAACTCCGCGCTTTCGTAGGTCGCCGCGGTTGTGACCTCGGCGACTTGATAGTCGGCGGCGGCCTCGTATGCCTTGAGCGCGGCTTCCATCGCCTTGCGCTTCTCGGCGAGCGATTTCTTGAGAGGCACGACCAATTTGATGTTCTTGAACTCCTCACGCGCCGGGCTCGCCAGCGTCAAGGTGGCTTTCGCCGCCAGCGCGCGGCTGCGATCCGTGCGGGCAGCACCCGCGGAGCGATCCGCGGCGATGATGTCCCGCAGCCAGAAGTCGCGGCCGCTGTAGTCGCCGGCCTTGACCGCAATCAAGGTCAATTTATTGCGCGCCTCCATGGCGGGATTCAGAGGCTGCGGGAAATGCTTCACGAACGCCTCGAGCATCGCACGCGATTTGCCCGGGTTGCCCGCCTTGTCGTAAAGATCCGCCGCCTGCAGTGTGGCTTCACGCTGCACGTCGGGCGTCTCCTTGGGCGACTGAGATATCTGCTCGAATTCAACGGCAGCTTGGCTGGGCTTGTTCGCCGCCAAATAGGCCACGGCGAGGTTGCGAGTGACGTCCGCCTGCAGCGGGCTGTCGGGGAAATTGCGGCGGAATCCCTCCAGCACGGGGATGGCGCGATCCCACTGCTTCTGAGTCACCAACAACGCGGCGGCGTCGAAATCGGCACTTGAGCGCACTTTTGAAGTGGGCGCCAAAGCCGCGACGCGTAAAAAATCATCGACGGCGGCGGCGCCGTCGCCGGCCTTGCTCTTTTGTTCACCCTGCTTGTAGATCGATGCGGCGAGCCGCTCGACGATGACGGCCCGTTCCGGATCGTTGGGCGGCATCACCGCCTGTGCGTGGGTGTAGGCCGCTTCCGCCTTGTCGAATGCGCCTTGATCAAAGTTCGAGTTGCCGATTACGGTCCAGGCGATGCGCTGTTTCGCAATGTCCACGGGCGGCTGCTTGGCCAGCAGGGATTCCGCAGCGGAGACGGCGCGCAGATAATCCTTCGCCGTATACAACTCCGTGGCCGCCTTGGTCAGGACTTGCGCGCTTTCCGGATGGGCGGGAAAGGTCTGCGCAAACTTCAACGAGCTGTCGAGTGTCTTCACATGCAGCGTTGCCTTTGCCTCGCCCGACAGGGTGTCCTCTTGCTTGCCGTACGCGATGATTGCCGCGTAACCGGCGGCGGCCGCCTTGTCATGATCGCCGTAGTGGTAGGCGGTGCTTTCGTATTCCTGCGCGGCATCCAGATATTGCTTGCTTTCAAACAGCGTGTCGGCGAGCAGATAGTTGGTCACTGCCGAACCCGGCTCATCCGGCCACGACTGCAGATAGCTGCGATACCATTTCGCCGCTTCTTGATAATCGGCGACGTCCTTGGTGCGCTGTGCCTGCGCGTGATAGTACTGCGCGACGTCCTTGAGATTGGTCTTGAGCACCGCGACGACCTTCGGTTCGCCGCTGGGCTGGCGCCCCTGCCAGTACGCCGTGCCGAAACTGTAATTTTCGACGAACTCCTTCTTGCCCTGCAGTACCAACTGCGGGAAGCCGCCCTTTTGATAGGCTTCGATCGCCTGCATTTCGAGCAGCGGTGCTTTCTCGTTGTTGCGATCCTGGGACACGAAGGCGCGGTAGCTGTCGGCCGCGTCCGTGTAGCGCTCTTTCTCCATGTAGAGATCGCCCAGCCTTGCATACAGCAGATAGGAGTACGGGCGCGGCTTATGGCGGCGCACGAATTCCTGGATGGTCTTGGGGCCATCAAGGTAGGAAAAGGTGATCGACATCACCCGAAAAGTGTCTTCGACCAATTCCCGGTTGGCGCGGCTCAAGGTGTCGACCTCGATCAATGCGTTGGGGTCGCGCTTGGAAATCAGCACCGAATCCAGCACGCCGGCGAAGGAATCCAGGCTGCGCTCATTCTCGCCCTGCTTGAACAGCGACCAGCCGTGCTTGTAAAGGCTCTGGTTGTAGAAACCGGAAGCGGCACCCCCCTTGATGACGGCCTCGTAGGCGGCCTGCGCCTTGGGGTACGCCTTGTCCGAGAACAAGATCTCGCCGCGGCGAAACTGTGCTTCGTCGATGAAATGGCTATTGGGATATTGCGCGACCAGCTGATCCAGCGAGTTCAGCGCCCGATCGGGCTGCGCGTTCAATTCGTAGGCGCGCGCCAATTGGTACAGCACCGAATCATTGCGCTCGTATTTTGGATAGGTTTTGAGCAGCGCGGTGTACAAATGGATGGCTTCCGTGGCACGCAATCCTTCGTTGGTCGCGAGTTCTCGTTCGATGCGTTCGGATTCCGAGCTTTCGAGATTCAAGTCGCCCAGGCGGCGCAGCGCTTCGGC
>Ga0070764_10000963_pt1 | contig 12199 bp, 15 predicted proteins | sample HubBroMetageWRM4_FD_67287 | JGI IMG/M metagenome (GOLD analysis project Ga0070764, IMG submission 67287) | Warmed soil microbial communities from the Hubbard Brook experimental Forest, New Hampshire - Hubbard Brook CCASE Soil Metagenome WRM 4 | ecosystem: Environmental > Terrestrial > Soil >... | reverse complement strand
CGATACAAAGGATGCCGTTCACGAGGCTGGTCACCGCGCCGCCGCCGACACTGAGAAGACGCGCAGAGATGCGTTAGGGAACGAAATGACCCCTGGCGAGAAGGTTGGCTCGGCCGCAAACGAGATAAAACACCGGACGCAAGCCGAGGTTGACGAGGCCAAACGAAAACTCCGAGATCACACCTAGCCGCCAGGGCGCGATTAAAGCGCGCGACGGTCTTCAGATCGCCGCGCGCTTAATGGCCGCGACTCACGGCGCTCGCTCAGGACAGCGGTGAGACGTCCTATGGAGCAGGAGGACATGGAATGGGCGCAGCGGCGCGCCGAGCAGCGGGACAGATAATCCCGCTCGTCAAAGAGACCTTTACCGAATTTCAGCGCCATAAAGTACAGTGGCTTGCAGCGGCAATCGCGTATTTTACAATCTTCGCCATTGCACCATTGATTATCGTAGTCGTGGAAATTGCCGGACTGTTCCTAGGCCAACATCAGGCGGTTCTCGACAGCCTCTACGGCTATATGTCGTCCTCAGCCGGACCGTCGGCCGCGCATGGGGTTCAGGCGATCGTCTCGGCCACGTTTTCCCAACGTAAGGTGGGATTGCCGGCACAGCTCGTTGGTTGGGCGGTGTTCGTTGTTGGGGCCGTCGGTTTGTTTACCTCCCTACAAGAGGCATTTAACACCGTTTGGGACGTGACCCCAGAAAAGAAAACCCTGCTTGAAACGATTAAAAGGCGAGCGCTTTCGTTTGGAATGGTACTGGGAATCGCGTTTCTCCTCTTGGTGTCGCTCGGCGTCAATGCGGTGTTGACGATTGCCAGCCACGCAATGGTGGGTGTTATTCCGAGATCTCCAACCGTCGCAAAGCTGCTCGACTTCGTAATTTCCGTCGCGATGGTTACGGCGCTGTTTGCACTGCTTTTCGAATATCTACCGGAACAGCGAATCGCCTGGCGCGACGTTTGGCTTGGCGCCAGCGTTTCCGCACTGCTCTTCGTTGTGGGCCAATCTTTGCTGGGATGGTATCTCGGTCGCGCCGCCTTCTCATCGGGCTACGGCGCTTTCGGAGGTCTTATCGCGTTTTTAATCTGGACTTACTACTCGGCACAGATCATGCTTTTCGGTGCCGAGTTCACTCACGTTTACGCGCGTCGCTTTGGATCGCTACAACCGTCGCGCTGTTACGAACCTACGCGAAGGTGCGCAATGTGACTCCAAAGTCCGAACGCTTTAAGAAGCCAGACGATAAGAACAATAACAACAACCGCATTCAAAAGCGACTTTACCGCTGCTGCCATCGGAATGTACGTGTTGATTAACCAGAGCACAACTCCGACTACGATCAAGACGATGACAACTTCGATCAAAGGCATGCTCTATCTCCTCTCCTTCAACCACTCCACAAGGCTCCCGGCGTTCTTGCGCGCGGCTTTTTTGCTCGTCATTCCTATTACCCTGAAGTTCGTTTGCGCAAACGGTCGCGGAGCGGCCCCGGCTTAAACGGCCGATTAAGTGGGAAAACTCGCGTCGCAAAGCGCATAGCGGAGGCCGCTAGCTTAAGCTTCGTCGTAAAAAGCTATTTAATGATTTAGGAGGTACAACCGGCGTATGTCGAACTCGCTGTATCAAATTGTCGGCAGCCTGACGGATTCTGAGCGCGACTTTGGTCTTGCGGCGCAGCGGATCCAAGAGGCGTTGCTAACGATCCATGCCCCCACCGTCTGCGGACTAGACCTGGGTGTGAAGGCTGCACCGGCGAGGCTCGTCGGTGGAGACTACATCGATCTGTTCCCCATCAATAAGCAGCAACTTGTCTTTGGCCTGGGCGATGCGTCGGGGAAGTCACTTTCGGCCGCCCTCAACGCATTGATGCTAAGATACCTAGTGCGCGGCTTGGTACGGGTGCTAGGAAGCCGGGAGCTTGAATCAATCACGGGACATACAAACGGCGTCGTGGCGGAGGATCTGCGCGATGGCGACCACTTTATTACCTTTGTTATCGGCGCGATCGACGCCGGTTCGGGAGCCCTGAGAATCGTTAACGCCGGACATGAACCGCCGTTGATCTTGCGATCGGGTTGCTCTTCGGTTGAGACATTGTCCAGCCGCAACCTTGTCTTGGGTGTAGATGCGGACGTGACGTTTATCCCAGAAGAAACGTTGCTCGGAGTCGGGGATCGCGCAGTTATTTATACCGATGGGTTAACCGAGGCGACCAACGAGCGAGGGGAGCTGTTTACGATCGAACGCCTAAAAGAAACGATCCTCGCGCACCGCCATCTTGGCGCGCAGCAGTTGTCGGAGACTTTGTTCGAGACCGTCAAAAACTACGCTGGGCAGGAAATGCGTGACGACGCTACCGTCCTCGTGATAATTCGGACCGGCGATTAAGCGCGGCGACATCAGACTCTAAGGGCATCCACAGCGAGGCGGTGTAGAAATGTAGTCGGAGCGGAGAGGATCCTATGGGACACAAGACGGGTTTGGTCTTTGCATCCGTCGCCGGCGCCGCACTGGTGATCTGTGCGTGCGGTCGTCAGGTCACGCCGAACCCGCCGGGTCTCGGAGCCGGCGGCGCACCTGCAGGGTTTTTGTCGATCTTCTTCAGCACGATGCAGCCCTTCAACTTCTCCCAATATCAGTATTACGTCGTCTTCAACACCTCGGGCAGCGGGCTTACGCCATCGACAGACACCATCCAGACCAACTGGGCCGGGTACTCGTATGCGTTGATCGCATTGTCATCCTTTGGGGGCACGTCTGCCGAACCGGTGCAGTTCCGACGCAGCCCGAGTAATCCGCACATTCCACCGGGGTGGCTGACCCTGGGAACGACACCGCAAATATTTTCCTATAACCTCAACGCCAACGGAACCGGAACCGAGTTTCAGATCCTGACGGCAAAGCGGGTCCTCTCCTCGCCGATGCCATCGCCGAGCCCGACGTCGAACGTGTGGACGTTCAACGCGTTCGTGGCGCAGGCGAGCAGTCTTGGGCAGTGGACGTTCCAAGATTCGATGGGAGCCGGCGGAATAACCGATCCGCAATTCGTCTCACCGAAGCTCTGCATGACCGAGGCATTCGATAACACGTACTACCCTCAAGGCAACTTCGTGCCGCCGGACCCGGCATCGCAAATCGTCAGCATCGAATTGGCAAACAACCCGGTCTCTCCATCGCCCTGCCCGTAGTATAAAAACCCACGAGGGGCGCAGCGCCCTAGCATCAGGCCCTCGCACCGTCTCGTGAGAGCAGCATCTTCGCGCTTGCTCAGCTCTACGAGGGGGTCGTCTCTCCGGGCATGCGCTGCGGCGTACTTTTCGGCGCTAGGAGGCAAACGGGAAGCGGCTGAACATTAGCGCCTAGGGAGCCACAGTCCATTTGCTATCAGATTGGAGCGACATGCGAACGTCAACACGTGCAATTGCGTCCACCCTCGGATTCTCATTAGCCCTCACCGCCTGCGGGGGTCAGAACGCGGCCCTCCCCGGGATCGGCGCCGGGAGTAACGGCTTAGCGCCCGAGTCATCGGTGCGCACGGCATCGGCTGACAAACCTTTGACCTCGATTCCAAGACTTAGCGGCGATCTCGCGTACACCGACGCAGGTCGTCGCCCGGCGAACGCGTCCGTTCGGGTTTCGCTGACGCTGCGCTACAATCATCAAGCCGAACTCGACCGCTTCGTCGCGATGATCAGTGCCCCGCACGCTCATTCGTCGCATTTTCTTACCCGCAAGGTGTTCGAAGACCGCTATGCGCCGACACCGGCACAAGAGCAGCGCGTCGTACAGGCTCTGCGGCGAGCGGGCTTTACGATCGTGCAGCGCTTCTCCAATCGTACGATCATCGACGCGACGGGACGCTCGGCGGTAGCCGAACGTTTCTTTTCAACTGAGATTCATAACGTCGACCAGGGCAAGTACGGCGAACGATACACCAACCTCGCGCCCGCTACCGTGTCGCGAGATATCGCACCGCTCGTTCGCGACATCTCGCTCAACAACTTGGTCGTCGTCCGCACCGTCGCGCAGCCAGATCGACGTCATTTTCCAACACCGACGCCGTCGCCTACGCCGACGCCAAAGCCGACACCGACGCCGAGCCCGACGCCCACCGCAAGCCCAACGCCGACGGCAAGCGCGTCGCCGACACCAAGCCCGACATCGACGCCGAGCGGCGGGTGCAACAGCGCTCCGCCGGACAACGGGCCGCTCACGAACTCCGACGGCACGCTGGCCACCGGCGTCGCCAAGCCGTTCGACTTCCCCGTGCAGCACGGATGCAACGGGGCCGGATACACGGCTGCAATCGCGATCGACGACCCGGTGAGCACCAGCTATCTCGCGACGTACCTATCGGCAGCGGGCGTGACCCAGACCGGCACCGTTACCAACGAAGCCGTCGACGGCGGCGGCCGCGGCGACGACGCCGAAACGGACCTCGACGTTCAAACCATTTCCGGACTCGCTCCCGGCGCGAATATCATCGTGTACGACATGGGATCGCTGACCGATCAACATATCGAAGATACGTACAACCAAGTGTTGACTGATGGAAAGGCGACCGCCGTGAACTCCTCGTTCGGCGGGTGCGAATCCAGCGACGTGCCGTTCGATGACTCGACGAACTCTATCGCGGAGCAGGGTGCGTCGGAGGGCGTCGAGTTCTCCGCCTCCAGCGGCGACTCCGGAAGCAACGAATGCAACGGCTCGTTGGGCGTTAGCGCCCCGGCGGGCGATCCATACTTCTCATCCATCGGCGGCATCGATTTCACCGACACCAACCAGGGCGTTCTGGAAACGGTGACGATGGGTAGCGTCGACGGTGACGCCGGAGGCGGCGGTGTGTCAACCGTCTTCGCGCTGCCCAGTTACCAGAGCGGGATCACCGGCATGATTACGTCGGGGCGCAATCAGCCCGACATCTCGCTGCCGTTCTTCCCCGTCGCGGTTTACACCGGTGGCAGATGGGGCGAGTACCTCGGCACGTCGTGGTCGTCGCCGGCGTCCGTGGCGCTAATCCTCGAAGCAAACGAACTTCACTCCACGAAGCTGGGCTGGGTCGACCCGACGATATATAGCCTCTTCTCGCAGACCGGTTACAGCAACGACTACACCCCGTGCACGTCGGGTAATAACGGTAAGTACTCGTGTAACGCCTCACAGTACAATCAAGCAGCCGGCATTGGTGCACCGAAGGGCTGGGCTCTCGCCAACGCTCTTTAGATTCGACCTACGGTAAATGCAAAGGGGTGCGTTTCGACGCACCCCTTTGCTCAAGCCGCCACCGCTATCCGGCCGGCGGCAGATGGCGCGGCGCTGAGCACGCTCAAGAAGTAGCCGTTCACTTTGGAGCGGGCGAACCGTCGGACCAATGGGACACCGGAATAGCGATCGGGACCGGCTCGTACGGGCGAAACGTGGATGACGACCCGACGATCGGCGACCCCTTGAAGCCCGCGCCCCAGGTGGCCAGTTGGTCGTACGCGATGATCGGCATGACGTGCGGACGCCACGGTCCGTCGGCGGGGAACAGATAGCCCTTCTTCGATAGCATGAACCCAAACGAGTTGGGATCGGGATCGATGAATTGGTGGTCGGCGTAGGCGGCTTTCGACTTCGCCGCGACCTCCTCGAGCGTGTCACCGGCGATCACCCATTTCGTGCGTGCCATGTATTGCGGTAGTACACTTCGCACGGCCGGCGGATTGAGGCATACGGGGCCGAGACCCCGCCAATTCCAGAACTCGGGATCGTTGAAACCCGCCGTCCACGAGCGTCCGACCCAGCAGACCCAGCCGTTGGTGCCCTTGACCCCGACGACGTAGCCTTGCCTTGTGAGGACGAGCACTTCGGCATGAGCGGAGATCGACGACGGCCCTGCAGCGCGAGCCAAGGCGACCTCAGCGGCAGCGCTGGGCATCAGGTACTTCGCGATCGGCGCCATCGTCGGGTAGGGATTTGGCGAAGGGACTTGTCCGAACGCTGCGGTTGAGAAGGCAAGGCAGAGCGCAGTGGCCACGAAAGCAAAGCCGAACTTCATGGGGCCAGTATCCCACCGGCTGGCGAGCGCCGCGATACCGCTCCCTGCATGGGAACGGCATCTCACTGCAGGCGCTTTGCTAATCCGCAAAAACCTCGTAGAATAGCCGCACGTGAAGCGCCTCTGGATTCCGCTTTGGTGGCTCGCCCTCGCCTTGTTCGACGCGGCAAAGACCGTTGGAGTGATGCGAGCGGAAGGGATGCATCACAATTGGCCCGTGCTTTTTGCGATCGAGGCTCTGGGCTGGCTGCCCTGGGCGGTCGCGACATGGTTCATCATTGCGCTCGTGCAGCGCCTTCGATCCGCACCGCGCGTCGCAGCCTGGAGCGTTCACGTCTTTACGGCTCTCTGCGTGAACGCCGTCTTCGTCGCGTGGACGACGTTTCTGGTCGTCGCGTTCCGGCCATTCGGTCCAGATTATCCCGACCGCACGTTGCCGCATTTTCTCAGCGGCTTCACCGATAATCTTCTCACGACGATCGCCTTCTATGCGCTGATCCTCACAATGAATAACTTCTTTGAGTCGCGCGGGCGCCTCGTGAAGCAAAATATGGAACTCGCGCAGCTCAACGAACAGCTCGCGCAAGCTCAACTGAGGGCGCTCCGGCGCCAAATTGAACCGCACTTTCTCTTCAACGCATTGAATTCGATCGCCGGGCTTATTCGCGAGAAGCAATCCCGTGAAGCGATCACCATGCTCGTGAGCCTAAGCGATTTTTTGCGTCGAACGTTCTCGGAATCGAATCGTCAAGAAGTACCCCTCTGCGAAGAGTTGGACTTCGTGAAACAGTACTTGGCCACGCAAAAGGTACGCTTCGCCGAACGTCTACAGCTGAACGTCGACGTGCCAGCGGAACTGCAAGATGCGGCCATTCCGAACCTCATTCTCCAACCGCTGGTAGAGAACGCGATCAAGCACGGCATCGCCAAGCGCAAGGAGGGCGGCGCCGTGCGCATCGCAGCCTCATCGCAGGACAACCAGTTGCACATTAGCGTATCGAACGATGGGCCTGCGTTGGCGCCCGGCTGGGAAACCGCATCAACGGGCGTCGGCGTAACCAACGTACGTTCTCGTCTGAAGGCCCTCTACGGCGATGCCGCATCATTCGTGATGAACGCGCGAAGCCTCGGCGGCGTCGAGGTCGCCATCACCGTACCGCTGCGCACTGTTACGAGTTGATGGCCATCCGAACGCTCGTCGTCGACGACGAGCCTCTCGCTCGCAGCAACGTACTTGCGCTTCTCAAACGAGATCCGCAAATCGAAATTGTCGGCCAGTCAGGAGGAGGCGCCGATGCGTTGGCCGACATTGGGCGCCTCTCACCCGATTTGGTTTTTTTGGATGTCGAAATGCCCGAGTGCGACGGATTCGACGTACTCGAGATGCTCGGGTCGAAAGCGGCTCCGGCGATCGTCTTCGTGACGGCCTATGAGAAGTACGCTCTCGCAGCGTTTGATGCCGGCGCCCTCGACTACGTGCTAAAACCATTTGACGATGTGCGATTCGAGTTGGCATTAACCCGCGCCAAGGAACGCATTGCGGCCGCCAAGACGCGCCCAAAAGTCCCAAGCACTTTGGCCGTAAAGAGCAACGGATCCGTGACGTTCATTCGCGTTGACCGTATCGATTGGATTGAGGCGGCCGATTACTATTCACGACTCCGCGTTGCCGGGAGAACCCATTTGCTGCGTCGGAGCATGACCGATCTCGAACGAGACCTCGAGGGCTACGATTTTTGCCGCATCCACCGCTCCACGATCGTAAATCTTGCGCGGGTGTGCGAAATGACACCCGACGAGAACGGCGACTACGAAGTTCGCCTCGAGGACGGCAGCACGCATCGACTGAGCCGCAACTTCCGCCGAGACTTCCAATCGCGCATGAGCGCGAGAACTGCCTAGCCGATAGCTTCAGCGAGCCAAACACCCCTTGGAGTCACCGCCAGATGGTCAGTCACGGCCTTCGCGCAGTCCGGCAGGAGCGGCGGGAGCTTACTAAGTTCTCCGACTAATTTGCCGCTCGTACGCTCGCCCAACCACTTCTTCGGATCGCAAAAGATGACTTAGGTCAGCTTTCAGCGAAGCTGCTGTCCGAGGCGTCGCGAGCCGTTGCTCCTGGCTCGTCGGCGCTCCTCGAAGCTATGGAGGTGTTTACGTGGTGATTGAAAGAGTTGGAATGCAAACCGGCTGGATCCACCTGGGCGACGCGACTATTGCTTTTGTGTTTCCGGTTCCGATCTTACAGGCTGCCGAGCCTGAATCAGCTAACGCGGCCGCGCCGAAAGCGATAAGCCCCGCCTGAGGGCTCTTGACCAAAGCAGCGGTGACTTTCATCGTAGAGCATCCCGCTTTTGGAACAATCACGTTCGTTTTCGATGACCCGTGCGCTAATAGTGGGTTCGCATTAACCGACGGTTTCGTTTTCCTGGGCGAAAAATATCCAAACCTTGCCTTCGGTTTCGAGCGGCACGGGAGCGACTTCGTACCGTGTGAGCTTAACAATCTAACAAGCCAAATGCTGGACGGTCATCGCCGAACCATATCTGAGCTAGCGCCGAGCGCATTTCGGTCCTTCGTATTTTCAAAGGCAAAGGAACTTGCGAACACGATACGCGAGAAGCTCCAGTTCTAAGGTTGCGTCGGTGTCGGCCGTACCGGATATCGTCCGGGATTGGGAACGTTCCCTTTGCCGATGAGCGTGCTCAAAAAGTGCGCCAAGAGCGTGCCCGCCCAATGCAAGCGTGGTGCAAGCCAAGCGTGCTGCGCAGGGCAAGTGATTTCGCCAAGTTCGAGCACGAGGCTGCCATCGCGCGCATTCACTTGCCGAAACGCATAATAATTTCGCAAACCTTCGGTAAAATTATCCGGCTGAAATCCGTAAGGCCAAAACTCGCCGTATAGCTTGCGCCAAGCCGTAGCGGCGGCCGCGTCGCTCTTATGGTGATAGCCGATGGATGCTCGACTCCCGCACGGAAGATTCGAACCGTCGAAATGGATGAAGACGGCTGCGGCGACGCGATACTCGTCCGGGAAATCGGCGGGAAGGCGCGCGACGCTGACGCCGTGGGCGCGCAGAACCTGTGTCGCCGCATCGGCGACGATTGGCGTCCACGTTCGCTCGCCGTTAGCCCCAAGGTTGCAGTGGTGCTGCGGAAAATGCGCGCAACTCGCCGGCCGGCCTTCGTGACCGGCCGAAATCAACACGTCGGCCGTGAGCGCGGCGACCAGCAGCAATGCATGCATCGGTTACCAGCCGCCTGACGCGCCGCCACCCCCGAAGCTGCCGCCGCCCGCCGAGAATCCGCCGCCACCGAAGCCACCGCCGCCAAAGCCCCCGCCACCGAAGCCTCCGCCGATGAAGCCACCGGGGCCCCAAAACGAATGGCCGTGCCGCGTCACGGTGTAGCCATGACGCCTGAACCAGATGCCTTGCACAATCACCATCAAGAGCAAGAATCCAAAGCCGAGCCCAAGGATCGCAAGAATCGTGAGCCCCGCAGGGCTGGTGAGGTTTCCGGTTTCACCGGTCTCGGGCGGCGGCGTTACGCCTTTGTACGACGGAGAAATCGTGGCGAGGATGGCCGCAACGCCGCTCGATATCGCGCCATCCACGTCGCCGGACCGCATCCCGGGCGTGATAACGTGGCGGATGATTCGATCGCTATCGGCATCCGTTAATGAGCCTTCAAGTCCATAGCCGACTTCGATGCGGATCTTGTGGTCTTGCATGAAAAGAAAGAGCACCGCACCGTCGTCGTACGCGCGCCGGCCGACTTTCCAATGGTTGACGGTTTCAACCGTCCACGTTTCCAAGGGCACGTCGCCGGTCGTTTGCCCGATCCAAACGAGAATCTGGTGGCCGGTTGATTTTTCGTAGGTCTGAAGCTCGCTCTCGAGGGTTGCTCGCGTGCCGCTCGACAGCGCCCCGGCATTGTCGGTGACGTAGTGATTAGGGGTCGGCGGTATCTGGAAGTCGGCCGCAAGCGCCGGCGCCCCCCAGCAGCAAACGATCAGCGCAACGATTGTTAGTCGCATGCAAAGTGCGCCTTGAAGGCTTCGCCGAGGCGCCCGACGACGTGGATGACGCCCTCGGGCACTTCACCCCGCGCAAAGTACGGCCGACTCGCGCGGACTAGCTCGCTCCAAAATTCGTCGCCCACGCGCTCGTGCAACGCGCGATCCCCGATCACGGCAAAGCTGCGAGCCTTCGGTGCCACCAAGATGAGCGCGGCATTCGCGCGATCGTGCCGATGCAAGCCGATGCGTCCGAACTCGTGCTTTGCCCGTTCGATTGCGTCGAGCGTAGCATCCGGAACGATGCGCACGGCAATGCGACCGCTCGTCCCGTCCTCCGCTTGTGCGATGGCCCGAGCGATCGCGGCGCGCTCCGAGCGTCTCACGGACTGAAGTTGACGACCGGCGCCTTCTCCGCACCCGGCTGCGCTTGGAAGTAGCTCTTCTCGTTGAACTTGCTGCCGAACATTCCCGCGATCGTCACCGTTGGAAACGTATCGCGTTTCGTGTTGAAGGCGCGCGCGACGTCGTTATATTTCTTACGCTCGAAGGCGATGCGATTCTCCGTGCCCTCGAGCTGGGCCTGAAGCGTTTGGAAGTTTTCGGTCGCCTTGAGCTGCGGGTAGTTCTCCACCACCGCGAGCAGGCGCGAGAGGGCTGAACCGAGGGCATCTTGTGCTTGCGCGTATTTTGCGAAGTCTTGCGGATTGTTGACCGCATTTTGAACCACACCGGGCGGAATCTGTCCGACGCTCGCGCGGGCCTTCGCGACGGCCTCATACGTGCTCGATTCGAAGTTGGCGGCGCCTTTGACCGTCGCGACGAGATTGGGAATCAGGTCGGCGCGGCGCTGGTACACGTTCTGCACCTGTCCCCATTGAGAATCCACCGCTTGACCGAGCGTTACGAGCGAGTTATACGTTCCGGCGACCCACACGCCGATGACGGCGACGATGGCGATGACGACGAGCGGGCCGACGAGTGAAGGACGTTGCTGCTGCACACGGCGTAATGCGCCGCAATGGGGGCTAGCCCTTTCTCGAGCGCCCGTTTTCTGCGGGTGATTCTCGCCGCCATACCGGCGACCGCGCTCACCGTGGCCATTCCACTGGTCAATCGTGTGGAGCCGCGCATCTTCGGCGCGCCGTTTCTGCTGGGTTGGATTGCGATCTGGGTGCTGCTGACGCCGGCGTTTCTCTGGGCCATCGGCCGCTTGGAGCGGCACTGGTGACCCGAGCAACCGTGGCGCTCTCGATCGTCGCCGTCGTCGTTTTGGGGACGATCGGCTTTGCGCTCTTCGGCGTGCGCCGTATCAAGATGGATCCCAGCCAGTACATCGTTGGTGGGCGCTCGTTCGGCACGCTCTTTCTCTGGGTGCTCATGGCCGGCGAGATCTACACGACCTTCACCTTCCTGGGCATCGCCGGACTCTCGTACTCGCAGGGTGCGCCGGCGTACTACATCCTCGCTTATGGCACCGCCGCATATATCATTGCCTACTTCCTAACGCCAGCCATCTGGCGCGTCGGCAAGGAACACGGCTTGCTCACCGGGCCTGACTTTTTCGAAGTGCGCTACGGCAGCCGCGCGCTGGCCCTTGGGGTTGCGGTTCTGCAGTTTTTGATGATCGTGCCCTACGTTTCGCTGCAGCTCAGCGGATTGCAGATTCTCCTGCGCATCGCCGGCTACGGCGTGTACGATGCCACCGTTTCGGTCTGCATCGGCTTCATCGTGCTCGCGCTCTTCGTCTACGGCGCCGGACTGCGCGGCACCGCCTGGGCCAGCGTCGTGAAAGACGTTTTCGTTCTGGGCGCGGTCATTTTTGCCGGGATCGCCATTCCCATTCGCTTCTTCGGCTCGCCCACCGCGATGTTCGACCACGTGCTGGCGAAGCATCCGCAGATGCTCGTGCTTCCACCCGGCGGCGCTTTTCATGGAACCGTTTGGTACGTCTCCACCGTGCTCCTAACGAGCCTTGGATTTTTTATGGGCCCGCAGACGTTCAACGCCGTCTTCAGTGCCCGCAGCGAGGATACGCTCCGTCGCAATGCGATGCTGCTGCCGTTCTATCAGTGCTTTCTCATCTTGATGCTCTTCGCGGGCTTTGCGTCGGCGCTGATCGTGCCCGGGTTAAAAGGAACC
>Ga0070764_10000959_pt1 | contig 12219 bp, 8 predicted proteins | sample HubBroMetageWRM4_FD_67287 | JGI IMG/M metagenome (GOLD analysis project Ga0070764, IMG submission 67287) | Warmed soil microbial communities from the Hubbard Brook experimental Forest, New Hampshire - Hubbard Brook CCASE Soil Metagenome WRM 4 | ecosystem: Environmental > Terrestrial > Soil >... | reverse complement strand
GTCAGGCCGTGCGCCACGCCGGTCTCGACGACCCGCGCCGGGCGCAGGTGCGCGATGACGCACCAGATCGCGGCGGCGAAGGTCCGGTCGGAGTCATTCCACCCGGCATAGGAAGCCAGCCCGACCTGAACCCCGGCCTGGTGCAGCTCGCTGACGACGGCATCCCAGGCCGGGCCGAAGCTCGCCATCGCCTCGCACGGCCAGGGCAGCCCGAGCGCGGCGTGCAGGCGCGCCGAGCCGTCCCGGCCGGCCCGGTAGATGTCCCGCGCGGGCGCTCCGGCCGCGGCCAGCTCGCGCCGGTCGTGGTGGCGGTCGAGACGGCCCCGGACCCGCTCCGCACCCTGCGCGGGATGCAGGAGCATGGACCCGGCGGCCCGGGTCGCGTACCCGACCTTCATCGCTGCATCCCCCCGGATCCGGATGCGGTCCGGCCGGCCGGCGCCAGGTGCGTCTGGCCGACGCGGGCCGGGCCGGCGGGCACCGGAGCGTCCACGGCCCGCGCCCGCTCGGGCGTGACAACCTCCCCGGCCGGCGAGCGCCGCAGGGTAGGCCTGCCCGGCACGCCGGTCAGGACGCCGAGGAGGGTAGCCGTGCTGCCCGTCCTGAGCTCCTGCGCGGCGGCCCGGATGGAGGTGCGCAGCGTTCGCCGCACGTTGGCGACCTGCAGCACCAGATCGCTGTGCTGGGCGATGGCGATGGGATCGGAGACCGCGAGCGCCGGGCCGCTGTCCACGACGACGACGTCGGCGGCCGCGCGCATGTCCGCGATCGCGCCCGGCAGGCTGGCGGTGTTGAGTACGTCCGCCGGTCCGCCAGCAGCCTGGCCGGCCGTGATCAGCTGCAGCCCCGGCCGCCCGGTCGCCACCATGACGTCCGCCAGTGCCGCCTGCCTGGCCAGCAGCTCGGTCAGGCCGCGCCGGCTGCCGGTACCGAAGACCTCGCCGAGGAACGGATTGCGCAGGTCGGCGTCGACGAGCAGGACCCGGCGGCCCGCCTGGGCCAGCGATGCGGCCAGGTTGGCGGCAACACTGCTGCGTCCCTCCTGGCGCTGAGCGCCGGTCACCAGCAGCACCTTGCCGCCGGACTGATCGGCCGGGATCAGCGGCTCGAGGTGCGCGCGCAGGTAGCGGAAGGCCTCCGCGGACTGCGAGCCGGGCTCGGCCGTGTAGACGGTCGCTGCCTGCAGCGCGCTCTGCGTGCGCGGCACGACGGCGAGGACCGACGCGCCCAGGCACTCCTCCAGGTCGTCGCGGTCACGGACCCGGTCATCCTGCCGGTCCTTGGCGTAGGCGGTGCCGATGCCGAGCAGCAGGCCGACGATGGCACCCAGCGGCAGCAGCAGGCCCAGCGACAGGCCGGCCGGCTTGGTCGGCAGCTGCGCCGCCCCCACCAGCGTGACCGTCAGCGGATCCCGCACGGTCTTGCTGACGCCCTGGTCGTTGCGGAAGTTCATGTAGGACTGCGTCACCGCGGTGGCGCACCGCTGGGCAGCGGCCGGATCGGGCAGCGTGCAGGAGATCGCCAGCACGTTGGCGCCCGACGGGACGGCGACGGAGACATGGCTGGTGAGCTGAGTGGCGGTCAGCCCGGCGGCCCTGGCCGCGTGCGCCAGCACGACGCCGGACGCGGCGACCTGCTTCTCGGTCGTGGTGTTGACCGTCGCGGGCAGACTGCCCGGAATCGCGGCCGCCTCGACATCGACGCTGGACGTCGAGGTGTACTGGACCGACCTCAGCGCGCTCACCGCCCATGCCCCGGCCACGCAGGCAACGGTGCAGATGAGTATCCACAAGGCGTACTTACGTAGCAGTCTCACGGCTCACGCCCCCAATCCAGTTGATATCGCCAGGCCTGTGCATTCGGCCTCGTCCTGCAGGCCACGGCCGGCAGCCACCCGGCCGCCGCGCCGCAGACCTGACGTCCCTGACCGCTGGCTGTCCAGCTCCCGGTAGACAGCGCGGTACTTGAGTGCCTGGTGCTCCCAGGCGATGAAGTTGCGCATCCGCTGCTGACCCGCCCGGGCCATCTGCGCCCTGGTCGTGGCCGAGTCGAGCAGCTCGTCGATCTGGGCTGCCATCGCGGCCGCGTCGCCCTTGGGTGCGTACCGGGCGGCATCGCCGGCCAGCTGGACCGCCTCCTGCGCGTCGAAGGCCACGACCGGCAGCCCTTCGGCCATGTACTCCATGACCTTGACCGGCGAGATGTAGTCCTCGGTGTTGGGCTCTATGCCCAGGTCGGCCGTCGCCAGGTAGTCCTGCACCAGGTTCGGCTGAGCCCAGCCCGGAAAGCTCACCCAGTCCGAGATGCCCAGGTCCGCGGCCTGCTGACGCGCTGCGGGCAGCGCGTCGCCGGTGCCCACGAACGCGAACGAGCAGTCGGTCCGCTTGCGGTGATGCACGAGCTCGGCGACGGCGTCCAGCGCCAGGTCGACACTGTCCTGCGGTCCCATCAGGCCGACCCAGCAGCACAGGTGCGGCCTGCCTGCCCGCAGCCACGGCACTTCCTGGCCGTGGTCCTGGCGGGCGAAGGCGGGTCCGGCCCGCACCGTCGCGATCAGGTCGTTGTCGACGCCGCCGCGGCTGCGGGCGATCTGCCGGAGCGAGTCGTTCACCACCAGCACCCGGTCGGCGACGCGGAAGCTGTGCCACTCCAGCCGGAGCAGCGCGCGGTACATCAGCCCGCCCGCGCGGCCGTAGCGAGCCGCGTAGGTCTCCGGTGAGGGGTCGCGGAAGTCATACACCACTGATTTCCCGAGCCAGCGCAGCGGTCCGGCCAGCAGGAAGTAGATGTCGGGCGGGCTGCCGACCTGCACGATGCCGAAGCCGCGGCGAGCCAGCTCCCACGCGGCGAGCAGGCCGGCCATGGTCAGCGAGTGCAGGTACTCGGCGGCGAAGGCGAGCGGGCCCGAGCCCTCCGGCGGCGGCGGGTACTCGAGCACCCGCGCGCCCGGCACGCACGTCTTGTTGGCGGGGTCGGCGCGGCAGATCACGGTCACGGCGAAGCCGTCCGCGAGCAGCGCCTCCGCCTGGCGGCGCAGCCGCGGATCGCGGGCTAGCGCCAGGCCTTCCACCATCATCAGCACCCTGCTGCGGCGGTCCTTGCTACGGCGCATCATGCTGGCACCTCCTGCCGGTCGGGCGCGGCGGTGCCGGCTGCGGGCAGCTGCTGCTGCCGTGCCTGGCCGGCGGGCCGCGCGATTTCGGTGCGCCGTGCTCGGGCGCGCGCCGGAAGAGTGCGCGCGAGCGCGAGAATGAGGAACAGCGCGTCACCTGAGCCGCGGTAGGTCAGGTGCGGATCGAACAGCATCGCCAGCGCCTGAGCGGCCAGCGCGGCCGCGATGGCGATCCCGGCGATGCCGGACGGACCGTGGCGGTGCCGCCGGGCCATGGCGCAGCCCTTGCGGATGGCCAGCACCACGAAGGCGATGTAGCTGCCCAGCAGCGGAATGCCGCCGCCCCACAGCAGCCAGGTGTAACCGCTCTCGATCCAGACAAAGCCGTACTGCTGAGTCGGCACCGGGACGCGGGCGCTTGGCCGCACGCCCAGGATCCAGTTGTAGTCGGAGAACAGCTGCGGCCAGAAGTAGGTACGCAGGTTCGTCAGCCGGGTCTCCCAGCTCACCGGGAGGCCCGAGGCGCTCTGGAAGCCGGTCAGCCGCAGCTGGATCACCGGCCACAGCAGGATGCCGCCGACGATCGCGACCGGGATCGCGTAGGCGAGCAGGCGCTTGTAGCCCGTCAGCGCGATGATGACGCACAGCGCGACGACCAGGCCGATGACGGTCGAGAACTCGGCCGCGGCCACGACGCCGAGCACGTACACGATCGCGAACCCGGCCAGCCACTTGCGGTGCCTGGTCGTCCGGACCATCATCGCGATCGCGATGCCCAGGTTCAGGATCGCCAGGTCGGCGGTCGCGGCAGGCAGCGCCAGCAGCGAGCTGCCGCGGCCGTCGCTGACCGCGCTCTCCACGCCCAGCGGCGCATAGTACTTCGCGAGCAGGGCGGGCACGCCGAGCAGGTTCAGCGACTGCAGGATGCCCACGGCGCAGACGATCGCACCGGAGATCATCGACAGCCACAGGCAGCGCATGGCCTGCTGCCTGGTCGTGATCACCGAGCGCACGATGATGTACTCGGCCAGCAGCTTCCAGATCACCGTGCAGTACAGGAGATCGTCGTAGGTGATCGGACGCTGCCTGGCGACCATCATGAGCAGCGGCAGCACCGAGCTGGTGAGCCCGAGCGCGATGAGGCTGTAGTCGACCTTGCCGAGCCGCGGCCATCGTCGCTCGCCGGTGCGCAGGCCGGCCAGCCATCTGACCGCGATCAGCACCGCGAACAGCACGATGAGTGCCTCATTGGGCCGCAGCGTCGCGGTCGCGCCGCCGGTGTCGACGCCGACGATCAGCGGCGTCAGCAGGATGAGCAGGTACGCGGACACCTGGGGCTTGGCCAGGACCCAGCCGCTCAGCAGCGTCGCGCCCAGGGCGATGATCGCGTACTTGAGGCTGACGGCCGCCAGCGCGCCGAAGGCCGTGCAGCCGGCCAGCAGCAGCAGGTCAAGCCGCATCCGCGAGACCAGCCCCGGCCGGGCGCTCAGCAGTCCGCGCAGGCCGCCGGGGGAGCTGGCCGTGCGGCCAGGCCCGGTCCTTCGCGCGAGATCTAGTGTCATGGCTGACGGCTCCTTAGCCTGGGCAGGTGGCGTCCGCGTCCGGTCAGGGCTGCGCTGACCCACGCCAGCTCGGGCGCTCGCATGACTGCCTGGGCGCCGAAGTAGATGGCCGCCCCGACGACCGTCGCGGCCAGCATGGCGATCAGGTGGCCGCCCGGGCCCTGCACGGCCTGGCCGACCAGGCGGGCGGTCTCCCAGGCCGCGGCGGCCATGACCGCCGCGGCCGCGCACGCCCGCAGCAGCGAGGGGACCGGGCTCTGGCCCCCGCGCGGCAGCACCCGGCGCAGGTGGGCAAGCAGGTACCCGGCCGCGCACAGGCTTCCGACGGCCAGGCTCAGCCCGAGGCCGGTCAGCAGGGCCGCTCCGTGTGCCTGCAGGCTGATGACCACGCCGACGGCGCAGACCGTGGTCTGGATCAGCATGCCGCGTAGCGGATGAGTAGTGTCATGCCGGGCATAGCACGCATATGTCGCCACCATGAACAGCGTCTCGCCGAGTATGCCGGCCGACAGGCCTGTGAGCGCCGCCTCCACCAGGTGCACGCTGCTGGCCGTGCCGAAGTGGCCGTAGGCGATTGCGGCCGCCAGCGGCCGGGCCAGCACCGCGTAGGCCGCAGCGGCCGGGACGATCAGGAACGCGGCGAAAGCCAGTCCGCGCTGGTAGGTGTCGCGGAACAGCTTCGCCTGGCCGGGACCGGCCATCCGGGCCAGCCTGGGCACCAGCGACAGCGCCACCGGCGTCGCCCCGACGGCGATGGGCAGGAAGTAGAAGTTCATGGCGAGCTGAAACGCCACCACGCCGCCCGCGATCCGGTCGGCGACGACCAGCAGGGCGAGGAGCTGGAGAGCTATCAGCGCAGCCTGGGCGGCCGCGGGCACGGCGCGCCGGATCACCGTGCGGACCGCGGGATCGTGCCAGCCCCACCGCGGGCGCAGGGTCACGCCGACCCGGCGGGCGCCCCACCACTGCACGGCCGCGTGCAGCGCGACCGCGGTCGTGGTGCCCGCGCCCAGCAGGATCAGCAGGGACAGCGGAGTTGAGCCGTTCTGGGCCGCGTTCGCATAGCGGAGGAACACCACGCCGAGGACGGCTATCGTGCCCAGGTTCTCGATCGCGGGCGCGGCCGCGGCGAGCGCGAACCTGCGGTGCGCGTTCATCACCGCCGTCGACGTGCCGATCAGGGCGTAGAGCGGCACCTGCGGCAGCAGCAGCAGCACCAGGATGGCGCCGACGCCGGCCTGGCTGTGCGCGGCGCCAGGGTTCGCGGCGCCGATGGATCCGAGTCGCAGGAGCAGCGGGGTCAGCAGGGCCGCCACCGGGACTATCAGCAGGGTTCCGGCGAGCGCGACGCCCAGCAGGCCGCCGGCCACGCGGGCCGCCGCCTTCTGGTCGCCGGAGTCGATATGCCGCACGAGGGCCGGCACCAGGAGCGAGGAAAACAGCGACCCGGCCAGCAGCCCGTAGAAGATCAGGTTCGGCAGCGAGTTGGTGAACTGGTAGGTGTTGGCGAAGTAGGTGGCGCCCAGCACCGCCGCGATGGCGATGCCGCGCAGAACTCCGGAGAACCGGCTGATGATGGTCCACACGCCCACCGACATCGAGTCGGCGACCGCGCCGGCCGGCGCGGACAGGTCGGCCTGGGCCTGCGCCGCGTCAGGCTGCGCTGCGTCGGCCTGCGCTGTGTCGGCCTGCGCTGTGTCGGCCTGCGCGGACAGGTCGGCCTCGGCCTGCGCTGCGTCGGCCTGCGCTGCGTCGGCCTGCGCTGCGTCAAGCTGCGCCGCTTCGGCCTGGATTGCGGCGGCCTCGGCTGCTTCGGCCGACTGCGCCTCGGGTTGCGCGATGATCACGATGCGCCTCCCGTCAGCAGGGCCGGGCCGGTACGGGCCAGGATCGTCAGGTACTGCCGGACGCTGTAACGGCGGACGAATTCCACGTCGAGGTCGAGTGCCTGCCGCATGGTCAGCCGGCTGCGGCCGCTGACCTGCCACAGGCCGGTGATTCCCGGCCGCACCGCGAAGCGCTGCCGGTCGGCAGGCTGGAACATCTCCGCCTCCCACGGCAGGGCCGGCCGCGGCCCGACCAGCGACATCTCGCCGCGCAGCACGTTGATCAGCTGCGGGAGCTCATCCAGGCTGGTCTTGCGCAGGAAGGCGCCAATCCAGGTGATCCGCGGATCCGCGGCGAGCTTGTACATGCCCTGCTGCGCGCTCGTCTGCTGCTCGTCGCTGAGCATGCCGCGCACGTAGGCGCGATGCTCCTCGTCGTCACAGTTGACCCGCATGGTGCGCAGCTTCAGCATCGTGAACGGCCGGCCATCGCGGCCGATGCGCTCCTGCCGGAACAGGCCGGGTCCGGCCGAGGACGACCAGGCCAGCAGCCAGCCCAGGGCCAGGAACGGGCCGGTGACGACCGCGCTGGCCGCAGTGAGGCCGATGTCGAGCGCGCGGATCACGGCCATGCGGGTTCTGGCCACGGCGCTGGCCGTGGCACTGGCCGCGCCAGGCCGCTGTCCGGTGGCCGCCTGATGCGCAATCGCAGGCGCCGCCTGGCGGACGTCATGCAACATAGCGGACCTCGCGCGCGGCGGTGATGTCGACGAGCGCGGCGCATACCGTGTCGACCTGCTCGTCGGTCAGGTGCGGGAACATCGGCAGCGAGAAGATCTCCGCCGCCGCCTGCTCGGTCACTGGCATCGGCCGGTCCGCGTACTGGCGCAGCGGCGGCTGCTGATGGCACGGCACGGGGTAGTGAACGCCGGTCTGGATGCCGCGCTCGCGCAGCTCGTGCTGCACTCGCTCCCGGTCAGCCGACCTGGCGATCAGCAGGTGATAGACGTGCTGGGCCTGCGGGGCGGTACCGGCCAGCTGGACCGGCGTCCCGGCCAGCCGCCTGCGGTACCTGGCCGCGAGCTGCCTGCGGCGCTCGTTCCAGTCCTCGAGCCTGGCGAGCTTGCCGGACAGCGCGATCGCCTGCAGCGCATCCATGCGGCTGTTCCGGCCGACGACGGCGTGCTCGTAGTGAGCCGCGCCGCCGACGCGGCCGTGATTGGCCAGCGCCCGCACCCGCCCGGCCAGGTCCGGCTCCGAGGTGACGACCGCGCCGGCGTCGCCGAACGCGCCGAGGTTCTTGCCCGGGTAGAAGCTGAAGCAGGCGGCAGTTCCGAAGGAACCGGCCGGCCGGCCGGCCCAGGTCGCGCCGTGCGCCTGCGCGGCGTCCTCGAGGACCACCAGGCCGTGCTCGTTCGCGGCGGCCATCAGCGCGTCCATGTCGGGCACCTGCCCGTACAGGTGGACCACGATGACCGCGCGGGTCCGCTCGGTGATCGCAGCGGTCATGGTCGCCGGCGTCATCAGGAGCGTCTCGTCGCTCACGTCGGCGAAGCGCGGGGTGCCTCCGGTGCGCACGACCGCGGCGGCCGTTCCGATGAACGTGTTGGCCGGCACGATGACCTCGTCACCGTCGCCGATGCCAAGGGCGGTCAGCGCCAGCTCGATGGCATCAGTGCCGTTGGCCACGCCCACAGCGCTGGTCGCGCCGCAGTAGGCGGCGAAGTCGCGCTCGAAGATCTCGATCGGCGGCCCGGCGACGAAGTCGGCGTTGAGCAGGCAGGCCATGTAGTCCGCCTCGATGGCGGGCCAGATCTCCTGGGACATCGCGGCGAGGTCAGTGAACGGAACGGCTGACATGAGTCCTACCTCCTGGCTTCGGGTGACTGCCTGGCGTGGGCTGGCCGCGGTCAGGCGCTGCGCAGCGGCGGCTCGCTCGCGAGCCGGAGCGCTGCGGCAGCCGACGGCACCTGATTGAGCTCGGCGATGGAGACTGGCCGCTGCTCGCGCAGCGAGATCTGGGCCGCGTCCAGCGCCTGGACGACCGCCAGGCCGCTAGTGCCGTCTGCGGCCGGCCTGTCGCCGGTCTGGACGCAGCGCACGAACTCCTGGTCCTGCACGGCCAGCGGCTCGGCGAATTCGACGTGCGGCAGCACCGTGTCGCCCTGGTGATAGGTCATGCCGTTGTCCCTGGCGGCGGGCACGGCCGACTTGTCGTAGACCCTGATCCGCTCGTCCTCGGCCAGGTCGTCGTATACGGCCATCCGCTGGGATCCGACCGCAGTGACGCGGCGGACCTTGACCGGGCTGAGCCAGCTGACCTGGATGCTGGCGCGCACGCCCACGTCGGCGTAGTCGAGCCGGAGGAAGGCGACATCCTCGTGGTCGGTGCCGACGAAGCGCGAGCCCCAGGCGGTGACGGTGGTCGGCCGCGAGCCGAGCACGTAATTGGCGATGGAGATGTCGTGCGGCGCCAGGTCAGCGATGACGCCGACGTCCTCCCGGTACAGGCCGAGATTGAGACGCGCGCAGTCGAGGTAGTACAGCTGGCCGAGGTCCCGGCCGCGGACGAGATCCCGCAGCTTGTGCACGGCGGCGTTGTGCTCGAAGGTGTGCCCGGCCATCAGTATCACGCCGGCTGCGTCGGCCGCCTCGATCAGTGACCGGGCCTCCGCCGAGCTGGTCGCCAGCGGCTTCTCGATAAGGACGTGCTTGCCCGCTTCGATCGCGCGCAGGCCAATAGCCGTGTGGGTCGAGGGTGGCGTCGCGATGACCAGCGCGTCGACGTTCGGCAGGGCCGACTCGACGTCGCCGTACTGGTCGACTCCGAGCGCGGTCAGCGTACTGTCCGGCTCGCCCGCCAGCCGCTCGTCGATGCCCACGACGGCAGCGACGCCGTCCACTTTCTCGAGCGCGCGGACATGCTTGATGCCCCAGTACCCGACGCCCACGACGCCCACCCGGAGGGTGCGGGTCTTCCGGTCGCCCGCGGGCTCCGCCGGTGCCACGTTGGCAGGCGCTGCCTGCTGGCCGGGCACCGAATCGGCAGCGCGCGGCTTAGGCGGCGCGGCGACGGCAGGCGCCTGGACCTGCGGTGCCGACGAAAGATCCGGTGCGTCCTCTGGCAGGGCGCTGCGCTGCGGGGCGCTGTCAGGCGATGCGCCGTTGCGCGATGCGCCATCCGGCGAAGCGCCGTTCCGCGCGACGACGTCCGGTCCGCGGCCATTGAGTCCGCCGTCAGGCCCGGCGTCCGGCCGTGCGGCAGTCAGTGGTGCGCCGTCGGCCGGCTCGGCCGGCCGGTTCACGGGCGGCTCGGCCGGGCGGCTCAGCCGGTCGAGCGTGTCCTGCAGCCCCGGCCGGAGCCGGCGGCCAGCGGTCGGGCGCCGTGAGCTCTGCAGTTCGGGCCGGGCCGGGCGGCTCGTGCCGTCCCAGCCGTCGGCGCTGCTAACCAAGGGCGAATGCGCATGGTCGCTGTTGCTGGCCCTGGGCGCGTGATTCGGTCGCGCCGGGCCGGTGGATCTCTCGTGCGCCTGCATTCGGATAACCTGGCTGAGGCCGTACGGAAACCAGATAGGCATGCTCTTTCCCCCGTGCGATGCGTGAATTCGTGAAAGTCGCTGCCGCGCCGTCGCGGAAATCAGGTCGACTAGGAATACGGAGCCTGGCCGGATTTCAGGCTGGCCGGGCGGTCCGGAATCGGGGCCCTCCCCTCGGGCTAATCACGCTGCGCTTGCCACGGCCCCGTTGGCGAGCGCCCGATGCGTTGCGGGTGCTGCGGTATGGTCGTCAGCGGCTCAGCTGCGGCCGCGACGTGCAGGTACCGCGCGTACGGTGCCCGCGGGTTTCCCGCCGGTCAATGGTCCCGTGCGCGGTCTGAGGGGGCAGCGCCGGAGCGATTCTGATGCCTGCAGCGAGTTCAACTCAATTCTCCTGCCTGTCGGCGGGGCTGACATTGAAACTCTTCTCTTGCATCCCCTCGAGCAACTGCCTCTGCTGATCGAGCTTTCCTTGAACGGCAGTTCAGAAGCTCTGTCAGCGACACTAAACGCCGGTTCAGGGGTGTGTCAAACGTCACCGCGCCCCAGCTAGGAATAGTGCCGGAAGGCGAAAGTGCGCCTTAACCGGGATTGGAATTACATGCCGGTACATGTGCGGACTAAACCAGACTCGCACTCCGGGATCGCCTGGCCCGCCTGGGTTGCCGGTGGCCGGGCCGGTCGCGCACTCATAGACGGCGAATATCGGGGGCAGTCAAGCAATGCAATACGCGATATTTGGCCTGGCGCCGCCTAGGCAGTGGATTCCGGCGTCTCCGGCGCCACCGAGTAACGAGATGAGTAGTCCGCGAACTCATCGCCTATATCTGCATAAGTCCATCCGAAATCCGCCGGGTCGTAGCGGTGCCTGCCGAAGGCGTCCCTGGGCGTCTCCCCGAGCTGCGCAGTCATCCGGCGCGCGTGCTCCGCGCTGACCTCGTCTCCGAAGCTGCCGTACAGGCTGGTCACGGTGCCGACGGGATCGGCCATGAGCGCGTCGTAGTGCACGTGGCGGCACCAGCCAGCCGGTGCCTTGTCGTCGTGCGCCATCGCCGAGCCGAGGGCGAACCGGCACTTGCGCCGCCACTCATCGGCGGCCGGGCGCGGGTCGCGCCTGCTGGTCTGGGGCAGCTGGCCCGCGTTGGCCAGGCTGGCCAGCGAGGTGATGACCGGCCCAGGGTCGCGATGGGTCCAGATAATGCGGGCATCCGGGTACTCGGCGAGCAGGGCGGCCAGGTGCCACAGGTGATTGGGGGTCTTGAGCACCCAGCGCTCGGTCGGGCGAGCTGACTGCAGCGTCTGCAGGGCGAGCCGGTGCTGGGCGTAGGCCGGGGCCATGTCGGCCTGCTCGAGCCAGCGCGCGTAGCTGGGCACGTGTGCCTGCGTCTCGAGCGCGAGCGTGCGGACGTCGTACATGAACAGCGTCACGCATTCCTCGGCCAGCGTGGCGCCGAACGGGTGCATGGCGCGCAATGGCGGGTTGAGCTTCATCAGCCCGGCTAGTTCCTTAGCGGTCCTGGCGATGCGCGGGTCATCGGCGGCCTGCGCCGCTGTCACCGGCGGGACCGGATGCGCCCCCTCCCACTGCAGCAGAGGCCTGGCCAGGGGATCGAGCCCGAGCAGAATGGACAGGATGCTCGTTCCTGTCCTCGGCAGCCCGACTATCACCCACGGTCCCCTGATGGTCTCCGCGCGCACCTGCGGATGCTCGGTCGCCCAGCGCTGGAGAGCCAGCCGGTTGGCCAGCGCGCGCTGCAGCATCTTGCCGACGAGGAGCCGGCCGAATGCGGTGAGCTCGGCTTCCTGCTGGCAGGCGGCGATGAAGACATCGAGCGGCTCGCGGTAGCTCTCGGTCCCGAAATCGTCGCAGCCGGCCATCCGGACGGCCGCCGCCATGACCGACTCCGAGGTGAGAGCCGGGCGGTCCAGGCCCAGCTTGCGCAGGCCGGCTCCGATGGAGTTGAAGGCGCGAAGCGGCGGGCTGCGCAGCTCGGAGTCCCGCCAGGTGTACTCGACCGCGGTCACGAGGCGACCAGCACGACGGTGCGGCCGGCTGAGCGCCGCGCCTCGTGCTCGTCCAGCGCCTTCCCGGCCTCGGCCATGGTGACGCGGCGGCCGATCACGGGCCGGATCTTCCCGTCCGCGGCCAGCCCGAGCAGGTCCGCGTGGATCGCCTCGGCCAC
>Ga0070764_10000958_pt1 | contig 12221 bp, 12 predicted proteins | sample HubBroMetageWRM4_FD_67287 | JGI IMG/M metagenome (GOLD analysis project Ga0070764, IMG submission 67287) | Warmed soil microbial communities from the Hubbard Brook experimental Forest, New Hampshire - Hubbard Brook CCASE Soil Metagenome WRM 4 | ecosystem: Environmental > Terrestrial > Soil >... | reverse complement strand
TGTTCGACGTGCCGCCCAAGTCCCCGGTGCGCACATTGTCGGCGTTCAGGGTTTGTTCGATCGCGGTTCGCAAGCGGGTCGCCATATGCGGCAAGTGGCAGTGTTCGAGCATCATCGCGGCGGCGAGCAGGAGCGCAACCGGATTCGCAATGCCTTTGCCGGCGATGTCCGGTGCGGAGCCGTGCACCGCTTCGAATATGGCGGCGTCGGCGCCGATATTGCCGCCGGGCGTCATCCCTAAGCCGCCCACCAAGCCGGCCACCAGATCCGACAGGATGTCGCCGAACAAATTTGTGGTCACGAGCACATCGAATTGCCACGGGTTCAACACCAGCTTCATGGCGCAGGCATCGATGATGATGGTTTCCAGGATGAACTTGCCCTGGTACTTGCGCTCGTACAACTCGAGACCGGTCTCGAGGAAAATTCCCGTAAGAGCCTTCATGATGTTCGCCTTGTGGACGATCGTGACCTTCTTACGGCCCGTCGCAATGGCATGCTCGAACGCGAATTGCAGCAGGCGGCGGCTGCCTTGGCGCGTGTTGACGCCGGTGGCCATGGCCACCGCATGAGGATCGTCATCGATCGGGATGTAGAGCTCGTGTCCAATATACAAACCCTCGAGATTCTCGCGCACCACCACCAGGTCGATCTTGTCGAATCGGCCGCCGGGAATCAGCGTGCGGGCGGGGCGCAAATTTGCATAGAGCTTGAACTCCTCCCGCAGACGAACATTGGAGGATCGATAGCCGCCGCCCGAGGGGGTTTCGAGCGGACCTTTGAGGGCAAGGCGAGTCCGCCGGATACTGTCCAGGGTCTTCGCAGGCAGGGGATCGCCCGCGGTTTTGGCGCCTTCCAGGCCCGCGATTTGTCTGTCCCATTCAAACGGGGCGCCCAGCGCCGCCAATACCTTGAGGACGGCGTCCATGATTTCAGGCCCGATCCCATCTCCGGGGATCAGTGTGGCAGGAATCGTTTGCGGCATCGAAACGCTCTCATATGGAAGGGCGCATAGGATACTCGATAGACTGCCTGCGGTATTGAGGAGTAGGGTGAATTAAGAACGACGAAATAATTTCCGCGACCAGGCGCTGGGTCGAAAAATCAGTGATCGGCCTGAACCTCTGTCCATTTGCCGAAAATCCCTACCGGGGTAATCGCGTGCGGTTGGTCATCAGTGAGCAACGCAGCGCTGCCGGACTGCTCGAGGATCTGCGCGCCGAGCTGCAAACGCTGGCCGCGGCCGATCCGAAGGAGATCGAGACCACGCTCCTGATCCATCCTTGGGTCCTCGCGGATTTCACCGAGTACAACGATTTCCTCGAAGTGTGCGAGGCCGCGGTCGCGGAGCTCGATCTGGAGGGAGAGTTGCAGGTGGCGAGCTTCCATCCGCAATATCAATTCGCGCAGTCGCAGCCCGATGACATCGAGAACTACACCAATCGCTCACCCTATCCCATGCTGCATTTGCTGCGCGAGGCCAGCGTGGAGCGCGCCGTCGAGGCGGTCGGCGATCCAAGCGAAATTTACCGTCGAAATATCCGCACCATGCGCGCCCTGGGACACGCCGGTTGGCAGCGTTTATGGCGCGATTAGCGGCTTGCGCATGGGGATGAATTCGATGCGCTCTCCTGAACCGATCTCGAAGTGCACCAGGGGCGCGGCGACATAACCGCGTGCGGCGTACAGCTTGGCCCCCGGCAGGGTCGCCATCAGTTCAACTTCCGAATAACCGTAGGCGCGCGCTTGGTTTTCGCAGTGAGTGAGCAGCAGCGATCCAATACCGCGGCGGGCGTGGGCGGGATCGACAAAGAAGGCGCGGATTTTCGCGGCTTGAGTTTCAGGATCAAGGATGGAAGAATCCCGGCCGGCACGGGCGTCGCCGCCGAACAAGGTCGAACGAAAGCTCCATCCGCCGCACCCGACGATCTCCCCCAAATCCTCGACGACGAAATAAGTCTCATCCGTCAACAATTGAGTATCGACGCCGAATGCGCCGCGCAAGGCGCCCTCGATTTGCCGCGGACTGTAGTCCGCGGTGCTCAAACCCCGCGCGGATCGAGCGATCAACGCGTTGAGCAGGGGTATATCCGCATGCGTGGCCTTGCGTAGGGTGGGCATTCACCCGGAAGTGTAGCCGTTCGAGCAGTCGTGTTAACCTCCGAACAACAAGATTCAGGGAGAATCGCCGTGTACACAAAACCGACCGAGCCGCGCAGCATTGGCGGAGTGCTGGATGACGGACTACGGCTGTGGATGGCAGCCTTTTCCAGGGCGTGGCCCATCGCGATCATGGGGCAACTTTTGTTGGCGGTCCCGTTGGTCATGTACTGGCTACAGTTTGGTGCCCCAGTCGGCGTCCAGCAGCCCATGGTCGCCATGATGAGGGGTTCGATCGGGCTGTCGCTGGCCTACATGGTGGTTTCAATTGCCGCGATCGGGTTTCACAATGCCGTTATCGCGCAGACTGATGCGGCGACGAAGACCGCGGAGCGAACCATCGGGGAAAGCTTGGCTATCGGCTTTCGCTTGCTGGGGCGCGCATTTCTGATGGGGATTTTGGTGGGCCTGGCCGTCGCGATACCGGTGGGCGTGTTGTTTGTGATTCTGGTCGGTGCTCCTATGCTGTGGCGCGTGACCGTTGGCGGGTTGGCATTTTTGGTGCTCTGCTACGCGATCGGAAAAATCATTCTGGCTGCGGTGATATTGATCGTCGAAGACAAGGGCGCCAGTGAATCCTTGGGTCGAAGTTGGACAATGACTTCCGGGCATTGGTGGCGTGTCGCGACTATTTTGACGGTATTGGTCATTGTCATTGTCGCCGTGTTTTTGTTCGTCGGCATCATCGCCGGCGTTGTTGCGGCCACCACTGGGTCGACCAGCGCGATATCGGGAATCCTGGTCCAGGTGATTTCCGTGCTCGGCAATACATTGATTTCGCCGCTCTACTCGGCGGTTCTGATCAGCATTTATTATGACCTCAAACTGCGCAAGGAAGGCGCGGATCTCGCGGGCCGGGTGAATGCCTTAGCGGTCTAGTGAGTAGGCTATTGAGCAGTCTGCAACCGCGGCTCATTCTCGGGGGCTGCGGCTTGCTCATCTCGAGTTGGCTCGCCGCGGCACCACTGGATGTGGTGCGCAAGTGCGCCGACAGCGCATCGCCCGTGGTCAACGGCGTGAAGGCCCTCGAGGCGGTTTGTCCCGGTCTCCAAGATGCGCTGGCGCAGGCCGGGTTCGATAAGATTCTTATTGAAGGCTGGCAGGAAAAGATGAACACCCACGCGCTTGCCGACCTGAGCGGATTGGCGCAGTACTACGGGCGCTCCCAGTGGCACGCGCCCGATACGGCATCCCTGTCCAAGGCGCTCGAGTCGCTGCAGGAACAAGCGCCGAAGAACTCATCCTGGTGGCAATCTCTCAAAACCTGGGTAAAGAATTGGCTTGCGCGCAGCGATTCCGCGGTGGCGAGTTGGTTGAATCGGTTGTTGGATCGCTGGTCGGCGTCGACTGATGTGTCGGCGACTTTTCTCAAGATGGTCACCTATTGTTTGACCGTGCTGGTGGTCATTGCTGCGGTGGTGATCGTGGTTCGCGAGATCAGAGCGGCGGGTGTTGGTCGGCGGGCGCGGCGCCGGGCGGGGCCACCAGATTCATCGAGCGCGGTTGCGCCGGAGACGGATCTTGAACTCGGGCTCGTTGCGGGAGGAGGCGCCGCGGATGCTTTGGCCGTGTTGCTGCGTGCGCTGGTCAGAAGGCTGTTGGAGTTAGGAAGGCTTCGCGCTGATCGCAGCCTGACGCATCGTGAGCTCGTTCTACGCAGCGTATTCGAGAGCGAGGAGCAGCGCGCTGCATTCGCCGCCGTCGCTTTCGGGGCGGAAGCGAATTTTTACGGTCCAGGGATCGGGAGTGCGGCTTCTTCCGATGATGTGAAACGGCGCGGCGAAGTGCTGCTGGCGCAATTAGCACAATCGAAAAGCCGATCTTGAAGGAACGCCTGGTCACCCTTGGTCTTGCGGCCGGCGCGCTATTGTTGAGCTACGCCTTATTTTTCCCCAAGCCCGCCGCCGAGAGCCAAGCGCCGCCTCGGCCCATGAGCCGAGAGTCGGGGCCTGCAGGATATCAGGGAGCATGGCGCTGGCTTGCCGGCGAACGCGTTCCGCTCACCGCTTGGCATGAGCGTTTTGACCGGTTGCGCAGCGATCCCTCCCTCAAGCCGACGGGCAATTTGCTGCTGACGACCATGCCCCATGAATTGCCGGTACATCCGGACGAGGCGACGCAACTGGACGCATGGATATCCCGAGGCAATACCTTGGTCGTGGCGGCCGCCCTCGATGACACGCCTGCATGGGCGTTGTCAGGGGGCGGACGGCTGGTCAAGGATGTCGGCCGCTTGACCCGGCTCAATTTCGAGGTGGGTGATCCTGCGGCAGAGAAGGACGGCAAGAAGGATGGCAACAAGAACGGCGAGAAGGCTGACCCTGCGCGCGCGCTGCAATCGGTATTGAATCGACTGACGCGACCGCGCGAGATCGTGGTCACGCCGCGCGGCGATCATCCGCTGATGCAAGGCGTCCACTCGCTTCGCGCGATTTCAGATTTTCCGGCCTCGCGCTGGCACGCGGCGCCGATGGACGCTTCCGGGATACTGCAAGTCGCGGATCTCGACGGGGGCGGCGGCGCCGTCTGGATCAAACGTCAAGGAGAAGGCCAGATTGTTACGCTGGCGGTCGCAGGCCTGTTCAGCAATCGCGACATCGGTACGGCGGATAACGGCAAATTTCTTTCGAACCTCGTCGCTTGGTCCTTGAAGGACGGGGGCGTGTTCATCTTCGATGATGCGCACCAGGGCTGGGTCAGCTACTACGATGCCAAGGCATTCTATGCCGACCCACGGCTGCATCGAACCGTCGCGTGGCTCGTGCTTCTCTGGCTGGTTTTCGTCCTCGGGGTGCAACGGCTGCGCGCCCATGTCAATAGTTGGAGACCCGCGGATGTCACCGCCCTGGTCAGAACCAGCGGCGACTTCTTTGCCTCCGCCCTGACGCCTGCCGCTGCTGCGAATCGCATGCTGGCAAATTTCTTCAATTCGATCCGCCGTCGCCTCGGCGCGGCCGAAGACGGCACGCCGACGTGGGAGTGGCTATCATCGCAGGCCACGGTGTCGCTGAACGAGGTGACGGAATTACGAGAGCTTCACCGTCAGGTGCAGCACGGCCGGCGCTTCGATCTGCCCCGCCTGCAAAATCTTCTTTCTTCGCTGCAAGGTAAAATTACATGAGCAAGGCCCTGGAAGGCTTGGAACATCGGCTGCAGGAATCGTTAGGCGCTGCGGTAATCGGCCTGGCGCCGATTATTCGCACCCTGACGATTGCGGTCGTCGCGCGCGGGCACGTCTTGCTGCAAGGACCGCCCGGGTTGGGTAAGACCCTGCTGTCGAAGTCCTTGGCTGCCGCGCTCGGCGGCACGTTTCGCCGCGTGCAAGGAACCGCGGATCTGATGCCCTCGGATATCATCGGGATTCACATCTTTGACGCGGCGAAACGCGAATTCGAGTTTCGGCCCGGGCCGCTGTTCGCCGATGTGTTGCTGGTCGATGAAATCAATCGCGCGAGCCCAAAGACCCAGTCCGCACTGCTGGAGGCGATGGAGGAGCGCCAGGTGACGGTCGAGCGCAAGACCTATGCATTGCCGCCGCAGTTTTTGGTGATCGCCACTCAGAACCCCGGCGATTTCGAAGGGACCTATCCGTTGCCGGAATCGCAGTTGGACCGATTCATGCTGCGCATCGACATGACCTATCCCCAGCGCACCGATGAGCAGGCGATCCTCGCGCAATACGCGGCCTTGAGCGGACTGGCGGTGGCCTCAACGCCGGTTGTCTCAGCGGAGATGCTCGAGGAGGCGCGCGCCGCCGTGGATGCGATCCATGTGGCGCCCGAGCTGCTCGGGTATGTCCTGGATCTGGCGCAGGCCTCCCGGCAACATGCGCACCTCACCTTGGGCCTCTCCACTCGCGGCGCGTTGGCGGCACTGCGTGCCGCGCGCATCGCGGCGGCGCTGCGCGGCGCAACCTTCGTGAGCCCGGATGACGTCAAAGGCGTGATGCCGACCGTGATTTCGCACCGCTTGATGCTCGCCCCGGAAGCGATGCTCGAAGGAATTACCACCCAGGCGATTGTGCAGCAGATGCTCGAGCAGACGCCGGTACCCCGATGAGCGGTGCGAGTCTGCGCGCCAACGCCTTTTTGCTGGTGCTGGTGACGCTGGCTGCGGCAATTGCGGGCGATTGGAGCGGCGATTCGAGCCTGACGGGCGTGTGGCGGTTCCCCGCGGCACTCTTGCTGCTCGGGCTCGCCTACGAATCCTTGCTGGTGTCGCGTAGTAAAGTGGCGTTCAAACTCGAGACGCCCGAGCCGCTGTACCTGGGACGCGGCGCATCATTTCGCTTTGTCTGCACGCATTCCCTCAACCGCAACGTGAAGTTGGAGGTCGCGCTCACCGCCCCGGAGTACTTCGATGTTGAGACGCAGGTTGAATCCTTGAGCGTGCCGGCCGGCGCGAGCGCGATCATCGAGCGCGTCGTCCTGCCTTGCCGGCTGGGCGAGCATGAGTGGAAGCAGCTCAGCACGCGGATCGCCGGGCCGTTGGGACTGGCCTGGTGGCCCAGGAAGGTTGAATGCGTGAAGCGAGTCAAGGTACTGCCGGATCTGTTTCGCAGCGCCGCGGAAGTCAGAAGCGTCTCGGCATCCGGGTCTCAGGCGGGACTCGACAACGGCGCCGGCGCAGAAGTGCTGCGCTTGCGCGAGTACCGCAGCGGTGATCCGCCGCGAGTGATTGATTGGAAGGCGACGGTGCGCGCCGGACGCCTGATCAGCCGCGACTACTCACAGGATCACGGCTTGCAAATCGTCATCCTGATCGACGCGGGGCGCTCGAGTGCGCTGCGCGCCGGCAACCTCGATCGATTCGGCCACTACGTCAATGTGGCGGCTCGTCTGGCGCAATTCGCGGTCGAGCGGGAGGATCTGGTGGGATTGATCCTGTATGCCGACCGCCCTTTGGCGACATTGGTGCCGGCCAGGGGCGCGGGCGCCGTGGTGCGGCTGCGATCGATGCTGGCGGCGGCGCGCGTCGAGCGCACCGAATCCAATCCGCTCTATGCGGCCACCCGCGTCCGATCACTGGTGCGGCACCGCAGCCTCATCGTCATCCTCACCGATATCGATGACGCATCGGCCAAGAGCCAACTAACGCAGGCGGTACGGTTTCTGGTGCCCAAACATCTGCCGTTCGTCGCGGGCTTATCGAGTGCTGCGGTGGAATCGATGGCGCGCGCGCCGGCTCGTCAGTGGCTGGATCCTTATCGCTCCCTCGCCGCGCAAGAATATTGCATTGGCCTGGAACGCAAAGTCCGCGCGTTGAATGCGCTCGGCGCGCCGGCATTGGTCGCGAGGCCGGAACAGCTGGAGCACGCGGTGTTTGCGGCGTACGCTAATTTTCAGCGTCAGCGCCGCGCTTGAAGTCGGGCGCGCGGAACAGGCGGCCGCTCATCAGAGTCCACAAGATCAGCCAGTAGGCGATGCCGATGGTGACTCGGCTGGCCATGGGAAAACGCGGATCCGGAGAAACAAAGCCTTCGATGAATCCGCAGCCGACCAGCAATAGCGCGCACAACAGCAGCACGGGCGCGATGCGATGCGCGCAGGCTTGGAAAGAATCGCGGCGCGATTCGACAGTAGGCCGAACGATAGACTCGCCGAGCGCGACGCCCATCGCACCGGCGATGCAGATCACCGAGAGTTCCACAGGGCCATGCGCGATGATGAACTCGAACAACGCGCGCGCCAAACCGTGTTGATGCACAAACGCAAATGCCGCGCCAAGCATGAGGCCATTCACGGCAATCAGATACAACGTGCCCAATCCTAAGAATATTCCCGCGCAGAAGGCCAGGATGCTGACCACGATATTGTTGGCCAGAATGCTGATCGAGAGGATCGAGGAGGGCATGACGTTGATGATGCCCTCGGTCCAGAGGTGTCCCTGTTCGACGTGTTCGATCATGTCGTCGCTCGCGAACAGGCTGATCAGTGTCGGAAAGGTCGCCACCAGCCACCAGCCTGCCAGGGCGCTCAACCCCATGAGCAAAGCCATGGCGGCGATGCGCCCGCGCAGCTCGTGTGCCGCGCGCGGGATATCGACGCTCAGCAGCAGACGTATGGCGGCTATTCCACCGCGGGGACGGCGATTGACCACGCCGTGCAACTGGCCGTAGAGCGACTCGAGTCCCAAGGTCATGCGGCTGTTGGGTGCCACGCGTCTTGCAGTCGCCAGGTCCCGGGCAAGACCTCGATAGGCTTCCACGGCGCTCAGTGCCTCATCGACCGTGGCGTGGCGTTGCGCCCGCAGCGCGGCAACATGCTGCACCACGCTGCGCCAAGCCCCGGCGCGCGACACCAACCACTGCCGGATGTGCGAAGCGTCAGATGTGAGCTGCGTCATGGGACTCGTCAGGCATGGCAGACGCGGCGTTCGAATTCAAATGTGCCTGCAGCATGGCCCGCAGGTTCGCATCGGCCAGCGCGTCCAGCGCAACCGTATCCGCTGCCGGGTCCAGCCGCCGCAAAAGCGAGCGGGCGATTTGAGCGCGGCTTGCTGTTTCGAGCGAGTCCCAGCGCTCCAGGAGTTGATCGACCAGTTCCAGGGCATCGAGCGATAGCTGCGAGCGGCTGGCCAGCGCTTCGATTCGCAGCAAGGATTTTTCGGCCGCGGCATTGTCCAGTACCAGCAGCGTGCCGGCGGCCATGTCGCCGACTCGAACCCGATTGGCGGTCACGAAACAGCTGATCAGCCCAAGCATATAGGCCGCGGGCAGACTGTCGACGAGGCGAAAAATATTGCGGATGAGCAAGGCTGAAGTTCCCGCCGGTCCGCCATCGCGGCTCACGATGCGCACGCCCGCCATGCGCTTGCCCGGCGTGCGTCCGCGCAGCGCAACCTCCAGGATCGGGTGGTAGAGAAAATAGATGATCGAGGCCGGCAGAATGCTCAAAAAGCCGGCCGCCGATTTTACGGTCAGCGCGACATCGAATAAGAAGTAGGCGATGAGCAGCCAGGCAGCGGCGATCAGGAAACGGATATGCCAGTCGATCACGAAGGCGTAGCTGCGGGTTCCGGGACCTGCGAGCTTGAGCGTGAGGTCGACTCCCGTCACGCTCTGAACGCTTAACTGCTCATCGCTCATGGATGCGGTGCAGGGTTGCGGGAATCGCGGCCGTAATAATCCGGATAGTCGCTGCTCAAGCCCTTGAAGCGCCGATGGACCCACAGGTACTGATCCGGCACCAGGCGCACCTGCGCCTCGAGCAATCGATTGTAGCGTTCGACGTCCTCAACCGGATCGGGACCGGGGAAATTCTCGAATGCAGGTCCGATGACCACCCGGTACCCGGCGTTGCCGGGCAGCCGCTCGCCAAAATAAGTCATGACGGCGGCACCCGAAATGCGCGCCAAACGCGAGGTTGCCGGATTGCTGGCCGCCGGGATGCCGAAGAAGTTGACCATCGCCGCCCCCTTGTTGCGGTAACTTTGGTCCGGGGCGAACCACACGGCTTCATTTCTTTTTAAGGCCCGCACCATGCTCCTGATGTCGTCCTTGGGAATCGGCTTGCCATGGCGGCAAAAGCTTTCGAACATAATGTGCGACAGCAGGGCGTTTTTCATGGGGCGATATACGACATTGAGCGGCACCACCGTTCCCAATATGCGCGTGGAGATTTCGATGGTCGTGAAATGGCCGCCGACCAGAATGGCGCCACGGCCCTTGGCGAGCGCCGCCTCGAGGTGCTGCAGGCCTTGTATATCCGCTAGGCGATTGAGGCGCTCATCGCTGCTCCACCAGGTATCGGCGGTCTCGCACAAGGCCATGCCTAGGCTCCGGCAATGGCGGTCCAGCAGCTTTTCGCGCTCCGCCGCCGATAATTCCGGGAGGCACAGGGCAATATTGCGGCGCGCGATCCGCAGATAGCTCAAGGGCAGCTGCTTGAGCAGCACCCCAATGGCGCCGCCCACCCGGGTTTGCACGCCGTAGGGCAGGAATTCGACGGCGCGCATCACCCCCAATCCCACCCAGGTGATCCAATACTTGGGCAGGAGATACGCTAGCGCCATCCGACTGCTGTCATAAGAATAGTACTTGCGGCTGATGCGACAGCCGGTGAGGATAGCCGCGTTAAAGAGCGGTTACCAGGATTGACGCGGTGCAGCATAGGGTTGCTCAAGCTGGAATATTCGTACTTATCAGTAAATTGCTGTAGTATTCGCGCCGGTTCGTGATTTCTACTTGGTCCGTTTTTGGTCACCGCGCCGCTCCGGCGTCACCTTGGCCACAACCCACAAAGCAGGTTTCCTCGATCCAGGTGGCTGGCATTCCGCAATAGGGTTCAACTCAAGGCACGCGTGACCGGCCGATAGTTTCTTTTGTAGTAGGTATTCTTCACATGACGAAAATGTATGTTGGCAATCTCCCGTTCTCAATGGACGAGTCCGCAGTGCGCGCGCTGTTCGAAAAGCATGGCGCGGTACAGTCGGTAGCGTTGATCAATGATCGCGACACCGGTCGGCCCCGCGGCTTCGGCTTCGTTGAAATGGCCAGCGCAGATGCTGCGCGCGCTATGCAGGCCTTGAATGGTCACGATGTCGACGGGCGAGCGCTGAAGGTGAACGAGGCGCAGGAGCGCACCGGCGGCGGTGGCGGCGGTGGTGGTGGTGGTGGATCTCGCGGTCCGAAGCGCTGGTAACAGTGGCTTAAGATTTAAGCGATAACGGGGGCCGCAGCGATGCGGCCCTTGTCATTTCCAGTTAGGGCAATTGCTCAATCAGGGTTTACGCCCGAAGGGGCATTGCCTATAATCGCGGCCCTCGGCGGGGCTTGAACTGGCGCGTTGGCTTAAGGGTTGCCTTAAGTCCTAAGGCGCTGCTCGCGAATTGTTTTAGGTTTGGCCCCTTTTAGGGGCTTTTTCTTAAGCGAATGGAAGGGGGCCGATGGTCCCCTTTTTGTTTCTGGGGTTGGCCTAATCGAAATGCGCGACGCCTTGATCCGCTTGCTGGAGCCGCCGATCGAGGCGCTTGGTTTTGAATTGGTCGAGATTGAGATTGCGCGGGAAGGGCGCGGCGGTGTGCTGCGGGTTTTCATCGATCGGCGTGCGGAGGACCCCGCGGCCGGTGTCACGGTGGATGACTGTGCACGCGTGAGTCACGCGGTGAGCGAGGTGCTCGAGATCCATGATCCGATCAAGGGGCATTACACGCTGGAGGTTTCCTCGCCGGGCTTTGATCGGATCCTGCGGACGCGCGCGCATTTTGAGCGGTTTGTCGGCGCGAGGATTTTTGCCGAGTTGAAGCTGCCGATGGACGGGCGGCGGCGGTTTATTGGGCTATTGAAGTCTGCGTCAAGCGACACGATTGTAGTGGAAGTGGACGGCAAGGCCTACGGGCTGCCGCTCGATCGAATTCAGAAGGCGAGATTGCGGCCCGAGTGAGCATTGCGGCCGGAGTGAGCGAGGAGTCTCAAGGTTTATGAACAAAGAAATACTGATGGCCGTCGACGCGGTTTCCAACGAGAAGGGCGTCGATAAGGAAATTATATTCGACGCGCTCGAAGCCGCGCTGGCATCCGCGACTCGCAAGAAACACGGCGAGGAGCTGGATGTGCGCGTCTCGATCAATCGCAAGACCGGCGGATACGACACCTTCCGGCGCTGGAAGGTGTTTGCGGACGACTCGACCGAACTGGAAGTGCCGGAGCGCGAATTGCGCCTCGACGATGCCCGCGATATCGACAAAGACGTCGAGCCGGGCGGGTTCGTCGAAGAACCGATGGAATCGGTGCCTTTCGGACGCATTCTGGCGCAAACCGCCAAGCAAGTGATCGTGCAGAAGGTTCGTGAAGCCGAGCGCGCCCAAGTGGTCGATGCCTACAAGGATCGGGCCGGGACGCTGGTCAGCGGCATCGTCAAACGGGTCGATCGAAATGGTGTGTACGTCGATCTCGGCGCCAATGCCGAAGGATTCATTGCGCGCGAGGAGATGATTCCGCGCGAGCCGGTGCGTTCTCAGGACCGCATCAAGGCGTTCCTGAAAGAAGTGCGCACCGAGCCGCGTGGTCCGCAATTGTTCCTGTCGCGCACCGCGCCGGAATTCCTGATCGAATTGTTCAA
>Ga0070764_10000956_pt1 | contig 12226 bp, 11 predicted proteins | sample HubBroMetageWRM4_FD_67287 | JGI IMG/M metagenome (GOLD analysis project Ga0070764, IMG submission 67287) | Warmed soil microbial communities from the Hubbard Brook experimental Forest, New Hampshire - Hubbard Brook CCASE Soil Metagenome WRM 4 | ecosystem: Environmental > Terrestrial > Soil >... | reverse complement strand
TCTTTAATCGCGTAGCCGATGCCTTTGGCGTTCCTGCCCAGAATTACCTCACGACTGGCAAAGTGACGCCTTAACGGTTATGCCGGACCTTTTTCTTTGCGCAGCTCTACTGTGGGTTCTTCGGAGTAGATGTGGACGACTGAACTGGCTGGTCTGATCCTGTTTTGGCCGGAGCCGCAGTTGGTGACGGCTGGCTCGCAGGAAGCTGAGTTCCCTCGGGATAAATCAAAATCTGCACGGTTCCCCAGCCATCCTTCGAATTCTGATCCGTCTGCTTGCCCATTCCCAAGGTTTTCACCTGGCTGTCGTCGAATCCGAAATTCTCAACCAGATACTCCCGCACCACCGCGGCTCGGGCTGCGGTAAGCACCAAATCTTTTTGACTATCTCCAATGCCAGTGGACGACGCGATCACCGCAACCCCGAATTGATTATTGGCCAGGAACTCGCCGCTTGGGTTGAGAGACTTCTGGTTCTTAAGCTTGGCTGAATCTTCTTTATCGAAAAGTTGCTTCGCAGAATAAGTGAACTCCTTGATCGGAGTAGCTTGCGGCAACTGGTCGATTTTATTTGCCGTTAACTCACTGGAATCTTCGTAGCCCCGACTCTTAAAAAACCCACGCAGGAAGAAGTTATGCTTCATGGCTTCCATGTTCTCCTGGAAGTCCGTGACCCCTGCCTGAGCCTGCACCATCGTGTCTTTCATTGAGCTCGAGGTCTGTTCAATGTTGTTATAGAGCGCCTTGTCGTTGACCAAAGCGCCTACAGTTCCATCCCCCCGATTGATCTTCGCGCTTATCGCATCCAGGTTAGCGGTTGCCCGAGTTGCATTCTGGATGGCTTGCTGACTGTTGTCCAGGAGTCCGCTGGCCTTTTGCAGAAGTTGCGCCATTTCTAGCGGCGGCTGACTGGCAATAGTATCGCCATCGCGGACGTCGGGCGCGCCGGAGGATCCCGACGAAATCGCCAGATATTGATTTCCGAGTAAGCCTTCGGTCTCGATTGAGGCCACGGAATCGTTCTTAATGATCTCGTGCGTTGCCTTATCCAGATCCATGACCACTGTGACTTTGTCGCCCGGTTTGTGCGGCAACACAATACTGCGCACGGTTCCAACGTGAACGCCGCCCAGGCGCGCGTCTGCGCCCTGATCTAAGCCCTCCACGTTGTCGAATTGCGCCTTGAGCTGGTAGGTCGAGCGGAAAAGGTACTGCTTGCTGCCGATAATAAAAATACCGGCCGCCAGAATTGCCAACGTTCCAATTATGAAAGCCCCTAAGCGCGCAGCTCTCGACATGAAGTTCTCCTACGAATGCTTTAAGAATTCCCTGACAAACTCGATATCGCTTTTCTGCAACTCCTCGAAAGTGCCTTCAATCACCACCTTGCCCTTATTCAGCAGGGCAAGCCGATTGGAAATTGTTTTCGCGCTGTACATGTCATGAGTCACCACGATGGATGCCATGTGATGTTCCTCCTGGAGCTTGAGAACCAAATCGTCGATTTCTCCCGAACTGATGGGATCAAGACCGGCCGTGGGTTCGTCGAGCAGCAGAATATCCGGCTCCAGAATGAGAGCACGGGCCAGCCCTACTCTTTTCTGCATGCCGCCAGAAATGTCCGCGGGCATTTTGTCGAGGTCTTTTTCCATACCCACTTCTGTCATTAATTTGCGGACCCGATCGTACTGCTCGGACTTCGACATCTCGCTTTTGTGGTGCTGCAGCGGAAAAGCCACGTTTTCGCCGACTGTCAGCGAGTCGTAGAGCGCAGCATGCTGAAAAAGAAAACCCATTTTCTTCCTGATCTCGCTAAGCTGATCGACATTCAGCCCGCCGATGTCTTGCCCCTGAATGCGAACCGATCCCGAGTCTGGTTTCTGCAAACCAATAATGATCCTCAGCAAAACGCTTTTACCCGTGCCGCTTCGGCCCAGAACCGCCAAGGTTTCCCCGCGGCTCACCTTCAGGGTGATTCCATCCAAAACCTTTTGACTTCCGAAAGACTTATGCAGATCCTCCACGGCAACCGCCGGTGCATTGCTATCCTTCTCCGCCTCTGGTCGCTCCGCTATTTGTCCACTGGCATTCATTTTTGTTATGGAACCTTTACGGCCAAAAAATAAGAATGAGCTTTACCAGCACCACATCCGCCAGGATTACGAACAGCGAGGACAAAACTACCGAACTGGTAGCTGCACGGCCTACCCCGGCTGCACCACCCTCTGTACGCATTCCCTGGTAACACGCCACTAAACCAATAATCAGGCCAAAGAAAGCGGTCTTGAACGTGGGTGGCACGAAATCGTGGAAGTCGGCCCCTTTGAAACCGCTGTTGATGAACTGATGCAACGAGAGCGGCTCCGACAGAGCCTGCGTAACCCAGCCCATAACTACGCCGCAGGCATCCGCGGCGAGGGTCAGGAGTGGCAACATTAAGATGCATGCCAGGATGCGCGTCGCGGCCAACAGCCGCAGCGGATTCACGGCCGATGCCTCAATGGCATCAATCTGCTCAGTGACTTTCATGGACGCGAGTTCCGCCCCGATGCCAGCGCCCACACGCCCGCTTACGACCAGGCCAGTAATGATGGGACCGGTCTCATGGATTACCGAGAATACGATCGCAGAGGGCAGTAGTGATTTCGCGCCAAATCGCGTCAGGCTGTATCGAGCCTCAAGGGAGAGGACAACGCCGGTGGCGGCGCCGGCGAGAGCGACCAGCGGCAGCGACTTCGAGCCGATCTCGTCGAGCTGTCGAAACAATTCGCGAAATTCAAATGGGGGCGTGACTGCCGCTTTCACCACTTGCCAAAAGAATATCCCCAGATCGCCGAACCACTCCAGAAATTGGGTGACCAGAATTCCGACAGAACTCAGCGTGGAGGTTAAGTCTTCGGTCGGTAGCTCTGCAGGCGGTGACTCCATGCTTGCGACCGCCTTTAATTCCCGGTCGCTCATGGATTCGAATCCTGGGGGCGCGCGCCGGTCAAGTGCATCCGAGAGAGCAAGGAGTGGTGCCCGCCATAGAAGAACTCCGAACTGATGTTGGCTCCCACGTTCCCCAGTTGAAGGTAATTTCCCATTCGGAAGGCATCCTTGGCATCGTATCGGCTCGGATACCACGCGTAGACGGCGGTCATCGTTCCGGCATACGGGGCAACGAGAGCGGGAAAAGAAAAGACCCGATGGCCGTCTTCGCCGCGGCGCGCTGTCAAGGTCGAAATCAGGGCATGGCTCAATCGAGGGAAGAAGCCATTGCACTCACACCGGTAATACAAAGTGTCTTCACGGAGGGCTTCCGCCAGCGCATAACGCGTCGTGGTACTTACTGCTGCGATAGCGAAGTTGGACCCGAATCGCTTGCCGTACGCTTCGGCTCCTTGTTTCCACTCCGGCGGAGTGTTATAGGCCTGGTTAATACCAGCTACGAACGCGGCACCGACGATCGGGTAGGGGCCAAAGGTGTCGAAAAGGTAGTTGTGCAGCTTCGTCTTTTCGGTCGGAGGCGTGTAAGTCAGATTGGGCAGCGCCGCCTGAACCGGGACTACGACGGTCCCCGAATCGGCCAGAGATTGCGCCTTCACCAGCACCGGCAGAACTGCAACTGCCAGTAATACGAGCATAGCTTGGCGCATTTTCATCTTTCTCCTAAGCCAACTTAAGATTCCAAACTGTACATCAGGGTTGCCATCTCGTTATGCCGTAAGTGGACAAGGTCCGTGGTCGCATTGGCATGCAATCTCCACTTCTCGAGATCCCGCATCCTTGCAGACCTGCCCGCAGTACTTGTCGCCACCTTGTACCGAGCACCGACACGGTAGATGCGCGCATTTGTTCTTTTCGTTGGTCGTCATCATTAGCTCTCCTGTTGTCATTCGTCAGGTCGCGGTCCGCGCAAGTTGAAGCGGGCTCGCGACCACGGCAGACTTATTTCTTGTTCTCGTTAGCTTCGGCAACTTTCGATTGTTGTCCTGCTTCGGACACAGCCTTCAGAAACGCATCCGTGCTTGCCGGTGCAGGGACCTTGCCCGAAAGAATGTTGCGGAACATCATATGCTTCCCGTAGATGGCATGAGTCGAGTCGTTGTCCTGCTCAACCACCGCCCCTTCCAGAGTCAAGCCTGCGAATACGCCCTTCGAGCGCGAGTAAGTCAGAACCTCGGTGTTCAGCTTCCAGTCAGTTCCGGCGGAAGCATGACGACCCACCGGGCCCGCCGCTACCGATCCTTCACCAGTCAGTTCAAACTTGCTCGAGAGGAGCTGTTGGAAGCCACGATCGTTCATGACCAGCATGATCAGATCCACGCCTTCAACTCCGATTTGCAATCCCCAGCTGCCGCCACCAACGGATACGAAAGCAGGCGCGCTCCAGCCGTCAGCAGTGCGGCAGGTGGCCACTCCGCGTCCGTGCTTGGCGCCAAAAATGAAACCGCCTTTGATCAAATGCGGCACCACCAGAATGCACTTTGCACCACTTAAGACTTCTTCGGGGATGCCCTTGTCCGGCGTCGACATAATCGAACGCACAACTTCAACCGACGATTGCAGGCGGTCGACCGTATCTTCACGGGCTGAGCCTGCCCATGCATAGGTTCCAACCAGGCCCACGAACATCATCAGTAACAGCGAGACTATCTTCTTCATGAATTCATTCCTTTAGAGTTGCGCGACTAAGGGGAGCAAACTTCAGACAGACTGACTTAGCTCAGCAAATCTGAAAGAGCGAGAAAAGGTGCTCGTCTCTACCGTCATGATCTCCTGAATCCAAAACGATAGATGGTCCAAATTGCTCACTTTCTCTGGCAAATCAATTCACGGTCCGTCCTATCAGACTGACTCAGGCTGCCTTAACTGAGCAATCTTGCTCAGAATCATGGGCCTAGACGTGTCATTGTGAGTCTGTCAGAGATGCCGAAGAATGATGGGCCTTCAAGCCTGTCAGGGTTAAGGAAGATTGATCTTTGGTCTCTTACGACCACTTGGTCCGCAGATGCATCCAATCGCCGTTCGGGCTCGTGCCTTCGTCGCGAATTGCCTTAGAAACTTCTTCGCGATGAAAAACCGGGGGAGTAAGGTCGCGTCACCGAGGATGTGCCCGTTCTGTGGGTTGATCACTCCGCGATCCCAGCCCTTTTGTTTGGAGTGCGGGAAGTCGCTTAGAGGAGCTCAACTGGGAGCGAAAGATGCGAGGCAGGGATAAGTAAATTCAATCGATGGGGGAGGAAATAAACATGCTTTGGACAGTTTTCGTCGTTATCTTGATTTTGTGGCTTTTGGGTTTCAGCCTTCACATTGCCGGCGGTCTAATCCACTTGCTGCTGGTCGTCGCGCTAGTGGTCTTGGTGATTAATTTGGTGAGCGGCCGCTCCGTGTAAACGCTACTACTCAAAACTGGGCCGAGTTAGCAATTCGGCTCCGTCCTTCACTTGTGCTGAAAAAGGACGCGGAGGCCGCGGCTCGTAATGGACTTGAGCATTCGCAGCGCCGATAGCCCCGCGTTCTCTGGGCGGGCGACTTTGCCGGCTGCCACTTCTCGGTCGTGATGCGTCTTGATGGACGGACGTCCCGTGCTGAGCGTGCATTTCTCCTTCGGTTTAGCCCCGCACATGGGGCAGCGCACAGACAGAATGCGTCCCAGCGAGAGTTTCTCGGATTTCACACTAATATTATTCAGCATTGTTCAACGCCCTGAACGATCAATTGTGCTTTTCAGGACTTCGCCGCTCCAAAACGGGATTCGGATCGAACGGTCGATCTAGCAGGAATGTTAGCGCCGCCGCCAACTCGCGCGTGAGGCTTTCGCTTTCGCGAGTTTCAAAGCGCGCCCCGGCCGCCCAACTTGGTCGGCGCAAAGGTCCTCACATGCAAAGAAGCAGCATGCTGATTGATCACTGCCGCCGCTTGGGTGCGGCGGTTCCCGTTCGTGGCGTCGAAATCTAAAGTTGTGACACTATGGTCGCAGAAGGTGCATTTGAAGGTGGTGCCACCGTTTAGCGCTTTGGTTGTGTAATATCTCACAGCTTCATTGTATTCCTTATTTGGTGTCCGGTCCTGGGCAATAGGTGTGCGACCTGCGTGCTAGGGCGACAACCCTTTCTTGACGGTCACGGACAGTCCGACACTTCTTACTTTCCCATCTGGTGAGATAGCATTTAGGATATTCATTAAGTGAATAACCAACCAATTTTGGTGACTGGCGGAGCCGGTTTTATCGGCTCCAATTTTGTCTTGCAATGGCTCGCAACTGAAGGCACCCCAGTTGTGAACCTGGACAAGCTCACCTACGCCGGGAATCTTGGCAATCTGGAAAAGATTTCCGCGGATTCGCGTTACAGCTTCGTACACGGAGATATCGCCGACCGCAAACTTATCAGCGATCTTTTGGGGCGCTGCCGTCCCCGCGCCATTGTGCACTTTGCCGCTGAGAGCCACGTGGATCGCTCCATTCATGGCCCGGATGACTTCGTGCGCACCAATGTGAATGGCACATTCAGCCTGCTCGAAGAAGCGCGTTCCCATTGGACGGAGTTGGGCGGCCAGGAAAAAGAGCAATTTCGGTTCCTTCACGTCTCGACGGACGAGGTCTATGGCTCGCTTGGCCCGAAGGACGCACCTTTTTGCGAGACAACTCCTTATTCTCCCAACAGCCCGTATTCTGCAACCAAGGCGGCTTCCGATCATTTGGTGAGAGCCTATCGTCATACTTACGGCGTGCCCGTGCTCACCACGAACTGCTCGAACAATTACGGGCCGTATCAATTTCCTGAAAAACTGATTCCGTTGACCATCCTGAATGCAATGAATGGCAAGCCGATTCCCGTCTATGGCGACGGAAAAAACGTGCGCGACTGGCTGTACGTGGCGGACCACTGCGAGGCCATCCGCACTGTTCTTGCGCGTGGGAAAGTCGGCGAGACGTATAACGTGGGCGGACGAAACGAGAAGCCTAACCTGGAGATCGTGCATAGCATCTGCTCAATTCTCGATGAACTGCGGCCCAAGGATGGCGTTGTCCCGCACAGCAAACTGATTACCTATGTGCAAGATCGGCCCGGACACGACCGCCGTTACGCGATGGACACGCGCAAAATCGAACGCGAGCTGAATTGGCAACCCAGAGAGACCTTTGAAACCGGGATACGCAAAACGGTGGAATGGTATCTGGCCAACGATAGCTGGATTCGAGAAGTGACGACCGGACATTACCGGGAATGGATTGCGACTCAATACTCGGTGTGACGTTTCTGTCTTAGACTGCTAATGCAGAGCAAATGAAGACGAATGCCAACTCATAATTCCGCGCGTAGTTCTTTTTACAAGGGCATCATTTTGGCAGGCGGGTCGGGCACCCGGCTTTATCCCGTGACCCATGCGGTGTGTAAGAGTCTGCTGCCGATTTATGACAAGCCCATGATTTACTACCCGCTGTCGACTCTCATGCTGGCGGGGATCCGTGACATTTTGCTTATCTCTACGCCCGAGGACGTGCCGCGGTTCCAGCAGTTTCTGGGCGACGGATCGCGCTTCGGACTGAACTTTCAGTATGTGGTTCAGCCGAAGCCGGAAGGCATTGCGCAGGCCTTTTTAGTCGGGAAGGATTTCATCGGCTCTTCTTGCTGCGCGCTCGTGCTGGGCGACAATATTTTCTACGGGCATGATCTGGTGAAGTGCGTGCAGGAAGCGGGAGCAAAGACTGCGGGTGCGCGGGTATTCGCGTATCCGGTGCACGATCCGGAACGTTACGGGGTGGTTGAGTTCGACAAAGATGGAAAAGCTCTGAGCCTGGAGGAAAAGCCGAAGGTTCCGAAATCGCGCTACGCGGTGACCGGACTTTATTTTTACGACGCTCAGGTGGTGGACATCGCAAAGTCGTTGAAGCCCTCAGCCCGCGGCGAGTTGGAAATCACAGATGTGAACAAGCAATACATGAAACAGAAACAATTAGACGTCGTCGTGATGGGCCGCGGAATGGCTTGGCTGGACACTGGAACTCACGAGTCCATGCTCGAGGCCTCTCTGTTCATCCAGACCATTGAAACCCGCCAGGGGCTGATGGTTTCATGTCCGGAAGAAATTGCTTATCGCCTGGGATACATCGATGCCGGCCAACTCGAGGCGACGGCGTCTACGATGAAGAACAATCGGTATGGTGCGTATTTACTGCAAATGCTGAAGGAAAAGGTATTTTGATTTTTGTAGCACGGCATTCTATCCTTTCACCGCTGTGCGGATTTTCGGAGTACCTGAAACGGCGGCTTTGAGCGTCGCGTCACCTTCGATCAGCTCCAGAACTTTTCTGGTCATATCCTCATCGATGTCCGGGGCATTCCGAAGCTCTACCGGATAGCGCACCAGTAATTCCAGGCCAGCATCGGCGAATTGAAGACGCGCCTCCGGACGTGGCATGGACACTTGAATGTCGACGCGGCGCTCGACCTCGCGATGCTGCCGCTCAATCTCCGCTTGATAGCCCGCATAGACGGAATTCACAGCGGCCACAAGCTTTTCCTGCGTCGCCTTATGATTTCCATCCGGTGCGATCATGACTACGACTTCGTGCCAAGCGTAATCGGCTCCGGGGATCTGTTTGAAGAGTGGAGTGCCCGCCTGAAAAAGGACGGCATTGGAAAACACAACGATGCGGCCGGTAGGATAGAAATCCAATCCGGTGCCCGCCAGTTCTATCAGATACATCCTGACAAGTCCGAGATCGACAACGTCCCCAGTGATGCCGGCAACGCTGATGCGATCACCGACGCGGATGCCGTATCGTCCGATGATGAAAAAATAAGCCGCCACGGAAAGTAAAACCGTTTGCAGCCCAACGGCGATGCCTGCGGTGATGAACCCGGCAAATGTCGCCAGCGAACTAAACTCGCTGACGAAACCTAGCGTGAGGACGACCACAATGAGAAAACCGATCACCACACGGCGCATGACGAGAAACTGCCGGCGGCGGCGGGGCTCGCTGACATAGCGGAAGGTGATACGACGCCACACCTCCGACAGAATCAGGATCAAGCCGAGCGCGAGTGCAATTCCAAACACCCGGACGAGCAGCGAGCGAAGCACGTACTTGGATTCGCGCGTAATCGAACTGCGCCACTCATCGAAGTTTGTGTTGCTGTCATTGAATACGATGATTTCCTGGCTGAGCGGGATCAGCGCACTGGAGAGCTGCTTAAAGCGGTCGGTGAGTTCCTGGAATTCTTGTCGTTGGGCCTGAAGTTGCTGAGGATCGCTGGGGGCTGGCTGATTGGCGAGTTTCTGACCCAGCTGAACGGTCGCCCTGAGCGCGTCCCGAAGCGGGGGACGCAACTGGTCCGCTACATCACGCGTTTGGTTCGTTTCTGTGACGATATCTTCGATCTGTCGCACGGTGCTCATGTAGTCGTACAGCGTCATGGCTTCGCTGATCAGGCCGCCGGAGTTGGCCAGCGAGGGTTTCGCAGGTGTGGCCGGCGCAACCGTTTTTGGGGGATTGGAGCTTGGGCTGGTTCCTAGAACTTCGGGAATTGAGCGTGCCAGTTGATTGATACCGCCTTCGAGCCCGCCGGCAAGCTCTCCGTTGTTCTCGACGAATGTCGCCATTTTCTGAACCGCATCAAGTAGAGCCTTCTGCAGCTCCAACTGGCCCTGAAGGGAATCTCTTTGCGAAATCAGGTTGGGCTGCCGAGCGGCAGGTGTCTTTGCGATTTGTTGATTTAATGTTTCGATCTGCGATTGCAACTGATCGATCTGGGCAGAGGTCTTTGCCTCGGTCTGCACCAGGTTTTGCTGCTGGCTCGTCTGAGTGGATGCCTCGGTCGCACCGCTCATTTTCTGCTGGGCGGCAATCAGCGCTGCCTCGGCCTTCGCAGATTGAAATGCTAGCCGTATGACTTGAGCGCCGAGGCTTTGCATATTGTCCTGATAAATTGCGTCACTCGGCAGCCCGACAGAATGGATCCCAGTTGTGGCATGACGATACCAACTGATGACTTGGTTCAAGTGGTGCAGCGCGGCCGACCCATCCAATTGGATTGGCGGTAGATTCGGAGAGCTTTGGGAACTGGGCTGGGTTGGAGCTGCCGGAGGCCCGGGCGGCTTGGAATCCTGGGCCGCGGCAACCAAGCAGACCACAACGATCCCAAGGATCCATTTCACCGCAGAGCTTGAGTACGCAGCCCGACGGTACTCCTTAGTTTCTCGCATATTGCTCCGTAAACCTCGAATTACTTGAGTCAACAATCCGAATGGCAGGTTGGGGAATCTAATGCACCATGCGGGTCCAAAAGCGTTTAGTCGGTTTCATTGTAATTATTCAGTCGGTTCTTTTCCTGACACATTTTCTCCTCTATGAGACGTGGGCATTTTCGTCCGCCGGAAGCGATACTTATGGGGCGTTTTGGATCAGGCTGGCTGTCGGCATTTTGTCGGTGAGCTTCATTACAGCTTCCCTGCTCGCTTTTCGCTATACGAACGCTTTTGTCCGCGCCTTCTACCGGGCGGCTGCGGTTTGGTTAGGTCTGTTAACCTTCCTCTTCTTCGCGGCGATTTCTTCTTGGATTATCTTCGCTGTTGCGCGGTTGGCTGGACTGCAGGCGAACTTCCATCGCATTGTCGAATTCCTCTTCGCTGCCGGAGTATTGGCCGGACTTTACGGGGTTTTCAACGCAGGCTGGACGCGAATCACGCGCACAACAGTGCGGCTCGCGAACTTACCAGAGGCCTGGCGCGGGCGAAGAGCAGCTCTCATCAGCGATGTGCACCTCGGGCATGTGCGAAACGGAAGTTTTCTGCGGCGCATGGTCACAACGATTTTGAAAGAAACGCCGGATGCGATCTTCATAGCTGGCGATTTGTATGACGGCACCGCCATCGATGCGGGCCGAGCGGCTGAGCCCTTGAATAAGCTAACCGCGCCGCAGGGCGTATATTTTGTCGCTGGAAATCATGAACAATTCGGTGACGACAGCAAATATCTGCGTGCCGTCGAGGCTGCTGGAGTGCGCGTCCTCACCAACGAGAAAGTCGAAGTGGATGGCTTGCAGATTGTTGGAGTGTCGTACCGAAATGCAACGCAGAACGGTCACTTTGCGTCGGTATTGGACGGCGTCCGTTTGGATCGCGACCGCGCGAGCATTCTATTGACCCATGCGCCCGACCATCCAGAAGTTGCGGAGGCTGCGGGCGTTTCTTTGCAGCTATCCGGCCATACGCATCTTGGTCAGTTCATACCCTGGAGTTGGATGGCGCGGCGGATGTATCGGCAATTCGTCTACGGATTGAGCCGAATCGGCAAGATGCAGGTTTTCACTTCGAGCGGAGCAGGCACATGGGGACCACCCCTGCGCCTGGGATCGAATCCCGAAATTGTAGTGCTTGAGTTTGAATAGGGATTCACGAAAACGCTGCACGAAGATCGATTATCAGGAAGGAATCAGGACATTTTGCACGACCCGGCTGATCGCGCCGTTGGGGCTGGGCGCATCAGGTTTCAGCTTCCAGCGTATCGAGAAAAAAAGCCCCAGTAACTGACCGAAAATCACGTCGAGGGGCGGTCTGTAATCATCGCGCAATTTTCCTGAGGTCGTGAGCTTAAGAATTCGCTCGGCGTAAGCGTGAATATCGGGGCTTTCGTTTTGGCACACCACCACTCGTTCTTTCGCCAGCCGCTTCTTCCCGATTTCTTCAAGCAGCATGATTTCGTAGGTTTGAACGGTCTGCTCTCCCGAGAGATAGCACACAAAGAGGGTTTCGTCATCCAACGCCGCCATCGGGCCGTGACGAAGTCCCAGCGCCGATTCGGACATGGTCTGAGTCTTGCCCGAGGTTAATTCCAAGACCTTCAAAGCGGATTCTTTGGCTGCGGCCTTCAGCGGTCCAGAACCGACGAAGCACACTTTCTTGAACGGTCCAGCCGCCAGTTCTGCGGCGCTTTCGGCCGCCGTCTCCAGGAAACTCTTCCCTGCCTCGATCAGTTGGTCGAGGACGTATTGAAAAGCGCCGGGATTTCCAATGTTCGCCAGGCATTGTCCGAAGACCACCATGTTTGAAAACGAACTGGTCATTGCGAGCCCGCGGTCGTGTACCGCATCCATGAGCGGAACTCCCAATACTCGCTTGCGACCAGCGGTTTCACGAAGCATGCGGCCTTGAGCGTTACAACAAACGATCAGGTGGTGAATGTCGGGATGAGTTTCCAAGGCTCGTTGCAGGACCGCGACGCCTTCGGGGCTTTC
>Ga0070764_10000955_pt1 | contig 12229 bp, 12 predicted proteins | sample HubBroMetageWRM4_FD_67287 | JGI IMG/M metagenome (GOLD analysis project Ga0070764, IMG submission 67287) | Warmed soil microbial communities from the Hubbard Brook experimental Forest, New Hampshire - Hubbard Brook CCASE Soil Metagenome WRM 4 | ecosystem: Environmental > Terrestrial > Soil >... | reverse complement strand
ATCGATGCCATTGATGTCGTCGAAGTGCCGGCGCCCGCGCTAGTCCCGCTTGTTGAAGCCGGCCTGATCGAGGGTGCCGAGGCGCGCGCCGCCATCACCGAGGTCTGTTCGCATCTCCCGCTCGATCTCGACGCGCTCGTTTTCGGCTGCACGCATTACCCGGTGCTGGAGTCGCATTTCCGAGCGGTGCTTGGCGATGACGTGGCGTTCGTCGACCCGGCGATCGTGCAGGCCGAGCGCATCGCCAATCTGCTCGGCGAGCGCGCCAACGGCGCGGGTGAGACGACCTACGTCACGAGCGGCGACGAAGCCGCCTTCCGGGCCAGCGTCGCACGCATGACGAGGAGCCTCGAAAGCAGATCTTCATACAACATGAGGTGACGCCGCCGACGTTTCTTCGGCCGCTTGCTCTTCCGTCAAGTCGCGTCTGCAGCCATGAGCCTCGCGACCTCGTTGCCGCCCATTGCCTCGCGAAGTACGGTCAGGATGCGATTGTACGCTGTAACTCGCCGCCATACTACTCGAGTATCAAAGGAACACCCGGATCCGGTTACCTCGCGCCATTCTCGAAGCGGCTCGCGGCAAAGCTACGATCGGTTTCCCGTACGGCGAGGTTCCGGCCGGTGCCGTCGATGCTCAAAACGCAGTTTACTAATGCGCCCTTCGACTACGCTCGGCTGCGCCTCGCTCCGCTCAGGGTGACAGTGTAGAAAAGCCCGCTTTGTGGTGCGCTAGTGCGCTGAGAATAAGCCGATGTGAAATAAGGAGAAGAAGAAGCCGGTCGTAACGACCGCGAGTGCGACGCCGGCGAGCACCTGCCCGACGGTATGCGCTTTGAGGTAGACGCGCGCCCAGCAGACCATCGGGACCAGCACGAGGAACGGAAGCGGCTGGCGGCCGTAGAGGAGCGTCAGTGCGACCAGCGGCGCGGTAATGCCGATCGCATGCGTACTGATCTTCCAGTAGCGAGTTATGTACTGCACGACCAGCGTCGAAACGAAGTAGCCGAGCATCGCCGCAATCATCAGCTTGGGCGCGTGGAGCAGCCATAGCGCGGCCACGCCGAGAAAATCGAAGACGACGAACGCGCCGAAGACGAGCTCGCGTTGGCCGCGCAGCGACATCTCGAGATCCGAGATGCGATCGGTCGCGTAGAGCCAGAAGACGTAGAGCATCGGGCCGAGAGAGGTGAAGAACGTCGAGACGAAGAGCAGCCGCCAAAAGTCGAGCGTGTCCTTGGCGCCGATATGCGCGAGGATAACGAAGAGCGCGAGCGCGGTCAGAAACGGATTAAAGATCGTCGATAGAATACGCGCCAGATCACGCCAGACGCGCCGCTTCTTGATCGGAACGATCGCCTGGAGCGGCTCGTCCAGCCTCTCGGAGTCGGACACGCCCAGGGTCTTCGCTCAGGCCGCAGCGAGGCCCCTGAGGGCCGAGCCGAAGGGGCGTCGGGGCCCGCAGTCGTAGAGAGGAAGCCGCAATGAACTCGATTCTCCTGATCGCGGTGGCGGCAACGAAGGTCGTACCGGCGGCGGCGGCGACGCTTTTGCCCCATGGTGCGGTACCGCCGAACGCTCCGCTTGCCGTACCACCCACACCACCGCCCATCGCCCCGACCAGTTGGATTGCCTCGCACGCCCCTTGGCTGACGCACGGCATCGCCGGTCTCTTCATCATCGCTGCGATCGCGCTGATCGTCCTGCTGGCCGCTCAGACGACCAAACAGGAGGGGCTCACCGGCTCTATCGGCGGTCGCGTTGAGTCAAACTATCGTGGGCGGCTCGGCGCCGAAGAGCAGCTCAAGCGCGTGACCGGTTTCGTGGCGGTCTGCTTCGTCGTTTTCGGATTCATCCTCTCGCTAACCGGCATCTAAGGCAGCGCAAGAGACTCGTGCGGCTGCTCGAGGTCAGCAATCTGCGGACGACGTTCCGCACTGAAGATGGGCCGGTCACCGCGGTGAACGGCCTTTCGTTTGCTCTGGACGCGGGCGAAACGCTCGGCATCGTCGGTGAATCGGGGTCCGGGAAATCGGTAACGGCGCTCTCGATCATGCGCCTGTTGGAGCGCAACGCGACCGTCGTCGCCGACAAGATTGCGTTTAACGGCGAGAACCTCCCCGCGAAGAGCGAAGCCGAGATGCGCCAGATTCGGGGTTACAAGGTCGCGATGATCTTCCAGGATCCGATGACGTCGCTCAATCCTGTCCTCACGATCGGCGAGCAAATTTCTGAAGCGGTTCGGCTTCATCTCGGTTTAGGAAAAAAAGACGCGCGCGATCGAGCCGTCGAGATGCTCAAGAAAGTCCGGATCTCGCTGCCCGAAAAACGGCTGGGGGATTATCCGCACCAGTTCTCCGGCGGCATGCGCCAGCGCGTGATGATCGCGATCGCGCTCTCTTGTAACCCGCAGCTGCTCATCGCCGACGAACCGACGACGGCGCTCGATGTCACCATCCAGGCGCAAGTCCTCGAGTTGATGAACGATTTGCAGCGCGAAACGGGCGCGGCGATCATTCTGATCACGCACGACCTCGGCGTCGTCGCGGAGTTTTGCCGGAACGTCTTAGTGATGTACGGCGGGAACATGGTGGAGTACGGGACGGCCGATCAGATTTTCAACGAGCCGCGCATGCCGTACACGCAGGGACTGCTCGCCTCGCTTCCGCGTCTCGACCAGCGCGAGCAGCGGCGGCTCGAGCCGATTCCAGGTCAACCGCCGAACCTCTTGCGCCTTCCGCCCGGTTGCGCGTTTGCAAAACGCTGCATCTACCGCATGCCGATTTGCGACCAGCCGGTGCCCCTCTACGATTTCGGCGCCGGTCACGTCGCGCGCTGCTATCTCTACGACGAACGCGCGCGCGACCAACGACCCGAGTCGGCTCAGACGCTGCCGACGGCGCCGATCGGAAGCACCTCGTGACGAACGGCGCGCTGGTCAGCGCGAAGGATCTCTACAAATATTTTCCGATCTACGCCGGGTTGATGTCGCGCCATGTCGCCGACGTTCGCGCGGTGGATGGCGTCGACTTCACGATCCAGGAGGGTGAGACGCTCGGGCTCGTCGGCGAGTCCGGCTCAGGAAAGACCACCATCGGACGGCTGCTCCTGCGGCTCTTGCCCGCGACGAAGGGCGAAATTTTCTTCGAAAATCGCAACGTCTTAAAGATGAATCGGGGCGAGATCCGCCGGCTGCGGCGCTCGGTCCAGATCATCTTCCAGGATCCGTTTGCGTCGCTGAACCCGCGGATGACCGTTGGCGAGATCGTCGCCGAACCGGTGCGCATCCACGGCCTGGCAACGGGTAAAGCGGTTGGTGCGCGCGTGCGCGAGCTGCTCGAGCTGGTGGGTCTCCAGCCGTACCATGCGAACCGTTATCCGCACGAATTCTCGGGGGGACAGCGGCAGCGCATCGGCGTGGCCCGCGCGCTGGCGGTCGATCCAAAGTTTATCGTCTGCGACGAGCCGGTCTCGGCACTGGACGTTTCGATTCAGGCGCAGGTGATCAACCTACTCGAAGATCTCCAGGCAAAGCTAAAGCTTACCTACCTTTTCATCGCCCACGACCTCTCAGTAGTCCGCCACATCTCAACCCGCGTGGCGGTGATGTACGTCGGCAAAATTGTCGAGCTGGCCGACCGCGATGGTCTCTACCAGAATCCGCTTCACCCGTACACGCAGGCACTGCTCTCGGCAATCCCGATCCCAGACCCAGCGGTCGAGCAACGCCGCAAGCGCATCGTGCTGACCGGCGACATTCCGTCGCCAGTGAATCCGCCGCCGGGGTGCCGCTTTCACACGCGCTGTCCGGTCGCGTTCGCCCGCTGCATCACCGAAGAGCCGCCGTTGCGCGAATACGCACCCGGCCACGTCGCCGCGTGTCACTGGGTCGAGGAACACGGCGGCAAGGCTCCCGAGTTAACGTAAAAAATGAAGAACGGGTGCTCGTCGAGCGCCCGTCTTCTTTTGCCAAAAAACCCTCTTGGAAGTTATTTCTTCTTGCGCCGAACTTTCCGGCGAACGACCTTGCGAACCGCTTTCTTGCGCACCGCTTTGCGGACTTTCCGGCGCACCACTTTGCGGGCGACTTTCCGGCGTACCTTCTTGCGGGCCACCTTGCGGGCGACTTTCCGGCGAACTACCTTACGGGCGACTTTCCGGCGCACGACCTTGCGGGCGATTTTCCGGCGCACCTTCTTGCGAACGATCGCGCCGGCGACCTTGCGTCGGACGGCCTTGCGAACGAGCTTTCGTCGGACTTTCTTGCGAACCGCCTTGCGGACCACTGCCGCGACGACCGCCTTTCTCACGGCGCGTTTGCGGCGCGGTTTCGGTTCTTCCGCTGCCGGGCCGCCGTTCATCATATCGGAGTCCATTCATTCCTCCTCGTCCCCCGGGGACGATAAGCGTTATTGGACAGCGCTCTTGGCGCTTTTGAGCGAATCATAGAGGATTTTTTAAATAGATGCAAATTAACACGCTCGCGCGCGCGTGGTTTGCTCGTGCGTTCGCGCAACGGAGCGGCGTCAGGATTGTCGGGGACTTGACCCCGGCGGTATACTAAGGCCCGTGAAAAAGCCCCTCATCATCGTGGAGTCGCCCACCAAGGCGCGGACGATTAAGAAGTTTCTGCCCGCGCGATATATGGTAAAGGCGTCGGTGGGGCACGTGCGCGATCTTCCCAAAAGCACGCTCGGCGTGGACGTCGAGCACGACTTTACGCCAAAATACCTTACTATCAAGGGCAAGGGCGAGATCATCAAAGAGCTGCGCGGCGCGGTTAAAAGCGCGACCGACGTCTATCTCGCGACCGATCCCGACCGGGAGGGTGAGGCAATCGCCTGGCACCTGGCGGAGCTCCTGAAACTCCCCCATCCCCATCGAATCGAGCTGCACGAAATCACCAAAGAGGCAGCGCTAGCGGCGCTGCGACATCCGCACGTGATCGACATGGATCGCGTCAACGCGCAACAAGCCCGGCGAATTCTCGACCGCCTCGTCGGCTACAAGATCTCGCCGCTGCTGTGGTCTAAGGTTCGAAGCGGCCTCTCCGCGGGGCGGGTACAGTCGGTTGCCGTGAAGCTGATCGTCGATCGCGAGCGCGAGATATTGGCATTCGTGCCCAAGGAGTACTGGAGCATTACCGCCCTGCTCGCGAGCGCCCAACCGGCGCAAGCGAAAGAGGCCACCGAGTTTTCGGCCGATCTCGTCTCCTATCGCGGCGAAAAGCTTGAAATCGGCACGCAAGCCGAGGCCGACGCAGCTCTGCGCGGGGTAGATGGCGCGGCCTACCAGGTTTCGGCGATCAAGCGGCGCGAGCTTCGGCGCCATCCCCCGGCCCCGTTCACGACCTCGACGCTACAACAGGAGGCATCGCGGAAGCTCAAGATGCGCGTTCGTCGCGCGATGCAAGTTGCGCAAGCGCTTTACGAGGGTGTCGACCTCGGCGGGAGCGAGGGTACCGTCGGCCTCATCACCTACATGCGCACGGACTCGATCCGCATCAGCGATCAAGCCCGCGACGCCGCGCGAGATTTTATCGTGAGCACCTACGGCGAAGCCTTTCACGGCAGCGAACGCCACCGTCAGCGCGAGGGCATCCAGGATGCGCACGAAGCGATACGCCCGACCTCCATGCTCCGCACGCCCGACCACGTTGCAGGCGTTCTCAAACGGGAGGAGCTTCGCTTATACACTTTGATTTGGGAGCGCTTCGTGGCGTCGCAGATGGCCGCAGCACTGCTCGACCAGACCGTGGTCGACATCGCCGCCGGCGAGTACGGCTTCCGTGCAACCGGCACGATCATGCGTTTCCCAGGCTTCACGCGCGTTTACGACGAGGGCAAGGAAGATGAAGCGCCTGGCAAAGCGCGCGCCAGACTACCCGAATTAAAGGAAAGCGAAGAGCTCGAGTGCCGCCGGCTCGAGCCAAAGCAGCATTTTACTGAGCCGCCTCCGCGGTACACGGAAGCGGCGCTCGTCAAGGCGCTCGAGGATAACGGCATCGGTCGTCCGTCGACGTACTCGACGATCGTCGAGACAATCCAAGCCCGCGGCTACGTCGCGCAAGAAGAGCGGCGCTTCGTTCCGACCCTTATCGGCACCGCGGTCAACGATCTGCTCGTCGAACACTTCCCGAACATCGTTAACCTTCGGTTCACGGCCCGCATGGAGGGGGATCTCGACAAGGTCGCGGAGGGCCATGAAAACTGGGTCGGGCTGCTTCAACGCTTCTACGGTCCGTTCGAAAGCGAACTAGAAGCGGCCGAACAGAAACTGCCCCGCCTCGAGCTTCGCGACGAACCTACCGACGAAATCTGCCCGGCCTGCGGGCGCCCGATGGTGATCAAGAACGGCCGTTTTGGCAAGTTCATTTCCTGCACCGGCTATCCGGAGTGCAAGACGACCAAACCGATCGTTAAAGAGACCGGTGCCGCCTGCCCGAAGTGCGGAGGCCCGATCGTCGAGCGCCGTTCGAAAAAAGGCCGGGTCTTCTATGGCTGCGGCACTTACCCAAACTGCGATTTCATTTCGTGGGATGCTGTCGTTCCCGAGCGCTGTCCGGTCTGCGGCTCGCATGTCACCGCGAAGGTGCGCCGCGGGGGCAATCAACAGCTCCAATGTGCCGCGGATCGCCAGCATGACGTCAGCGCGCTCGCGGCAGTCGCCGTGCCTTCGTAACTCCCTTGCGCTTGACCGTGATTGGTGGAGGTCTCGCCGGATGCGAAGCGGCGTGGCAGGCAGCGCGTTGCGGTGTCGAGGTCGACCTTTACGAGATGCGACCTCGCAAAAGCGGTCCCGCTCATGCAACCGGGGCGCTTGCCGAGCTCGTCTGCAGCAACTCATTTCGAGGAGCGGCGCTGGAAAACGCCGTCGGCCTGCTCAAGGAGGAGCTGGCGCGCTTCGGTTCGCTGATCGTCGGGTCGGCGCGCGCCAGCGCGGTGCCGGCCGGCGGGGCGCTCGCGGTCGATCGCAATGGCTTCGCGGCGTTGGTCGAAGCGCGTATCGCCGGCGAGCCACGGATACGTGTCGTACGCGAAGAGATTCGCGAGATTCCGCTCGACCGGCCCGCGATCGTGGCGTGCGGCCCGCTCCCGTCCGAAGAGCTTCTCGCTAGCCTCGATGAGATACTCGCCCACGTCATCCTGCGCGATGAGAGCGAGAGAGCGAAGCGGCTCCATTATTACGATGCGGCGTCGCCGATCGTAGCGGCCGACTCGATCGACGAGTCGCCGATGTTTCGTAAGTCACGCTACGACAAGGGAGAAGCCGATTATCTGAACATTCCGCTCGATCGCGAAGGCTACGCGCGGTTCGTCGAAGACTTACGAACGCTACAGCGACATCCAACCAAGGATTTCGAGGAAACGCGCTATTTTGAGGGATGTCTGCCGATCGAAGAGATGGCCGACCGGGGTGACGACGTGCTCCGGTTTGGTCCGCTCAAACCGGTCGGTCTGCGCGATCCGCGCACCGGGAAGACGCCCTATGCCGTGGTGCAGCTGCGCAAAGAGAATTGCGAAGGCACCGCGTACAATCTCGTCGGCTTCCAAACGCGGCTCGCCTGGCCCGCTCAGCGCGAGGCGTTCGGAAAGCTTCCGGGACTGGCCGGCGCCGAATGGCTGCGTCTGGGCGTGATGCACCGGAACACGTTCATCGATTCGCCGCGGCTCCTCGACGCGCGCTTGAAACTCAAGGGAACGCCGCCGCTGTACTTTGCCGGACAAATTACCGGTGCCGAAGGCTACGTGGAAGCTGCCGCCTGCGGCGCGATGACCGGCGTGCATGCCGCGCGCGCGATGCTCGGGTTGCCGCCGGTCGACTTTCCCCGCGAAAGCGCTTTCGGCGCGGTCGTCGCCCATCTGCAGAATCGGGAAACCCACGACTTTCAGCCATCAAACATCACGTGGGGGTACTTCCCGACGCTCGAAGGCGTAGGAAAGAAGCAGCGGCGACTCTTACTCGCCGAGCGCGCGCTCGCGTCGATCGAGTCGATGGTGGTTGAAACCCTCTTTGCACCGGCAGGGTACTCTCACTAGCATGAGGTCTACCACGATTCTGGCGGTGCGCCGCGATGGAAAGCTCGCGATTGCCGGCGACGGCCAGGTGACGCTCGACAAGACGATCGTCAAGCACGGCGCGCGCAAAGTGCGCAAGATCTCGGGAGGCAAAGTCCTGGCCGGTTTCGCCGGATCGGCGGCCGACGGGATCACGCTCTTGGAGAAGTTTGAAAGCAAGTTCGGCGAGTTCAAAGACTTGACGCGAGCCGCTGTCGAACTGGCGAAGGATTGGCGGCAAGACCGCGCGCTGCGGCGGTTGGAGGCGCTCATGATCGTTGGAAATCCCGATCACCTCTTCTTGCTCTCCGGAACCGGTGACGTGATCGAACCCGACGAGGGGATCGTCGCAATTGGCAGCGGCGGCGCTTACGCGCAGGCGGCCGCGGCGGCACTGTTACGCAACACGCCGCTCTCGGCTGCTGAAATCGCACGAAAAGGGCTCGAGATTGCTTCGGAGATCTGCATCTACACCAACGACGACATCACCGTGGAGAGCCTCCCATGACCGGCGCGCTCACCACCAGCCTCGATCCAAATCAGTTAACGCCCAGCCAGATCGTCGAAGCACTCGACAAATATATCGTCGGTCAGGGCAATGCGAAGCGCGCGGTCGCGATCGCGTTGCGCAACCGGTACCGGCGCGCCCGGGCCCGCGAGGACCTGCGCGAGGAGATCACGCCGAAGAATATCCTGATGATCGGGCCGACCGGCGTCGGCAAGACCGAAATCGCGCGTCGTTTGGCCGCTCTCGTCGGCGCGCCGTTCGTCAAAGTAGAGGCGACGAAGTATACGGAGGTCGGCTACGTCGGGCGCGACGTCGAGTCGATGGTGCGCGATCTTGTCGACGCCGCCATTCGTAGCGTCACCGACGAGCGGCGCGAAGAGGTGCGCGAATTGGCCAAGCGACAGGCGGTCGAGCGCGTCATCGATGCGCTCAATCCCGAAACGCGACCCCCGTCGGCGCAATCGCCGGGAAATCCGTTTGGTGCCGCGCTCGGTTCGATATTCGGCGCGGGAGCGCCCACGCAACAGCCCCAGCCCGGGCCGGCCGCGGCCGTCCCAGCCGAGGCGCAGCGCGTGCGCGAACAGACGCGTGCCGAGATCGAGCGTGGTTTTTACGACGTGCGTCTCATCGAGATCGAAGTCGAAGAGGCGCCGAGCCTACCGATCGGCGTCATCGGTGGCGGCGTCGACCAGAGCGGAGACATCGGCGAGATGCTGGGCGGCATTCTTCCAAAACGCCGCACGAAGAAGCGCGTTACCGTCGCGGAAGCTTTGCGAATTTTCGAGCAAGAAGAAGCCGCAAAACTGATCGATATGGATGCGGTCAAACGTGAGGCGCTGCGCCGCGCCGGCGAAGACGGTATTATCTTCATCGACGAGATCGATAAGGTTGCCGGATCGCAACACCAGCGCGGCGGCCCTGACGTCTCACGCGAGGGCGTGCAACGCGACATCCTTCCGATCGTCGAGGGCTCGACGGTCAACACCAAGCATGGGCCGATCAAAACCGATCATATTCTCTTCATTGCAGCCGGCGCGTTTCACATCAGCAAGCCGTCGGATTTGATTCCCGAGCTGCAGGGCCGGCTGCCGATTCGCGTCGAGCTCGACTCGCTCACTGCCGAAGATTTTAAAACGATTCTGACCCAGCCCAAGAATGCGCTCGTCGAGCAATACAAGGCACTGCTCGCTACCGACGGCGTCACGCTCGAATTTCGCGACGATGCGATCGACCAGCTGGCTACGTTCGCCATGACGGTAAACGAACAGACGGAAAACATCGGGGCACGGCGGCTTCATACCGTACTCGAGCGCGTGCTCGACCAGATCAGCTTCGATGCCCCGGAAACCACTGGCACCGTCGTGATCGACGGACCCTACGTCCGCGCGCGGCTCGCCGACGTCGTGGCAAACGCCGACCTTTCGGGGTATATTCTCTAAGAGAATTCACATTGGCGCCGGCAGGTCTGGACGCTGGCGCGAAGGATGTTTTAGATTATGAAAAAGTCGATCGCCGCTCTTCTCCTTCCCTTTGCAGCCGCGAGCGCGCTGGCAGCGTGCAACTCAAACAATGGGCTTGGCACGGTAACGGGTCCGACCGCCGGACCGCCAAGCGGTAACTGCGGAGGGCCGCCCAACCAGCTCGAAGTGCTCAATCCAATTCCGGGCACGCGGCAGGCGCCGTCTTCGCAAAACAATATTTACGTTTCCACCAGCGGAGCGCTGCCTCCGAGCAATCAGTTCAATTTCTTCCTGTCGCAATCGAATGGAAACAGCACCTTTACGGGTCCGTTTGCGCCAATTCCGCTGTCGAAGATTCCGACGCCGCGCGCGACGCCTTCGTATCCGAATCCCTCGTATTATGCCTCCGCGATCGCGGGTCCGTACGGTTCCACGTACGTCATCGGCCCGCGTCAGGCGGTTAGTCTGCTTTGGAACGACGGGGGTCGGAACTGCGTGCCGCACTTCGTTGTGTCGAGTTTCCGCACCAAATAGAAGAGGTCCGAGCGACGGCGAACAGTAGCGGGCGGCCGTGAGGAAGAATAGCCGCCCGCGATGCCCTACGTCCGCGAGATCCTTGCCGACGGTCACCCGACGCTGCGCAAAATTGCGAAGAAGGTCGATCCGAAGGAAATTCGAGCGCCTCTCTTTCAGCAGTTGATCGACGACATGTTCGAAACGATGTATGCTGCGCCAGGCGTGGGCTTGGCCGCGCCGCAGGTCAACGTTTCCAAGCGGCTCTTCGTGATGGACGTCCACGACGACGAACACGAACCGGCCGTCGTCATCAATCCGAAAATCGAAGATCTCTCCGAAGAGGTCGAGTTACGCGAAGGCTGTCTCTCGGTTCCGGGAATGGTTGGGGAGATCGTTCGTTATAAACATGCCGTCGTGACCGGACTCGACCGCTATGGGCAGAAAATTCGGATTGAAGGCGACGGGCTGTTGGCGCAGTGCATTCAACACGAGATCGACCACCTTGACGGTAAGCTCTACGTCGACCGCGCGAAAAACCTGCGACCCGTCGAGACCGAAGAGGAAGAAGAAGCAGCCGAAGTGTGAAGACGCTCTTTTTCGGCACCAGCGCGTTCGCGGTGCCGAGCCTGCACGTCGTTGCGACGCGCGCGCGGCTCCTGGGTGTCGTCACGCGACCCGATCGTCCGTCCGGCCGCGGTCAGCAGCTCACGCCGAGTCCAGTCAAGTCGGCAGCTCTCGCGCTTGGCGCCTGCGTCTACGAACCATCGCACCTTCGCCGGTTCGCGACCGAGCTCTCCGGCAAGGCGTTCGATCTCTTCGTCCTGGCTTCGTACGGGCGCGTGCTTCCGACAGAGCTGCTCGAGCTGCCCCGACTCGGTGCGTTGAACGTCCACCCGTCCCTGCTCCCGAAGTATCGCGGAGCGACGCCAATCCAGACCGCGATTAAAAACGGCGATCGAGAGACCGGTGTCAGCATCATGCTCATGGATTCCGGGCTCGATACGGGCGATCTCGTCTTGCAACGGGCGGTTGCGATCGAGCCGAACGAAACCTACGGCGAGCTGCACGACCGTCTCGCTGCGGCGGGCGCGGCGCTGCTCGCCGAGGCGCTCGACCTCGCGGCTCGTGGCGAATTGACGGCTCAACCACAAGTCGGCGACGTGAGCTTAACGCACCCGACCTCGAAAGAAGATCTTCGAATCGATTGGAGCTGGCCGCCCGAACGTATCGTCAATACCGTCCGCGCATTCTCGCCGCAACCCGCGGCACGCGCGCTGCTCGATGGAGAGCTCGTTAAAATTCTGCGCGCGCATGTCGGCGGCGATGGCGCGCTCGCGATCGACGAGTTGATCGCTCCGAATCGGGGAAAAATGACCGGAGACGAGTATCGGCGCAGCCGATCTCTACGCTCGGGATGAGTGCGCGCGAACTCGCGCTGGCGGTCGTGCGCGATGTCTTTCCCCCGCCGGCCTCGCGCGCGATCGAACGCTCCGCGCAGGGCTCGTTCGATTACCGCGCGCGACGCGCGCAACTCAGCGAACGCGATCGCGCGTTTGCCGCGGAGCTCGCGTATGGCGCGATCAAGATGCGCCGCGCGCTCGACTGGCACCTTGAGCCCTTTATCGGCGAACGAGCGCACGCACTCCCAACCGTCGTGCGCGAGATCCTGCGTTTGGCAACGTACGAGCT
>Ga0070764_10000954_pt1 | contig 12241 bp, 8 predicted proteins | sample HubBroMetageWRM4_FD_67287 | JGI IMG/M metagenome (GOLD analysis project Ga0070764, IMG submission 67287) | Warmed soil microbial communities from the Hubbard Brook experimental Forest, New Hampshire - Hubbard Brook CCASE Soil Metagenome WRM 4 | ecosystem: Environmental > Terrestrial > Soil >... | reverse complement strand
CGCTGGTCGCGGTGAGCGGCGTGACAGGCAGCTTCTTTCGCGCGCTTGCGGTCACTATGACTGCGTCGCTGCTCACCTCGCTGCTGCTCGCGCTCACCTGGACGCCGGGGCTGAGCTGCGTGCTGCTGCGCGAGCATCGCGCTGATGAAGCACACAGCGAACACACTGCAGGCCGCTTGCTTACCCGCGTTCTCTCTGTTCATCGCAAAGTTCTGGACTGGGCGCTCGAGAAGCCGCTGTGGGTTGGTGGAATCTGCCTGTTGCTGGTGATTGCCACATGGGCCGGCTATCAGGCGCTCGGCTCCGATCTGCTGCCGGAGATGGATGAAGGCGGCTTCATTCTCGACTACATTATGCCGGCGGGCAGCTCGCTCACTGAGACGAATCGCGCGCTGCAGCACGTGGAACGCATCCTGAGCTCTGAGCCGGAGGTCGACACGACGTCACGACGTACCGGCCTGCAGATGGGACTGGCCGCGGTTACAGAGGCGAACACCGGCGACTTTACCGTGAAGCTCAAAGCGCACCGCAGCCGGGCGATAGACGATGTGATGGAAGACGTGCGCGAGCAGATCCACGCGACGGAACCCGAGCTGGATGTCGAGTTTACGCAGGTGCTGCAGGACATGATTGGCGACCTTTCGAATGCGCCGGAGCCGATCCAGATCAAGATATTCGCAAACGACCCCGCGCTGCTGGCGCAGCTTGGGCCGCGCGTGGGCGATGCCATCGGCAAGGTACCCGGTGTGGTGGATGTTGAAGACGGCATCGAGAATACGATCAGCGGACCGGCTACAAATTTTCAGGTCGATCCCTCCGTAGCTGCGCGGATGGGATTCACGCCCAGCGAAGTCTCAGAAGATGCAACCACAATTCTGGACGGCGTTACAACCACCGATCCGGTGATTACGAATGGCCGTCCTTACACCATTCGCGTGCGGCTCGGCGACGAGCATCGCGCCTCGCTTGATGCAATTGAAAATACGGTCTTCAACTCAAGCGCGGGACACACGGCGACGCTCGGTTCGCTAGCCACGATCGAGCAGTTGCCACCGCAGAACGAGATTTTACGCGAAAATCTGCAGCGGCTGGTTACGGTGACGGGGCGTCTAGAAGGCTCTGACCTGGGTACGGCCATTGCGCGCGTGAAGCAGACGGTGAGCGCGATGCATTTGCCTTCGTCTGTGCGCGTGGAGTATGGCGGCCAATATGAAGAGCAGCAGAAGTCGTTTCACGATCTGCTACGTGTGCTGGTGTTGGCGCTGGCGCTCGTGTTCGGCGTGCTGCTGGCTGAATTCCGCAACTTCCCCGCGCCCATTGCGATTCTTACATCGTCAGTGCTCTCGATCTCCGGGGTGATCCTGGCCTTGCTGGTCACCGGGACAACGTTTAACGTGGCGTCGTTCATGGGGCTCATCATGGTCGTCGGCATCGTGGCGAAAAACGGGATTCTGCTGCTCGACGCCGATGAACGGTTCCGCGCGGAGGGTGCATCGGCACGCGATGCAATGCTGCAGGCGGCGCAGCGGCGGCTGCGGCCCATTGCAATGACGGCGCTAGCCGCGGTGTGCGGTATGCTGCCGCTGGCCTTCGCGCTCGGTGCCGGGTCGCAGATGCTGCAGCCCCTGGCGATTGCGGTCATCGGTGGTCTGAGCGTCTCCATGGTGCTGAGCCTGGTGATCACTCCGCTGGTGTATTTTCTGTTGGCGCGGAACCGTGAGACGAGTGCCGCCGAAGCCGCGTAAGTTTCTTTCGCCGCCGCATGGTGGGAGAATGGAGACATGCCGTCTGAACAGCCTTTCCATCTGACTGCCGCGGAGGCGCGCGTGCTGGGCGCACTCGTTGAAAAGGAAGCGACCACACCAGAGTACTATCCGCTCTCGTTGAATGCACTGGTGAACGCCTGCAACCAGCGCTCGAATCGCGAGCCGGTGATGAACCTCGATGAAGAGGACGTGCGCCAGGCGCTGCACGGGCTGGAAGACGATCGCGTCGCCGGCCGCGCGCGGTCGGCTGATGGGCGCGTGACGAAGTATGAGCACTGGCTGGGCGAGGCCTTCAACTTCAGCCGCGCGGAGACGGCGCTCATCTGCGTGCTGCTGCTGCGCGGGCCGCAGACTCCGGGTGAACTGCGCAGCCGCACCGAGCGCATGCATCGCTTCGACGAGATTGGCGACGTACTGGCCGGTCTGCAGAAGCTGATGGAGCGCGAGCCAGCGCTGGTTACTGTCCTACCACGGCAGCCGGGAACGAAGGAAGCGCGATATGCACATCTGCTTTCGGGCGCGGCGGAGTTGAGTGCAATTGTTGCGGTTGGGTCCGTACGCGCAACGGAGCCGTCAGTGGAGAGTTTCGCTTACGAAGAGCGGATTGCGCAGTTGGAGTCTACCGTTGCGGAGCTGCGCGAGGAAGTAAACGCGCTCCGGCAGAAAATCGACGGTCTTTTGGGCTGACGCTGTGGTGTGCGATCGCTACACCGCGATCGGACGCTTCAGTTTTTTCTGTCCTTCCATCCCGATTTTGCGCGAGTCCCGACACGGCGTTTGAAACGCCTGCCAGGATTTCATCCCTATTTATCGATCAAGTTATTGATCGGGCGATTGCCGGACCCTTCGAGATTCAATGGCAGAACCTGCCGTTGAGCCGCTCATCTCGAGGAATCAGGAGGCATTTCATGAAGAGCAGAATGACTGCGAAACTGGCGCTTCTTGCTGCCTTGTGTTTTTCGTTCACGGCATGCCAGCCGACGTTTCAATGCGGAACGTGGGACTTCAGCGGAGCGCCGAGCGGGAATGCATTTCCGCTGAACGATACGTTCACGTTTAACCCTTCGGGCTGCGGCCAGAGCTGCGAAGGCAGCCAGGACGTGATCATCCAGATGACCTGGGTCTACGACGAAGATATGCAGACCAACGTCTATGCGTCAGACCAGCCGCAGGGATCGCGCTCGACGCCGAACGGCTGGAGTATCGATCGCGTGGATGGGGCAGCGCACGGCTATTACGGCCTGCAAAACAACGGCACTTTTTATTCCGGCTGGAATACGCCGGGCGGCCCGGGCACAGGAACCACGCTCAAAGACAAGCCGGGGGGGTGGGGAGCCAATACCGTCTTTTACGCAGTAGACGTCGCCGTCTGTTACAACTCGCGCACCTGCAACAACAAGATTCTTGGCTACTACTTCTGGAGCTACATTCTCGACAACAGCGATGTAGGACAGAAGTTCGTCACGGCTCCTGCATGGAAGGATCTGGATACGGAGTTTCAGGCCGCGCTGACGGCGTGGAACAACTGGGCGCCGTTGTCGGGAACCGAATCGGATGGCACGGGCACTGAGACCCATGCCATTGCGTTTCCATCCATGTCCGATCTGTGATCAGGAAGTTTTCGAGGGAAATGACGATGAAGAACCTCAAAAGAGCTTCAGCGTGGATGCTGCTTTGCGTCTGCATTGCCGGATGCGCGAAGAAAACGACAGAGAACGACGCTCCTCTTACAGCGGATCAAACTACCGCCAAGAACCAGCTTGAGGTGCAGATGAAGGCCGCCGCGCAGACTGCGCAGACCTACCATCAGATGGACTCCGCCGCGCTGCTGAGCAAACTTATGGAGCAGAGCAAGGCGCAGAGAGAGTCATTCAATTCGCCGGCATATCGCGAACTGCGCACGCGAACCAATGTCGACTCGAATACTCTCGTAGCGCTGGTCAAGCAAAACGACAACGCTGCGGGATTGCTGCCGCTGCTGCTGCTCAGAAAGCTGGATAACAAATCGTATTTGGGCGTGCCGGCCGACATCCGGGCAAAGATACTAACCGATGCGCTCGAGAATTCGAAGTTCTTCAACACCTGGGGGCTGCCGGGTTTCTATCTCGAGGATGCATCCTACGCGATGCTCGAGGCCGGCAAGAGCGCTGTGCCTGCTCTCAGGCGCATGCTGTCCAATACGCGTCCTGCTCCGCTGTTCGGCAGCCAGGAAGCGATGCTCTCGGACGAGTACAAATATCGCGTGTGCGACTACGCGCTTTTTTTCCTGAGAAAGATCGACGGCCAGGATACATTCCAGTTGCCCACGGCGCTCCCGGATAGGGATTCTTTGATCAAGCAGATGCCCGCGAAGTAGAGATCGCCGATAGTATTTCGAGCGCGGCTGCGCGGAGGACGCGCAACCGCGCTTTGAAATAAACACCGCTGTTTCTTTTTCGAGATGAACGAGAGGCTCTGGCTGGGCTTCGGCCCGTCCTAACTGATTTGCCGAATCCGGGTTCAAGGGGTACTATTCCACTGAAAAAGTTTTCAGGAGAATTCTGCCCTATGCGTCTGTCCGCCTCACTTCCTCTTGTCGTGCTTGTATTGACAACGTTTACCGCCGCATCGCAAACCTCGCCCAAGCCCGCGCACCACGCAGCCGCAAAGTCCGCAGAATCGCAGGTGGCTCAGACGCCACCGATGGGGTGGAACAGCTGGAACTTCTTTGCCGGGCGCGTGACCGACCAGGACATTCGCCATGCGGCGGACCAAATGGTCGCGACGGGGATGAAAGACGCCGGGTACATCTACATCAACATCGACGACACGTGGGAGGGCGACCGCGACGCAGACGGCGTGCTCCACACGAACTCGAAGTTTCCGGACATGAAGGCGCTGGCTGACTACGTGCATTCGAAGGGGCTCAAGCTGGGCATCTACTCCTCGCCTGGACCGCAGACCTGCGCGCGTTACGCGGCTTCGCTCGATCACGAGGTGCAGGACGCCCAGATGTACGCATCATGGGGCATCGATTACCTGAAGTATGACCTATGCAGCTTTCGCTCGGCGGTGATGACCGCCAAGGCTCCCGACGACAAGGCCGAACAGATGCGACTGATGTTTGCAGCGTACAAGAAGATGGACGACGCGCTGAAGTCGACGGGCCGGCCGATTGTGTATTCGCTCTGCCAGTATGGATGGGATTCGGTGTGGGAGTGGGGACCGCAAGTTGGCGCGAATCTGTGGCGTACCACAGGCGACATTCAGGCGAACTGGAACAGCATGTACACCATCCTGAATTTGCAGGCGGGGCTGGCTAAATATGCGGGGCCCGGGCACTGGAACGATCCCGACATGCTGGAGGTGGGCAACGGGAAACTGACGCTTGGTGAAAACCGGGTGCACTTTTCCATGTGGGCCATGCTGGCAGCACCGCTGCTGGCCGGTAACGATCTGCCCAACATGTCGCCGGATGTGAAGGCGATTCTCACCAACAAAGATGTGATCGCGATTGACCAGGACAAGCTGGGACACGAGGGAACGCGCGTCTACTCCGACGGGGAAGTGGATGTGTGGACTCGGCATCTAGTCGGTGGCGCCATGGCGATTGCAGTGGTAAACGCAGGCCCCGACCGCGTGTCCACGCACCCTTTCCACCTGGACCTTGCCAAGCTCGGCCTGCATGGCGCGCAGCAGGGAACGGACCTGTGGACAGGCAAGGACATGCAGCTCACCGACAACATCCCGCTCGAGATTCCCAGCCACGACATTCTGCTGGTGCGGATTGCGTCGCCGAAGTAGACGGCTGCACCGAATGTGGTGGATATCGGGGCCGGTGAGAAGCTCTATCCCACTTTTCCCAGGCAGACCATAAACCAGCCCTTTTCATCCATCCAGCTTGCGGCGGGCGCAAAGCCGGCGCGCGCCATCAGACCTTCTACCTCGCTGGGCTGGTACTTGTAGCTATTCTCGGTGTGGATGGTTTCGCCTGCTTCGAATTCGGCTTCAAAGTCGAGCGCGGCAAAGCGCACGGACTGAGAAATGCGGCTTTCGAGGTGCATCTCCATACGCGACTGCGCCGGGTTCCACACGGCGCGGTGCGCGAACGCATCGGGATCGAAGTTGGCGCAGAGATCGCGGTTCAGGCGCGCGAGCATATTTTTGTTGAAGGCCGCGGTTGTGCCGGATGCGTCATCATAAGCTGCCAGGAGCGCCCGCTCATCTTTAACGAGGTCCACGCCGAGCAGCATGCCATCGCCGGGGCGGAGCTGCGCGCGCACCTTTGCGAGCAGATGCGCGGCCTCCCTAGGCTCGAAGTTGCCAATACTCGAACCGATGTAAAGCACCAGCCGGCGTTCGCCGGGACCGGTCGGCTGAAAGGCGAATCCGTTGGTGTAGTCCATCGCCAGCGGACGCACGCGCACGGCGGGAATCTCGCGCTCGATGCGGGACTGGGCCACGAGCAGAGCTGTGGCCGAGACGTCCACCGGCTCGTAGAGCACGTCGCCCTGCTGCGCGACCGCGGCACGGAGCAGGATGCGCGTCTTTTCCGCAGAGCCAGCTCCCAGTTCAGCGATGCGCAGCTGCACACGGCGCGAAGCTCCTTCCGCTGCGCGGGCCAGTACCTCATCCGCGTGGCGCGCGAGAATGGCGCGCTCGGTGCGCGTCAGGTAGTACTCGGGCAGGTTAGTAATCTCGTCGAAGAGCCGCGAGCCGGCTTCGTCATAAAAGAGCCAAGGTGGCAGGCATTTCGGCAGAGCAGCGAGCCCCACGCGCACCGCAGTGGCTACTTGTTCGTCGACTTGGGATTCAATTGGAGTGGAAGCCGCAGGAGTCATCTTGTGGATTCGATGCGAGGAATTGGGTTAAGTCGCCAAACGAATGCCGGAAAATTGCCAGCGCGTCTCGGGCGAGAAGAAATTACGGTAGCTCGACCGGATGTGCCGCTGTGGGGTAACGCAGGAGCCGCCACGCAGGACCATCTGACCGCTCATGAACTTGCCGTTGTACTCGCCCAGCGCTCCTTCGAGCGGCTTGAAGCCGGGATAGGGCAGGTAAGCGCTGCCCGTCCACTCCCAACAATCTCCAAAGCGCTGCACAATGCCCCGGTTCCGATCGGGATTTGCGGGGAGCAGCCTTCCCGAGTCCAGCAGATTTCCTTGAATCGGTTCGCCCTCGGCTGCCGCTTCCCATTCAAACTCGGTAGGCAGCCTGCGGCCGGCCCAGCGCGCGTAGGCATCCGCTTCGTAGTAGCTCACATGACTCACCGGCGCGTCGAGCAGATCGTCGAGCGGCATGGTCCCACGCAGGGTGAAGACGCTCCAGTCTCCGTCCCGTTTGCCGCTCTCCTCCGACCAGTAAAGCGGCGCGCGCCAGCCACTCTGCTTTACGGTGGCCCACCCCGCTGAGAGCCAGAGCTCCGGTCGGCAATAGCCGCCGTCACCCATGAAGGCGAGGTATTCGCCGCACGTGACCAGCCGGTTAGCCAGCGAGTAAGGATCGAGCCACACCTTGTGGCGGCCCAGTTCGTTATCGAAGCAGAAGCCGTCGCCCGTGAACCCAACCTGACGCAGGCCGCCCTCGAAATCCTGAAATTCAGGATGCCGCGAACGTCCAGGATCGGGGGGGGCAAGGTCGCGATTCTGAGACCTGGAGTCCTTAAGCTTGCCCCCCCCTGCATAGGCCGGCCTCAGCGGATTGGTAAAAAATGCATGCAGAATATCGGTGAGCACCAGTTCCTGGTGTTGCTCTTCATGGTTCACGCCGAGCTCGATGCGGCGGAGGGCTTCTTCCACGGGTCCGGTCTCGAGCAGCCTCTCGACCCCATCGTCGACGTGCGCCCGATAGGCCAGTATCTGATCCAGCCCGGGCCGCGAAAAGGAGGAGCGCAGCCGCTTTTCAGGGAACGCCGAAAAACCTTCGTAATAGCTGTTGAAGAGCCAGGGGAAATCGGGGTTGAAGGCCCGGTAGCCGGGCAGAAATTCGCGCAGGACAAACGACTCGAAGAACCACGCAGTGTGCGCGATATGCCACTTCGCGGGCGAGGCCTCAGCACACGACTGCACCATCATATCTTCGTGCGTAAGTTGCTCACAGAGCGTGAGCGTCTTCTGACGCACCGACCTGTAACAATCTCCAATCTCCCGGCCCGAATCCACAACTGTTGCCGCGGCTTGCTTCATTGGTCTCTCCTGGCCTCCCGGTTTCCTGCAAGTGTACCGCTCACGCTCCTGGACGGCGGTTTTGGGGTGCCGATTCCGGGAACGGAAGTGAAACTTTTTTCATTCTTGCTCCGTAGTGACTTTCCACGGAACGCAGTTTAGTGCTCTAATGCTTGCGGACGATTTCCTGTTGAATCGCCCCCTCGATTGCTTCCGTATTTTCGCGAAGCCAATCCGGGAGGTAATGATGATTAAGTACGTTGAACACCGCTTTCTGTTGGTTTTGGGTTTGACGATATTTCTGGCCGGCGCACTGCATTTCGCGGGCGCACAGGCTCCGGTACCACCGGCCGACACGGCAAACGTCGTCCCATCCAATCGATCCTCCGCGCCGCCCACCCATGAAGAACTCGGCGACACACTCGCCGTGCACCGGCGCTATCAAGCCGCCCTCGAGGAGTATTCCAAGGCTCCCCTGTCGGCCACTGTCTGGAATAAGATGGGCATCGCCTATCAAATGATGTTTAATTTGAAAGACGCGACACGGTGCTACCGGGAATCGATCAAGCTAGATTCGCGTAACTCGCAGGTGCTCAATAATCTGGCGACGGTCTACGACTCGCTGAAACAGTACGGAACGGCGGAGCACCTTTACCGCAAGGCTCTCAAAAGCGATCCGCACTCGCCGCTGATCCTGAAGAACCTGGGCACCAACCTGCTGGCCCAACACAAGTACAACCGCGGATGGGACGAGTACCAGAAGGCGCTGGCCATCGACCCCAACATCTTTGAGGACAAGACCAGTCCGCAGGTCCAGAACCCAAGCACGGTGGCCGAACGCGGCGCCATGAACTATTACATGGCTCTGGGCTGCGTACGCATGGGGCAGACCAGCTGCGCTCTCCAGTACCTGCGCATGGCCCTGGACGAGGGTTTCACCAGCCCCAAGAAGGTGGCTGCGGATACGGAGTTCGCCAGCCTGCGCGACAATCCGGACTTTCAGCAGATGCTGGCCGCGCAGAGCAATACCAAGGCTGTTCAGGCTCGCTGATCGAGACTCGCCGATCAAGCCCCACCCGATTCCCGCCCGCAAGGCCTGCCGGCTACGCTTCTCGCGTCGTCCCGCCTGCCGCGTCTCCCGTCTATGGGTGTAGTATGGCCTGCCGCTGTGCGTAGGCCAGGAGATTGCCCATGAAAATCCGTTTCATCGCAACCGTTGTATTCGCTCTGGGTTTGACCGCTGCCGCTATTGCGCAAAACCCGGGCGCCGATTCGGGTACGGCTTCCCCGGCCGTGCAGGGTTCAGTGGGGCAGCAGGGTACAGATCAGGAATCCGGCCAGGGCGGCTCCGGCCGTCGCGGCGGCCGCGGCGGGTTTGGCGGCATGGGCATGATGGGCCGCGGACTTTCCGGAACAGTGACCGAGGTCGCTGTGGACCACTACACCGTAAAGAGCTTTAGCGGCGACACCTATACCGTCCACTTCAGCGTAAACACACGGATCGTGAAGCAGGGCGCCGGCGGCATGCGCGGCGGCCCGGGAGGTGGGCAAGGCGGCGACCAGGCGGGCGGCGAAGGCCAGGGTAATGGCCAGCAATCGGGACAGGCGGCAGGGCAGGGGTCTGGCCGGGGATGGGGCCAGGGCCGCGGGGGCAATCCGCCGCAGCCAATCAAAGCCGCCGACATCAAGGTCGGTGACGCGATTGCCTCTATGGGCGAGATCGATGCCACGGCCAAGTCGGTCGGTGCCACGGCCATTGTGTTGATGGACCCCGAACGCGCCAAGCAGATGCAGGAGATGGAAGCCAACTATGGCAAGACCTGGCTGATGGGCAAGGTCACTGCCGTTGACGGCGTGAAGGTGACCGTGACCGGGACGATGGACAATGCGCCACACAGCTTTGTGGCCGATGAAAATACCACCTTCCGCCGTCGCCGCGACCCGATCACGCTGGCCGACATCCAGGTTGGTGACGTGGTCCGCGCCGACGGCGCAGTGAAGGACGGCGTCTTTACTGCCGCCACAGTGGGCGACATGGGCTCCATGCAGGGCGAAAATACACGGCTCCCCGGCAACGGGCCGCCGCCCTCTTCACCGCAGTGAGGACTGCAATAGAGCCGTAATAAGAAACGTGGATTCAATGAATTAAGAATCGCCGCTGCCGCCGGCCCATAGCGGGCTGCGAAGCCCCTCCCTTTTTGCCCCGCACGGGGGGTGCCTGAAAAAATTCGCTCTCCCAACAAAAAAGATGCCAAATCTTGTTGCGCGGCGCTATAATTCGCGCTGGTCAAAGGTTTGTCTAGCTTAAATCCGGACTTTGATCAAAATCGACCGGGAAACAATTTACCTCGGAAATTTTTAAGAACGCGTTGGGGACTTGTCGATTTATGTACCGCCGGATCAGTGCAATGGAGTTTTGACCCCCAGACTCGAACGGATCTTAACCCAAAGCTGCGTACGCCAGGGCAAGGTTTCCTGGGCAGCGAATGTTTTTGGAGGCATTATGGAATCACGTAAGAAGGCGAGGAATCTCCTCGCAAGCGCCGGCACGCGCGTTCTGGCCGTGCTGGTATTAATTCTGGGCATGAGCCTGACAGGCTTCGCTCAACAGATCACCGGTTCGATTGTCGGAACGGTGAAAGATGTGCAGGGTGCGGTGATCGCCACCGCGACCATCAAAGCTACCAACATAGATACAGGGTTTTCCCGTTCTGTGCCCACCAACGGTTACGGCGAATACCGCATCGACTACCTTCCCGTGGGTAAGTACAGCGTCGAGGCGACCGCGGCAGGCTTTGAGCGCTTCGTGCAGAAGAATATTGCACTCGACGTGGAGCAGGAGCTGACGGTTGAAATCAAATTAGCCGTGGGCGCGGCGTCTCAGACCATTACGGTCACTGAGGCTCCTCCGACGGTGAATACGTCGGACGCCGTATTGGGCAGGACCATCGAGCCGGACGAGATCAACAACCTGCCCCTGGTCAACCGCAATACATACACACTGGTTTCCCTCACGCCCGGTGTCATGGCCAATAACAACAGTTCCACGTCGAACCCCTCCGGCAACCCCACTTTCGCCACCGGACTGTACATCGAGGATGTGCAGGTTAACGGCTCCATGGATGGCGGCAGTGCGGCGGTGGCTTTCTACCTGGATGGCGGCAACAACATCACCGGCATGCGCAACTACGGTAACCCGTCGCCGAACCCCGATGCGGTCGAGGAGTTTCGCGTGGAGACCAGCGCATTCGGAGCGCAATACGGCCAATTCTCCGCAGCTGTGGTCTCGGTGATCACAAAGTCGGGAACTAACCAGTGGCATGGCAGTTTGTTCGAGTTCAACCGCAACACCGACTTCAACGCCAACACCTGGGCTCCCGCACACAACGCCGCAGGCAAGATCATCGTTTCGCCTTATCACCGCAACCAGTTTGGCGGTGCGGTCGGCGGGCCGGTAAAGAAGGACAAGTCCTTCTTCTTCTTCAGCTATGGTGGTTTGCGCCAGATCACCTCAGCTGTGTTTACAGGCGCCATCACGCCTACGGCTAACGAACGCCTGGGCGACTTTACCGCCGACACCTTCAAGGTGAACATGCCGGGTACCAAGACGCAGGTGGATGGAACGAACGCCAGCCCCAATTGCCAGGTGGCAACGCTCAATTGCATCCCACAAGCCCTGCTGGACACGACCATTACAAACCTCGACAACACAAGCAACAAGATCGGCTCTTCCATCCCGTTGCCCAATGTTCCTGGCGGCCTCAATCCTGGGAAGGGCGGCGGGTCATTCGCCGGTCTTTTCCCCGTTCCGACTCAGGAAAACGAGTACCTGGGCAAGTATGACCAGAACCTCGGTTCGAACGACCATGTGGTGGCGACCTACTTTTTTTCGAGGAACGTGCTGGGCAACAACCCGGGCGGCAACGTCCCGTGGACCATCAATGAGAACGCCTCGAACGGCACCAATATCAACTTGAGCGACGTTCACACCTTCAGCCCCACCACGGCAAATCAAACCTGGCTCACGTTCACGCGGGCAGCGGGCGGGCGCGTGAACCTGCCGGTTACTGGCCCCGCGACGCAAACCCTCGCATCGTATGGCTCGAACTTTCTCATCCAGGGACCGGTCTCACTGCCCACCATCTCGGAAACCAATTTCTCAGCGACTGCAACCAATGCAGGTCCGTTCACGGGTTCCGACAACTATGAGCTGCGCGACATGGTCAGCCTGGTCAAAGGCAAACACTCCCTCTTTATTGGCGGTGAGTTCTCTCTTGACAAGACCATGTTCGATGCCAACCTGCTGAACTTTGGCAGCATCAGCTTTGCCAC
>Ga0070764_10000952_pt1 | contig 12242 bp, 12 predicted proteins | sample HubBroMetageWRM4_FD_67287 | JGI IMG/M metagenome (GOLD analysis project Ga0070764, IMG submission 67287) | Warmed soil microbial communities from the Hubbard Brook experimental Forest, New Hampshire - Hubbard Brook CCASE Soil Metagenome WRM 4 | ecosystem: Environmental > Terrestrial > Soil >... | reverse complement strand
CGCAACCTGCCTTACATCGCCGTCTTGGAGTACTGACCGCAGTTCAGAAGCCGACGGTCCGCCGACGCCTATCACGCCGACTGGTGTGAAGGGGTCGAGCCGATCCCGGGCATCCGCGAGATGCTGCAGCGGCTTGGTCTCGCGGCGGCCGTCGTCACGAACACCTGGATTGCGTCATGGTGTGCGCAGCCCTGCTGCATGACGTGCCGGATTACACCGACTGTGAGCCTGAGCTGCTACGGGCTGAGTTCGGCGACCAAGTCGCTGATCTGGTTGAACGGCTCTCGGCGCTTCGTGACCGCGCAGCCGTCTCGGATGACGACCGCGCCATCACCCTCAAGCTCCTTGACCGCCTGCACAACATGCGGACGATCGAGTACGTCGATACCGGCAAGCAGTTAACCAGGTCACGGGAAACGCTGGAACTGCTTGTGCCGCATGCCCGGCGGCTTGGTCTGCCGATCGTCGCTGACGAACTGCAAGAACTGGCGAGGCAGGGATTGAAATCCTCGCCGCGGAAGGCGGCGGTGGGCTGACGGCAACGCTGTGTGCCCTTCAGCTCGGCTCTCTTCTGCTGCCAGCGGCGGCCCGGGTCCGGTATCTGGAGGAATGGGCCGCCGAGTTGCGGGCACCGGCTGACCATCACAGCCGCCGCCGGTTCGCCTGGCAGCTAGTGCTGGGGATGCCCCGGCTGAGCATCATGCTGCACAGGCCGCAATGGGACGCCCGCTGCGCCGGGATATGCACCGCACAGCGGCGAGCCGCCTGGCCCGATCGGGATATACGACACTTCACTGGCTCCTTCGATCGGAGACGCGGCCGTGGGCGTTACTGGCACCGCTGACAGCGTGGATCGTGATCCAGACGGCCCAGGGAAATGCAGGCAGCGCCCGCGAGCATGGCTGGGGCGCGCGCTGACCATGCTCGCTGGCAAAGCCGCCTGGGTCCACGAGCTCTCCGCTGGCGCAGCCCTCGCCGCCCGACTTCCAGGCGATCGGAGTTCGGCAGGCGGCCCCGGCGTCAGGGTCGTTCCGCGGGCCCATCGGGCCGGCGGCCGAGTCCGGCGTCGCGGGCGGCGACGATGGCCTGGCCGCGCTCGGCCAGCTGCAGCTTGGCGAGGATGTTGGACACGTTGTTGGCCACCGTCTTGGCCGACAGGAACATCTGCTGCGCTATCTGGGCGTTCGTCAGGCCCGCCGCGACCCCGTCGAGGATCTCCCGCTCACGTGCGGTGAGTTGCGGGAACGGTGCCGTCAGCGGCCGCGGGTCGGGGGTGAACCAGGTGCGCAGCCGCTGCGCGAGGGCTGCGCCGAACACGGCCTGGCCGGCGCCGGCGGCGCGGACCGCGGTCACGATATCGGCGCCATCGGCGCCCTTGAGCAGGTAGCCGACAGCTCCGGCTGAGACCGCGGAGAACACCATGTCGTCGTCCTCGAACATGGTCAGCACGAGCACCGCGGTGTCCGGCCGCGCAGCCACGATCTCCCGGGTCGCATCGATGCCGTGCAGCCCCGGCAGCTGCAGGTCCATGATGACGACGTCCGGACCCAGCTCGGCGGCCAGTTCGACCGCCGCCCGGCCGTCGCTCGCCTCGCCCGCAACGGTGATGCCGTCCGCCGCGCTGAGCACCGCCTGCAGCCCCTGGCGTACTAGCGGGTGATCGTCGACGAGCAGGACCGTGGTCGGCCCGTCGCCGGTCACGACACTGCCCTGGCGGGCAGCGGGAAGCAGGCGCGCACCCTGCCCCCGCCCGCGGTCGGGCCAACGGTCAGGGTCGCGCCGACCTCGGCCGACCGCTCCCGCATCGCCAGCAGACCTATCCCGGCTGTCCAGGGGCCGGCGCCCGGGCCGTTGTCACAGATCTCGACGATCAGCTGCGCGCCGCTGTCAGTGCCCAGCCGTACTTGGCATGTCTGGGCGCCGGAGTGACGGATCACGTTGTTGATCGCCTCGACCGCGATGCGGAGCGTGGCCACCTCGACCGCGGCTGGGAGGTCGGGCGGGGGATCAGCCTCGAAGGTGATCTGCATCGTCGTGCCCTCGGTCAGGCGCTGGATGTGCGCGGCGATCGCGCCGGCCAGGCCGAGATCATCCAGAGACGACGGCCGCAGGCCGTAGACGATTCCGCGCAGATCCGCGATGGCCTGCGCGGTGGCCTCCTTGGCCCGGCCGAGGAGCGGACCGAGATCGCCTTCGGCGCCGGCGCCGTCGGCGTGACTTGCGCGGGCCCGCGCCGCGTCGATGTTCAGCCCGATGCCGGTCAGGAGCGGACCGAGCCCATCGTGCAGGTCGCGGCGCAGCCGCCGGCGTTCTTCCTCCCGCGCGCTGACCAGCCGCTGCCGCGAGTCGAACAGGTCAGCGGTGAGGGCCTCCGCATGCACCGCCGCACCCGATTGCCGGGCGATGTCGGCGAGCACTGCGCGGTCGCGAGGGTCGAACGCTTCTTCCCCGCGCCGTGGCCACGCCACTAGCATGCCGACCGCCACCCCCTGATAGCTGAGCGGCCATCGCCCGGCCCGTGTCTCCCCGGCCGCGCCCGGCTGGCCGATGGCCGCCAGCACCGAGCCGTCGCCCGCCCGCTCGATGGCCACGTATGGCAGCCGCAGCGACTCAGCGACCGCGCCGACCACGGCTGGCAGCATCTCACCGGGCGCTGCGACTTCCGCCAGCCGCTGGCCCAGGTCGCTGAGTGCACGGTACGGGTCGTTCCGCTGTCCGTAAAAGAAATGGTCGACTAGGCGCTGGCTGTAGCCTCGCGCCGGCGCGAACGTCACGGCGGCGACGGCCGCGGCCACGATGAACCCGATGCGCTCACTGGCCAGCGCCGTGCCGACCGCCGCGATCGCCGCGAACCCGCCAGCCACCGCGATCGTCACCAGCGCGTAGGCGGCCGACCGGCGGATCACGGTGTCGATGGCCCACAGCCGGTAGCGGACCACCGGGATGGCCAGCGTCGTCACGAAGAACACGCCGTCGAGCACGTCGACCAGCGTCGGCAGCACCTGGTTGACGGCGAGTGGGAAGAGGATCAGCGACAGCACGACGCCGTAGGCGCGCCAGCGCAGCTGGTACCGCTCGATGCCGAATGCCTTCCAGGCTCGCCACAGCACGCCTAGACCGGCGATCAGGCCCAGCAAGACCACGGCCGGCACGACCACGTACAGATCGGCGGCGTACCGGCCGAGTGCCGTCCCGCCGGTGATCGGATTCCCGACCTGCTCCACCGTCGAGTCCGCCCGGACCACGCTGAGCTTGTAGTCACCGAGCACGCCCGCGGCAACCGCGAGCACGATGCCGGCGATCAGCGCGATCTCCAGCACCCGGCCGCCGCGCGAGCTCAGCCGCCCGGACGGGAACCGCACGTTGACCAGGCCCTGCACTGCGAGCGGCATGATGCCCGTCGCCGCCATCGCGTAACCGAGGAGTGCCAGCCGCCCGCTCGCCCCGTGGCTGACCGCCAGATACACCAGCGCGGCGGTCGCCGAGCCGACCGCGGCGAGCAGCGCCGCGCCGGACAGCAGCCAGCCGAACGGCAGATCGGGCCGCCGCACGATCAGGAACGCGCCGGTGACCGCGTACGGCACCGCGTAGCTAACCGAAGTCAGCAGGCCGTCACGGTAGTCGGCCGGCGCGGCCGCGGCCTGCAGCAGCCCTACCACCGTGATGACCACGCCCGCCATCGTGATCAGCAGCGCCGTCGCCGCGGCCCATGCCGGATAGCGCCCGGAGGACCAGGCGCTGAGCTGAGTGCGGATCGACGTAGCTATGCGACAACCATGCGCAACATAGGCGTCCCCGCGCAACGGCCGGCGTTCCCGCCGGTCCGGGAAACCCTCCCGCGTGCCCGGGAAGCCGGAGTGACTCCTCTCCCTGTGCACGGGAACGCAGCCGGGTGAACGATTCCTGCATCACTGCTCTCGGCACTGGCCCGGACGCCTGAAACAGGAGGTTCTCCCATGAAAGTTGTCCGCTGGATAGCAGCGACAGCCCTCGCGACCATCTCGCTGATGGACATCGGCGCCGCGCTCGGCGGCGTCGGTAATTCCGCCGCGCTCCGCGTGCTCGCACCGCTGCTCGGACTTCTCGGCCTCGCCGCCGTCTACGGCCTGCTGCGCGGCCGTCCCTGGGGCGCGCCCGCGGCCCTCGCCGCCGCGGCCGTGAACGTCGTCTCCGCGCTGATCGCAATGGCCCTGAGCAGCACCGGGGCGCTGATCGGGCTGGCAGTCAGCCTGATCACGCTTGTGCTGACCGCAGTCGCTGCGCGCGCCAGTCAGCCGCACATCTCGGCCAGCTGACCCGAACTCCAGAACCCATTCACAGGTCCAGCCAGACGGAGGTCACCATGAAACTTCGCGCATCCATCGCATTCGCGGTCATCGGCACGGCAGCCGTCCTCGGCGGCACCGGGGCGTTCCAGCTTCCCGCTGCCGCCGGCGCCCGCACCGTAACGCACACTCGGACGTTCACCGCCGTGCAGCAGGCCACACCCAGATTCGCCAAGACGAGCGAAGGCGCAGAGGACAAGGATCTCAACACGGCCTGGCCAGCGCTCCCACCCGACAGCGGCCTGGCCGGCTGCACAGCACTCGCGGGCACGCACCAGGTTGCCGCAGCCGGCTACCCGGCGATCGGTGCCCAATTCGACGCCTCGCGCTGGCCGGACCTGCGCTTCAGCGGCCTGGCCTACATCGAGATCGCCACCAAGCTCCTCACCACGCACGCCTACGGAGGCGAAACCGCCTGGTTCTACGAGCAGCTGTCCGCCGCCTGCGCAGAGCACGGGCGCCCGATGCCTTTCTGATCCTGGACAGCCGACCAACCCGGATCGCAAACGCCAGACGGTTCGCCGCCCGGCGGACCAGGCTTCAAGAAAACGGAGGTCATCATGAGACTTCACACATCCATCGCATCCATCGGCACGGCAGCCGTTCTCGCCACGACCGGCGCGTTCCTGCTACCTGCCGCCGCCAGCGCCCACCCCGTGACGCACACCCTGAAGTTCACCTCCGTGCAGCAGGCGACGGCGAACTTCTCCAAGACGACCGGAGGCGCGGAAGACAAAGACGTCAACAAGGCGGGCAAGGTCATCGGCTACGACGTTCTCAGGTTCTCCTTCAACCCGAAGACGCAAACGGCCTCGATCGGCGTCGCGGTCGACACCAAGGGCGGCATGCTGTACGGCGTGCTGCGCGAGTCCCGTGGCTCAGTGAGCCGGGGCAAAGTGACCGGCGGGACCAGCACCTTCCACGGGGTCACAGGCACGATCACCGCCAAGTCCCTCAACAAGAACGGCAACAAGACCGCCGTCACCATCACCTACCACACGTAACCACCGGACCCGAGCAAAGAGCGGAAGCCGGACAGCGGCGGCGCCGGGTCACTCGCATGGCTGGCGTGATCAGCCCTCGCCGCGCTCGGGCTAAACCGCGCTCGGCGCCCACGCTGGCCGAGGCGGTCAGCAGCCCGCCTCGGCCAGCTGAGCGGACCTCCAGGACCCCTTTTCCAGTCTGCGCAGCGAAGGCCTGCCCGCCTGCCAGCGCAAAGGCCGCGGCCAAACAGCAGCGTCGGCGACTACGGAGACTACGATGACATTCCTTGACTGCCCTGCCTACTTAGGCCATGACGGCCGGGCGCGCTGCGGCCTCCCGGCCGAGATCACCAACCGCTACACTCTTCCCTCCACAGACGAACCTGTCGAGTGCGCCACGATCAGGTGCCCGTCCCGACACTGGTTCAACGGGCCGCTCGATTCGCTCGCGCTGCCTGATCGTTCCGCAGGCAACCCGCAGCAGTCGGACCAGGCGCACCAAGCGGATGCAGCGAATCTCAGCTAAGGGGGATCCCATGCAGTCTCACGAACTCCCGCCCCCGGTGCGGATGATCGAGCTTCTCGGTGGGTTCCGGATCTCGCAGGCGCTGTATGCCGCTGCGGTCCTCGGGGTCGCTGACCAGATGGTGGCCGCCCCCGCGGCGGTCGAGGTCCTGGCCGAGCAGGCCGGCGCGCACGCGCCGTCCTTGTACCGCCTGCTGCGCACGCTCGCAGGCGTAGGGGTTTTCACCGAGCCTGAGCCCGGCGTCTTCGCCCTGACCCCACTCGGGCAAACGCTGACCAGCAGCCACCCCGGCTCTCTGCGCGACCTGGCGATCATGTGGATGGAAACGCATTACGCGCCGTTCGCCGACCTCATCCACACCGTCCGCACCGGCCAGCCCGCCGCCGAGCACCTGTACGGCGAGCCGTTCTTCACCTGGCTGTCGCACCACCCCGAGCACGCCGCCAGGTTCACCGGCGCGATGGCGAACCTGACCGGCGGGTTCAAGACAGCCGCGATCGCGTCCCTGCCACTCGACGGCATCGAGACGATCGTCGATGTCGGCGGCGCCGACGGCACGGTGCTCGCGACCATCCTGGCGGCACACCCGCAGCTGCGCGGCGTGCTTTACGACCTTCCTCACGTGATCACCAGCGCCCCCCAGATCCTCGCCAGCCGCGGCGTCGAAGATCGGGCCGACTGCGCGGGCGGCGACTTCCTCGACTTCGTGCCACCCGGCGGCGGCGACGCTTACCTCGCGTCCCTTGTGCTGCACGACTGGCCCGACCAGGAAGCCGGGCGCATCCTGGCAAACATCGCCAGCGCCGGCGGGAGCGGCGCACGACTGCTGGTGCTCGACTTCGTGATGCCACCGGGAGATACCCCGCACCTCGCCAAGATCTCCGACCTGAACATGCTCGCCATGATGGGCGGCAAGGAACGCACCGAATCCGAATGGCGTGAACTCCTCACAACCGCGGGATTCGCCAGCATCGAGGTACGCCCGACCGGCACACCATTTGCAATCATCCAGGCAACAGCGCAATGACCGCCACACACAGATCAGGCCATTCTGAGCCGCCCGGACCCGGCGACCCCCGCATCAAACGACAACACGTATTCGGCGTTAGGTGTTCTAGCGGCGAGGTTCCGCCTGCCTGCAAACGCTCATCAGAGGTTCCTCGACGACTGATACTTGTTGTGTCCCGCGAGGCGCAGCGAGGCCATTAGCGCTGCCAGGTCGTCGGGCTTGACCAGCACATCTCTGGCTTTGGAGCCCTCACTGGGGCCGACGACGCCGCGGCTTTCCAGCAGGTCCATGAGCCGGCCCGCCTAGGCGAAGCCGACCCGCAGTTTGCGCTGCAGCATCGAGGTGGACCCGAACTGGGTGCTGACCACCTCCGCGGCCTGCAGCAGGTACCCGAGGTCGTCGCCGATGTCCGCGTCGATCTCGCGCTTGTGGCTTTCCTGCTCCGCCACATCATCGCGGTAGGTCGGCTCGGTGCCCCTGGGGCCAGTGGAAATCATGACCGGCTGGGTTTCCTGCGACGACATCGAGACAATCTACGACGACGAAGTACGAACGGATGTCGGCGCGATCACGGCACTTGCTATGCGCCGCGTCGAGGCTGGCTTGCGAGCCGCCCTTGGCATGACTGAATGACGACCTCGCGTTGTGCAGCGATCCTGATCCTCGTCGTGCGGCTCTCCCTGTGGCCAGCTCGTCCGGCTGCCGGGATTGCGGCAGCCTGAGAACGCCACCGGTCACTGCAGCATCCGACCGATCGTGGATAACGTCTGCGACCTCAATTTCTTGTCGGCTGTGGCCTGGTTTCGTAAAATCGCGGTACGGCACAACTGAGGTGATGGTGTGATCGATCCTCGTAGTATGGCGGTCCTGATCCGGGATGACACGGCAAGTCCGTTCAAGGACAGGACGCGAGACGTTTCGAAGATCCGGGCCGTAGGTCAGCTAATCGAAATCTTATTCGTTCGCGGCAACAAGCCCTACACGTACGGGCGGGACTACGTAAGGATTCTCCGCAATCCTAGGCGGCACGCGCTGGCGGAAGGCGAGCGGGTCGAAGCTAACGGGAGTGCTTGGGAAAGCGCGACCGAAGTCTTGATGTTCACCGGTACCGGCGATCCGTGGTCTCGAATCTTCTACAGAACGCAGGCAGGGGAAAGGTATTCTACCTATCCTGCTTCCCAGGTGCGGGTCATTACTTCGGCGACTGAGACTCCTGCGGTGGCCAGTGTGTTGCGCTACTGGCGCACAGTCGCTTCGCGGCTTCCCCGCGACGATCACCTGCGACTTGGGTACGAAAGACTTGCTTTCGTGCACCCCGAGAGCGCACTTAATTCTTTCCTGAGCGGCTCGCAGATCGAGTCGCGGCCGGAGGGCATCACCCCCATTTTCCCGTTTCGCTGCAATCTCAGTCAGCGTGCGGCGGTGGAGAAGGCCCTGACCCGTTCGGTTTCGGTCATCGAAGGGCCGCCGGGTACCGGGAAGACCGAGACCATCCTGAACTTGATCGCCAACATTGTCGCAGTTCAGCACATGAGCGTTGGCATCGTTTCGTTCAGCAACGCCGCCGTCGACAATGTCCGCGACAAGCTCGATGAGCTGGGATTCGGGCATATGATCGGCAACCTCGGCCACAAAGAAAAGCGCAGGGAATTCTTTGCGAGGCAGGCCGTCCGCGACACTCAGGTCGCGCAGTTATTGGCACGCGCGCCGGATCGGCCAGACCTCGAGCAGCTAGCGGATCTGGACAGACGCCTCCGCAGGCTGCAGAGCGCCGAACGCATCCGCGCCGGCCGGCGGCAGGCGCTCGACGCCCACCGGTTGGAGCTGCGGCACTTTGAAGGTCACCTGCGCCAGGGCGAGTTGCCCGACCTGGCGGGTCTTCCGCTCCTGCGCCGCTCGGCTGACCGCGTTCTCGACTATCTGGCCGAAAGCGAGATGGAGCTGGCCGGTATCCGCCCGGGGCCGCTGCGTCGAATACGCAACTACTTCAGGTATGGGTCCGTGCGGGCGCTCGACCCTGCTGACACCGGCATCGTGCTCCGACTGCAGCAGGCGTACTATCACAAGCGGATCGTCGAGCTGGAACGAGAAATCGAACGGGTCGAGCATGATCTCCGGCGAGCGGATTTTGAACAGCTTTCCCGGCAGCACCAGCAGCTGTCGGTTCAGTTTCTGCATTCCGAACTCGCCGCTCGGTACCAGGAATCGCGGCGTATCTCCTACAGCGCGGACTCCTACCGACTAGGCAATATTTTCAACGACTTCATCAAGGACTACCCGGCGTTGCTGAGTACCTGTCATTCGCTGCGGGGCAGCATCGCTGACGGGTACCTGCTCGACTACCTCATCATCGATGAAGCTTCCCAAGCCAACCTCTTGCTGGCTGGACTCGCGATGTCGTCTGCCCGCTACGTAGTGGTGGTTGGCGACCAGCAGCAGCTGCGGCCGATCCCGATCGATGCTGCGAACGGGCTCATGCCGCCGGTGCCCGCCTACGACTGCCAGCACAATCTCCTGGCCGCGCTGACGGAACTGTACGGTGCCGACCTCCCGCGAACGCTGCTCTGCGAGCACTACCGGTGCAACCCGGTCATCATCGGGTTCTGTAACAAGAAGTTCTATGGGGGCGCACTTATCCCGTACACCAGCAGTAGCGCCGAGCGACCAATGATCGTGGCGCGCACGGTCGAGGGCAACCACATGCGCCAGCACCGCGAAGGAAGTCGCTCGAACCAGCGCGAGGTGGATGTAATCGAACAGGAAGTGATCCCGGAGTACTGCCAGGGCTTCGCGGGGAGCGACATCGGCGTCACTTCGCCGTACTGGCGCCAGGCCGCCAAAGCCGGTGACGTGCTCGATCAGACCGAGGCCGATACCGTCCACAAATTCCAGGGCCGGCAAAAGCAGGTAGTCATCTTCACCACAGTCCTGGACGAGACCTGGCGCGGCCGGACGGGGCTGCCTTTCGTGGACGATCCTCAGATGATCAACGTCGCGGTCTCGCGGGCGATTCAGCGGTTCATTTTGGTGACCAATTACGACATGCTGCCCAAGAGCCGCCACATCCGGGACCTGGTTGGTTACATCCGCTACCACAACCCAGGCGAAGATGTCGCGGAAAGCACGGTGATATCCGTGTTCGACTTGCTCTACCACGCGTATTCGCAGCGGCTGCTACCGCTCGGCGCCCGGCTGAGGAAGGAACTCAAATACCCGTCCGAAGACATCATCTGGACCGTGTTACACGACATCACCGCTGAGCAGCGCTACGCGCATATGACGGTGAGTCCCCAAGTGCTGCTCCGGAACCTCCTTCCCGACCTCAGCAGGCTGACCCTGGCTCAGCGGGCTTACGTACAACATCGAGCTTCAGTTGATTTCGTCGTGTACAACCAGGTAACCAACCAGCCGTTGCTGGCCATCGAAGTGGACGGCTTCGCCTTCCACGAGAACAGCCCGGACCAGCGGGCACGCGACGCGCTCAAGGACGAGATCCTGGATGTTCACCAGATGCCACTGCTGCGGCTACCGACCACCGGCAGCCGGGAATACCAGCAAATTCGGCAGGCACTGGACAACGCCGAAGCCCACTGGGCTCTGTCAACCCGGTGACCTCCTGACGGACCCTCCCGCCGCGGCCACAGCGAGCGCTGGTCCCTGGGAGCCAGAGGCACGTGGTAGCGCTGTTGACCTTGACGCTGGCGCGACCCGGGAGGCGGAGCGGGCCGTGAGCAGCGAACAGGGCTGGCTCTGGTGGCACGGGCCAGATGATCGAGGCCTGTCTTGCGAATCGGTAACGCGTGGGTTACGGTAACTGGACTGTTACCGAATGCCGGGGGGGGGTGCGGAGTTGATGCGGTCCTACGATGCGAGTTCGACGATCGCGCCTAGTCCGGGGGCAGTGCGGGCGGCGCGCCGGGTCGAGGCGGGGCACTGATCGCGATGCCGACCGCCGGGGCCTGCGGGGATCCGTTCGAAGCGCTGGGGGACGCGAACCGGCGTGAGATCCTGCGCCTGCTGAGCGGCGGCGACATGCCGGTGCATGAGATTGCGGCGGCACTGCCCATCAGCCGCCCGGCGGTGTCGCGGCATCTGCGGTTGCTGAAGGATGCCGGGATGGTGGCCGAGCAAGCACACGGCACCCGCCGCATCTACCACTTGCAGGAGGAGGGGCTGCAAGCTGTGCAGGCCTATCTCGAGCGGGTCTGGGGGGAGGCCGCAGTCCGGTTCCGGCTGCTGGCCGAGAACTCTGATCCGGACGCCCGGCAGTGACATCCCCGCTGCGCATCACCTTCGACGTGGCCTGCCCGGCCGAGCACGCGTTCGCCATGTGGACGTCGCGGATCGGGACGTGGTGGCCGGCCGATCACACGGTGACCGGCGATCGAGACCTGGCTATCGTGCTGGAAAGCGGTGTCGGCGGACGGATCTACGAACGGACCGCCGACGGCGTCGAGCACGACTGGGGCGTCGTGACCGTCTGGGATCCCCCGAAGCGGCTGGCGTACCTGTGGCATCTCGGCGGGGACCGCAGCGAGGCCACCGATGTCGATATCCGCTTCGTGGCCCGGGGCCCGGACGATACCCGGCTCGAGATCGAGCACCGCGGGTGGGAACGCCTGGGCGCAACGGCGGACGCGTGGCGAGACCGCAACAGGATCGGGTGGGAGACCCTGCTGCCGCACTTTGCGGCAGCAATCACCAGAGGAGATCGCTGATGGCTGCTGGCCTCAAAGAGGATCCGTGGCTGCTGAAGACCGCACCGGGGACATCCGAGTACTCAATCTACAAAGACCCGCAGGCCAGCCCGCCAGCGCTGGTGTGCCAGGTTGGCTCCACGACCCTCAGGTACCACCTGCGGGCGATCGAGGACCTCCACGAGTGGCTTTGCGAGCAGGAAGGCTGGGTTTCCCTCGGCGCGGCTGATGAGAAGAAACCGGCAGCCGAGGGCACAGTCGAGGCGTGGGGACGGTCGCCGGACAATCCAGTCGGCGGCTGGTACGGGCTGCGCAATGGCTACCGCGGGCGGTTCGGCATGTACCTGCCGCCACTGCTGGAAGAACTCGGCCTGGCCGAACTCACCCACGACGCCCGCAACAACCAGATACGAGCTATCCGCTGACAGGGAGAGAGTTATGAGTCATGCCGCAGTAGTCCGCTACACCACACGTCCCGATACCGCCGACGAGAACGAACAGCTGATCAAGGCCGTGTTCGCCCAGCTTGCCGAACAGCGGCCCAAGGGACTCCGCTACGTTGCCGTCCGGCTCGACGACGGGGTCAGCTTCGTTCACGTGGCGGTGCTCGATGACGAGCACAACCCGCTGGCCGGGCTCCCCGCGTTCGGCGAGTTCGTGTCGGCCATCAACGAGCGCTGCGCCGACGGGCCGACGCCGGCC
>Ga0070764_10000951_pt1 | contig 12246 bp, 9 predicted proteins | sample HubBroMetageWRM4_FD_67287 | JGI IMG/M metagenome (GOLD analysis project Ga0070764, IMG submission 67287) | Warmed soil microbial communities from the Hubbard Brook experimental Forest, New Hampshire - Hubbard Brook CCASE Soil Metagenome WRM 4 | ecosystem: Environmental > Terrestrial > Soil >... | reverse complement strand
GCCGTCATTTCCACCGCCTGCTGATGATGCATGATCATCCCCTGCATGAATGCCACATCGGCCGGCGAGCGCTCCGGCAGGACGCCCTTGGTGGATGCCGGCAGAGTCTTGCTCGGTTTTCCTGGCGCTCCGGGCTGCACCACCACGGGAGCCGTCGCGGAATCGGTTTGCTGCGCGCGCCCAGCGAGAGACCCGAACGCCGCGGCAGCGCTCGCAGCGAGCAGCACGCCGCTCAGCGCTGCACACATTCTTGCGGCGCGGCGTTGCGACGTGCACGCGACGCGCAAACGATCAATCCTTGCGTTCAGAGCATCGCTAAACATTTTCATTGTTCTCGTTCCAAGCGGCCGATGCCGTTGTTCGGGCGGATTATCATAATCCAAATGAGCAAATCCCATCTCTGCAATCCGTGCACGTCATGGCTGGGGCTGAATCTTCGCATTCACCAGAAAGGGATCGTCGAACGCGGTCATCTCGCCGGCTTTCTTTCCCGTGACAGGCTGCAGACGCGCTGCAAGCGGTTTATGCCACTTCACTGAAAGACTGGCAACGTCGCCCAGGATGCGCTCCAGTTGCTCGGGCGTCACATCGCCACGCATCGGAATCGTGTCCAGTCCGGTGCCGCACACCGCCGAATACGAAAGCAGTGCATCGGTTGAGAGCCGACCTTCGCTCCAACGTTGTGCGAGCACCGTATCTTCGAGCACCGGCAGCATCAATCCCGAATAGCCGGCCTGCTTCACTGGAATCGCTTTCAGCGCGCGCGTGATGATCGCCGCTGCGGTGAGCGTGCCGCTGGAACCGACGGGCGCGCCCAGAAAATTCTCAATCGCGCGGCCGATGGAAACATTCAGCAGTGGCGCAGGCGACAGGTCCAGCCCGCCATATTTCCAGCCGCTGGCATCGCTGATTTCTACCGCGGTCTTTTCAATCTGCGCGGCGTACATGCCCAGAGTATTCTTCAGCCGCTCTTCGGCTTCGCCGGGAGAATGCGTCGAAGCGAACACTTCATCCACCACGTTCGCCGACTGCAGCCCTACTGCGAACCGCTTTCCTTCACCTGTGAAATAAGACGCTGGATAAAAAGGCGTGCCGGAGGGAACCAGCGACGCAGCCGTAAAGCTGAAATTGCCCTGGCTATGCGGCGTATTCGCTTCCAGGTACTTGATCACGCGCGCCGCGGCCTGAATGGATTTCCAGTGAATTCCGTCTTCGCCTGCGATAAACACCGAGCCTTCCAGCGTCTTGGAATTCGCGATGATTTTCGCCAGCAGTTCCGCTTCGTGCGGGTCGTCCGCGTCGCTCATCATCGCCGGGCCGATCGCCGCGTCGAAACCTTCCTTTACGGCGAGCGCGTCGTAATCGCGGAACAAAGCTAACACCTGCTCGTCCGTCATGCCGCGCGTGTATTCGGGAAAAGGCTGGGTGGTGATGCGAATCGTCATCACTTCGTAGCCGGATTTTTCATATGCAGCCTTGGCCTGCCGCAAGAATTTCAGAGCCTCCTGAATTTGCTCCGGGTAATTCGCGCGGTCGAGGCGCACGAATGCAGTGATCGCACGCACTTTCGGCTTAGAGCCAGCATCCGCTCCACGCGCCGGAAGCGCCGCGCTGAAAACCGCGGCGAGCGCGCAGCTTACGAGGCTCAATGCAAACGCGGCTTCGTGCAGTTTGCGCGCGCCGCTCACGAAAACGCCGCGATTCCGGTGATGCGCTCACCGATGATCAACTTGTGTATGTCGTGCGTGCCTTCGTAAGTGAAAACCGATTCCAGGTTGTTCATATGCCGCATCACGCAGTAATCGTCCACGATCCCATTCGCGCCCAGAATTTCCCGGGCCCTGCGCGCCGTCTCCCGCGCCATCCACACGTTGTTCATCTTCAGCATCGAAATGTGCGATGGATGCACGCGCCCCGCATCTTTCAGCCGGCCCACCTGCAGCGCCAGAAATTGCGCCTTCGTGATCTCGGTGATCATCCATACCAATTTTTCCTGCACCAGTTGGTGCGAAGCAATCGGCTTGTTGTCGAATTGTTTGCGCTGCTTGGAGTAGCTCAGCGCCGTGTCGTAACAGGCCATCGCCGCGCCGATCCCGCCCCACCCAATGCCATAGCGCGCTTGATTCAAACAGGAAAGCGGGCCTTTCAATCCTTCTACTCCGGGAAGCAAATTTCCCGCCGGGACCTTACAATCCGTCATCGCCAGTCCGGACGTCACCGAAGCGCGCAGCGAATATTTTCCATGCACGTCCCAGGCCTTGTATCCGGGCGTGCCTTTTTCCACCAGGAATCCGCGGATCACCTCGTCCTCGCACTTGGCCCAAATCACCGCCACGTCCGCAATGGAGCCGCTGGTGATCCACATTTTTTCGCCGTTCAGAATGTAGTCGCCGCCTTTTTTCACGGCGCGCGTCAACATTCCGCCCGGATTGGATCCGAATTGCGGCTCCGTCAGCCCGAAGCATCCAATCGCTTTTCCCTGTTGCAGCAGGGGCAGCCATTTTTCTTTTTGCGCGTCCGAGCCGAACGCGTGTATCGGATACATCACCAGCGCCGATTGCACCGAGACAAAACTGCGCAAGCCGGAGTCGCCGCGCTCCAGCTCCTGCGTCACCAGGCCGTATTCGACGTTGGACATTCCCGCGCAGCCGTAGCCCTTCAAGCTCGCCCCGAAAAGTCCCAGCTCCGCCATCTGCGGCACCAGCTGCACCGGAAATTTTCCTTCGCGGTTGTATTCCTCGATGATCGGCATGATCTCGGCATCCACGAACTGCCGCGCGGTATTCCGTGCGAGTTTTTCTTCGTCGCTCAACAGGGAATCGAAGTCGAGGTAATCAACCCCGGGGAACGATGGCATGGAATGTCTCCTTGAAAATGGGCGGCGCGCATCGGCAGGTCACAACTTACAGCGCAGCCCAAACCGCGATTGTATCGAATTCGCGGCACCTTGCGCCAGTTTCCGGCGAAGCGATTTGCCGAATACTTCTGCCGAATCGTGTGCTGTCTTCCGCCTGGCTGCGCTCAAAATTGAATGCGCAGGAAGAAAGCGATTTCATTTCCGGTGATGAATAGCGCTCAGAGCACGACCTTTCGGTTTGCGGCGATCGAGGCCGTACGGAGCCGCAAGCATGACCCATGACTCTGCAGAGCGGAATGGTCGGTAGTCAGCGATGACCTCCGGCAAAGATGGGACCGGGAATCTAAAGACAAATCCCGGGGCATGGCCGCGGGGCTTGTTCGCATTGCCTGACCCTCGCCAAACCTGATGGAGCAAAGCGGCCGGTTTCACACCATTAAAGACATGGCAAAGTCCCTGGTGAGCGGCTCGATGCGTTTGGGCCGAACATGGTTCTCTGTGTGTTCGCCAGGTCTCGCGCCTGTAACATTTGGGCGACCGCTTCCATATTCGTTGCGTCTGGGGACCTAGAGGCGTAGGATGCACCAACCAGCGGGTCCAAGCCCGGTCCAGGTTTGGATCTTGACGTAACCATTCAGCCGGTGCGGAGCGCGCCTCGCAATTTGTGCCGGTCGTTCAAAGAAGTAGTTGTGCAACGTTGCGAAAGCAGTCGGGGTGGGTGCCAGCGATGAAAAGTCCCCTGCGTCTTTCGGCCCTGTTCGTGGTTGTAGCGTTGGTTTGCGCCGGTTTTGCCCCTCGAGTTCGCAGCGCTGTTCCGCCTCGTTTGTCCGCGACCCAAGAGCGCATCGTCACTTCGGAACCAGCCACAGCCACCATCCCGGGCCCCCTCCGTTCGTTCGAACGTATCGCCGGAATCAGCCAGAAGGCCGCTCCGGAAGAAGTGATGCCCTTGCTCGCCCGAAACGTATTTCTGATCGGCTACCAGGGCTCCGGCCTGGGTAGCCGCGCCACCGAATTTCTGATTCTGCTGCGGCGCTATGTCCAGCAGGCCAGGGAACTCTCTGATTTAGCCGGCAAAGATGGCGTGATCCGCGTCACTGGTTGCGCCGATGCCAAACAACTGCTCGACATCCTGGGTTACAAGCCTACGGCGGACTGCGGAAAAGCCACCACGTACGTAATGACGTCCGATCCGCGCAGAGCTTTTCTTACGATCGATTCCGGCTTCCCGCTGCCCGAGCTCGAGGCCACCCTGCAAGGCGGCAAGCCGTTCTCCTACGCGTACCCCAATTCCCAAGTGCCCATCGTTTTGACCGAACGAGAGTGGGTGGAGGCCGCAGGCGAAGGCGGCAAGGACAAAGACAGCCACCAATTAATTGATGCGCTGCTGCACGATCCTGCGCTCGCTCGTCTTTACTATGCCTGGGCTCACGTGGATCCGGACACGCGGACTGCGCTGCTGCATTCGCCCGGACTGAAAAAACTAGTCTCCCTGGCCGCGCCGCTGGATTTTTACGGAAGCTACATTCGCGTCGAGGCGGGACGCGTAATCGTGCCCGGCGGCCCGAACGCCGAGGCGGAGTGGAAGGATTTGGTGGGCGCCAGCCCACACGCGGTGGGAGAATTTGTTCCCCGGCTTCTTACCAAGGACAACGGTTGGCTCGCCGCGTATTTTGACTCGCTCTCGCGCATCCCACCGGAGCAGCAAGTGCACTTCGTCGCGCGCCCCCGATTGCACGATTGCTACGAAGCGCTGCGCGGCAAGACGCTTTCTCCCAGCGCCATGGCGTCCGTGTTTCGCCCCGACCCAACCCTTTTGCTTCTGACCACTCGCCTGCAGTGGGAGCCCAACGGCGATCCGCACGTGCCCGGAAATCTGCAGGCGTGGAAAAACATTCTGCGGCAGAGGAGCAATACCGAGCTTGCGCGCAACTGGAGCGTCGAAACCAAAGGCTGGAACAGTCCGGACGGTTTGCTGGACACCATGTTCGCCCTCTCGCGCGTGGGCATGGAAGGCACGCCGGCGGAAGCCTTTCTGATGCTGAGTGAAATTGATGCCAGGCGCGCGCCAGGGCATCGCTTGAGCGGGCCCACCGTGGAGCTGATGGCCACCAAGTTCGCGCTATTTCGCAATCAGTATTCGATATTTTCAGAATTTCCGGAGCTGAGCGATGCGTCCATCGCCGCGTTCCTGACGACAGCCGAGGCGCTCAATAAAGTTCCCGATCACACGCTGCGCGGGAACGCCATGGGCATTTTTGACGCCAACGTGATGCTGTGGCAGATCATGGCTCGCCAAGGCGAAATTCCGCTGAGCGTCCGCGACGAATCCTGGCAGGGCATGATCAAGCCTTTTTCCCATTTCACCACGTCCGCGCAATTGTTCGACGCCGGACGCAGCTCGCTGGCGCATCTGTTGCGCGCAGCCGCCGGTGATTCCAAAAACTCACAGGATGAAATCGTTGATTTGATCGCCGGTCCTCGCCAGACAAATTCCGAAGGCCAGCGCATTCACCGCGAAGTGGCGGAAAGAATCCGCGCGGTTCTGGATGATCAGCGCCTGGTTTCGCTCGATACGCTGCTGGCGCTGGGCGACGGCCTCACGCCCACCCCGCAAGGGATTCCCGCGGGCGATACGCTGCTGCCGCTCGCAGAACAACTTGGTGAATTCCAAATGCCGCGCCCCATTTTTACCAATAGCGAGCGAACGACGTTCACCGCGGGCTCCTATAACAATCACCACACCGATTTGGAAATGCGCACCGACATCACTAAGGTTCTGAAATCCAAAGCTTCCGGCCTGGAACTGGAACAGGCTCGCGGGCAACTGGTTCCTTTTTTCCGCGACACGCTGGTCGGTTTCAGTTACGCCTATTACGAACCACCCGGCGCGCAGGCTCTGCACAACAATCCGCTGCTTATTCGCTCGCATGATTTCTCCGGCGAGACGGTCATGGGCACGGAAGATTCGCTCTGGCAAACTCCCCGCTTGTTCGGTGGCGGCTCGCCCGCAGGCGGCGGTGCGCATCTGGTGGGCTCGCTCGCAGACTTGCCTTACGTATTGGCCCAAATGGAAGAAGATTTTATCGCTCCGGAAAACGTTCAAGCGCTGATCTGGTCCGATCTGGTGCCCTCCGTTTTGACCAACGCCGTACTGCCGCGCTGGTGGAACGTCAGCCGCAACGAGCTGCACGCCGTCGCGCTCTACCAACGCGCGGGAGAAGAAATCCTCGCAGCCTCGGTGCAAAGCGATGAGCTGCGCGCGCAAGTGACCAGCATTCTTTCCGATCGCATGATTCCGCAGCGAGCATCGCAGTTGGAGGCTTCTCTACGCGCGGGACGCCTCGCCGAAGTGTCCTCCGAGATCACACCTGCCGATACGTTCTATCTCACCGCCGAATTTCGCCGCCGATTTCCAAACGACAGCAGTGCCTGGGGCATGGCCGGACGCGAATTGCAGGAATTAACGCAGCAGAATCCAGCCGATGTCGCTTGGGCGCGTCTGTCGCAGGATTTCGGTGTGCCGCATCCGGTGCTGGCGCGCTCCTATGCCCGCGAATTGCTCAACGTCAGGCCCTTCCCCATGTTCCAGGGCTACTCCAGCCGCTTGCTGGCCGAGACGTGGGATTCTACGAATCTGTACTGGGCGCGACTGGCCGATGAAATGGGCTACGCACCGGTAACGCTGAATCGCCTGGCGCCGGAACTCACCGGCCGCATGGTCGCCAAAATTTTCGCAACCGACTTGAACGATTGGCCCGCAATTCTGCGCGCCATGCGCGAAACCGGCGAGGAGTTTCGTCAGGGCAAGGTCACTTCGCTGCCCGCAAGTTTCGGCAGTCCTCAGCCCTAACAGCTCTGGGGCCGCGTTGCGGCGGTTCGACACGCGCGCGGCGGGCCCTGCGAAAGTTTAGTTACAAACCACATCGAGGCCCGTCATGCGCAAAAGACTCGCTGAAGCGATCGTCCTCTTCGCAGCTCTCTCCATTTTCGCAGGGCGCTCTCCCGTCGCGCAGGAAAGCGGCCCGCCGCGCATCAACGTCACCGTGGACCTGGTGCAGCTGAACGTCGCTGTGACGGACAGCAAAGGCAGCTACGTTACCGGCTTGCGTCCGCAGGATTTCGTGATTGCCGAGGACGGCATTCCCGAAGACATCGCCACCTACGGAGAAGGGAACGTCTCGGCTCGCGCACTGCCGGCCAAAGGGCCATCTGGCGCCGGCTCGCCCGATGCCGCCGGCGAGCAACAGAAAGATTCCGGCGCTAGCCTGTCTGCCAGCGAACTCAGTTCGCTGGTAGAAGGCGCCAACGTTTTCGTGCTTTTCGACACCAGCAACTATATGTACCGCGGCTTTGTATTCGCGCAGGACGCGATTGCCGATTTCGTCCGCTCGCTGGAGGGCGCAGACAAAGTCGCCTTCTATTCCTACAGCCGAGATCTCTCTCGCGCCGCTCTGCTCACGGCTGACCGCGCGCAGGTCTTACGTGCCGCGCGCACGACGGTAGCCGGAGACGACGCGGCGCTCTACAATTGTCTGTTGCTCACCGTGCAGGATGCCGCGCACTTCACGGGACGGAAAGTAATCGTGGTTTTCTCCAACGGTCCCGACAACTACAGCATGGTCCCGCCTGAGGACGTCGCCGAGCTGGCGCAATCCACCGGCACCACCATTTACATGGTGAGCACCCAGGAAGCTCACCTCGAGCCCATTTCCAACGCCGTGTTTCAGCGCATGACCGCTGCTACCGGCGGCAAAGTTTATTTCGCGAAAAACTGGAAGGACGAACAAAACGCCTTTGCATCCATCCGCGATGATTTAGCGCATCTCTATTCTTTGAGTTACTACCCCAAGCCCAATCCCAACCGCGGCTGGCGCACCATCACCGTAAAACTCGTGAACGACCAGCACAAGCACTATCACATTCGCACGCGCGACGGGTATCGCCTGCAACGCTCTCGTCTCTCTGCGGAATACGTTCCGCCCGCTCCGCCCGCAGCCACCACCAAATTGCCGTAGCTGGGGCGCGATACGAGCCTTTGTGAATCTGGGCCGCAGTTTATGGGAGCGCTCCGCCGAATGAAATCGGCAAGCCAGACTTTTTCAGAATTGCCAGGTCCAGAAGTTTCTCCGGCAGCCACCGCATCCGTCGCAACACATGCGCCGTGCCGCGCGTGAAAATTTGTAGTATCTTACGAAGTTCCATGGATCCGACGCAGACCAACCAACGCGCGGCACTCGGCTCGATCGTCGTCGTAAGCGCCGCAGCCGTATCTTTTCTGCTGTGGCTACTGTATCTGCACCGGGCTCCCGCGCAGTTCGCAGGCCGTTACGTTTTCTTGCCTGCGCTGAACGCAGTACTGAATGGACTGAGCGCCGTCGCCCTCTGCACCGGCTTCTACTTCATCAAAAGACGCGACCGCAAAGCCCACCGCGCCAGCATGCTTTTCGCCTTCGCGTTCTCGTCCCTGTTCCTCGTCAGCTATATCGTCAACCACGCCCTGCACGGCGACACGCGTTTTCCTTTAGGCCACGCGACGATTCGCGCCGTGTACCTGTCCATCCTCGCTAGCCACATTATCCTTTCGGTCGTGGCGCTTCCTCTCGTGCTCATCACCTTCTTCTTTTCGCTCAGCGGCCGATTCCCGCAACACAAGCGCATTGCGCGCTACACTTTTCCCATCTGGCTCTACGTCTCGGTCACGGGCGTGGTCGTTTTCGCGCTGCTGCAGGCTTACGCGTATTAATGCGCTGGGCCTGGTGTGACATGCACCGGCCATACCGCATCGTGGTGTATACTCGCGCGAAAAGCTGATAGACGCGTCACGAGAGGCGAACGATGCAGCGCCCGGCAGGTGTCACAATTTCCGCAGTGATCGTCTTCATCGGCTCCGGTCTCGCGCTGCTTTCCGCTGCACTCATGATCCTGGCTTTCGCCGTGATGCCCGCCTCCGAATCCACCCCCGCCTTCACTCGAGGCGCGGGGTTGATCATGTCCGTATTTATGCTGGGCTTTGCGGCGTGGGGCATTGTCACCGGCATCAACCTGCTGCACTTGCGCGAATGGGCCAGAATTTCCATGATTGTTTTTAGCGGCCTGCTGCTGGTGATGGGTGTGCCAGGCCTGCTCATGATGCTCGTGATGCCGCTGCCCTCTCCGCCGACGCCCGCCATGCCATCGGGCGCCGCGATGCCACCCATGGAGCACCTGATGACGATTGTGCGCGTCGCGATGGCGATTTTCTACGCGCTGCTTGCGCTGCTGGGCGGTTACTGGATGTATTTCTTCAATACGGGCCCAATCAAAGAGCATTTCCGCAGAGCGGGCGCGACGACTGCAGCGTCAAGTTGGGCGCCTGCCGCACTTGCGCCCACGGAATTGCCCGGCGCACCGAAAAGGCCTGTAAGCATTACGATCATCGCTTACCTGGCGCTGGTCGGCGCCTGCATGTTTCCGATCCTCAATATTTTGCATTTGCCGCTCACATTCCTGGGGTTCTTTTTCAGCGGTGGAAAGGCCGCGCTGATCGTCAGCGGTTACATGGCCGTGCAACTCCTGATGGCCTACGGTCTGCTGAAGCTGGAAAAGTGGGGCCGCAGCCTGGCCATCTACTACTTCAATTTCGCGATCTTCAATTCGATCATTTCCGTGATTCTACCCGGCGCCCAAGCGCGTTACGAAGAAGCCACCGCCGCCATGCAAAACTCGATGGGACTCCCGCCCAGCCCCTTCCAGTTTCCCATCTGGTTCAGCCTGGTTTTCTCCCTGCCAATGATCGCCATTCAATTGTGGTTTGTCGTCACGCGCCGCCAGGCGTTTGAAGGTCCACGCAACCCGCTCGCCTCGCGCTAGCCGCACCCCGGCTTCGCGATATCGGCGCGAAGATTCGGCGTGCGCGGCTGGCCTTACATGACGCCTCCGAAGTAGAATGTAAAGAGTCGTGTGTCTCCTTCCGCAATGCAAGAGCGCCCGTAAAGCGTTGACGGGAGCGGGACTCGATGCGATAATCGCGGCCTTTGCTTGAGCCTAGAAGTGTGTCCCGGAGCGGCTGCGCGCAATCCCGGGCAACAGTGCGACAAACGATACAAGCGACACAAACGGGGCAAAAGTATTCGTAAGCTTTCCTAACGATGGAAATCCTTCGCCAGCTCGGTGACCTGTTTCTTCAAGCTGTGCCTACGGTCATCATCGTTTTCCTTTTTTATCTCTTCATGCGCTGGGCTTTTTTCACGCCCATTCAAAAAGCCATGGCCGAGCGCAGCGCGAAAATTGAAGGCGCGCGCGCCGAAGCCGCCGCCGTCGAAGCCGCGGCGCGCCAGGATCTGGAAAATTACAATGCGGCTCTGCGCAAAGCGCAGGGTGAAATTTATCTGGAGCAGGAAGAAGCCCGCCAGGCGGTGCTCGATGAGCGCGCCAAGAATTTGAAAGCGCAACGCTCTCTTGCGCGCAAGGAAGTGGACGAGGCCAAGAAGCGCATCGAAGTCGATTTGGCCGAAGCCCGCAAAGATGTCGAGCGCCAAGCTCCGGAGCTGGCTGGCGCCATCGCGCGCGGCATTCTGGCAGGCAGCGGTCCTTCGGGCGGCGGTGCGCCGCGATGACGTCTCAAGCCATGCGCCATATAAGGTCTGCCACTGGCGCGCTCTGCTTTCTGATCATTTTTCTGGCGCTTGCCGCCGGGCCGGTTTTTGCGCAGGAGGGCGAAGCTTCACCTGCGGATTCCACCACCGGCTGGGTTTTTCGCTGGCTTAACTTCGCGCTGGTATTCGGCGTCATCGGCTACTGCCTCGCGAAATATGCCGCGCCAGCCTTCGGCGCCCAAGCCGAGGAAATTTCCAGGAAGATCGCCGAAGGAGCGCGCGCCCGCGAAGCCGCCGAGCGCCAGCGTCGCGAAATCAAAACCAAGCTCGAAGGCCTGGAGCGCGAAATCGAGCAGTTGCGCGCCGATGCCAAGCGCGACGCTGCAGTCGAAGCACAGCGCCTGCGCGACATGGGCCGCGCCGAAGCAGAAAAAATCGAGTTGGCCGCGCGCGCCGAAATTGACGCGGCGAGCCGTGCCGGCCGCATGGAACTGAAGGCGCTGGGCGCCCGCCTCGCCGTCGAACGCGCGGAAGTGCTGTTGCGCCAGGAACTTGCGCCTAAATCCGAAGCTGCGCTGCTTCGCACTTTCATCGCCGAGCTGGAAAGGAGCGTCAATTGAGCGCTGTCGCCGAACGCTACGCCGCGGCCCTGGCTGACGTCGCGCTCGAGCGCAAGAGCGGGGAAGCGGTGCGCAAGGATCTCGGCGCGTTCGTTGAAACCTTTCTCGCGTCAGCCGATCTGCGCAACGCTCTGGAAAGTCCTGCCGTGGACGGCGCCGTAAAAAATCGCGTGATCACCGCAGTCGCCGTGAAAATGGGCCTGAACGATGCGGTGCGCAATTTCATTTGCCTGATCGTGGATCACCGCCGCACGCATCTGTTCCACGAGATTTTGCAAGTATTCGGCACGGAATTGAACAAGCGGCTGGGCATCGCCGAAGCCGAAGTTACCACTGCGCGCGGGTTGAGTGACGCGGAGAAAAAAGAACTGCTCTCGGTGCTGCAGCGCCGCACCGGAAAAAAAATCGAAGCGCGCTTTGCCGAAGACGCAAACCTGCTGGGCGGCGCCGTCGTGCGCGTCGGGTCCACCGTGTACGATGGCTCGGTGCGCGAGCAATTGAATCGTTTGCGCGAACAATTGGAAGCTGAATAAAAAACAGGACGCGCGTAGCGCGCGAAAGCGCCAGCGTCAGTCGGTCACTAGAAAACAGGAGTCAGGATGGCCAACATCAAAGCGGACGAAATCACAAAGATCCTGCGCGAGCAGATCGAAAATTATCAGCAGACGCTTGCCGTCGAGGAAGTCGGCACCGTCATCTCGGTCGGTGACGGCATCGCGCGCATTCACGGCCTGGACAAGTGCATGGCCGGCGAAATGATCGAGTTTCCGCACGACGTTTTTGGTATCGCGCTGAACCTCGAAGAAGACCAGGTCGGCGCTGTGCTCCTCGGCGACTACACCGAAATCAAGGAAGGCGATACCGTCAAGCGCACCGGCAAAATCATGTCCGTGCCGGTCGGCGACGGCATGATCGGCCGCGTGGTGGACGCGCTTGGTAATCCGATTGACGACAAAGGCCCCATTCAATCCACGCAGCGCAATCCGCTCGAACGCCTCGCTCCAGGCGTTGTCGCGCGCCAACCCGTGCGCGAACCCATTCAGACCGGCATCAAGTCCATTGACGCCATGATTCCCATCGGCCGCGGACAACGCGAGCTGATCATCGGCGACCGCCAAATCGGAAAGACCGCCATCATCATTGACACGATTCTGAACCAGCGCGGCGGCGACATGATCTGCATCTACTGCGC
>Ga0070764_10000950_pt1 | contig 12249 bp, 9 predicted proteins | sample HubBroMetageWRM4_FD_67287 | JGI IMG/M metagenome (GOLD analysis project Ga0070764, IMG submission 67287) | Warmed soil microbial communities from the Hubbard Brook experimental Forest, New Hampshire - Hubbard Brook CCASE Soil Metagenome WRM 4 | ecosystem: Environmental > Terrestrial > Soil >... | reverse complement strand
GCAGCGCCGACGCTTACACCGACCGCCGCGGTGACCTGGGCCGATGTCAGGAGGCTGCAAGGAGCAGCAGACTGTGCGGCGGCCGTTCGCGAGCCAAGTGCGGCAGAAAGGCAGATACAGGCGGTGACGAAATGTCGCAAGTAATTGGACTTCATTGGACCCTCCCGTGTTTGATTCTTTGCGAGGCCGGTCAATGCGGACACGATTTTAGCGCGCTTGGCCGATCTCGCCCATGGCGTAAGGCCGCCGCCAGCTCGCATGTAACAATTCGGTCATGATGCGGCCCTAGCCTAACTTTGCACTGCCAGCGCTTCGGGCGCTCAAGCCCGCTCAATCTCGGTGTCCGTTATGCTCAAGCGCCCCATCGACCTCATTTTATTCTGGGGCTTTTTGTCCTTGATGCTCGCTGTCGCCGGGCCAGTCCGTGCCGGGGCCGCAAGCTCGTCGCGCGAGGTCTGTCCTCGTCCGGCGCCCGGCGCGGTCGTCCCTGAGCCTGAAGACCTGCGCAGCGAAAACGGCGCGTTGCAGGTCGATTTGCACGTTCGAAATCAGCGCGAAACCGACGGCTCCTGGCGCTTTTGTTATGTGTTGGGCAACGGCTCCCAGGCACCGACCTTGCGACTGCACCCGGGCGACCTGCTGGTCCTGCGCCTCAGAAACGAACTAAATATCGAGCCAGGCGCGCCCGTAGCTCATGCACACGCAAGTGCCGCGGATCCTTGTGCGAGCGGGGCCATGGAGCTGCGCGCGACCAACCTGCATTTTCACGGACTCACTATTCCGGCCCTGTGTCATCAAGATGAGGTCCTCAAGACATCCATCGGGCCCGGCGATCCGCCCTTCGAGTACCGTTTTCGCATCCCGGCCGAGGAGCCCCCCGGTCTCTATTGGTACCACCCTCACATCCACGGATTCAGCACCCCGCAAGTGCTCGGCGGCGCCTCGGGCGCCCTCGTGATTGAGGGCATCGAGCAGGCGAACCGCGAGGTGGCCGGGTTGCCGGAACGGGTGCTGGTGATTCGGGATCAAAATTTGCTGAATCCCGATGCGCCGCCTTCGAGCTCCGAGCCGGTCGTCCCGAAGATGCTCATCGATCGCGACGGCGATGCCGCGAACAACGGCACCGGCTTCGGCAAACCCGCCAAGGATCTGTCCATCAACTATGTGCCGGTCCCCTACCCCGACTACCCGCCGGCGTCGATTTCGATTCGTCCGAATGAGCGCCAGCTGTGGCGCGTTCTGAACGCCTCAGCGATTACCTATTTGAATCTAGCGGTCCTGTATAACCGCAAGCCGCAGCCGCTGAGCATCGTGGCATTGGACGGCGTTCCCCTGAATGCCAATGGCAACGCGGCAAACCAAATCGAAACCCGCGACCACATTGGCGTGCCGCCGGGCGGCCGCGTGGAGTTCATCCTGGAGGGGCCGGCGCTGGGCGAATCAGGGTTGTTTGTCACGCGCACGGTGGATACCGGCCAGGGTGGAGAGAACGATCCCAACCGCGCGCTGGCGCTCATTGTGCCTGCCGAGAATGCGTCCGAACCCCGATCCATTCTGGCTGACCCGCCGGCGCGCGCTGTCGCGACGTCGCGCGCCGCGGCGAGCGCCCGCACGTGGCTCGGGGACGTTCAACCGGTGCGGGTGCGCAAATTGTTCTTTTCTGAACGGCTTCGCGATGCCAACAATCCCAACAGTGCCACCGACTTTTTCCTGACCGTCGACGGCGAGGAGCCGCGCGCCTTTGATCCCGCTGCCACTCAGCCGAATATCGTGGTCAAGCATGGCGATGTGGAAGATTGGATCATCGAGAATCGATCCAGCGAATTGCACGCGTTCCACATTCATCAGTTGCATTTCATTCTGGTGGGCTTCAACGACATGTCCGTCAACGAGCCGTTCCTGCGCGACACCGTGAACGTGCCGTACTACAACGGCCGGGCTCTACAATATCCGAGCGTCAGGCTGCGCATGGACTTTCGAGATCCGAACGCCGTCGGCACGCTGGTCTATCACTGTCATTTGCTCGAGCACGAGGATGGCGGAATGATGGGTACCGTTCGCGTCGACAAGTAAGTCAATAGCCCACCGCTTGGCCGTCGCGCCGTGGATCGCTCGCGGCAACGTAGCCTTCGACCGCCGGGTCGCCCAAGCGCCAGATGAATTGGCCGGCGCCAAAATCCTGGTAGCTGTCCTGAATGATTTCGATTTGATGGCCCAAGGCACGCAACTCGTCCACGGTTGCGCTCGGCATGGCCGCCTCGACATTGATCGACAGTCCTTGATTGAAGCGCCAGCGCGGCGCATCGCAGGCCGCCTGCGGCGGCTGCCCGTACACCAGCATGCGCACCAAGGTCTGCAGATGTCCCTGCGGCTGCATATTGGCGCCCATGACACCGAAGCTCATTTGCGGCAATCCATCCTTGGTGAGGAATCCGGGAATGATGGTATGAAACGGGCGCTTGCCCGGCGCGACGCAATTGGGACTCGCTGCATCGAGTGAGAATGCGTGGCCGCGATTTTGCAGCGACAGCCCCCACTCCGGCACCACCACCCCTGAACCGAATCCCATGTAGTTGCTTTGAATGAAGCTCACCATCATGCCGCCCTCGTCCGCGGCCGAAAGATAAATGGTGCCGCCCTTATTGCTCAGGCCCTCGCCGAACACCTGCGCGCGTTTCGGATCGATGAGCGCGGCGCGCTTTCTGAGGTATTGAGGATCGAGCATTTCCCGCACCGTGATGCCCATGGTGACGGGGTCCGCGACGTGCGCGTAGGTATCGGCGAAGCCCAGCTTCATCGCTTCGATTTGCAAATGCTGACTCGCGGCGCTGTCCACGGCATGCGCCGCCACATCCATCTGTTGCAGAATACCGAGCGCCATGAGGGCCGCGATGCCCTGGCCGTTCGGCGGGATCTGGTGCAGCCGATAACCGTAAACTTCCAAACCGATGGGCACGACCCACTCGGGCTTATACGCCGCGAAGTCCTCCACCCGCATCGCACCGCCGTGTTGTGCGGCGTGCGCCGCCGCGGCGGCCGCAATTTCGCCGCCGTAAAACGCGCTGCCCTGCGTCTGGGCGATCTGCTTCAGAGCGCGCGCCGCTCCCGGAAATGCGAAGCGCTCGCCCACGCTCGGTGCGCGCCCGCCCGGCATGAAAGTGTCGGCAAAGCCGGGCTGGTCTTTCAGCTCCGGGAGAGCGGCCGCCCATTTTTCCTGCACCACCACCGGCACCGCATAGCCGCGCTCCGCGATGTCGATCGCGGGCGCGAGCAAATCCTCAAAGCTCAGTTTGCCGAAGCGCCGCGACAGCTCCACCCAGCCGGCGACGGCGCCGGGCACGGTGACCGAATCCCAGCCGCGCTGCGGCGGCTGGCGCGCGCCCGCGCCGTATTTTTTCCGAAAATAATCCGGGGTCCACGCCGCCGGCGCGCGCCCTGAGGCGTTGAGGCCGAATAATTCGCGCCCGTCCCACAGAATGCAAAAAGCGTCGGAACCCAAGCCGTTGCTGCATGGTTCCAAGATGGTCATCGCGGCCGCTGCACCTACGGCCGCATCCACCGCGTTGCCGCCCCGTTGCAATAAAGACAGCCCCACTTGCGCGGCCAGGGGATGAGAAGTCGCGACCACGTTGCGCGCGAACACAGGCAATCGGACCGTGGGGTAGCCCGCGCGCCAATCGAAGCTCATGTTTCTACTCGGCGGCCACGGTCGGGGCGGCCCCGGCGGCGGGCCGCCGCACCAGGAAGCACAGGGGTATCAACAACACGCTGAGCCATGCCGAAGCATAGAACAGGTCGAGCGAGGACAGGAGATAACTTTGGCCGATCATGCTCTGCGTCATGGCACCGGCGGCCAGCTGATCGCCAAAACCGAATTGATGCATTCGCGTCAGCGTTTCTTGGTAAGCCGGTGCGTATTGTGTGACCACGTCGGCCAGCTGGGACTGGTGCAGCGCTTCACGCCGGTCCCAAAAGGTGGTGATGAGCGAGGTCGCGAAACCGGCCGCGGTGATGCGCAGAAAATTCGACAGGCCGGAGGCCGAGGGCACTTTGTGCTGAGGCAGACGATCGAACTGCACGGCGAGCATGGCGACAAAGAACATGCCCATCGCGAGACCTTGCACCAGCTGCGGCGCCACAAAGACCAGATAGCTCGAATCTGCCGTGAGCTGCGCGCGCATGAAGTAAGAAATCGCGAACAAGCCGAAGGAGACGGCCGCGAGCATGCGCGGATCGAAGCGGCGCATCAACCGCCCCATCAGCATCGAGGTGAGGATGGCGGTGATGCCGCTAGGAGCGGACACCAGACCCGCCCACGTCGCGGTGTAGCCTAAATTGCTCTGCAGCCAGAGCGGCATCAGCACGACGTTGCCGAAAAATACGGCATACCCCAAGCAACTTGCGAGCGTGCCGAGCGCGAAATTGCGTGACTTGAACAGGCTCAAGTCGACGATGGGATGTTCCTCGGTTAGTTCCCAGATGAGCCAGGCGACGAAGCCCACGACGGTAATGAGGAGCAGCGCCACGATGAGGGTCGAATGGAACCAGTCCAGATCCTTGCCCTTGTCGAGCATGATCTGCAGCGCGCCCACCCACACGAATAAGAGAACGAGGCCCACGCGGTCGATGGGAATTTTGCGCGTCGGGGTCTCATGCGCCTGCAAATTGTTCCAGCACATCCACGCACAGAACACGCCCACCGGCACGTTGATGAGGAAAATCCACGGCCAGACGTAATTGTCGGAAATATAACCGCCGAGCAAGGGACCGGCGATCGGGGCCACCAAGGTCGTGATGGACCAGATGGTCAATGCCAAGGTGCGCTTGTGCGGGCCGAAAACATTGATGAGCAGCGCCTGACTGCCGGGAATCATGGGTCCGGAGACCGCGCCCTGCAGCACCCGAAACGCGATGAGTGAGGGCAGGCTCCACGCCAATCCGCACATCAAAGAAGCAATGGTGAAGAGCACGACCGAGACCACGAAGGTACGCACCACCCCGAAGCGCTGCATGAGCCATCCGGTCAAGGGGACCGACACGCCGTTCGCCACCGCGAAGGAGGTGATCACCCACGTGCCTTGATCGGTGCTGACGCCCAAGTTGCCGGCGATGGTGGGAATGGACACGTTCGCGATGGAGGTATCGAGGACCTGCATAAAGGTCCCCAACGCCAGCGCGATCGCGGTGATGGCCTTGCGTCCGCCAATCAGCGCCGGCGCGGCGCCAAGGGTGGCGGCATTCGCGCTCACGGGCGCGCGGCCAAGATCGGCGCGCTGTCCGTGCGCAGTTTGCGGCTGAGCTTCGCCGGTTCTTGGGCATGCGGTCCGGCGTTGTCCGCGATGATGGAGGCGATCAGGGTATCGACGCTGGGATCATCGCCGGCGCTGGTTTGTTTCGGCAACGGCACATTGCGTACCGCGGTCGACAGCAGCGGGCCAGACGCATTGTGCAAGTCGACGCGCACGGTGGTCGAAAGCCCGATGCGCAGCGGATGCGCCGCGAGTTCATTCGGATCCAGGAGGATGCGCACCGGCACACGCTGCACGATCTTGATCCAATTGCCGGAGGCATTCTGCGAGGGCAGGAGCGCAAAGGCATTGCCGCTGCCGGCGCCAATCCCGGCCACGCGTCCGTGATACGTCACATGGTGCCCGTACAAATCGGTACTCACCGTCGCGGGCTGGCCGGCGCGCATCCGCTCGAGCTGCACTTCCTTGAAGTTTGCATCCACCCACACGTTCTCGAGCGGCACGACGGCGAGCAAGGGCGTGCCGGCCGCGACCCGCTGGCCGACCTGCACGGATCGTTTGGCGATGACCCCGCTCACGGGCGAGGAAAGCTCGGTCCGATGCAAGGCGAGCGCGGCGTTGCGCACGGCCGCCGCCGCCGCCAAGACTTGCGGATGATCGGTAATGGTGGTGCCGTCGATCTGCGCCACGGTTTGGCTCAATTGCTCGCGCGCCGCCGCGACGTTGGCGCGCGTCGTGGTAACCGCATCACGGGCATGCGAGAGTTCCTCGGCGGAAATGGCGCCGTCCGCGATGAGACTGCCGCGGCGCTGTAAGTCATCATCGGCGGTACGCTCGGCTTGTTCACGCTGCGCGATCTGCGCCCGCAATTCCTGGCCTTGGGCGAACAGACCGCGTACTTGGCGCACCGCGCGCGCCAGATCCGCCTCGGCGTTCTCCTCGGCGATTTTCGCATCCGCCGGATCGAGCTCGAGCAGCGCCTGGCCGGCTTTGACGAATTGGGTATCGTCGACATTGAGCGCCAGCACCGTGCCGGGAACCTCGTTGGTCACCTGCACCACATCGCCGTTCACATAGCCGTCATCGGTGCTTTCGAAATAGCGGCCGTCAAGGAACCAATAGCCACCGTAGCCAACGCCGCCGAGAAGGACCACGGCCGCGAGAGCCATCAAGCCCAAGCGCCGCGCGCGGCCGGGAGGTGCGCTGGTTGCAGGCGCCGCTGCGGCTGTCGCGGAGGGCGCGGGCAGTGCGCCGCCTGTGGAGGTTTCGTTGGAATCTTTCATGGTGTTACCCGTGGCAAAACTTGAGCGGAATTCGCGGTGGTAGTCAAACTCAAAGCGCGTGCATCGAAGTTGCCGCCGATGGCGGAGAGCAACGTCACCCGTGCCACGGCTTGATTCGCGACGATGTCGACCATCGTTTGGCGCGCCGTGAGCACTTGAGTCTCGGCATTGAGAACCGACAGATAGCTGGCCAGGCCCGCGCGATAGCGTTCCTCGGCGAGCTTGTAGGCGGCTTCATTCGCCTCCAAGGTCTGCTGCTGCTCGACGCGTTCGCGCGCCAAAGCGTCGATGCCCGTGAGCTGATCCGCCGTTTGCTGTACGGCCCGCAGCACGGTGTCGTTGTAGCCGGCGATTGCGCCGTCCAACTGCGCCTCGCTGCTCTTATATTGCGCGCGCAGACGGCCGCCATCGAACAGTGGCAGCGAGATGAAGGGACCCGCGCCGGCGCCGAGGGCACTCGACTGCACCAGGTTGTTCCAGCCAAACGCACCGATGCCGGCGAGCGCCTTTAGATTGATGTCGGGATAAAAAGCGGCGCGATCGGCGAGCCGTTGCGAATCCGCGGCCTCGATGATCAAACGCGCGGACAGCACATCCGGCCGGCGCGCCAGCAAATTGATGGGCAACGCGGTCGGCACGGGCAGCGCCGCATCGAGATTCAATACCGGGCGTTGAATCGAGGCGTAGGCATCCGCCCCCTGCCCGCTCAACTCGGCCAGCTGGTGCACGGCGAGCTCCGCGGCGGCTTGCGCTTGGTCGCGCGCCACGTGGGCCTGCGGCAGCTGGCCTTCGGCTTGCCGCAATTCCAGTTGGGTGTCGACGCCCGCGGCGACGCGGCGGCGCGTGATGGCGACGATGTTTTCGCGCTGCGCGGCCGATCGCTCGGCGATGTCCGCCAGGGCGTTTTCGCGATACAACTCAACATAGGCCAGCGTGATCGCCGTGCCGAGCATGAGCTTGGCGTTCTCGAGGTCCAGTTCCGCGGAGTGGGTTAGGGCCTGGGCCTGATGCACCGCGGCGGCCTGCTTACCAAAGAAATCCAGATCCCAACTCAAAGATGCGCCCGCCTGACCCATCCAAAAGGTGTGTCCGGCGAGCGGCGGGGGAATGAGGTAGTTCTGCGGCGCGCGCTGATACAGCGTGCTGGCATCCAGATTCGCCGAGGGCAGCAACTTGGAATGAGCGATCTGCGAATGGGCCAGCGCATCCGCGACGCGCGCCTGCGCCTGCGCCAGAGTCGGACTGTCTTTGAGACCGGCACGGATCAAGCGGTCGAGCTGCGGATCGTTGAAGGATTGCCACCAACCGTCGGCGACCGGGTCGACCGGCGCGCCGCTCAAGCCCACACGCGCATTGGCCAGCGCCGCCGGGTGCGCAGATTCCTTCGGCGGCAAAACGCATCCCACCAGCAGGACGCTTAACAACAGGAGAGCGCTTTTGAAGGGCATGGCTTTTACGCCTCCGCCGCCGCGATGCTCGGATCGACATGCTCGTGCAGCGTGCTATTGAGCTTGGTCAATAGACGCAGCAATTCCTGAACCTCGGTCTTGCTGAAGTCGGTTAAGACTTCGTTGAGCTTGTCGACCATCAAGGGAATGAGCGATTCAATCGTGTCGCGGCCGAGCGGTGTCAGCTGCAACTCCACCTTGCGCCGATCGCGATCGCGTCGTACGCGTTCCAACAGGCCGCGCTCGGCGAGCTGATCGATGACGCGGGTGAGCGCGCCGCTGTCGTGACGATATTGGAGGCAGATGTCCTTCGGGTTGACCGCGATGCCATCGCGCAGCGCTGCCAGCACGACGTACTGGATCCAGCTGAATCCGCGCTGCACGATCATCGGTTCCATGATGTCGAGGAACAGGGAATGCGCGCGTTTTACCAGATAGCCCACGCTCATCTGCGCCTTGTAGGTGGAAACCTGATAATGCTGCTTAGACATTTAATGCCCCGGCAATTACTGCTAGGGCAGCTATTATGCGCCGCATGGTGCCGTTGTCAATCGACAACAATCATCATTAGAATCATAAGCTTGGGTTCAAATGGACCCATCAGCCGCTTAGGGCGGCAATACCAAAATTGCATATGGAGATTCGCGCCCAGTATCAAAGCCCGCGCGATGGCCCACAGGCGGGCACCACTTCTAGGCCAGGGCCGGTTTAAATGGGCCGGCCCTCAATCACGGTGGTTCCCGTGGGCGATGTGGTTGGAATCGCTTCGGTGAGTTCAAACCCGGAAGCGCGATAGAGCGCGCGGTATTCGTCTTCCGTGCGCTCGCAGCCGCCTGTCATCAACAGCATGTTGAGGTCGGAGAGCAACGGATACGCGATCCCCGCGGACGGGCGCAACATGGTCTCGAGCAGAATCAGCCTTCCGCGCGGCGCAATTGCTGCTCGCACCACCTTGAGAATCGCCACGGTGGTTGCATCGTCCCAGTCGTGAATGACCCTGGACAACAGGTACGCATCGGCCCCGGCGGGAACTTCCTTAAAAAAATCGCCGGATAGGACCTTGCAACGCTCGCCGAGCCCGGCTTGCGCCATGGTCTTCTGACCGCCCGCCTGAGCGTGTCGCAGATCGAACAAGATGCCGTGCAGACGTGGATTGCGCCGCAGGATTTCCGCGAGGATTGTTCCGTGACCGCCTCCTACATCGACAAGCTTCGACGCCCAGGAAAAGTCGTACGCGTCGAGCAGGCCGGTCATGTGCAGTACGGAGAAGGAGGTCATGACGGCGTTGAAAAGCTGGATTCGTTCAGGATCGCGCTGCAGCCACTCGAAGAGGCCTTGGTCGCCTGCTAGCTTCTGAATGGCGCTTTGACCGGTTTTGACCGAGTCGAGAAAGAGCTCGATGACATCTGTTCCGGCATCGCCGCCAAAGAAGCGCGCGGCCGCGTGCAATGAACCTGGCGCATCACGCCTCAGGAATTCGCCCAGCGGCGCGAGTTCAAAGCGGCCTTGGGAATCTTCTGCAAAGACTCCAAAGGCGGTAAGCGCTCGCAGCACGCGGCGCAGAAACGGAGCGTTGGCGCGGGTCTTTTCGGCAATCTGCTCGGCGCTTTTCGGGCCATCGGCAAGCAAGTCGGCAACTTCCAGGCTTGCGACCACATGGATCGCCTCGGAGATGAGCCGCATTTGGATCAGTTCGAGCAAGCGTCCCGCGGCGTTCGCGTTCGGCGTAATTCGATCTGGCATGGAACATCCCTCCGCGCCTGTGGAGCGATGGTAGTCGGCTCTTGCGTGCGGGAAAAGACCTGGGGGAGACCCGCACCGGACAGAAAGGGACGCAGATAGCGCCTGGGCGCTCGAGCGCCGGATGCCCGAGAATCAGCGCGAAATCAGCGCGGGCGTCTCGCCTGGCGGCTGGCGCGAAAGCCCACTCCAAAGTACGCCAGCCCCAAGCCGAAGCCGGCGAGAATCACCAAGAACATGATCCAATCGATGATGGTCACGTGCAGTGGCACCGCGGCCAGGGACAACTCAAGGCCGCTGCCGAATCCTTCGGCGCCTCGCTGGGCACGCGCGCAGCGCCGGGCGCACGCACCACGATCGGCGTACGCGCAACAGTCGGCGCATCAGGCGCCGATTGCGTAGTCAGAGAATGCGGCTCCGAGCGTTTCAGCGCGCTGCTCATCATGGAATAAACCCAGAGCGCGGGCGCCATCACGCTGCCGCCCGGCATCGAAAATACTTCGAAGTCGAACTTCGAGCCGGCGCGCTGCCAGCCATTGACCGCCCTGGCGGCCACCGATTCCAATATGCCTTTCATTGCCATGTCCTCTCGCTTCAGCTGCCTCAGCAACACATGCCTGGGCAACTATCAGTCCAAAAAAAAGCTAACTATTCGCCAGCATTTGCCTCAAGGTGCGTTCCATCGCGCGCACTTGCGCCCGGGTGACGCCTTTCAATAACCGATTCAATACCTTCGCCAAGCAGGCCAACATCTTCGGATAGGCGGCCTTGCCCGCCGCCGTCACCTCGAGCGACTGCTCGCGCCGCGTATGCGCGAGGGCAACGCGGCGCAACAATTTCTTGCTCTCGAGCCGGTCGATCATGCGGCTCATGGCGCCGCGATCGTAGTCGAGGGCGCGGCACAATTCGCAGGCCGACTTAGCGTCTCCTTTCAGGAGATTGGCCAGGATGACGAATTGCGCGGCGGTGATTTCGAGGGCTGCCAGGTCTTTGTCGAGCAGAAACTCTTGATCGACGCCCTTGAGAACGGCCATGCGCACCTGGCCCACCAAGGGTCCCAGGCTGGTCTGAACATCCAGTGATTTCGGATCGTAGATGTCGTTCATCATGGCTCTCCGTCGGAGCCAACATAGCTGCCTGGGCAACAATTGTCAAGGCAGCCGCTAACCGCCCTGCCGAGAGCGGTTAGCGCGCAAATCCGTTGCGGATTCAGTGCCTCGAGCGCGGTCCTATTTGAAGTCGCCGGCCTTGACCGTCACCATGTGGTCGGGCACGACGAATTCTTGCATGGCCTTGTGAATGGCGTCGGGGGTGGCGGAGCCGATGGCCAGTTCGAAGCCGGCATCCCAGGTAAAATCGCGGTTCAAGAACAAATGCTCGGCCAGATCACCGGCGAGCGCCGCATCGCTGGAGCGATTGAGCGTCATCTCGGACAGGATGCCGGATTTGGCCGCGGTAACTTCCTCGGCCGTGAAGCCCTGCGCGATGGCCTTGGCCATTTCTTCCTGGGTATCGGTTTCGACCTTGGCGGTGTTTTGCGGGGCACTGATGGCGAAAATGGAGAAGGTTCCGACCGCATCGAGAGCATCGGCGTGCAGCTGCGATCCAACGCCATAACTCAAACCATCTTTCTGGCGTATGCGGGTCGCGAGCCGCGAATTCATCACTCCTCCGCCGAGAATTTCATTGCCCACGCGCAACGCGGCGTATTGCGGATCATCGTCGCGCATCTTCAGAAGACCGGCGAGAATATAGACGGCATTGGCCTTGTCCGGCGTTGCAAACACTTTCGAGTCGCTCGACGTGGGTTTGAAAATTGCCACGGCCCGCTCGAACGGGCTGGGACTCTTCCAGCCACCGAGCAGTTCGGTCAGTTCCTTGGCCGCACCCGCGGGATCGAAATTGCCGACCAGCGCGGCCTCGGCGTTGCTCGCGCCGTAGAACTGTTTGTAAAAGGACTGGATATCGCCGATTGAGACCGCGTTGACGGCCGCGACACTCTCGTCGAACGTCGGCACGTAGCGGTAGTCTCCCGCGAGGTAGGCCGAGAGCGAGCGGCGCAGGGCAAGATTGGCAATGGCCTGCGGATCGGTGCGCGCGCCCTCGATGCGCGACAACGTTGCGCGCTTGATTTCCTCCAAATCCGCCGCGGGAAACGCCGGTTTCTGCAGCACTTCTGCAATGAGAGCCAAGGTCGGGTTGAGATTGGCTTCCGGGGTTTCGAAGGACACTGACAATCCGGCGGGTCCGCCATTGATTCTCAAGGTCGTCTTCAGCCGCGTAAGTTCGTCCTGGATCTGTTGCCGAGTGTGCAGTTGCGTGCCGCGCATCAGCAGCGCGGCGGTGTATTGACCGATTTCGGCCTTGTTCTTGAGCGCGTCGACGCTGCCAAAATGCAGGTCGATGACGCCGCTGACACGATCACCCTTGGTTTTCTTCACCAGAAACGCGGTTTTGATCGAGCCCGCCATGCCGCGCTGGGTGCGCGCCTCGATATTTTTTGGCGTGGCGTCGAAATGTTCGCCCTCG
>Ga0070764_10000947_pt1 | contig 12255 bp, 11 predicted proteins | sample HubBroMetageWRM4_FD_67287 | JGI IMG/M metagenome (GOLD analysis project Ga0070764, IMG submission 67287) | Warmed soil microbial communities from the Hubbard Brook experimental Forest, New Hampshire - Hubbard Brook CCASE Soil Metagenome WRM 4 | ecosystem: Environmental > Terrestrial > Soil >... | reverse complement strand
GACGATATAATCCGCCAGGCGCGGCGCTACAAATCGAAACGCGAACTGACGCGCGCCATCCGTCTGGTCGCAAAAGCCGATCTGGCGCTGCGTTCGAATCCTCCCGGCAAACGGCTGGTTCTGGAAAAACTGGTTCTCGATCTTGCCAGCGAGCCTAAGCCGGAAACTGCCGGCGGATGGATGCAGGAAGAACTGCCGGTATAGAGACGGGATTTCGGGCAGTTGATATGGACGTTGAAGCCTATCTGCGGCGCATCCACTACCAGGGGCCGCTGACGCCCGGCATTGAAAGTCTCCGCGCCCTCCACCGCGCGCACTTGTTCACTGTTCCCTTTGAAAATCTCGATATCCATCTGGGACGACAAATCACCTGCGATGAAAGCCGCATTCTCCACAAAATCGTCAATGAACACCGCGGCGGCTTCTGCTACGAACTAAATGGAGCCTTTGCCGCACTGCTGCGAGCACTCGGATTTCATGTCACGTTGCTGTCAGCTCGCGTCGCTCATCAAGACGGCGGCTACGGGCCCGAATTCGACCACCTCACGCTCCGAGTCGATCTAGAGGATCCGTGGCTGGTCGATGTCGGTTTCGGAGATTGCTTCCTGGAACCATTACGCCTCGAATCGCGCGCCGAGCAGCCGCAAAATGGGCGAGTATATCGCCTGACATCCAGTGCGGAAACTGGGGCCGCGCTCAGCCTGCAGGTCATGGCCGAGGACAAGTGGAAAACCGAATACGCGTTCACTCTGCAGCCGCGTGAACTCTCCGACTTCGCAGGGATGTGCCACTACCACCAGACCTCGCCCGAGTCATATTTCACGCGCCAACAAATATGCTCGCTGGCGACTCCCACCGGTCGAATCACTTTGTCGGACAAAAAGTCGATTGCAACCCGCGAAGGCTCACGACGGGAACAGCTGCTTAGTGGAGACTCACTTTTGCAGGAAAAAGAATGGCGCGCGAAACTGCGCGAGCTGTTTGGAGTCGTCCTGCCGTCGCCGTAGCCGTGTCCTAACGATTCCTTCGAAGAAAGCCACAATCAGTTAAACTGAATGAGTAAACTGAATGAGCGTGCTTTTCTTCTTTTCCCGGCGTCGCCCCGTTCTAACTGCCGTCCTCCTGCTGGTTCTCGCCCAGCTTTGTCTGGTAGAGATTTGTCTCGCGGCAGACACCGCGACTTCGACCGTATACCGTCCCGCCGACCCGCTGAACCAGGCCGCCTTCGACCACTACTACAACCTGGACTACGACGCGGCCATTCAGGATTTCGAGAAAATCCTGTCCCATCATCCGAACGATGCGTTCGCGGTAAACCACCTGCTCTCGGCGGTTCAGGTGCGCGAGTTATATCGCATGGGCGCGATGAATACCGGGGATTATTCCAACGACAACTTCATCGGCACCACGCATCGTCCCGCCGATCCTGCGCAGAAAGAACGCATCAAGCAACTGGTAAAGCAAGCTGAAAAATTGGAAGAAGCCACGCTGGCGCGCGATCCGGGCGACGTGGACGCGCTCTATGCCCGCGGCGTTACGCGCGGCCAGTTCGCGCTTTACACTGCGCTCATCGAGCGCGCCTGGTTTTCCGCGCTGCGCAATGCCGTCGGAGCGCGCCAGGATCACGAGCAGGTTCTCGAGTTAGATCCGGGCTACACCGACGCCAAGCTGGTGGTAGGAGCCCACAATTACGTGATGGGAAACCTGTCGCTGACGGTAAGGATCGCCGTCGCTATGGTCGGGTTGACCGGAAGCAAAGAAAAGGGACTTCAATATCTGTACGATGCCTACTACGGCAACGGCGAAACCAGCGTGGATGCCGGGATTGTCCTCATGGTTTTCTGCGCCGCGAGCACCGCTACGGTGAGGCTTTGCAGATCGCCACTACGATTGGTCCACGCTTTCCGCGCAACTATCTTCTGCCGCTCGAACAGGCGAACCTGCTGCGGGCGTCCGGCAAGAGCGACGAAGCCGAGCAACAATATCGTCAGGTCTGGCAGAACGGGCGCAATGGAAAATATGGCAGCCTGCATTACGAAATCGCGGCGGTCGGACTGGGCGACCTTTTGCGCAGCGAGAAAAAATACGAGGCTGCGGCTGCAGCTTACGAACTGGTGAACGGGGTCGCGGGCGCTGATCCGGAAGTGCTGCAAAAGGCGAACCTGGGAGCCGGCGAAATGTATGACCTGCTCCAGAAGCGCGACCTCGCAGTGAAGAAATACGAGGCCGTGGTGGCCGCCAATTCCGGCAACGCCGAAGCCGACAAGGCACGGAAGAGGATGAAAGACGCCTACCGCGAGTAGCGCGTTTGGTCACTAGCTCTCGGCCTTTAGCCAAAAGCTGATGGCCAGCAGCCCATCCTGGAACTTTTTTCCCACAGTTGTCGTATCCTAAGCAGGGGGATAGCCATGTACTGCAACGCTTGCGGCAAAACCATCGCTGAGGACGGCCGTTTCTGCTCCTACTGCGGCAACGTGGTGGGGATTCCGCCCACGCCGAAGAAACTGATGCGCTCACGCTCGGACAGGAAGATCGCCGGCGTCTGTTCCGGGCTGGCACACTACCTCGATCTCGACGTATCGCTGGTTCGCATCCTCTGGTTCTTCATCACGCTCGCCTGCGGAATCGTTCCGGGTCTCGTGGCCTACGTGCTCGGATGGATCATCATTCCCGAGGAGCCGTTCCTGCTGCCGGTTGCAGCGGCGCAACAGACGGTCACGGGCTAATACCAGATCATACGTGCCCACCATGATCTCGACGAAGAAGGTGTGCCCTCGGCCGTGGCCGACGGCGACCTGATTCGCCAGAACATTGCGGGCAGTGAGTTGAAGGTGATTCCGAAAGCGGGGCACCACCCGCTGTGGGAGCAACCGGAAGCGGTGGGCAAGATCCTGGCCAGTTCCTCGATGACGTAATGGCAAAATAGCCCACACGAAAACCACAGTAACGTGGCGGCCATCTGCACTGCACCAACTCGCTCAAATTCCGTGGGAACATACAGCTTTGGCGGACGCCAGCCATTCGCTCGAGAAACCCCGAGACCTCACGGGACGTGTGCTCAAGGGGATCCGGCGCGGCGCGGTCAAGCAGGCCGATGACAATGGGCGAGCAAAGCCTCAACCCGATTGCGGACAAGGTCATTGTCCGCGCCATCGCTACCACCCAGTTCTTAGCTTCCCTGGGCGGTTTCTTGACGGTCCCGTTCGCATTTCTGTACGGCGGGGCAACTGCTCGGCCCACTGCGTTCCACTTCGCCATCTTCTATCTCTCTTGCGGTTTGATAAGTGCGATCTTCTTGTATTCCGGGCTCTTGGCCGCTCGAAGCGCGGCCCTGGTGTGGCATATTGTCCTCGCCGGAGGTCTTACCCTTGTGTTCTTTGCTGGATCGCAGGTGGGTTGGTGGTTGATTTGGTTGTGGTCCGTACTGTGCCTCTACTATCTGGCGGCAACTTCCGCGCCGGCGATTTGGGCTGCCGCGAAAGGCAACCCTGAAGCCGCAAGGAACACGATTCTGGCAGGTTCAGCGGTCATCCTCCTAGGTGTTGGTCTCCACATATTTTCTGATGTCAGTGTTACCGGGCTGGAGGCGCAACTCCATTCTACTGACGGGAACGTACGCTGTGCGGCCGCGAGGCGGTTGGGCGAAAAAGGAGCGGCTGCCGCGATTGCGCTGCCTGCGCTCAAGGCCATGCTGGATAACACGATCTGTCCTCATTACGGCGAGTTCGCCGATGACCCGGTTGCGGACATCGAAAAGATCGGAGGCATCGACCCGTTGATCGAAGTGATGAGAGATAGCAAATCGATAGGTCGCATCGCAGCCGCGCGGCACTTGACGGAATCCGTTGCCCGATACCCGGACCGCGTCGCCGACCTTAAGCAGACATTTGCTGCGGGGCTGAAAAATGGCGACAATTCCGTGCGCTGGCTCTCGATCGAGGGTCTGGGAGACATGGGCCAGAATGCAACCGATCTTTTACCCGAGCTTCAGGAACTTGTCGACGATCCCAGCCCCGAAGTCCGCGCCTCCGTAGTGGAGGCATTGGGCAAGATGGGTTCCGTGGACGGCCTAAGTCATGTGGTTGCCAGCCCGGACCAGCAGATTCGCTTTGAGGCGATTCGGGCACTCGAGAGCAACGGAGCGGCGGCCATTCCCGTGTTCGAATCCGAGCTAAACGACAGTTCGGAAACCAATGCCGAAGAAGCAGCAATTGCCTTGAGCAAGTTTGGGAGGCAGGCGTTGCCTGCGCTTAGTTCCCTGGAACATCTGGCGTCGAACTCCGCACACCCTTCCACGCGAGGGTCGGCGCTCGAGGCGCTGAAGAACATCGGTCCTGAAGGCCTGCCCGCAATCGAGAACGCGCTAGGAGACAGCGATGCGCAAGTCCGCGATTACGCTATTGCCTTGCTGGGAAGCTATGGCCGAGCTGGCGTCCCGCCTCTAGCGTCGTTTCTGGACCAACCTTGGACTCCCAGTACCACCAGGGCAGTGGACATCCTGGGGGAGCTTGGGCCGAGAGCCTTGCCAGCGCTCGACGCCTTGGAGCGCACAGCCGTCAGATCTCCCGACCAGACGACGCGTCGGCTTGCGATCGATGCTCTGGCGAAAATTGGGCCTCCAGCCTATTCCGTTGTGGTCAGGTTGGCGAACGATCCCGATCCGCAGACGAGTGCCGAAGCCCAGAGTTGTCTCAAAGGCATGCGGATCAAATATCCCTCGTTGCCCAATCCTTGAAATGAACTTCAGCAGGTGCACGATTCCCGCCGCCTTCTCGAATCCACCAAGGCGGCCGAGAGTCTCGGACTCTGCTAGAATCGCGCATTATGATGGAAGCCTTTCTCGTTCCCGAAAGAACGGTTGTCAACGCCAAAGGTGACGGTGCCACGCTTGATGTGAGCCGGGCCGAGGTCCGAATTTTTCTGCTGACGCTCGCCATCACCAACATCATCGAGCAAGAGTCGCTCGACGTAAGCATCTTCGGATCGGCGGACGGAACGACCTGGGACGCCAAGCCGGTCGCGGCTTTTCCGCAGAAATTTTATTGCGAAGAAAGTCCGTTGCTGCTCAACCTGACGGCTCATCCGGAGATTAAGTTTATCCGCGCCCATTGGCAAGTAGGCCGGTGGGGACGTGGCTCGGAAACACCCATGTTCGAGTTCCACGTCACGCTGCGGGAAGTTCCGCAGGAAATCCTCGCCGAAGCCGCCGGACGCGTGCGGGCGTCGTAGGCCGGCCCACGCTTTCCGGTCGAAGTTGCTGTCAGGCCTAAAGCGAAAAACGTCACAAAGGCATAGTTCACCAATCACAGAAGTCTTCTTCTATTTGGAGTGCAATGGTGTACAAGGAGAGAACGCCAATGGCATTTCAACTCGCACCATTTCGACACGAACGCCGAAAGTCCCGCCGCAAAATCAAACGAGCGGAGAAAAACATCAACCTGATCGTGATCAATGAAGAGTGCCAGCTCTGCCAATCGACCGCGACACCGGTCGCCTGCTCGAAATGCTATACGCGGCTGTGCGGAGAATGCATAGAAGACTTCATGGGGAAACCGGTCTGCAGCCTCTGTCGCGATGAACTGGAGAAGCCAAAGCGTCTCGCCAAAGTTCTGATGTTTCCCCCGCGGCCACTTCACGCCGCGCGGAGCGTGGTGGCGCCTCAGCCGCACCGGGCGTTACGACAAGGCCGCCCCTTCTAGCTTCTGCCCGCCAAGTTGGCGGGGTCTCCACTATATTTAGGACTGATGGTATCCAGTTCGAATGTCATCGTCCGTCCGGCGCGCGGGGTGCACGGAGTCGTACGCATTCCCGGCGATAAGTCCATCTCGCACCGCTACGCCATGCTGGCTGCGATTGCGGAGGGCACGAGCCGTTTCCATAACTTTTCAGCGGCGCGCGATTGCGCCAGCACCCTCGATTGTGTAACAAAACTCGGCTGTGAGTGGACGCACTCGAAAGACGATGAGGCGATTGAAGTGCGTGGTGTGGGACCCCGGCTGCGCACTCCGGCCGAAGTGCTCGATTGCGGAAACTCCGGCTCGACCATGCGCATGTTAAGCGGGATTCTCGCCGGCCAGCCATTTACCAGCCAGTTGTGCGGAGATGAATCGCTCTCGCGGCGGCCGATGGCGCGCATCATGACGCCGCTTTCCGAGATGGGCGCGAGGATCGAGTCCACCGATGGTGGACGCCCTCCGCTCAAAATTCACGGCGGACCGCTCAAAGCAATTCACTACAAGCCGGAAGTGGCCAGTGCGCAGGTGAAATCGTGCGTGCTCTTTGCCGGACTATTTGCCCCCGGCGAGACGGTGGTCGAAGAGTCCATTCGCACCCGCGATCATGGCGAAATTGCGCTCCGCGCTTTTGGAGCGGAAGTCGAGCGAAAAGGGAATGCGTCGTGCATCGTCGGCGGACAGCGGCTGCGCGCGATTGAGGCCCACGTACCGGGCGATCTATCGAGCGCGGCGTTTTTTCTTTGTGCGGCAGCGCTGTTCCCAGGATCCCAGATCACATTGCCCGGAATTCTGATGAATCCGACGCGGGCGCGTCTGCTCGATATCCTGCTGCAGATGGGGTTGAAGGTTTCGGTCGCGCGTCTGGAGGAGCATCATGGCGAGTTGATCGGCACGATTGAGGCGCGTGGCGCGGTGTGGAAGGGCGCTGTAATCTCCGGCGCCGACACGGCAGCGTTGATTGACGAAATTCCGGTGCTGGCAGCGGTGGCGCCATGCTCCGAGGGAGGTCTCGAGGTTCGCGACGCCAAGGAGTTGCGTGTAAAGGAGTCAGACCGCATAACCGCGGTTGCCACCAATCTGCGAAAGATGGGCGCGGAGGTTGAAGAGTGCCCGGACGGAATGCGCATTCCCGGAGCCCAGCATCTGCACGGTGCCGACCTCGATTCGTTTGGCGATCACAGGATTGCCATGGCGTTCGCCGTGGCCGCATTGCGAGCCGAAGGCGACACCACGATTCACGGCGCGGATGCGGCGGGAGTGTCATATCCTACGTTCTTTGCGGAATTGGAATCAGTCGTTGGTCGCTAGTCGTTGGTCGTTCGCGGTTTTGGTTTGCCAACGACCAACGACTAGCGACCAACGACTCTCATCGGAGGAGTGCTGTGTTGAATGAAAAGTCCCCATCTCCCGACGAACGCCTGCAGCAGGAATTCAACCGCTGGGCCGACGATGGTGAAGGTGCGAAGATGGAGCGCCATCATCTCGACATCACCGAGAAGACCATACGCCGCATGGACCTGCGTCCAGGCGAGCGCGTTTTAGACCTCGGCTGCGGATCCGGCTGGGCAACGCGCTTGCTGGCGCGTCTCGTGGGCGAAGAGCCTCAAGGTTTTGGCCAAGTCGTCGGAGTCGATATTTCCGACGAGATGGTCCGGCAGGCGCGCGCCGCTTCGAAAGAATTCGACAACGTGATGTTCGTGGTTGGATCGGCGGCGCAGATTCCCTGGGAAGAAAACTTCTTTGACAAGATGCTTTCCGTGGAATCGTTCTATTACTATCCCGACCAGGACCGCGCGCTGGCCGAGCTGTTTCGTGTCATGGCGCCGCATGGACGGCTTTTCATATTAATCAACCTCTACAAGGACAATCCGTATTCGCTGCAGTGGGTGCCGAAGTTGAAGGTGCCGGTGCATGTCCGCTCAGCGGCGGAGTACGTCGAACTGCTGAAGCGGCATGCGTTCGAAAAGGTGGAGTACGCGCAGATTCCCGACGACACGCCCACACCCGACAACTACCAGACGACGTCGTTCCATTCGCTCGACGACCTGAAGGCCTTCAAACGCGTCGGCGCGCTGCTGCTGATGGCGTCGAAGCCAGATATCCGCAATCCGGCGCCGGGGTACACGATTTATTAGCTGTCCGCAGCCCGCAGCCGGAGCGTGACCGGAATCGCTCCCCCGGCGTATGATCTTGGGTTATCCTGTAGCGAACGAGGCCCCATGAGCTGGCTCCAGAACAAGTTCGAAAAGAATTTCATGATCTCGACCGTGGACTACGTCTTCAACTGGGCGCGCAAGTCCGCGCTCTGGCCCATGACGTTCGGCCTGGCGTGCTGCGCCATTGAGATGATCGCGTCTTCCACCGCGCGCTTCGATATCGCGCGCTTCGGGTCGGAGGTGTTTCGCCCCAGCCCAAGGCAGTCCGACCTCATGATCGTCTCCGGCACGGTGACGTTGAAGATGGCGCCCGTAGTGAAGAGAATTTACGAACAGATGCCCGAGCCGAAGTGGGTGATCTCGATGGGCGCGTGCTCGTCGGTGGGTGGCCCGTTCAATACCTATGCCGTACTGCAGGGCGTGGATCGGGTCGTTCCGGTGGATGTCTACGTGATCGGCTGTCCGCCGCGTCCGGAGAATTTGTTTTACGCGCTGCTCAAGCTGCAAGACAAAATCGACACCATGACCCTAGCCAAGCGCCCCACCGAAGTGCGGCTCGAAGAGCGCATGATGGAGAACTTCAAGCGCCAGGTCATGGTCGCGCAGACGATGGAGCCGAAATAGGCGCATCAAACAAAAATTGTCATCCTGAGCCGAGCGAAGTTCTGAGCCGTCTCGCCGCTTGCTCCCCACTCGGATAGAATCGCTGGCAGTCCCATGGCCAGGCCGTTCATCCTCGTTCTCGCTTTCGCCTTCCTTCTAGCGCTGATCGCCGCGACCGCTCCCGCCCCGAATTCGCAGGAAGCTGCCCGTCTCAACAACATCGGCGTCGCCTACATGAACCAGCAGCTCTTCGAAAAGGCGCTGAAGGCGTTCGAAGAAGCGGCGGCCGACGATCCAGCGTTAGAAGCCACCACCGTCAATCGCGGGGTGGCGCTGCTCAACCTGCAGCGTCTCGAAGAAGCGAAGGCGGTGCTGGAAAAGGCCGTCAAGGACAATCCCAAAGACGCCCACGCCTGGTACAACCTCGGCCTCTATTACAAGAACTCCGCCGACGCGAGCGCAGCCGTCGATGCGTTTCGTCGCGTCACCGAAATCGATCCGAACGACGCCGACACCTGGTACTTCCTCGGATCAACCTACGCGCAGCTCAAACAATTTCCAGAAGCGATCGCCGCCTTCGAGCACGCGCTAAAGCTCGACCCGGATCACGCCTCCGCCCAGTTCGGACTGGCACGAGCCTACCAGCAATCCGGCCAAGCCGATCCTGCGCATGAGGCGATGAAGAAATTCCAGTACATCACGCAAAACAAGTTGGGAGCGCCCATCAGTTTGGCCTACGGCGAACAGGGAAAGTATTCGCGCGCGGAAGAATCGCCGATGGCGGTTCAGAGAGTCCCGCCGCAGATTCCGGTGAAGTTTGTGGACGTAACTAAGGCGGCGGGACTTCCGACGCAGCTCGGTGAGTTTGCGCCGGGGGTAGCGGGCGCATGTTTCATCGACTATGACAATGACAACAAGATTGACCTCTTCTTGGCGGAGGGTGGGGCGATAGGCGGTCCTGCTCTATTTCACAACCTGGGTGATGGAAGGTTCGAGGATGTTACGCAAAAGCTGAACGTGAGTTCGGGTGTGCGCGTGACAGGGTGCACAGCCGGAGATTACGACAACGACGGTTTCCCGGACCTCGCGATGACCACCGAGGCAGGCATTCTCTTACTTCGTAACGATAAGGCTAATAAATTCGTGGATGTTACTGAAGCGGCTGGTATTCCCATGATGGCAGGTGGAGGCAGCAGTCCTGCCTCGTGGTGGGCGCCGAACTTCGTTGACTACGACCACGATGGAGACGTTGACTTGTTTGTCACCAGGATTGCGACAACGGCGGTTGTACAGGGCGGTGAAACAAAGGGAGTGGTTTCTTCGACACCTGGGTTCATGGAGCGCAATAACGGCAATGGCACCTTCAAGAATGTAACCAATGAACTTGGGTTCTTGGAAGCTGCAGCCCGCAGCAGCATTGGTAGTGACTTCAATAATGATCGTGCGGTAGATCTTGTCGTCACTGGGTCTAGGGGTGGAGCGGCGATCTTCGAAAACCCACGCGAAGGCAAATTTCAGGTGCGGCAACCGTGGTCTTCGGCCATGTCAGAATCGACGATCGCCTTGGCTGTTCTTGATTTCGATCACGACGGCTGGATGGACTTGGCATTTACCCTGGACGGTTCTCCCGGTATCAGCCTGTGGCGCAACAATCACGGAAAGAGCTTCGATCGAGTTCCACTGCCCAAGACGAACTGGGTCCGTGCCTACGGCATCGCCGCCATCGACTACGACAACGACGGCTGGGTCGATCTCGTAGCCGTCGGCGAGACGAAAGACGGCAAGGGCGAAGTCCGTCTTTTCCGCAATCTCGGCCCCGACGGATGGAAAGATGTCACCGTCGAAACCGGACTCGACAAGGTTCAGCTCAAAGAACCGCGCGCCATCATCACCGGAGACTACGACAACGACGGAGCCGTCGATTTTCTGATCACGCAAAATCACGGCCCCGCCGTGCTTCTCCACAATGAAGGCGGAAACAAGAACAACTCGCTCCGCCTCGCGCTCAAGGGACTGAACGACAACAAGAGCGCAATCGGCACAAAAGTTGAAGTCTTCTCCGACGGCATTCGCCAGAAATTCGAAGTCTACGGATCCTCCGGCTACCTCGGACAGAACTCTCCCTACCTGACCATCGGCCTCGGCCAGGCCAAAGAAGCCGACGTAGTCCGCATGTTGTGGCCGACCGGAGTTCTGCAGGATGAAATCGGAGTCGCCACCAACAAGGTGCAGCAAATCACCGAACTCGACCGCCGCGGCAGTTCGTGCCCCACGCTTTTTGCCTGGGATGGCACACACTACGAGCTAGTCGGCGACATGCTCGGCGCTGGTGTTGTCGGCCACTGGATCGCGGCGAATGGAAACAAAATCGAGCGCGATATTCCTCGTCCGACAGAAGCCATCAAGCTCGATCGCAGTTCGCTGCGCGAAAAAGATGGCAAGCTGAGTTTTCGTTTCATGGAGCCGCTCGAAGAATCGGTTTACCTCGATCAGGTAAAGTTGCTCGCCGTCGATCATCCCGCCGATATTGACGTTTATCCCAACGAATATTTCGCCAGCAATCCGCCGTACCCGCGGTTCAAGGTGGTGTTGAGTAGGAATAAAGACACGCGTCCTCCCGCCGGTGCGTGGGACGAGCACGGACACGACGTGCTGCCCGATCTGCTGGTGCATCGCTACTTTGGCGACTTCAAAGTGCTTCCGTTCGTGGGATTCGCCGAGTCGCACTCGCTCGTTCTCGATCTAGGCGAACCGTATCACGGCGGTCCGCTGTGGCTGCTGCTGCACGGCGAGATTGAATACTACTCGGCGACCAGCATGTACGCTGCCGATCAAGCGCACCTACGGCCGTTTGCTCCGTATGTCGAGGCGCTGGTCGCGGAGAACTCGGCTGGAAACAGGGAAAAAGAAAAGTGGGTCCGTGTCGTCGATGACATGGGATTCCCCGCCGGCGGCGCCCGCACCATGACGGCTGATCTATCCGGCAAACTTCCGCCGGGCACACAGCGCATTCGCATCACCACGAACCTGCAGATCTACTGGGACAACATCCTGATCAGCCGGACGAACCAGCATCAAAATAAAGATCAAAGCGCCCGCCTGACGCCAGTTCCGCTCGCCCGCGCTGAATTGAATTTCCACGGATTCCCGCTGAAAATCGAAGAACAGCCGCCGGGCAACGTGAAATATATTTACGAAAAAGCGAGCGCCACAGGCCCCTACACGCGCCCCGCCGGAGCCTACACGCGCTATGGCGATGTGCGGCCGCTGCTCGAGTCGATCGACGATAAGTTTGTAGTCTTCGGATCGGGAGATGAAGTCGCGCTCGATTTCGATTCGGCGAAGCTGCCCGCGTTGCCGCGAGGATGGCTGCGCGATTATTTCTTCGTCGCTAACGGGTACGAAAAAGATATGGACTTCTACGCCTACCACGGCGATACGGTTGACCCTCTGCCCTTCCGCGATATGCGCACCTATCCGTATCCTGGACAATCTTTTCCATCCGATGCCGAGCACCTGAACTACTTGCTCGAATACAACACCCGATTTATGTCGGGGAACGAAGCGACCGGATATTCGTTTCAATATCCGAAGTGATGGCAACATCGCTTACAATCACACTGCATGCGGCTTGGCTGGACTCCCGTGTTGTTTCTTGTATTGGCCGCGTTGCTTTCGGCCCAGACCGTGCCACAAGTCTCCGCTGCAAAGAATCTTCCCCCTCGCCTTGAAAATAAATCATCGCCGCCGAAACTCCCCCC
>Ga0070764_10000945_pt1 | contig 12261 bp, 7 predicted proteins | sample HubBroMetageWRM4_FD_67287 | JGI IMG/M metagenome (GOLD analysis project Ga0070764, IMG submission 67287) | Warmed soil microbial communities from the Hubbard Brook experimental Forest, New Hampshire - Hubbard Brook CCASE Soil Metagenome WRM 4 | ecosystem: Environmental > Terrestrial > Soil >... | reverse complement strand
GCATGGCCCAAGAAGAAGAGGTACTCGGTAAGGCGTATGACAGCCGGCTGATGAAGCGGCTGCTGGTGTATTTGCGTCCCTACAAGTGGCAGGTGGGGATTGCTCTCAGCTCCATCGTGCTGAAGGCTGCGGCCGATGTTCTAGGTCCTTACCTCACCAAGGTCGCGATTGACCGGTATCTGGTGAAAGCGCCGGGGGCGCACTCTCCGTTCGATTCCTTCCTCAGCAATCAGCCTTTGGTCGGTATTGCCCAGGTGGCCGGGCTTTATGTCGCGGCGCTAACGGTCAGCTTCCTGCTGGAGTTTCTGCAAACCTACTTCATGCAGTGGACCGGGCAGATGGCGATGTTCGATCTGCGGGCCCAGATTTTTCGCCTGTTGCAGCGCATGCACATTGGTTTTTATGACAAAAATCCCGTAGGCCGGTTGGTGACGCGCGTGACCACGGACGTAGACGCGTTGAACGAAATGTTTACCGCGGGTGTCGTCTCGATTTTTGAGGACGTTTTTGTGCTGGCCGGCATTATCGGGATCATGCTGAAGATGAACTGGAAGCTGGCGCTGATCACGTTTGCGGTGCTGCCGCTAATCGGCTATGCCACTACGATTTTTCGCGACAAGGTGCGGGACTCCTATCGGCGCATTCGCACGGCCATTGCCCGCATCAATTCTTATTTGCAGGAACACGTCAGCGGCATGGTGGTTTTGCAGCTCTTCAATCGCGAGGAGCGGGCGTTTGACAAATTTTCGGAGGTCAACGCGCTGCACATGGACGCGTTCAAAGACGCGATTATGGCCCACGCCGTCTATTACCCGGTGGTGGAAATTCTGTCGGCAGTGGCGATCGCAGCGGTCATCTGGTTCGGCGGGAATGATGTGCTGCGGGGAACCGCTACGCTGGGGGTTCTGGTGGCGTTTATGCAGTATGCGCAGCGCTTCTTCCGGCCCATTCAGGATCTGAGCGAGAAGTACAACATTTTGCAGTCGGCGATGGCGGCTTGCGAGCGCATCTTCAAATTGCTGGACACGCCGGTTGAGATCACGTCGCCGGCGGTAGCCAAGACGCCGGCTGGCCCGGGGCGAATCGAGTTCGATCATGTGTGGTTTGCGTATCGCACGATGCCAGCGGAGAGTGCGGAGGCTCGCTTGGCACGCCCTCCTAATGCGCCCGTCCCCACACACGCGCTACCCGGACAGCCAGACTGGGTGCTGCGTGATGTGAGCTTTGTGATTGAACCGGGGGAAACGGTTGCCATCGTTGGCCACACCGGCGCCGGGAAAACGACAATCATTTCGCTGCTGATGCGCTTCTATGATGTGCAGAAGGGCGCAATCAAGATTGATGGTGTGGACGTCAAAGACATGGACCTGGGCGATCTTCGCCGACGCTTCGGGGTGGTCCTGCAAGATCCGTTCCTGTTTACCGGAACGGTTGGCGGCAACATTCGGCTGGGTACGCAGCGGATTCAGGATGAAGACGTGGAGAAAGCAGCAGAAGATGTGAACCTTGCCGACTTCATTCGCACGCTGCCTGGAGGGTTCAAGGAGGAAGTCCGGGAACGGGGCAGCACGCTCTCCACTGGTCAGAAACAACTGATTTCGTTCGCACGGGCGCTGGCGCACAATCCGAGCATATTGGTGCTGGATGAAGCCACTTCCAGCGTGGACACGGAAACCGAGTTCCGGGTGCGGGACGCGCTGAACCGCATGGTGGAAGGACGCACTTCGGTGATCATTGCTCATCGACTGTCCACGATACAGCGCGCGGACAAGATCATTGTGATGCATAAGGGGCAAGTGCGGGAGATGGGGACCCACCAGGAGTTGTTGGGCCAGCGTGGAATTTACTACAAGCTGTATCAACTCCAGTACAAGGACCAGGAGATTGCGGCGGGGCCGCCGGTCACGGCGGGAGCGGACGATTAGGATTGGGATTTCTCTGTCAGCAGCTAAAGTCGCGCCACTTCAAGGAGTGCCAGTCCCGCTGTAACAGTACCGACCGGCCGACTTTGGTAACTCTGAGACCGCATTTTGCCACGCTAAAATTTGCGTGTGGGCGAGCACGATCAACAGGCATTTCAAGAAGTAAATCAAAACAGTCCGGGGACGATCCCGGTCGAGATGCGCCGGATCGAGGGCCGGGAGTGGTGGCTTTGGGGATTCGCAGTCGCAGTCACCCTGGCGCTCACCCTGGGCATTGTCTCGTTCACTTTTCCCTGGTTTCATCTGGAGACGGAAGCCAGCTATTGGTTTGACCTGCGCGAGTGGGTGCGCGGGCTGGCCGGTCTGGTGCTGCTTTTCGATCTCTATACGGTCTATCAGCATTTTCAACTGCAGCGTATCCGCCGGCAACTGGCGGAGCGCGACCAACTTTTTCAGCTCATCAGCGAAAATGCGGCGGACATGATTGCCTTGGTCGACATTGAAGGCCGCAGGCTCTACAACAGTCCTGCGTATAAAAAGGTGCTGGGCTACTCGGCTGAGGACCTGAAGGATTCGTCGTCCATTGAGCAGATTCATCCCGACGACCGTCCGCGGGTTTTGGCGGCAGCGGAGAAAGCGCGCACCAGCGGACGGGGAGAGCGGGTAGAATACCGCATCCTGCACAAAGATGGATCGTGGCGCACGCTGGAATCGACCGCCAGCGCCATCCGCAACCCCAAGGGACAAACGGAAAAACTGGTCATTGTGAATCGCGACATCACCGAGCGCAAGCGGGCCGAAGAATTGCTGGTGCACAACGCGTTTCATGATGGACTCACCAACCTGCCCAATCGCGCGCTCTTCCTGGACCGGTTGCAACATGCACTCACGCTTTCCAAAAAACATTCGAATTACATGTTCGCGGTGCTGCTGATTGACGTTGATGAATTCAAGGTGATCAATGACAGCCTAGGGCACACGGCCGGGGACGAGTTGCTCATTCAAATCAGCCGGCGGTTGACGGAATCGGTACGGCGGGCGGATACGGTTTCGCGGCCGCGAGTCACGGCGGTGGTGGAGAAATCGGGACTTGAAGGGACGCTAGCAAGGCTGGGCGGCGATGAATTCACAATTCTGCTGGACGACATTCGTGATCCGATTGAAGCGGTGCGAGTGGCGGAACGGGTGCAGGCAGAACTGGCGGCTGCGTTCGTGATCAATGGGCAGGAAGTGGTGATCTCGGCCAGCATTGGGATCGCGTCGAGCACTACCCCACATACGCGGGCGGAAGACCTGATCCGTGACGCCGACATTGCAATGTACCGTGCTAAACAGGCGGGCAAAGCGCGATGCGAAGTTTTCGACACTGCCATGCATGCAAATGCCGTAAAGCGGTTGCGCTTGGAAACCGACCTGCGGCGAGCACTGGACCAGGGAGAATTTCGAGTCTATTACCAGCCGATCATCTCATTGCAGACGGGCAGGATTACGGGATTTGAAGCACTGAGCCGTTGGCAGCGTCCCGAAGGCCTGATTCCCCCGCTCGATTTCATTCCCGTGGCGGAAGAAACTGGACTGATTATTCCCATCAACCGGCAATTGCGGCTGGAAGCTTGCCGGCAGGTGATGGCGTGGCAGAGCCAGTTCCCGGCAACTCCCCCGCTGACCATGAGCATGAACATCACGGCGAAAGAGTTCGCCCAGCCGGACTTGGCCAGCGAGATTGGAAAGACGATTGAGCAGAGTGGGATTGCACCGAGTTGTTTGCGGCTGGAGATTGTGGAAACTATCGCCATGGGAGACGCGGAGAAATCCGGCAAAGTGCTCTCGCAACTGAAGGGGTTGGGCGTGCGCTTGAGCATCGATGATTTTGGCACCGGATATTCGTCGCTAAGCCGCCTTCGCCGGATTCCGGTGGACACGCTGAAGATCGACCGGGTGTTCATCATGAACATGGACACTGATCCGGAGAATCTGGAGATCGTAAAGGTAATTGTCACGCTAGCGCATAACCTCGGTCTAAGAGTGGTGGCCGAGGGAGCGGAAACCGAAGCGCACGTGAAGCAGTTGCAGCAACTGAATTGCGAACAGGCCCAGGGATATTTCTTCTCGCGCCCGGTGGATGAGAAAGCCATGACGCAATTGCTGGCGGCGAGCCCTGGAGTAAGAAGCGCGGCGGCCAGCAGCTAAACTTCATCTCAGGTTTCGTTCTGGTCAAGCTTCTGCCCGAATTTACAAACGGTATCTGCTAAGATCGGTGACGTGTCAGCCGCACCCACGTCTAAGTATTCGACTGTGCGCCGCAATTCCATCACTTCCGGGCTGTTAATCCTGGCGCTCGCAACTTCGGCATCGGCTTGCGTGGCAGGATGGGGCGGCCAAACGGCGATTTCCTGCCCAACCGCGAAATCCCGACAGGCGCTTACGCGGAGGGAATCGCGCTCTGAAATCGGTGTGAAACAGGGATGCGGCCATATATTGAGATCGCTGCCCTCCACTTGCGGCATGCGCAGCTTCGCCCAATCTCAGGCAGCAGTGTTCTGTCGGTTCGAACTTCCTACTCCACTCCGGCCAGCGGCTGGCAATGTCTCAGCGCCCCTCGATTCCGTCGTTCTAGTTTCATCCATTGGCTCACCTGAGACAGATCGCGGCCCTCCTAACTCCTAAAACCAACTTTGCTCTGCGCATTGAGCCACACGTGTGCTCATGCATTGGTTAACACACCAAACTTGGTTATTAAGGAGCCATCATGAAAGTTACACCTTGTATTGTGTTTTGCTCGCTTCTCGCTATTAGCAGTCACACGGCTGTGGGGCAAACCAGGCTTACGGTCAGCCAGGCGCTCGACTTCTGGATCACTACTACCGAAAAGGAGGTGGTTGCAGCAGCTGAGGCCATGCCGGAGTGCAAATATTCCTTCGCGCCGACCAAGGGAGAATTTACCGGGGTCCGCACATTTGCCCAGCAGGTCAAGCACCTGGCGGCGAATAATTACCGCATGGCCGCGTACATCCTTGCTCAGACGCCCACGCCCGTACAGGAGTCCGAGACCGGGCCCGACGGGGTGCAATCCAAGGCCCAGATCGTGGAGTACGTCAGAGGCTCATTCATGGTGCTGCACCGGGCGATGGCGGCTATCAATGAAAACAACCTACTGGATCCCATGGCCGCCTATCCGAGCCCCCAGCAGCGGACTCGTCTTCAGTTGGCCGAAGACGTGGTGGCCCATTCCTACAATCACTACGGCCAGATGGTGGAGTACTTGCGCATGAACGGCATTGTTCCACCTGCCAGCCGAAAGTGACTCGTTGCAGTAACCCAGCCTGCCACCCAGCATGTTTCGGCGTGTTGGGTGGCGGCCCGGTACCGCATCATTTCGCCAACCCAGGGTACGGGCTACTGCACTCGGGCTGCCTCCAACCCTTACAATGTCCTGCGTGCGCATTCTGATTTCGGCGGGCGAAGCTTCGGGGGAAATGTATGGGACACAGCTGATTGAGGCGCTGCTCCGCCGCCAGCCCTCTTTGCAGTTCTTCGGCGTGGGCGGGGATCGCATGCGGGCCGCGGGATGCGACACCGTTGTGGACGCCAAGGACCTGGCGGTGGTCGGCATCACTGAAATTCTTAGTCATCTGCCGAAGATTTATGGACTTTTTCGCAAGCTCATCGGAGCCGCGGATGCTAATCGTCCTGATCTTGCCATCGTGATTGATTCGCCTGCATTCAATTGGCGAGTGGCACGGCAGATGCGCAAACGGAGCATTCCGGTGGTGTATTACGTGTGTCCGCAGTTCTGGGCATGGCGTCAGGGTCGCGTGCGTTTGCTGCGCAAATACGTGGACAAGGCGCTGGTAATTTTTCCCTTTGAAGAGAAGTTTTACCGTGATCGCGGCGTGGATGCGACTTTTGTCGGGCATCCGCTTGCCGGTCTGGCCAAGCCCGAAGTGTCGCGTAAGGATTATGCGAGACAGTACGGACTGGATGCGGCCCAGACGTGGATTACGCTCATGCCAGGGAGCCGGGTGAAAGAAGTGCGGATGAATTTACCGACGATCCTGGACTCGGCAGCGAGGCTGGGTCCGGGATATGAATTCTTGCTGCCCGTGGCACCGACGCTGGATCGGAGGTGGCTGGAATCTCTGATCGGGAAACGTGCGCCGGTAAGGCTGGTAGAGGAGGCTCTGCCGGCCCTGGTCCACTCGCGGGCAGGGATTATTGCCAGCGGCACCGCGACGGTGGAAGCGGCTCTGATGGGGACCCCGTTTGTGATGGTCTATCGGGTCAGTCCGCTGACGTATCTGCTGGGGCGCTCGCGGGTAAAAGTCCCCTACTTTGCCATGGTGAACCTGATCGCAGAAAAAGAAGTAGTGCCGGAACTGGTGCAAGACGACTTCGCCGCGGAGAGGGTAATGGCGAAACTTGCCAAAATATTGTCAGATGGTCCGGCACGCGAGAGCATGATCGCAGGACTGGAGGGGATAAGCTCGGCCCTAAGGGGCACGCCGGGCCGGCCGCCAGCAGCCGAGCAGGCAGCGGATGCGATCATGGCGATTTTGGCCCGAACCGAGAAGGAACAACCGGGAAAAACAGTCTCGGCAGCCACAGGGGATTAGCGCGGCCCCTTGTGGCGACAGCATCTTTTAGGCCACAATTCTCATCATAGCTAGAAGTTCTGGAGACTCTTCCCAAAATGCCCTGTCCAGGCCGGCGCCAGCGTCACGCCCTAACCCTCGGCTCCGCCTTTCTCCTTTTATTTTGTTGCTTGCCCTCTTTGGCGGCGGAAAAGAACCGCCTGCGTGTGGATGACTACCAGATTGACGCGGAACTCACGCCACACACTCACAAGATCACGGCCCGCGCGAAAGTGAAATTCACCGCGCTCGAAACCCTCAACATCGCGACGTTCGAATTGCACAACGCTCTGCGGGTCACAAAAGTTAGCGACGACGCCGGGAAACCGGTTTCGGCCGAGCGCGGAGTTCAGGATTCCAGCGTGCGCGTGCAGCTTTCCAAAGAGTTGGCCAAAGACGAGTCGAGCAGCCTGACGTTTGAATACGATGGCACTCTCGACTCCGCCGACGAAAGCCCGCTGCAGGGGCTCAAAGTGGCGTCAATCAATGATGACACCAGCTACCTGCTTTATGCCGGACGCTGGTTTCCGGTCAACGGTTATGGGATCAACCGGTTTACGGCCACGGTGAATATCACAGTTCCCGCCCACATGGTAGTGATTGGCAGTGGGAAAGAGAGTGAAGGAACTCCGCTTCCAGCTAGGAAGGGCGAGGTCGCCGGGTTACCCACGAAGACCTTCAGATTCACCTGGGACAAGCCAAGCTTTCCCGGGACGATCATCGCGGGGACATTTCAGGAGTTTAGAAGCGATGAGGCTGGGGTTGATCTGCACGTATTTTTCAAACCGATCCATAAGGACCTTGCGACCCAGTACGCCACCACCGCCGTCAAGGAATTTACCTACTTCGTGACGTTATACGGCGTGGCGCCTTCGAGCCGGCTGAGAGTGGTGGAGATTCCCGACGATACGTTGCCCTCCGCCTGGGCGCCCGAGATTGCCGCCATCGCCAGCCGCGCGGTCACTGAAAAGATTAACTACCGGCTGCTGGCGAACACCATCGCTCACCAGTGGTGGGGAGTGTCGGTGAGTCCGGCGTCGCTGGATGATTGGTGGCTGTCGGATGGCTTTGCGCGTTATTCGGAGGCGCGCTACATCGAGAATGCGGCTGGGACTGCGGGCCTGGAAGAAGCGGTCAAGGACATGTCGGTGGGCGCGTTGGCCTATGACACGGTGCCCCTGGCCACGGTCGGCAAGCTGGACATGTTTTCGCCGGAATTCCAGTCTCTGGTCACCGACAAAGGTGCGATGATTTTGCATATGCTGCGCTGGGTGGAGGGCGACCAGAAGTACGACCTTACTATGCGCACATTTGCCACCAAGTATGCCGGCAAGTCCGCCTCGCTCGACGATTTTCGCGCCATTGCGGAGCGGGACTACGGCGACAAGTTGACGTGGTTTTTTTCCCAGTGGCTCGACTCCACCGGAGCGCCCGAATTCAAGACGAAATACACCGTCTACCGGCTGGGAAACAACAAAGGCTTTCGCGTCGTCGGCCAGATTACCCAGGACCTGGATCTATTCCGTATGCCGGTGGATTTGAAAATTGATACCGACGGTAAGACCGAAGAAAAGCGAATTGAAGTGGTAGGGACGGATTCGCCGTTCACCATTGAGACCTTCGGCAAACCGCGGCGGATTTCGATTGATCCCGGCAACCGGGTGCTGAAGAATTCCAGCGATGTCAAATTGCGTGCCTCGATTCAGCGCGGTCAGGCCTTCGTGCAGCAAGGGGATTATGCGGCCGCGCTTTCCGAGTACAACAAAGCGCTGGCTGTCAGCAAGAACAGCTCGCTGGCCCACTACCGGGTGGCGGAAGTGTTCTTCCAGCAGAAGAACTACCAGGCATCGGCCAACGCTTACCGCGACTCGCTGAACGGCGACGGCGAGCCGCGCTGGACTGAGGTCTGGAGCCACATTCAGCTGGGCAAGATCTTTGATGTCACGGGGCAGCGCGAACGCGCCGTCGGCGAGTATCGGCAAGCACTGCAGACTAACGACAACACCCAGGGCGCGTTGGACGAAGCGCGGAGATATTTGCAGAAAGCGTTCGAATCGGAAAAAAGTAAACCCAGCGGCTTGTAGCTACCGGCTAAAATGCCCAGCGCAACAGCGAAGCTCCCACGGTAAATCCCGCGCCCACTGCGGCCAGAAGCACCATGTCGCCCTTTTTCAGTTTGCCTTCCTCGCGGGCCGTCTGCATAGCAAGAGGTAGTGTGGCCGAGGTGGTATTGCCGAAGCGGTCGATATTGATGATGACTCGATCCGCGGGCATGCCCAGGCGGTCGGCGGTAGCGGTGATGATGCGGCGATTGGCCTGGTGAGGAATAAATACGTCAATGTCCTTGCCGGTCAGGCCATTGCGCTGCAGCAGTCGTTCGCAGACTTCCGCCATCTTGCGGACCGCGAATTTGAAAACTGCCTGGCCGTCCTGATGCACGTAATGCATGCGGTGAGCGACGGTCTCGTGGGTTGCGGGATTCAGGCTGCCCCCAGCGGGCATGAACAACGAACATCCGCCGGACCCGTCAACTTCGTGCAGGAAGTCGATCAGGCCGACCGAGTCGCCGGTCGCTGGTTCCAATAAGACGGCGCCTGCGCCGTCGCCAAAAATGACGCAGGTCGCACGATCGGTGTAGTCGATGATCGAAGACATGATGTCGACACCGATGACCAGAACTTTCTTGTGATCTCCGGAAACCACGAATCTTGATCCCACTTGCAGCGCGTACAGAAACGAAGAGCACGCCGCGTTCATATCGAACCCCCAAACGCCTTTGGCGCCCAGCTTGTCCTGCACCAGGCACGCCGTACAGGGGAACAGCATGTCGGGAGTAACGGTGGCTACAATGATGGCGTCCAGATCGGAGGGTTCGAGGCCGGTCTGGGCCAGCACGCTCTTAGCGGCTTCCAATCCCAGATCGCTGCTGGCGACACCCTTTTCCGCCAAGTGGCGCTCGCGAATACCGGTGCGATCCAGGATCCATTGATCGGTGGTGTCGACCATCTTCTCCAGGTCAGCATTGGTAAGTACGCGGGGCGGAACATAGGTTCCCAGAGCGCTGATCTTGGCGCGCAGAAGTTGACTCACTCGCAGGTTTCTCCAGTTGAAATGTGAACCGCTATTGTGCCGCACGTACGCTGGCTGTGTCCAATACGACTAGAAGTGACTGGGGGTTTTACTACCGCAGGCGAAGCAAAGCAGACAAGTCAGGCACCGGCGACCCACTGCACACGCAAGAGCCCGTTACCGTTGCTTCCTTCCGGACCTGGCGGGGTTGGCGGGAAGACGTCGCGCGGGACCGATGCCTGACATTTTGATTCTAGCATTTAGCTGTTGGCTATCAGCTCTCGGCTTTCAGCTTCTGGCTGCTAGCTTCTAGCTTTTGCTTTCGACGGGAACATCAAACGTACTTCCCTTCTGCACTGGAATCGCCAACAATAAGGAAATCCCATGGTCGCAGCTGACAACCCGCAGCCGTTTCAGATGGCGATCGAGCGCTACTTTGAAATTTCGCTCTACTTGCTGGTGTTGACGGGGTTCGCGACGCTGGCATCCACCGGGGGGCTGGATCTGCCGACCATGGTGTTGGCAGGCGGCGCGATTCTGTTTCGCGGGTATTGCGTGGCTACGCAGCGCACGCTGCTGATTTCCGAGAGCTGGACCACCACCCTGACGGTGGGATATGTCGCGCTTTATCTCGCAGATTACTTCGTGATCTCACGCGCCTTCGTGAGTTCGACCGTGCATCTGGTTCTCTTCGTCCTGGTGGTGAGGTTGTTCTCTGCCCGGCGCGATCGGGATCACTACTTTCTTGCGGTGATCGCCTTCCTGATGGTGCTGGCTGCAGCCGTGCTGACGGTCGACTCGACATTTCTTCTTGCGTTTGTCGCGTTCATGTTGACGGCGGTGATCACGTTCATCCTGATGGAGATGAGGCGAGCGGCGGCCAGCGCCGCGTTCCGGTCGCAATCTGGCGATGCTTCTCTTTCACAAAAAATGGGATTTTCCCTGGCCAAGGTCACGCCCGCGCTCGTGCTGTTGATCGCCGTGGGCGCGGCAATCATTTTCTTTGTGTTACCCCGAGTTTCGAGCGGATATTTGAGCGCCTACACTCCCACCGGCGAGATTGCCACCGGATTCAGCGACCGCGTGCAACTGGGCCGCATTGGCGAGATTCAGCAATCCGGCGCGCTGGTGATGCACATTCAGATCGATGGCGACTCGCATGGGGCATACGACTTGAAGTGGCGCGGCGTGGCGCTGAGTTTGTTCGATGGCACTAGCTGGTCGAATCCCTATGAGCATCTTCTGGTCCCGCGGTCGCCCAGTGGACAGTTTGTTCTGTCATCGGCGGCTGAAAAGCATCCCGATCGATTTATTCATTACCGGGTGCTGATGGAGCCGATCGCCAACAATGTTTTCTTTCTGGCGCCGGAAGCGCTCAGCCTCGGCGGCAACTATCGGCTGGTGGCGCGGGATGAGGCTGGTGCGGTTTTCGACGGCGACGTTGACCATCCGGTTAGCACATATGATGCGGAGTCAAACATCACTCAGCCTGGGGCCACGGAGTTGCGCGCGGCTGGACAGGATTATCCGCCGGCGGTGTTGCTGAATTATCTGCAGCTGCCACGACTGGATTCGCGAATCGCGCCGCTGGCCGCGCAGATCACGGCTTCCGAAAGCAACAAATACGACAAGGCGGTCACGCTGGAACGCTATTTGCGGACGCACTTTGGATATACGCTGCAACTGGGACGTTCGGCGCAACGCGATCCGTTGGCCTATTTTCTGTTCGAACGCAAACAGGGGCACTGCGAGTACTTCGCTTCCGCGATGGCGGTCATGCTGCGCACTTTGAAGATTCCGTCGCGAGTTGTAAACGGCTTTCGCACCGGCGAGTTCAATGATGTGACTTCGCAATATCTGGTGCGGGCGAGCAACGCGCATTCGTGGGTGGAAGCTTATCTTCCGGGATATGGCTGGATCAGTTTTGATCCCACACCGGCGGCTCCGGCCGAGGTTCGTACAGGCTGGAACCGGTGGGCGCTTTATGCCGACGCGATGGCGTCATTCTGGCGGGAGTGGGTGGTGAGTTACGACGTGAGCCATCAGTACATCCTGGGACAGCGTGCAGAGCAGGGTGGCACGCAATGGATTCGAAGGATGCGCCGGTGGGGGCGGATGCAGTACGACGCGTGGCTGGAGGCTGCGCGACGGACGGGAAACGCTGTATCGGATGCACCGTGGCGCTGGGGTGGGATGGGGCTGGGAGTGGCAGTGTTGCTCGTTCTGGGAGCTTATTCGGCGCGGCTGTGGCGAGCAGTTCGCCGGCGTCGAGTAGCGGCGCGGCCGGAGCGATCTCCGCGGGTGGCAGCGACGATCTGGTATGAACGCATGTTACGCATGCTGGCGAAACGTGGCTGGCAGAAGTTGCCGGCACAGACTCCGGCGGAATTCGTGGCTGGATTGAACGACGACAGTGTGCGTGGGCCGCTGGCGCGATTCGCCGAGCACTATGAACGGGCGCGGTTTGGCGGTTCGGCGGAAGATGCTGCGCGGCTGCCGGAGGATTACGAGGAGGTGTCGGCCGCAAGCCGGCGTTGATATGGGCCGTTAGACCCTATTGGCACAGGTTAGACGTGATGTATGCTGGCGGCGTTCGAACTGGGTGAGGATTCCTGATTGCTCCGGAGAAAGATATGAAG
>Ga0070764_10000943_pt1 | contig 12276 bp, 7 predicted proteins | sample HubBroMetageWRM4_FD_67287 | JGI IMG/M metagenome (GOLD analysis project Ga0070764, IMG submission 67287) | Warmed soil microbial communities from the Hubbard Brook experimental Forest, New Hampshire - Hubbard Brook CCASE Soil Metagenome WRM 4 | ecosystem: Environmental > Terrestrial > Soil >... | reverse complement strand
TTCAGCTTCGTCACCGAGATCCCGGCCAGATCCGCGGGGACGATGAACTGGGACAAGCCGCCTTTGGTGCGTGCGGTGACGAGGAAGTGGCTTGCCTGCGCGGCGGCTTCCACCGTGGCCTTCTCGCCCCGGAGGAGGAACCCGCCGTCGGTCGCCGTCGCCGTCAGCCGCACGTCCGCCGCCCGCCAGCGTGCGCGCGGTTCGCAGAACGCCCAGCTCACTACGGTCTCTCCGGCCGCGATGGCGGGCAGCAGGTCAGCGCGCTGATCGGGGGTGCCCGCCGTCGCGATGGCGGACGCGACGATGTTCACCGGATGGAGCGGGCCGGGCGCGACCATCCGGCCGCATTCCTCGGCGATGATCGCCAGGTCGCGCAGCCCGTCGCCGGACACCGAGCCGCCGCCGTATTCCTCGGGCACCAGCATGCTTGTCCAGCCGAGCCGGGCCGCGGTGCGCCAGAGCCCGGCGCGGTAACCCAGGCCCTCGTCGGCTAGCTCGCGGACGACGGCGAGCGGGCACTCCGCGTTGAGGAACCTTTGCGTTGCGTCCCGCAGGGCCTCCTGCTCGGCGCTCAATTCGTATTCCACGGCGCCCCCACTCGGCGTCCAAGGTAACGGATCACGTCGGCTCACCCCGTGTCGCGATCAGGGCGTCGACGAGAACCGTACGGCCGGGCAGCACGATCACCGGATTGAGGTCGACCTCGACGAGCCGATCACCCAGGGCCAGGACCAGCCGCTGAACGGCCATCACGACGTTCACGATCGCATCGAGGCTAGTCCTGAACTCCGCTCCCATCCGCCGCCGCAGGAGCTCCGGAATGTACGTTTCGCCGATCATGCGCTCCGCCTCTGCGCGTCCGAAGGGCGGCACCCTGGCGCTGACGTCTCCCATCACCTCGACGGCCTCTCCGCCCAGTCCGACGACGACGCTCGGGCCGAAGACCTCATCGCGGACGACTCCGACGAGGATCTCGAGGCCGCGCGGGATCGTCTCGCAGACCAGTACGCCCTCGATCCGGGCTTCCTCCGCGATCCGCTTGGCGCGGCGGATGAACTCCTCGAAGGTCTGCGCCGTTTCTGACTCTGACCGTACGCCGACCGCCACAAGCCCCGCCGCGGACTTGTGCGGGATGTCCGGCGAGCTGATCTTCAGCACCACGGGAAAGCCAATATCCGCGGCGAACCTGACCGCTTCCGCTGACGACTTCGCGAGCCTGTCCGTGGACACCTCGATCCCGAAGCTGGCCAGCACCTGTTTCGCCGCCCGTTCCGAGAGCGGTCCCGGATAGGGGATCAGCGGCTCCGGCGCCGGCCACTCGCCGCCGGTGTGCGGCGATATGTCGCTGTCCGCGGGGATGTCGCCGCGGCGGGCCAGGTACCTGTGGTATTCGAAATAGCCCGAGATCGCGCGGATGCATTGGCTGAAGGTCCTGAACGTGACGACGCCGGATCCGATGAGAACGTCCTTGTAGGCGGGCGCATCGGACAGCGGCGACCCCCAGATCAGGCAGATTGGCTTGGGGCTTGTCCGGATCAGGTCGGCCACGTCCCGGACGACCGCATCGCTGAGACGGCCGGCGTTGGCGACAAACGGGCACACCACGACGCCGACACCGGGATCGGAGATGAGCGTTTCCAGGATCTTCCTGCCCCGCCAGTCGCCGCTCGGCGGACCCCCGCTGTCCACTGGATTGGACACCCGCAGCCGCGGCGGGATCCATTCGCGCAGGGCCTGCTGCGTCTCGGCGGCGAGTTCTGGCACCGACAGCCCGGCGGCGGCGACGAGGTCCGTCAGGTTGGCAGCAGTCCCGCCGGAGATCGTGTAGACGCACACACCGTCGGCGAGCGGCGCCGGCCACCGGGCCAGGGCGGTGCTGACATAGAGAAGCTCGTCCAGGGCGTCGACACGCACGATGCCGTGCTGCCGGAAGACGCCGGTCGCGACGAGATCAGACCCTGCCACATGAGCGGTATGCGAGAGCGCCGTGGACTCACCTTGCCGCGTCCTGCCCACCTTGACCAGGACGAGCGGCGTGGCCCGCTGCGCCGCGTACTCCGCCGCCGCGAGCAAGGTGGCACCGCTCTTGAAGCCCTCCACGTAGCCTGCGATCGCGCCCACGTCGTCTCTGTCGGCGAAGTACTTCACGAAGTCGGAGAATTCCAGGTCGACTTCGTTGCCCGTCGGCGCCCATCCCGCCAGCGGGATGCCGATCTCCTGTGCTTCCCAGATGTGCCGCCCCTGATGGCCGCTGTGGCTGACGAGCGCGATCCGCTTCCCCGGCAGATCCTCGCGGAGCGGCAGGAACGAGTTCAGCGTCGTATTAGGCCCCAGCAGGTACACGCCGCTCTGGCGGACGATCTCCCGGAGTTCCTGCTGCGCGCGAAGACCGTCCGGGCCCGCCTCGGCGAATCCGGCCGCGTAGACCATGACGAACGTCGGGTGCTTAGCCACCGCGTCCCGCAGGGCGCTGACCGGGTCGTCGACAAGTATCACCGCGAGATCTATCACAGCATCGATGTCATGTATCGACCGGTAGCACTTCTGCCCATCGATCTCGTCGCGATTCGGATTCACCGGGTAGACCGTGCCGCCCTGCGCCTCCACCTTTTTCTTCACCGTGCGGTAGAGCAGCCGTGAACCGCTACCACGGGTAGCGGATGCGCCTACGACCGCCACCGTCCGCGGATTGAAGAACCGGTCGAGCGGAACATCCCTGAGCACCGGACCCGGGGGCATGGTCACGGTCCGCCCCGCGGCGTTCCTGCGACCACGGCTTCCTTCCACGAAGGCTCGATCTCGGCCCACACCGGGGCCCGCTTCTGCGCGAAGGCCTGCGCCCCTTCAAGGTTGTCCGGATGTCCCCAGAACTGCCGGAGGAACTGATGCCCGTCGGCTAGCGCGTGATCGCGCCCGCACTCAAGGGCGTTCCAGATCGCCCGCTTGCTGAGCATCGCCGCCGCGGGAGAGTTCTTCGCGATCTTCTCGCCGAGATCCTGCACGGCCGCTTCCAGTTCCTCGGGCGGGTCCACGACCTCAGTGACCAGTCCGAGTTCGTACGCACGCTGAGCGCCGATGCGCTCCTGCGCACCCGTCAGCACCATCCGCATGATCGCGCCGAACGGCATCAGCGGAAGCAGGCCAATCGGTTCGAGCGCCGATACCTGGCCCATGGTGATGTGCGGATCGGTGAACGAGGCCGTGCTCGCGCACACGACGATGTCGGAATCCATCACGAAGTGGAAGCCCAGGCCGGCGCACACTCCGTTGACCGCGCAGATGATCGGCTTGGCGACCCGGTTCGCCCGCGGGCCGACGCCTGCTCGCGGACGATCACCGAAAACCTTCGCCTTCTCGACCTGGTGCCCGGCCATGCCGCCGTTCCTCGCCACCTCTTTGAGGTCCACGCCGACCTGGAAGCCGCGGCCGCGGCCGGATATCGCGATGACGCGTACCTCAGGGTCGCTGTCCAGGTCGTGCCACGCATGGGACAGCTCGTACTCCATGCGGATGCTCATCGCATTCAGCGACTCGGGCCGATTGAAGATCACCCATCCGACGCCGTTGCTGCGCCGGACGATCAATGCTTCGTAGTCTTCCATTTCCGCTGCCCCTTCAGGTCCGAACCTAATTCCCCGGATATTGCCTACGTCGCGGGGTCATGGCGACGGAAGCTTCAATACTCGGCGTGCGATGATGTTGCGCTGGATTTCCGACGACCCGCCGGCGATCTGCCAGTTCCGGCTGTCCTTGTAAAGGTCGGCGAGAACTGATCCGAGGGAGGCCTCGGCCCGCGCAGAGGAGGCGAGACCCTCGGTCGCGGCGGACGCGCCGAGCAGTTCGAACGCCCCGTCGACGAAACTCTCCACCGCCTCGCCGTTGAACAGCTTCGCGAACGAGGCGAGACCGGTCACGTCCTGGCCCTGGTCCTGCAGCCAGACGACATGCCTGGACAGCAGCCAGCCCAGCAGCGAGTCCCGGTACATGCGGGCAATCGCGGCCGAGTCCCCCTCGCTTTCGACGATCTCGCGCCGGCCGTCCGGCCGGCGACGCAGCTCGTCGAGTAGTTCGGTGAACACGCGCCAGCGCTCGGCGGGGACGCGCATGCTGGACCGCTCGAGGTCGATCACGCTCATCACCGCGTACCAGCCGCGGTCCAAGTCGCCGACCAGGTCCTGCGCGGGCACCCTGGTCTGCTCGAATATGACGAGATTCCGCCGCCAGCCGCGCATCGTGTAGAGCGGCAAGATGGTGATTCCCGGCGCGCTCAGATCGACGAGCAACAGGCTGATTCCCTGGTGCTTGGGCACGTCAGGATTGGTCCGGACGACCGCGATCATGTGGGTGCACAGGTGCGCCGTGTTGAATACTTTCTGGCCGGTGAGCTGGAACTCACCGTCGATGTAGTTCGCCCGGGTGCGGGCCGCCGCCAGGTCCGAGCCTCCTTCCGGCTCGGTGAATCCCTGGGTGAACCGGTACTCGCCGGAGAGTATGTGCGGCAGGTAGCGGCTTCTCTGGTCGTCGGTGCCGAGGCGGGCGAGAAGGCACGCGGCGAAATGGGCCGAGCTGCTGAACACGCTCATCACACCGTGCGGTATGCCGGCCAACGCGGCCTCTTCCTCGAAGACCGCCAGCGCGGCGTAGCTCAGGGCGCGTCCGCCGTATTCCCGCGGCACGGCCAGGCCCAGGTAGCCGGCATCTGCCAGCGCCCGGTAGAGCTCGCCGGAGTAGTCGTCGTTCGATGCGGTGATGGCCGCCCGCGCCTCGGGTGTAACGATGCGCCTGAAATAGGCCCTGAACTCTGCCCGCAGGGCGTCCAGGTCGGAGTCGTCAGTGCTGGCAGGGTCATCGTCCGCGGCTTCGGTGGCCGTGTTGACAAGCTCACCGGGAATCCCCGGGGCCGATTCAGACAGCAGGTCATCCGCGATTACCTTCTCCAGCCACCGCCGGTCGCCGATGTCGGCCGTGATCATGCGGCAGCGGCGGAAGTGCAGGGAGACGTCGCTGTCGGCCATGACACCCGATGCGCCGTGTATCTGCACGGCGTTGCGGGCGACATAGGTGTACATCTCTGCGGCCGAGAGGATCGCGAGCGCAGTCGGCGCAAGCGAGCCCTGCCCTTCGTCGGTGATGCGTGCCGCGTAGTAGACGGCGTCATCGGCCAGCTGGATCCTGGTCGTCATATCGGCGAGCTTGTGCTGCAGCGCCTGGAAGCTGCCTATGCGCTGGCCGAAGGCCTCGCGCTCGGAGGCGTAGCGCACGGCGAGTTCGTTCGCGGCCTTGGCCGCGCCGAGCGCCTCGGCGGCCAGCAGGAGCCTGCATTCGGTGAGCGACCGGTCGATATCGGCAGCGCTGAGCACCCGCGCGGACACCTTGTCGGCCGGCGACGACGCGATCGTGACGTCGTAAAGCGGCGCGCCGGCCATGGTGATCAGCCGGTCGCAGCTCACCGTCGCCCGCTCGCGCTCCACTAGCAGCAGCTCGAAGCCCTGGTCGCTGGGGGCCACCACCAGGAAATGGGTCGCAATCGACGCGTAGGGGACGGCCCACAGGCGCGCGGTCATGTCATCACCCGTCATCCGGACCTCGGCCGGCCTGCTGCTTGAGGTGGCAGGCAGGCCGGCCGGGTCGCCGAATCCGGGCGCGATGGCGTAGGTCACGATCGCCTCGCCGGTGGCGAGCTTGGGCAGCAGGCGCTCGCATACGGCCGGCGTCCCCCACGTCTGGAGAAGCCCGGCGCTGACCACCGCGCTGACGTAATGCGGCGACAAGAAGAGAAAGCGGCCGAGTTCTTCATGGGCGATGACCCGGTCCAGCCAGCTCGCTCCCTCGCCGCCGTACGTCGTCGCCACGCCGAGTCCGAGCAGTCCCATCGCCGCTATGTCGGCGAAGGAACGGGCGTCGTACCTGCCGTTGTCGCCGTGTTCGACAGCGCGGACCACATCTGTCCCCCAGCGGGCAGCGCAGAATCTGCGGACAGATTCACGGAGGTCGAGTTGAGCCTCGCTCAGCGAGAAATCCACCATTGCCTAGTCCCCATCGCCGTGGCGAGTCGTGTGATTAACCGTCCAGGAGGTGTCTTTGGAAGCCGCCCCGGAGACCGACGGATCGCCCTCGAGGTAAATCCGCTCGACCAGGGCCCGGTCCTGGAACTCCGATACCGGCCCGCTCGCCGCAACCCGGCCGTTGTCGAGAACGACGACGTCGTCGGCGAGCGCGAGCGCGGGCTCGATCACCTGCTCGACGAGCAGGATCGCGAGCCCCTCCGACCGCAGTTCCGCGATGAGCCCGAACACTCGCTTCTGCAGCGCGGGAGACAATCCCGCCGACGGCTCGTCCAGCATCAGGACAGAGGGTTCCGACATCAGTGCCCTGGCGATGGCCAGCATCTGCTGCTGCCCGCCTGAGAGCCGGCCCGCCTGCGTGGTGCGGAAGTCGCGCAGTTCGGGGAAACGCTGGTAGGCCCGCTCAAGTCGTGGTTGCATCTCACGGCGGCTGGACCGGAACCGCCTGCGGCGGACATATCCGCCAAGGAGCAGATTCTCCTCGACTGACCGCAGCCTGAAGATCCGCTTGTGCTCCTGGACCAGGGCCAGGCCCGCCGCGGCTCGAGCGTACGGCTGCGCGCGGCTGACGTCGGAATCGGCCAGCGTGACCCGTCCGGAGTTCAGCGTCGGAGGCAACCCGATGGCCACATTGAGCAGCGAGGTCTTGCCGGCACCATTGCGGCCGATGACCGTAGTGACGCGTCCGTCCCGGACCGTCACCGAAACGCCGGACAGGACGCGCAGGTCGCCATAGCTGGCGCAGATCTCACTCAGGCTGAGCATCGTCACCTGCACCCGGCGCAACGCCCACGTACTCCTGGAGCACGCGCGGATTGGCTGCGATCTCGCTCGGCGTACCCGTCGCCACCAGTTCGCCGTTGCTGAGCACGTGGATCGTGTCCGCTATCTCAAGGACCAGCGGGAAGTTATGCTCCACGAGGACGACGGTCGCGCCGGCCCGGGTCATGCCCTCGATTACCCGGACGAGCCGGGCCAGGTCCTCGCCGTCCACTCCGGAGGCGACCTCGTCGAACAGGCACAGGGCAGGCGCCGCCGCGAGCACCCGGGCGGTCTCGGTGAGCCGGCGGGTGCCCAGCGGCAGGGAGGCGACGTCCACCGCGGCCAGATGGTCGATACCCAGCGCGCGGAGCAGGCCGGTGACCACCGACTCGTCGGCCGAGCGGGCCTTACGGAAGCGCGGTAGCCGCAGCGCGGTCTGCGTCAGCCCGGCCCGGCTCAGCACTGTCCGGCCCGTCGCGACCAGCGCCTGGGTCGACATGCCCGTGGGCACGATGGGGGTCTGGAAGGTACGGGCCACTCCGGCCCGGGCGATCGAGTGCGGAGGACGACCCGACAGCACCTCATCTCCTAGGCGGACGGTGCCGTGCGTTGGCGCGTAGTATCCGCAGATCACATTCAGCAGCGTCGTCTTACCCGAGCCGTTGGGCCCGATGATCGCTGTCACGGAACCGGGCGCGGCGGACAGCGACACGTCACGCAGCGCCCTCAGGCCGCCGAAGGACTTGCTCAGCGACTCGACCCTCAACTCGCGGCCGGGGATCTCCGCCGGCAGGGCCAGCGCCTGGTCGCTCATGGTGGCGGCGACCGCCTCCGGGCGGTTGCCGCGGCCGGGTAGCAGCCGCCGCCCGATCAGCCTGGCCACGTCGGCCAGGCCGCCAGTGAACAGCACGCCGGCCAGCACGAGGAATCCGCCGAATATCACCGTCGCGTACTCATTGAACGAGGCGAATTCTCCCGGAATCACGATCAGCAGGGCGGCGCCGAGTATCGCACCGTAGATCGACCTGCTACCGCCGATTACGGTGGCGGCAAAGATCGTTATCGCGAGGGTGAACGTGAAGGAGTCGGGGGAGATGAAGGTCGAGTAGAACGCGAAGAAGACGCCCGCGATACCGGCCGGGATCGCGCCGATCACATAGGCGAGAAGCTTGATGCGGAAGACGGAGACACCCAGCGTCGACATCAGCACCGGACTCTGCCGCAGGACGAGGAACCGGTCGCCGTAAGGAGACTTGACGACATTGCGAAAGAGGATGAACCATGCCGCGGTGACGAGGATGATAACGGCGTACAAGCCATTCCCGGTCAGCTGCGCGCCGAAGATCGTAGGATTCGGGATGCCGGCCAGGCCGCCGGCGCCGCCGGTCTGGGCGGGCAGCAAGTTGACGAAGTCAGGGATCAGCAAGACCAGGTAAAACGTCACCATCGCGAGGGCCCAGCCGCCCAGCCTCAGTCCTGGCAGCCCGGAAATCAGGCCGACCACGATGACCGCGGCGATCGCGGCGGCCAGGCACAGGAATATGTCGGTCACGCCAAGCTTGACGCTCATGTATCCCGCGACGTACGCGCCGACCGCATACAGCGCGGCCTGGCCCACGGCCAGTTCGCCGGCGTAGCCGAAGACAATGTTCAGGCCGCTGACGACCGAACTCATGATGGCGATCAGGACGATCTGACGGGTCCAGTACCCCCCGATTCCCGCCCATGGCGCGACGACCACCGCGCCCACCACGACCAGCCAGGTCAGGCCAGGCAGGGCGGGCGGCAGCCGGTATGCCGACCCGCTTCGCGCGGTGCCGCCAGACGGGGCCGCCCGCCACCGCCGGTGCGCGAGCCGGCCGCCGGGCGCGTCGGCTTGAGCGCGTCCCGAGCGTACGTCTCCGGCCGGACCGGGCAGCGAGCCTTTAGACATGACGTTCCGCTACCCTGCCGAGAATGCCGTGCGGTCGGGTCAGCAGCACGAGCAGGAAGCCCAGGAACACGAAGATGTCGGCGAGCGTCGCGTTCAGGTACTGGGCGGCGAACGAATAAGCCAGCCCGGTCACGAAGCCGCCTACCACGCCGCCGAGTTGGTGACCTGACCCTCCGATCGCCACCGCGACGAAGCCCAGAAGTGCGAGGTTCTGCGCGAGGTTCGGGTCGGCATAGGTCTGCGGCCCGATGAGAAGGCCGGCCGCGCCCGCGATGACGCCCGAGATCGCGAAGGAGATGATCGCTACCCGTCGCACGTTTATCCCGCACACCATGGCCGCCTCGCGATCTTCGGCGGGCGCCAGCGACGCAAGTCCGCTAAGCGTTCTGGTGTTCCAGAAGTGGATCCCGATCGCGGCGAGCGGAACCAGGAGGATAAGGAGCAGGTCGCTTGCCTCAACCGTGCCGCCGAAAATCGTCAGCGGCTTGTTGTCAATCGCGAGCGGAACCGTCAGCGGCTGGGTTCCCCAGCCCAGCACGACCACGCCGTTAATCAGCGCCGCCACGCCGACGGTGGTAATGAGGGTGCCGTGCGAGCCCAGCCGGTCGGCGATCGGGCGGATGGCGAGCCGTTCCTCGAGCACTGCCACGACCGCGACCAGCGCTGCCGAGAATACGACCACGCCAACCAGCGGGCTCTTCAGCACGACCTCGGCCGTATAGGTGAAGTAGACACCGAGCATCAGGAGCTGGGCGTACGCGAAGTTGAAGACTCCCGAAGCGATCAGGACGATGTTGTACCCCAGCGCCACGAGCGCATAAAGACTGCCAAGCGCCAGTCCTGACCAGACGGTTGTCACCTCATGCCCTCCGACGGCGGGCGGGCCACCGCTCCCCCCTCATCGGTGGCCTCGCCCTCCGTCCTTGTGCAACGGGTTGCTGGTTCGGCAATCTGGTACAGCACAATCTCTAGGAGCTGGCCGATGGCTGGAAGAGCCCGTCGGCGTTGTACACCCCAGCCGCCACGTAGCTGAATGCGTTGTCATACGCGGTGCCGTAGTGGTTCGCCGCAGTGTAGGAGAAATTGCCGATCTGGTCCGAGGAGCCGTACCAGACCCACGGCACAGGAGGCGTCGGGGCCTTGAGGTGTTCCAGCGCATTCTTCAGGTCGGCCGCGTCGATCGAGTTCGCCTGCTTCGCCGCATAGTCGACCATCATCAGCGCCGAATAGGTGGGAGCCACCAGGCTCGCCCCCGTGCTCTGCAGCACCGCGGGGCCGCTGGTCGTTGCCTTGGTCTCGGTGATCATCGTCTGCAGCACGGGATCCGAGGCGAGCGGGTCGGTACTGATGAACGAACGCTGCACCTCCACCTTGAAATTCTGCAGGCTCGCGGCGGGCAGGCTCAACGGGTAGAGCTGGAATGAGGCCAGGAAGTCGGCGTAGGTCGGCAGGTTCCAGCCGATCTGGGCCCGGCTCTTCACCACGTAGATCGCCGCGGTGCCGAAACCGGAGACGATCAGCGCGTCCGGGCTCTGGCTCCGCAGGGAGTCCAGTTCCGGTGTCATGCTCAGGGCCGTGTCGCTGTAGGAGGTGCTGACCAGCTTGATGTTGGCCGCGCTGAGGGCCGACTGGTAGGCCTGTTCCGAGGCCTGCCCGCTGACGTCATTGCCGTAGATCATCGCGACCTTGGTCCAGCCATGCTGCTTGGCGATGGTGACGAAGGCGGGAACGGACGAGGTGACCGTCTGGTTGGTCGCGAAATAGTACGGATACGTCGACGGATCGTTCAGGTTGCTGGCGCTCGTCGCGTCAAACGAGATGATCTTGTGGCTCATGAGCACCGGGAGCTCGGCCTGGGTGACGGTGCTGTTGGAACCCGCCCAGACCATGTTCGGCGTGACGCCCGATGACAGGAGTTGCTGTAGTCCGCTCACACCCTGAGTGGGATCGCTCTCGTCATTGACTTCCTTGATCACGACCTTGTGGCCGAGGATTCCGCCGCTCTTGTTGAGCTCGTTCGCCGCCACCTGCAAGCCGAGAGATTCGCCTGCCCCGTAGGCCTTCCCTGGGCCGCTGAAGTCCAGCGATTCGACAACCACGAACGGGCTCTTGGCCGCGGCGGCGGGACTGCTGCTCCCGCCGCCGGCAGAAGCACTCGAAGAGCTACCGCTCGAACTGCACCCGCTTACGAAGGCCATGGCGAGCAGTCCCGACACCACGAGCGTGGCAGAGACGTGAGCGCCCCGACCGATACCAGGCCGCATTGATCCTCCCCAGGACTGAGTCATCTGGATTCGGACGTAATCTGTCCAAATGATAGAATCATTATAACGATATCGGTCAGGCTAGCCAGCCGGAGATCGTTCGTCAAGAGCTATAGAAGCTCGTAGCCAAGCTGGGATGTAACGCTGCAACACCGTCAGGTCTGGGCTGCTGACCAGGGACGACCCGTCATTTCTGCCCGTTACCGCGACGAACCGTCCAGTCACCGCAGCGCGCTGTCAGACCGGTCACCGCGGCGGGCAGACTGCGGGCCGTCGCGCTTACCGACGATGTGTTAGCGCACGGGCGGGTGCCGGCTTGCGCGTTCGCCGACTACGGGCCGATGTGGATATAGGGGGCCCAGAGCAGCGACGGATAGCGGTCGCGGAGGTGGGCGATGGCGTCATGCAGGCATCGGGCCGAGCGTGCCGGGTCCAGGCGGGTGTCACCCCGAGCGTCACGAGACGACAGCCGAGCATAGAAGCCCTCCGCCAGCTGCGGGGCGATGGTGTCGAAGACGGTCCACTGGGTGGCGATGACGTGGGTGAAGCCGGCCAGCAGCAAGGAACCGGCGAGGTGGATGGCCTCATCGGGCACATCGAACGCACCGAGAGCGGCCTCGCAGGAGGACAGGAAGGCGAGGCGCGCATCAGTCAGGCGGAGCCGGGCCAGGTCGGAGAGGGTGGTCGGGCCGGTGTCCTGATGGTCATAGGTGCACAGGGCACCGCTGGTCAGATCGTTGGGATCTTGCTTGCTGTGGCCGGCGAAGTGCAGGAAGCAGTGGCCGGGCAGCTCCGCCAGGAGCCTGGCACGGGTGGCGAGCCCGGCGGTCAGCACGGTCGCGCCCGGAGCAAACCGCGCGACCTGCTCCACTTCCAGTTCTGCCTGTGGCAGCTCGCCGAGGTCCGGAGTCTCGGGTAGGGCGAGGGCCAGCATCCGGCCGGGCGGTCCGCCGGTTCCGGCCGCGCTGGCGCGGGCCTCGATCAAGGCCCGGAGCGTCGGCGTATAGGAGCAGACCCACTGATCCGACGCGGCGTGCAGGGGCAGGAACGCGGCAGGGCCGACCGGACACCACCACAGGCGGCCGGGCGGGCTTGCGCGGTACGGCTGGGCCACAGGGGGCGGCGGGCTCGGGGCGGCTGAGGAGCCCGGTAGGTGCGGCGAGGCCGCGGGGGGCGGCAGGGCCGCGGGGGGCGGCAGGGCCGCGGGGGGCGGCAGGGCCGCGGGGGGCGGCAGGGCCGCGGGGGGCGGCAG
>Ga0070764_10000942_pt1 | contig 12279 bp, 7 predicted proteins | sample HubBroMetageWRM4_FD_67287 | JGI IMG/M metagenome (GOLD analysis project Ga0070764, IMG submission 67287) | Warmed soil microbial communities from the Hubbard Brook experimental Forest, New Hampshire - Hubbard Brook CCASE Soil Metagenome WRM 4 | ecosystem: Environmental > Terrestrial > Soil >... | reverse complement strand
CCCATGAACTCGGAAAACCAGGGCCATATCCCGTATCCGTCAAATTCTCCAAGCAAGGTAGCGTGATGGAATCCAATCCATCCGCCCCGGCCCTCTGTAATGTACTTCGTGAATGCGGCTACTGCTGCCGGTGTCCAGCCGTAGGGAGGATAGTTCAGCTGGACGAATACCCGGTACTGAGCCAGGAATGCATCGTCAATCTTGTCCGTATTCTCGATGTAGTCAATCGAGAAATTATTCTCACCGGCGAGCTTTTGTAACCATACTTTGGCGGCATCGACAAATGGCCGATGAATCCCACCAGCCTCCGCCAGCGCAATGATCTTAAATTTAGGCTTGGAACTTTGGGCCATGCTCACGCTGGTGAAAGTGAGCGCGAGGACTGCTACGCCCCATAAGCAAGGTCGAAAGCGGAAACCTGAAACCAGTCTCGCAAGCGACATTAGCCCTCCATTTCCGGTTAATGAGTCGTCCGTGCAAATATGCTGGGCGAGCTCAGGCCGCTGGAACGATTGTCGCACATTGTATGTCAAAGATAGTAATTAAGCATTACAATGTATGGATGTTTTGTTTTAGCCACCCCAGGTTCCCATGGATTAGGGGCCAAGGTTGCCAAAGTCTTGGTTTCCGCCGGAAAATACAGAATTGCCTTAACATGATCGACATCAGATCCAGGTCATGGATTAAAGGGGCGCAGGTGATCTCACGGTGACGAAAGAACCCGAGATAATAGGAAGGCCCCCCTTACTCCGCCAAACCAACGCTCAAATCCTTTTGCGGCTTCTCCGCGAGGCGGGTCCGTGCTCCAAGGCCGATCTCGTTCGCGCTTCCGGATTGAGTGCTCCGTCAGTGACAAATGTTGTAGCCCACCTTGCGCGCGCGGGCTTGGTCGAGCCGATTGGCGAGGGAGATTCGACCGGCGGCAGGCCGCCTGACATATTGCGTTTCAGGGCTGAGCGAGGTTGTGTAGCCGGGGTTGAGATCCGGTCTGACTCCCTTCGCTTCCTTCTTGCCGACTTGGACGGACGCGAAATTGGGAAAGCGGCAGTTCCACTGCAGAGGCCGTCGTCGTCTCCTCCTTTAGTCTGCAAAGGGATCGCCGAGGGTGTGCGCGAGTTGCTCAGCAAACTGAGCCAACCGGAGGAGCAACTATTGGAACTTGTCGTGGGAGTGCCCGCCATCGTCAATGTGCAAGAGGGCGTCGTGATGGCACTGAGCGCTCTAAAGGATTGGAGCAATGTACCTCTCGGAGCCATGCTCGCCAGGGAGTTTAGATGCAATGTAACGATAGAAAATGACACCAACCTTGCGGCCCAGGGCGAATATTATCGGGGAGCGGCGCAAGGAGAGAAGAATTTTGTATTCATTACTATCGGCCAGGGTGTCGGTGCCGGCATTTTTGTGAACGGCAGCATTTATCGAGGGTCCCAATGGACCGCGGGAGAGATTGGATATCTACGCGTACCTAATATTTCAAGGGAGCATCCTACTATCCATAATTACGGGAAGCTTGAAAAGCTATTGGGCGCTCCAGGGATTCTGAAAAGCTGGCAGGCCAATCGCCGTGGATCACGCAAACATCCCAAGGTGAACTGCGCGGCCGATGTTTTCGATCTGGCCGCCGCAGGAAATGCCGAGGCCAAACGACTCCTTAAACAGCGCGCCACCCTTTTGGCTGACATTGTGTTGGACTTGGCCCTCATTCTCAATCCCAGCGTGATCCTGCTCGGGGGAGAGGTGGGCAATCATCCTCGTCTATTACAAGAGGTGGAAGTCCTCCTGCAGGGGAGTGAATTCGCGATAGTGCGCGTTGGATTGGGCTCCCTCGGCCAGTCGGCCGTCTTATGGGGCGCGATTTGTTCAGCCCTCGATCCCGCCGTTCTCGGCCTGCTGCAGCCATCTGAGTCAACGGGTTCATAAGCACACCCCAGAATCGTCGTTCCCGCACTCCTCGGAATTCTCGTTTGACTGACTTCATAAAGGAAGATAACTTAGTCTTGTGCACAATCCACGCTAGACATGTCCAAAACGCTTACAACCATCTCTCCTCCCCGAGGAGTGCCGCAGCGGCATTTGCTCAAGCAAATGGACGCTCGCGGGGTGCTGCACCAGCTGCGGGAGCGTGATTTCGCTTCCCTCGACTTATTAGGGCGACACGCGGGGCTATCCTCCTCTCGTTTTTCAGCAGCTGTTTCCTTCCTGGTGAAGACGGGATTGGTCGAAAAGACGTCCAACGGCAAATCTAACGCCGGCCGACGAAATAATGCCCTTCGCATTAATGCCGCCTTCGGGCATGTGCTCGGCGTCGATATCGGTGGAAGCAATTTGCGAGTTGCATTAGCTGATATGAATGGTCGAGTGTTGGGCAAATGGTCCGCCTCCACCAAGAGAACATCTTCTCCCGCCATGGTCATCGAACAAATGCGCAAGGGCGTCGCGTATCTGCTGGAGCAGGCCTCTGTGCCTCGCCGCTCCCTACTGGCCGTCGCCGCGGGCGCACCCGGTATTACGGATGGAGATGCAGGCGTCGTGGTCACGACGTCTTACCTGAAGGGTTGGAAGGATGTCCCGCTTCGTAGCTTGCTGGAGTCCGCGTTACGCATCCCCGCGGCGGTGGAGAACGATGTAAGAATGGCGGCGATCGGGGAGAACTGGAGGGGAGCCGCGCGAGGTGTCGGTAATTTTGTGTTTCTTGCCATCGGAACCGGAATTGCCGCAGGTGTATTTGCCAATGGGAGGTTGATTCACGGTACGGATTGGACGGCAGGAGAGGTAGGTTACATGCATGTCCCGGGCGTCCCGGAAGAGGCCGCGAGGCACGGCGCTCCGGGATCGCTTGAGAGTGTAATCGGCGGCGAGGGTATTCGGAAGCAGTGGCTGCGCTCTCGTAATGGTGCGGGTGTTGGGGTGACCCGCAGCCTTAGCGCAACGGAAATCTTTGAGCATGCCCAGACCGGAGATTTGGTTGCCAAGGGTGTCCTGAATCGCTCGGCGAAAATACTGGCCTATGCGGTGTACAACATTTCCTTGGTTCTAAACTGCGGGCTTTTCATCTTGGGCGGCGGAGTAGGGATGAGCTCGCCTTTACGGGACGCTACGCAGCGATTTCTGGAGAAGTACGACGAGCCGGCACAGCCCAAACTGATGGTCAGCAGCCTGGGGCAGGACGCGCAATTGGTGGGAGCGATTCGACTGGCGCTGAGCAAAGCGGATCACCAATCGGTCTGAGAAACGCGCAACCATTCGAACGATCCGGTTCAGTTTTTCTCCGGAAGGCTGATGCTCTCCAAGTCGCGTCCCCGCGTCTCGGGTACGACAAATCGTACGAAGACAAGGGTTACAACACTAAGCGTTCCGTAGATCGCAAACGTGCCAGCGCTGCCGAGCATATTAATCAGGGATAAGAATGTCAGCGACACGGCAAAGTTTGCGATACCGGAGAACAACGTTCCTGCCGCTACCCCGCGCCCGCGGACGCGTAATGGAAATACTTCAGCAACCAGGATCCAGGCGATTGCCCCCAGACTGAATGCGAAACACGCAATATAGACCACAAGGCAAGTGATTGCTACTGATCCCAACGACGACCCGAGCATTCCCTGATGGCCAAACGCGAAAGAAAGCGCAAAGAGCGCGACTGTCATGCCGCTCACGCCTATGTAGAGCAGTGGTTTGCGTCCAATCCGGTCAACGAGCGCGATGCCCACGACTGTCGCAACCACGTTCACGATGGAGACGATCAGCGTCGCGAAGATCGCATTGGCGTGCGACGTGCTTCCCGCGAGCTCAAAAATCTGCGGACCGTAGTAAATGATGGTATTGATCCCGGTAACCTGCTGCAGAACGGTAAGGCCGACTGCGATGAAGAGCGCCCCACGCACCGCCGGACTCCAGAGAGAGCTCCAGTTCTGCTCCATCGGCGTCTTAAGCCCTTCTTCGATATCGTTGAGAAACCGTTGCGCTCCCACGGCGTCCGTGTAGCTATGCAGTACCACCTCGGCCTCCTTTAATTGGCCGTGCGCGACCAGCCAGCGCGGACTTTCCGGAACAGTAAGAATTACGGCCAGGAAGAAGATCGTCGGCACTACGGCCAGGCCAAACATCAGTCTCCACGCCTGTTGTGCGGCGAGCCAGTAACCGGCCAGATTCGCGAGCACAATGCCAAGGGTCAACGCAAACTGATACAGCCCGATCAGCATGCCCCGCGACTGAGGTGGAGCAAGTTCGGAAACATAGACCGGCGCGGTGACCGAGGTGAAACCGATTCCGACCCCGATGATTGCGCGCGCCACGATCAGAACGAGAACATTAGTAGCCAGAGGGGCCAGGAGCGATCCGAGAATGAAAATGCCTCCCGCCCACACCAGCGTAGCGCGACGGCCGATGCGATCGGCGACCGATCCTCCCACGATCGCTCCGATCATGGCCCCGACCAGCACGATGCTGACGACCCACTCCTCCATCCAAGTGGAGAGTGCAAATGTCCGTTTTACAAAGATCGCTGCGGCAGCGATGATGCCCATGTCGTAGCCATAAAGCACGCCTCCCAGGGCGGCAATCGACGAAATGCGCAGTATAAATCCGCGATTCACGCTTGGCGAAGCAGGAAAACCGAGATCGGACAAATGTTTTACCTCACAGCATAATAATACTGTATAGTTGATAACCATTCATTAGAAACTTCGGCAGGTCGCTTTGACAGTGCAAGTCACCGGGGCAATTATGCAGAGCCAGGAGAGTCAAGAGTCGCGCTGGATCGCAGGAGTCGAGCCGCCGAAGGAGATGCTTACCCGGAGCATGACATCCATTTATGAAATGGAGTGCCGAGAACAGCCGGAGCGTCTGGCTCGACTGTTGCAGACTTACGGCGTGGACCGATCGATTAAGGAAGCGCTCGAACAACTGCGGCATCTATCGCTTTCTCCAGGCCCCGTGGTGTTTGCCGGAATGGGAGCTTCCTATTGCTCCTCTATTACGGCTTCCTCTTTCCTGCAGTCATGTGGGCGGCCATCATTCGCCGTAGAAGCGAGCGAGTGGCTGCACTACTCGCGGCCAGTATGGAGCGCCGCTGTTTCGATTCTGTTGACTACTTCGGGCGAGAGCGCGGAGCTTGTACAACTTTGCAAAACAAGTCCCGACAAACCGATCGCCCTGGTTTGCAATAACGAAAAAAGCACATGCTGGTCGTTAGCTCAGACCAGACTTCCGATTTTGGCGGGGCCGGAATACGGGAATGCGACCAAGACATACACCAACGCTACGGCTGCAGGCATCGTGCTTGCTTCCCACATGTTGGGACGGGCATGGCGGGAAGATGCCGAGCAGGCTCGCGTAGTTTACGCCGCAGCTCTCGATAAGGTATTCGGTCTACGCGAAGATCTGGAAAGATTTTGTCGCGGAGCGAAGAATATCGAGGTTGTTGGACGTGGCCCAGCGTACGGGGGCGCCATCATGGGTTCGTTGTGTATTCGCGAGATGACCGGCCATCGTGCCGCCGCTTATTCAGGAGGCGGGTTCCGGCACGGACCGATCCTTGACGTCGATGAGTCTCTCGTCGCTATCATTTCGGCGCTGGGACGGACGGCGGAGTTGGGAATCGATCTCGCGCATGATTGTCACGCCCGCGGCGGCAGAGTAATTCTGGTCGGAACCGAAGAGCGGGAGCCTTCCGACCGATTCTTTCCGGTAACGATCGGAGCTGTACCGGAGCCGTGGGAAGGGATCACCTCTGTCATCGTGCCACAAGCGCTGACGCTGGCGATGGCCGAACAATTTGGAGCGAAGCTGCCCCCTCGTTTTCAGTACGGAATTATGAAGGAGTAGCCGGCGGGGTGCGAGCACTGGGTGGTTGGAAGGTTGATATGGGATCAGGCAGGCAATGGATTGAAAAGGAGACGAAATGACACAGTCAAAGGCATCCTTGTTAATCGTGCTGTTCGTAAGCATGTTGGCGACATTCCTTAGTCTGAACCCCGCCTGGGGGCAGGAGGTCACAGCCAGCATCACCGGTAGCGTGACTGATCCTTCCGGAGCGCCCGTGGTGGGAGCATCGGTACTGGCGCGCGACGTGGAGCGCGGCACTACCTACCCAACTCGAACCAACGACGTCGGCGTCTTCAATCTCCAGCGCCTGCCGGTTGGCAACTATGCAATCAAGGTGGAGGCGACAGGATTTCAAACGGAGGAACAGTCCGCCATCACACTCGTGTTGAACCAGATCGCCCGCTTCGCCTTCCAACTCAAGGTCAAGGGCGTGAACCAGGTGGTAGAAGTTGTCGACGAGGTGCCGGCACTGCAGACGGACAGCACGCAAGTGGGCACGCTGATCGATGCCAAGACAAACGACAATCTGCCGCTGGCTTCACGCAACTTCGTGCAATTGACGTTGCTCACTCCGGGCGCGCTTACCATCGATCCGCAGACGATGAACACCGGATCCCAAACCACACAGCAGATCGCGGGCAACGGCGGCGGGCGCCCGTATATCAATGGCAATCGCGAACAGTCGAACAACTTCCTGCTCGACGGTGTGGACGATAATCAGGCCTCGGAAAACGCCGTCGGTTTCACACCGTCGCCCGATGCCATAGAGGAATTCAATGTTATTACGCAGAACGCTTCCGCGGAATTCGGCAATTTTCAGGGAGGCGTCGTCAGCGCCTCGATAAAATCGGGTACAAACGCCTTTCATGGCGATGTTTTTGAATTTATCCGCAACGACGTCTTCAATGCGAACTCATGGTCAAATGGGTTGCAGACTCCAGTTCAACCGAAGGCAAAGATGCGTTGGAACATGTTCGGCGGCACGGTGGGCGGTCCGATCATCAAGAACAAACTGTTTTTCTTCGCTGACTATCAGGGCTCCCGGTTCGACCATCCCCCTGCCGCAAGCTTTATTACCGTACTGACCGGTGCGGAACGCGGGGGAGATTTTAGCGCACTTGCCAATCAGATATACGATCCTTGTGTTGCGGGCACGGGGGTCAGCGGCACACCTTGTGTCCTTTCCGCAAGCCCGGTACCCTTTGCCGGCAACATCATTCCCACTGACCGCCTGGATAACGCGTTCAAGGTGCTCATGGCTTCCTCTCTTTATCCCCAACCAGTCAACAGCAGTCCGACCCAAAATGCCGTGATTCTGAACGGAAACCAGTACAACGACGATCAGGAAGACTTCAAAGTTGACTACAATATCTCGGGGAAAGACCGCTTTTTCGCACGCTACTCGAGGGAAAAGCAAATCGATCCACAAACGACTTCCTTCTTGCTCGGGGGGAACGAGAGTTCGGAAGCGCATATCGACAACACTGCTTTCGATGAGACGCACACCTTCACTTCATCTCTGCTCAACGATTTCCGCGTTGGCGTGAACTACGTTTTGCCCTACGGACCCAATGTCACCTTCGACCCCTCGGTCGCGGCGCTGGCAAGCGCGGCTGGCATCGCCGGCTCGGATATCAGCGGGATCAATGGCTTGCCGCAGATCACTTTTACGGGCGCATCGCTCGCCGAGGCCGGGGGTACGGGCCCGTACCAAGGCTTAGGCAATGGCGCGATCATTCAGAAATTTGCCTCGACTGTCTGGCAGGTCAGCGACAGCGTTCTATGGAGCCACGGGCATCACAACCTCAAATTCGGATGGCAAATGGGCCGTTACCGCTTGAATATCACCTATCCCGGCAACTACGGAGTGCTCGGCATCATTGGCTTCGATAGCAGTTACACCTCTCAAGCAGGAGACGGTCTGGTTGGCGGAGACCCGGGAGCGAGCTTTGCTCTGGGACTGCCGCAATCCGTTGGTCGTGGCGCGCTAGGCGGCGGTTTCCATCAGCGAGACTGGCTGCTGGCTGGATTTGTACAGGACGACTGGCGCGTAACCGACGCGCTAACCTTGAACCTTGGCCTGCGCTATGAGGCTCGCACTCCATGGATTGAAACTAACAATCGTCAGGTAAATGTGAACACTACAACCGGCCTGGTGGAGTTCCCCGGGAACTCGGTCGTTCCGAACGGGGTGGTGGGGACGAATGGATACAGCAGAGGACTCTACAACAGCGCGTACCAGGGATGGGGAAATTACCAGCCGCGCATTGGATTTTCGTGGGCTCCGGCATTTCTTGCACGCAAAACCGTGATCCGTGGCGCATACGGTGTCTCGTCTTATCTGGAAGGCACGGGTACGAATTTGCGGCTGCCGCGGAATCCTCCGTATACTCCCACCGCAATCCAAGGGACCAATATCACCTCAAGCGGCAGCACGCCCTATGTCACGGAAGCTGGAGCTACGGGTGGCGCAAGTCCCGCTCCGGAGTCTGTCTTTGGGGCAACCATGTACGCCTGGGACCCAACGGTGCAACCGGCGATCGCGCAACAGTGGAATTTTACGATCCAGCACGAAATAGCCAAAAATCTAACCTTCCAAGTGGGGTACGTTGGACAGAAAGCGACACACTTGGTCGTTCCCCTGGATCTTGGGCAGAACCAACTCGATGGAGCGAGTACGCCCTACATAGGTGGCTATAACGGGCCGCAAATCACGAATAGCGCGGGAGATGTAATCGGAGGAGGCTACGGCCCTAACTCCTTCGCCGACGTTTACGACACTGCTTCCGTAGGCACCATGCGCTACGACGCGTTGCAGGCGGTGCTGCAAAAGCGCACAAGCTGGGGACTGGAAGGACAGCTCGCCTACACCTTCGGCAAGTGCATGACCAACAGCAGCGGATACTACGGAACTTATAGTCCGGAGTCCGAGACTACAAGTTCCTCCGCATACCAGCAGAACCTGTACGACCCACGGTCAAACTGGGCGCGCTGCTTTTACGATTCCAGTCAGGTTGTGAGCGCCTATGCTTTGTACGAATTGCCCGTGGGGCATGGAAAACAGTTCGGCCAGAGTCTGCCGGGCGCAGTGAACGAAATCGTCGGGAACTGGTCTCTGGGGCCGATCTTCTCCTACCACGCGGGCTTTCCTCTCGCCCTCTACGCCGCCGATGTGTCCGGAACCTTCAGTCCTGACGATGGCCCTGGACCCGGTTCCGCGCGTCCCAATTGCAATGGCCCGGTCCACTATCAGCATCAGGTGATAAACGGTCAATACGAATGGTTCGCGAACGACAGCTCGTTTTCGACGGAGGCGCCAGGCACATTCGGCACGTGTCCAGCGCAGGGTCCGGTGATTGGTCCGCATTATGTCGATGTGGATTTAAGTCTGCAAAAGAATTTTCAATTCACGGAAACGAAGCGCCTGCAGTTCCGCGCTGACTTCCTGAACGCCATCAACCACGCCAACCTGGCCGCGCCGAACACGAATTACAGCAACGGTGCGAATTTCGGCTATATCACCGGCAGTCAGGACCCCAGGAATCTTGAGTTTGCCCTCAAGTTCTATTTTTGAACTGGGTGCTGCTCATGCTCCAGAGGCACACATCATAATTGGAACGCCGAGCCCTGAGTTTCACTCAGGGCTCGTTTCACCTCCGAAGTCATTGCATTCTGAATAGCATCGTGAACGAGAAAGGCAACCGAGAGCCTTCCGTCAAATGATCGTCGCAGATCCGCAACGGGCTTTGGTCACAAACCACGCTTTCACGATCTTGATTTCGTATCCCTCGGTGTGAACCGTGGCCGCGCCAGTTTGACCTCAAGCGGCAGAAGCATAGAGACCGAACATCCGCGGGCGGAAGTAGTTTTCCGCCAAAGTGAGCAATTTTGAACAGACCCGCGCTGCCGAGGAGGTTTTTATGTGTGTGACGCGTTTCAAGGACTCTGCACCGCGAAGTTTTCCCACCAACCGTTCAACCGAGGAGACCCACCAATGGATCCGATCAAGATGCCCGAAGATATCAACCATCCGCGCCGCCGCTTCCTCAGCACCGCCGCAATGGCGATTACCGTTACCCAATTCGGAATGCTGGGTTCCGCGAAGGCTGCAGCCTCGGGTGAAACAGCTACAGAAATCGCCGCGGTAAAGCCGGGGACAAACACGTCATTCAGTTCCATGAAGCAGATCGACGCCGGTCTGCTGAATGTTGGATACGCCGAAGCTGGCCCGGCTGATGGTCCGGCAGTCATTCTTCTCCATGGCTGGCCCTACGACATCTACAGCTTTGTCGACGTTACCCCGGTGCTTGCAGCAGCGGGCTACCACGTCATAGTGCCTTATCTGCGCGGCTACGGCACCACCAGCTTTCTCTCCAGCGCAACCATGCGCAACGCCCAGCAGTCGGCCGTGGGCCTCGACATCATCTTTCTCATGGATGCACTAAAAATTCAGAAAGCCACCATCGCAGGCTTCGACTGGGGCGCGCGCACAGCGGACGTCATGGCAGTACTATGGCCGGAACGCTGCAAGGCAATTGTTTCCATTAGCGGCTATCTGATCAGCAGCCCTGCGGGCAACCAGACGCCGTGGCCGCCGCAGGCTGCGTTCGCATTTTGGTACCAGTATTATTTCTCCACTGAGGTCGGCAAGGCCGGCTATGCGAAATACCTCGACGATTTCAACAAGTTCATCTGGCACCAGGCTTCGCCGAAGTGGAACTTCGACGACGCCACGTACAACCGCACAGTCGCTTCCTTCAACAACCCGGACCATGTTGACATCGTGATGCACGATTATCGCTGGCGGCTCGGCCTGGCGGATGGTGAGCGGAAATATGACGATCTAGAAAAGCGGCTGGCTGCGCTTCCTGCCGTCACCGTGCCGGCCATCACCATGGAAGGCGACTCCAACGGCGCGATCCACGCGCCCAGCACAGCCTATCGCAACAAATTTTCCGGCAAGTATGACTACCGGCTCATCACCGGCGGCGTCGGTCACAATATACCGCAGGAAGCCCCGCAGGCCTTTGCCCAGGCGGTCATCGATGTCGATCGCCTTTGATACACCTTAAGTGCCACCCTCGGGCTTATCCCGGTCCCCACTCTCGAGTCCACAGCGGCTGCACGGTTGAACATCTTCTAGGACGGAGCTCAATCAGCACGAAACGGGGAGCGCTCCTGGTTGACCGCTTGCGTTTCATTGTCCATGTGGGCCCCCTGGACGCAGTGAACCAGCATGTCGGAGACATAAGAATCGCCCATCTCTGTATTAAACATCGCGTCGTACATGTAGGGGTCGGGCCATTTCAGCCCGAGATACTGGCGGACGAACGCAGCTCGCGCTTTGTCGGTTGTGTCGATCTGTTCGATCGCCTTGTCCTGAGGTTGGCCCCGGGCGATCAGTCTGTGGATCTTGTAATCGCGAGATGCGTAGAGAAATACCTGGAAGACGTCTTTGCGATTGCGCAGAAAAAACTGCGAGCCTCGGGCCACAATTACCGACGGGCCGCCGGAAAAGGCGGTATCGACGGCTCTTTCCGAAACCTGGGCGATCCGGCGCGCGTCGAGCAGGCGCAAACGGTTGGTGGGCTGCAACCCTCCTCGAACGCGCCCCGAAGAAAATCCTTGAAAAGCCTGTACACGGGAGGATCGGTTCGCCATTCGATGCGCTCGACGGCCTCCGGCGTACTTTCGGTCAATCGCGCGATCTCCTGTGTCAAACGTTCGTCCCATAAACTCCATCCCAGGCGAGCGGCGACCGCGCTGGCAATTTCGGACGCCCCGCAGCCAAACTCGCGCTCAATTGTGATGGCATGAACCATGGCTTTATGGCTTTTCATCCTCAGCCAACTGCGACATCTCCGCCCGCGCCTGGATCGTTCCTTTTCAAGAAAAACGCAAGAACGAACATGATGGAGCAGAGCGCGCCCAAGACCCAAAAGATATCCATATAGGACAAGGCCCCGCTTTGTTGATGTACCAATTGGTAGAACCTCGCGATCGCCTGGTCCCTTGGCCCGCGGGAGTCAAATCGGACTGCCCGTAAAGCGGACTTCCTGGCAGAAGAGCCACGCAATGCAAGGCCAGCTTAGTAAAAAGCCTCGCACGATCAGCAATCAGCTTTTTTGAAGCCAGGGAGTTCACAGTTTTTGTGCATCCATCAGATCGAGTTTGCTGTGCAGATTTGATTGAGTCAGAAGGATGGACCAGAAAACAATTGAACGATGGTATTGGCGATACCTTCGTATCAGTTGTCGATGTGCGGAGACGAAAACTTATCTATTTGGTTTGGAATCGAGAACTTCGAAGGGAGTAGACGCCGATGAATGGGCCACCGGCCGAATGGCGTGCGGCCTCACCAGCGCGCCTGAAGGTCCACCACTTGATAGTGATCCACGCCTTCCGGCAACTCCAGGAGCGCCGCTCGATCCTCAGGGTAGTATTTCGGCCGCTCCG
>Ga0070764_10000941_pt1 | contig 12281 bp, 8 predicted proteins | sample HubBroMetageWRM4_FD_67287 | JGI IMG/M metagenome (GOLD analysis project Ga0070764, IMG submission 67287) | Warmed soil microbial communities from the Hubbard Brook experimental Forest, New Hampshire - Hubbard Brook CCASE Soil Metagenome WRM 4 | ecosystem: Environmental > Terrestrial > Soil >... | reverse complement strand
GATGCGCAGCCGTCGCTCTCCACTGGAGCAATCGCTCTCGTCTCTACCCCCTGCGCGAATTTCGGCGGCCACAAACAAAGCAGCGAGATTATCGTCGGCACCGGCGAATCGAATTTCGCTCAGGATAATTTGTACGGCGCGGGCGTGCTGCGCTCATCCGACGGCGGGCAAACCTGGGCGCAAGATCAAACGTTCACCGCTGCCGCGTCGCAAAGTCCGGACGCAAGTGGACCGTACATCGCCGCGATCGCTGTGCAGCCCGGCGCCGCGCATCCCGTGCTGCTCGCAGCAGTGCAGGGAACTGACTACTCCGCGGCTGGGTCACTCCACTCCGGCGTTTGGCGCTCTACAGACGGCGGCGTCACGTGGACTCGCACGCAGCCCGGTGCCGCATCCGCGAACGCCGCGCCGTTCAATCCCGCCACCGACGTGTTTTTCGATCCCAGCGACGCCACGGGCAAAACCGCCTACGCAGCGCTCGGCGATCCGCGCGGCGACTCCGACCCCGGCGCCTCCTGCACCTCGGCCCCGTGCAACGGCCTCTACAAATCGCACGACGCAGGCCTCACCTGGCATCGCGTCACTGTATTAGACAACTCGTCCACTCCATCGTCATACGGGCGCATTTCTCTCGCGATTTCCGCGGGTTCGGATCCAACCACGTCCGTCGTGTGGACGTCGATCGCCGACGCCACCACAGCCTCCGAAAATCTGCTCGGCGTGCTCTACGGAACAGGCCTCAGCCCCGACGGCTCGACCGGCAATTTCACCACGGTGTATCCGAATAATTCGCCGCTTCCCGATTTCTGTGCGCCGCTCTGCTTTTATTCGATGAAGCTCGCCGCTCTTCCGCAGTCCGCTGGCGGCGCCGTGTTTGCCGGCGGCGCGGCTCAGCCGCAGCTCGCGACCAACGCCTTCGGCACCTCTTCGATCTATCGCTCGCTCGACGGCGGCAACTCTTGGGCCGACATGTCCGCCGACGGCAGCGGCAACAACACCTCCACGCACACGCACGTTCACTCCTTCAGCTTCGCCACCGCCGCAAACGGCTCGGCCATCGCGCTCTACGTTGGCAACGACGGCGGCGCTTGGGTTTCCACAGACGTTTTCAATCCTGCCACCGCGAGCGGCAACCAACACTGGGCCGACCTCAACACCAACACCGGCAACGCGAACACGTCTCTGAACATCACCCAGTTCTATCCCGGCATGTCCGTGCATCCGTCGTCCGATCAAATTCTCTACGGCGGCACGCAAGGCAACGACGCCCAGGAATACATCGGCTCGCTCCCATGGGCCGATACGCTGGCGTGCCCATGGGACGGCGGCTTCACCGCCATCGATCCCGAAACGCCGACCACGATCTACGCCGCCTGCAATTATTTGAGCGGCCCTGGCACGATAACCAAAAACACGCAGAACGGAATTCCCGGAAACGGCGGCGTGAATTGGAACGCGATTGACTTCAACAACGGCATCGACTTCACCGACAACGCCGATTTCATTCCGCCGTTCGTCCTCGATTCAAACGCCAGCTCGAATCTTTATTTCGGAACGTATCGCCTCTTCCAGAGTACCAACGCGGGAATGACCTGGTCGCCGATTTCGAGCGACCTCACCACAGACGGCACCACGCATTACCTAACGACGATCAGCGTTGCGCCAAACAATTCCAACGTGATTTACGCGGGCACGTCGGACGGCTTGCTCTGGCAATCCGCCAAAGCGCTTTCCGGTGCCACCGACATTCACAAAGTGAATCAGAAGGGCCAGCCCGCGCGGCAGGTCAACGCAATTGCCGTCGATGCCACCAATCCGCAGTCCGTCTTTGCCGCCTATTCCGGATTTTCGTGTCCGGGCGTCGCAGGCTGCGATGGGCTCGGCCACATTTTTTATTCGAGCAATTCCGGCTCGTCGTGGATCGAGGTCGATGGCAATTTGCCGGACGTTCCGGTCAACGATCTCGTCATCGATCCCGCTGACCCGACCGACAACACGATTTACATCGCTACCGACGCCGGAGTTTACGCGAGCGACAACGCGACGGCCGGCGCAGGCACCACGTGGACCGTGCTGCAATCGGGAATGCCCAACGTGCAAGTGCTGTCGCTGAAGTTGCGCAACGTTTCGCGCATGCTCGTCGCGGGCACGCACGGCCGCGGCGCGTGGAGCATCGAGTTGCCGGGGCTCCCCGCGTTCGTGCTCACAGATATCGATCCAGTCAGCGCCAACGCCGGATCGGGCGACACGCAAATCACCGCCACCGGAAACGGTTTTACCGCACAGTCTGCGCTCAACGTGGCAGGCACGGCGCTCACCACCACATACGTGAGCCCTACGATGCTCACGGCTGATATTCCCGCATCGGCCACGCTCTGCGGCGGCACGCTGTCGTTGAACGTCACCGATCCCACTGCGGGCACCACAAACGCTCTGCCCATCGGCGTCGTCGGCTCGTGTGATTTTTCGCTCAGCACTCCCACGCCCGCCAGCGCCACGTCCACTGCTGGCGGCTCTGCCACCTATCAATTTTCCGTGCAGCTCCAGGGAAATTCCGCCGCGCCTGTCGCGCTCACTTGCCCTAACGCGCCCGCTGGAATCACCTGCACCTTCTCACCGAATCCTGTCACGCCTACAACGGAAGGCGCGTCCGTGAGCCTCACCGTTGCTGTGCCAGCCACGATCACCACCACAAGCGCCGCGCCACACAACAGTTTCACCACTCCGGGCGCGCTCACCACACGCAGCGCTGCAACCCTCACGCTCACGATGTGCACCATCTTCGCGTTTTGGTTCATCACCTCCACTCGACGCAATCACTTACTGCCGCGTCTGTCGCGCCCCGGCTGGGCGCTCGCACTCCTGATTCTCGCGATGTCTGCAATGTCAGCCTGCGGCGGCGGAGGTGGCAGCGGACCTCCGCCCCCGACCAGCCACACCTACACGATCCCCATCACCGGCTCAGCCGGAAATTTGTCGCATTCAACCAGCGTCCAACTCGTGGTAGATTAGCGCCCGTCGGCGCCTACCCGTTGGGAATGCGCTCAATCGCGCCGCACGGTTTTAAGGGGGTCAGCCCCATGACTTGCCCACAGTGCCACGAGCACGTTCCCGCCGGAGCGCTCTTCACCTCCACGGGCCTCTCCCAAATTGTTTGTGAAAAATGCGCCACGCACCTGAAGCCCAAGCCGCTGTCGGCGATTCTCGTGTTCGTGCTTTCGTTTGGACTCGCGGAATTGGCGATGCTGGGGTTGAAGAAGTTTGGCGCGGCTTACTGGCTGACGTTCGTTGGTTTCTTCGTGGTATTCGCGGCGGTCTTTATTGTGGGCGCGCCCGCGTTGCTGCGATTGCAGCCGAAAGAGCGCAAAGCCAATCCCGTCGCTACCGGCTAAACTCCGCCACTCTCAATTGCACAGCGCAACGCACAGCGGCAGCGCCGCGGTATCACGCATTGCGCTAGAGCATTTGCCGCAGCACATACTGCAAAATCCCGCCGTGCTGGTAGTACGCCACTTCAAACGGAGTATCGATTCGCGCGATCGCGGTGATTTTCTTTTCCTTGCCGTCTGCGCCGCGCGCCTTCACCGTCACCTTCTTGCGCGGTTCGAAATTGTGCGCGAGGCCATCGATCTCGAAAATCTCAAGTCCCGTCAGCCCGTGTGACGCCGCAGTTTCGCCCGGCAAAAATTCCAGCGGCAGCACGCCCATTCCGACGAGGTTGCTGCGGTGGATGCGTTCGAAGCTTTCCGCCAGCACGGCGCGAACGCCCAGCAGAATCGTGCCCTTCGCCGCCCAGTCGCGTGAAGACCCCGATCCGTATTCTTTGCCCGCCAGAATGATCAGCGGCACTTTCTCGTCGCGGTACTTCATCGCCGCGTCGTAGATCGACATTTTTTCGCCGCTCGGCTGGTGAATCGTCCATCCGCCTTCGGTGCCCGGCGCGAGCTGGTTCTTCAGGCGGATATTCGCAAACGTGCCGCGCATCATCACTTCATGGTTGCCGCGCCGCGCGCCGTATGAATTGAAATCCTTCGGCTGTACGCCGTGCGCGATCAGATATTTTCCAGCCGGCGTGTCGGCGCCGATCGATCCCGCGGGAGAAATGTGATCGGTCGTGATGCTGTCGCCCAGCACGGCCAGCGTGCGCAGCCCGTGCAAATCCTGAATCGGACCGGGCTTCAGCGGCAAATTCTCGAAGTACGGCGGATTCTTGATGTACGTGGACTTGTCGTCCCACGCGTACAGATCGCCCTCCGGAATCGGGAGTGCTTGCCAGTGCTTGTCGCCGGCGAATACATCCGCGTACTGCGTGCGGAATTGTTCACTCGTCACAGCCGTGCGCATCGTATCTTCCACTTCCGCGGGCGTCGGCCAAATGTCGCGCAGGTAAACCGGTTTGCCGGCTTTGTCGTTGCCCAGCGACTCGTTCACGATGTCGATGTCCATCCGGCCCGCAAGCGCGTAGGCCACCACCAGCGGCGGGGAAGCCAGATAATTCGCGCGAACCTGTGGATTGATGCGCCCTTCAAAATTTCGATTGCCGCTCAGCACCGAAACGGCGACCAGATTATTTTCCTTCACCGCTTTTCCAACGGCTTCCGGCAGCGGGCCGCTGTTTCCAATGCAGGTCGTGCAGCCGTAGCCGACGAGGTTGAAGCGCAGTTCGTTCAACGCAGGCCACAGTCCCGCCTTCTCGATGTAGTCGGTCACCACTTTCGAGCCCGGCGCAAAGCTCGTTTTCACCCACGGCTTGGTCTGCAAGCCGCGCGCAACGGCTTTCTTTGCGAGCAATCCCGCGCCGAGCATCAACGACGGATTCGAAGTATTCGTGCAACTCGTAATCGCCGCAATCACCACCGCGCCATCCGCGATGTCGTACTTGTCGCCATTGTCCTGAACGCTCGCGTGCTTCGCGGGCGCCGTCAGCGTCTTTTCAAACGACTGCTTCGCCTGCGTCAGCGGCACGCTGTCCTGCGGGCGCTTCGGCCCCGCCATCGTCGGCACCACCGTCGCGAGGTCAAGTTCCAGCTTGTCGGAGAAAATTGGATCGGGCGTCTGGTCCGTGCGGTAGAGACCCTGTTCCTTCGTGTACGCTTCAGCGAGCTTCACCTGCTCGTCGCTGCGCGCGGTGAATTTCAAATACGCGAGCGCCTCGGCGTCCACGGGGAAGAATCCCATCGTCGCGCCGTACTCGGGCGCCATATTCGCAATCGTCGCGCGGTCCGGCAGCGTCAGGTTTGAAAGTCCTGGCCCGTAAAATTCGACGAATTTTCCGACGACGCCCTTCTTGCGCAGCATCTGCGTCACGGTGAGCACAAGGTCCGTCGCCGTCGCGCCTTCCGGCAGCTTCCCAAAAAGTTTGAAGCCGACCACCGGTGGAATCAGCATCGAGAGCGGCTGGCCCAGCATCGCCGCCTCTGCTTCAATGCCGCCAACGCCCCAACCGAAAACGCCGAGGCCGTTCACCATCGTTGTGTGCGAATCGGTGCCCACCAGCGAATCCGGAAACGCAACCCACGCGCCACCCTGCTTCGTACGGAACACAACGCGCGCCAGATATTCCAGGTTCACCTGGTGGCAGATGCCCGTGTCCGGCGGCACCACTTTGAAATTCTGGAATCCCTTTTGTCCCCAACGCAGAAACGCGTAGCGCTCGATGTTCCGCTGCATTTCCAAATCAGCGTTGAACGAAAACGCACTCGCCGTTCCGAACTTGTCCACCTGCACGGAGTGATCGATCACCAGTTCCGCGGGCAGCAGTGGATTGATTTTCTTCGGGTCGCCGCCGAGGTGCCGCATCGCGTCGCGCATCGCCGCCAGATCCACCACGGCTGGAACGCCCGTGAAATCCTGCAGCAGCACGCGCGCCGGCATAAACGAAATTTCTTTTTCCGTCGCGCCTTCCGCGCTCGTCGGATCCCAGCCCGCCAGCGCGCGAATATCTTCCGCGTGCACGAACCGTGCGTCTTCATGGCGCAGCAAATTTTCCAGCAGCACCTTCAGCGAGAAGGGAAGCCGCGCCACATTGCCAACGCCCGCGCGCTCCAGCGCCTTCAGCGAATAGAATTCGACGTCGTCGTTGCCGATGCGAAGCTGGGATTTTGTGCCGAATGAATTGGACGATGAGGTGCTCATGCGAAAATCGACGCTCCTCTGATTACGCTCGATGGTTTAGCGGTGGATATTTTATCGCACCGCCAATCCCGTCGAGCGTTCGATTCTGCGGCGTGTTTCGTTCTGAAGCTGATACGTGCAGCGGTCGCAAGCGGCGCGGCGTTGCGCCGTTACGCAAGAAACTAGTGCTTCGGCGGAACGTAGCCTTCCGGCGCCTTCCCACCCTCGCCGAAGAAATACTGTTCCATCTGCTCTTCCATAATTTTCTGCGAATTCGGATCGAGCGGGTTCAGGCGGAATTCGTTCATCAGCATTTTCGAGTGTTCCACCCAGCCCTTCCACGCCTCTTTCGAAACGTTGTCGTACACGCGCTGGCCGATCGCACCTTTCCACGGTGCGCGATCCAGGCCCGGCAGCTCGCGGCCCAGCTTCACGCACTTCACCATGCGCGGTGCCGCCGCAGCAGTATTCTGTTGGTCAGCCATCAGGAAATCCTCCCAAAATCTTTGTCCTCTTCAAGATACAGCAGCGAGCACACGATTTCCAGCCAGCCGGCACGTACCGGAGCGGTACTGAGTGCGGCGCGCTTATTTCTCCGCGCGTCTCGGTGTGGCCGCCGATCCCGCCAAAAGGCCTCCATCAATATTAATTTCCGTGCCCGTTATGTAAGTCGCTTCGCTCGACGCGAGCATCACCGCCACGGCCGCCACTTCTTCCACGCGCCCAAATCTCCGCAGCGGCGTGTCTTTCACAAACTGCTGCGCTCGCTCATCGCGGTCCGGCCCGTTTCCGATCATCGGCTCCCACATCGGCGTGAGAATCGCCGCCGGGTGTACCGAGTTGCACCGAATCGTCCATCCCTGTTCCGCGCAATACAGCGCCACTGACTTCGAGTGATTGCGTATCGCCGCTTTGCTCGCAGCGTACGAGGCCGCCCCCGGAATGCCCACCAGACCCGAGCGCGACGAAATATTAATGATCGACCCTGTTCCCGCGCCCTTCATCGCTCGTATCGCGTACTTGCAGCCGAGTAGCGTCCCCTCCAGATTCGTCGCGATCACCGCGCGCCAATCCTCGAGGCTTACGTTTTCGGGATCGTGGGCCACCACTCCGTCTTCAAATCCAGTAATGCCCGCATTGTTCACCATCACGTCCAACTTGCCGTGCTCGCGCACCACCTCTTCCGTCGCACTCGCCCAGTCTTCCTCGCGGCGCACGTCCAGCCTCCGATACGCTGCACGCGCGCCAAGCGCCGCCGCGAGAGCCGCGCCCTGCTCATCGCGAATATCCGTGAGCATCACCGTCGCGCCCTCCGCGATGTACGCGCGCGCGATCCCCTCGCCGATGCCTCGTGCTGCGCCGGAGATCAACGTAACAAATCCGTCCAAGCGACCCATATTTACCTCTCGCAATGCGTGCACGATCTTAACGGATGCACCCTCAGAAACGCTCTCAACTCGCCACCGCCTCGCATGCGTCCGTAAATTTCGCTCGAATAGTCCGCCGCCGCAAAAATTTGCGCCCCCTCGCCCGCCCCGTGCATCTTCTTCTTTTGTGGCCTCGCGCACCGCTCCGATAACGGTAAAGATTGGAGCTTTTGCCCGATTTGGCCGATTTTCATAATGTGTAAATCCGGCGTAACGGAGTGCTGGCCGAGTTGTGGTAGGCTCTCAGGGGTCAACCGAGTTTTAATAAAACTTTGCCTGGCTGCCGTTCTATCCGGAACGAATTCCGGAGAGGTTCCCAATGACTGATCAGGATACGAGAGCCGCCTCGCCGAAGGCGACGGACGGGTTTTTCTGCGAAGTTCCTGCCGAGCCGTGCGCCATCGTGATGTTCGGCGCGTCCGGCGATCTGGCGCGCCGCAAACTTCTGCCTGCGCTTTTTGAATTGTTCGTGCACCAGTGCCTCGCGCCGCGTTTTCGCCTGGTGGGATTCGCGCGCACCGCGATGAGCGACGAGGATTTCCGCAAAAGCGCCGGTGAATTTCTTCCCAAGGGCAGCGAGCAGGGCGCTGACGACGCAAAGAAAGCCGAGTTCCTCAAAAATCTCAGCTACTTCGCGGGCAATTACGACGACGCCGATTCCTTCAAAAAACTCGCCGCGAAGCTCGACCAACTCGACGGCGAAGCGCAACTCGGCGGCAATCGCCTGTACTATCTCGCCACGCCGCCCGAAGTGTATCAGCACGTGATCGTGCAGCTCGCCGCCTCCAACCTCGCGAAGAAGAAATCCGAAAAAAGCTGGACGCGCATCATCATCGAAAAGCCTTTCGGCACTGATCAGAAATCCGCCAAAGCGCTCAACGACAAAGTCCTCAGCGTCTTCGACGAAACGCAGGTCTATCGCATCGACCACTACCTCGGCAAAGAGACCGTGCAGAACATGCTGGTCTTCCGCTTCGGCAACGGCATTTTTGAGCCGCTCTGGAATCGCAATTACATCGACTCCGTGCAGATCACCGCATCCGAATCGCTCGGCGTCGAGCGTCGCGCAGCCTTCTACGAAAATGCAGGCGCCCTGCGCGACATGATTCAGAGCCACGTGCTGCAGCTCACTTCGCTCGTCGCGATGGAAGCGCCCGCGAATTTTGACGCCAACGCTGTGCGCAACGAAAAAATCAAAGTTCTGCAATCCATCCGCCCCTTCACGCGTGAATCGGTGTGGAAGTCCGTCGTGCGCGGCCAATACGGTCCCGGCACCGTCGGCGGCAAACAAGTTCCCGGCTACCGTCAGGAACCCGGCGTAAAGCCCGAGTCGAGCACCGAAACGTTCGTCGCTCTCGCGCTTCACGTGGACAACTGGCGCTGGAGCGGCGTGCCGTTCTACCTCCGCACCGGCAAGCGCCTCTCGCGCCCGCTCACCGAAGTCGCGATTCAATTCAAGCGTGCTCCGCACATGGTCTTCCGCGGCGAAAATACCGAAACCAATTCGCTCGTCCTCAACATTCAGCCCGACGAAGGTATCTCGCTCTCATTCGGCGCGAAAGTTCCCGGCGCGCAAATGCATATCAGTCCCGTCGAGATGGATTTCAAATACTCGCAAGCCTTCGGTTCGAGTTCGCGCAACTCCTACGCGACGCTGCTCAACGATTGCATCCGCGGAGATGCCACGCTCTTCGATCGCGCGGACAGCGTCGAAGCCGCCTGGGCGCTCGTCGATCCGATCACTGAAGCGTGGTCCAGCGGCACTCCACCGCCGTTCCCAAATTATCCGGCGGGCAGCGCGGGCCCAACAGCAGCGAACGATTTGACCATCACAGACGGCAGGCGCTGGCGGCCGCTTTAGGCTCGAATTTCGAATCGGCAGCCGGCTCAAAGGAAATGCTCAACGCAAAGGGACACGCGTCCCGGAGGAATCGATGATTTTGGCGGGAGACTTGGGCGGAACCAAGTCCAACCTCGGCTTGTTCGACGTGAAGAGCGGCAAGCTGACGCAGGTCGCGTTCAAGCGCTATGCGAGCCGCGAACACAGCGGCCTCGAAGAAATCGCTCACGATTTTCTGAACGGCCACGCCACGTCGGTCAGCGCCGCGTCATTCGGCATCGCCGGCCCCGTCGTAAATAATCGCGTTCAAGCCACAAACATTCCGTGGATCGTGGACGGCGCGAAAGTCGCGCAGGAATTCAAACTGAACCACGTCCACCTGCTCAACGACCTCGAAGCCACCGCCTACGGCATTCAAGTTCTCGATACCACGCAACTCGAAACTCTCCATGCCGGTGTGCCGGTACCCAACGCGAATTCCGTCGTTCTCTCTGCCGGCACCGGTCTCGGCGAAGGCGTCATGTTCTGGGACGGCACCCGCCACCTGCCGATGTCCACTGAAGCGGGCCACACCGATTTCGCGCCGAACACCGATCAGCAAGCCGACCTCTGGAAATTCCTGCGCAAATCATCTGAGTTCGTTAGCACCGAAAAAATTCTTTCCGGCGGCGGCTTTCAACGCGTCCATGAATTTCTCGATTCGTCCGTGCGCCACCCCGGCTTCGACGATCACTCCGTCGATCCGGCCGTCGGCATCACACAGCGCGGCATCGACGGTTCGTGCAAGGTTTGCGTCGCTACTCTGAATTTGTGGGTCGAAATTTACGGCAGCGAAGCCGGCAACCTCGCGCTGCGCAGCGTTGCGCGCGGCGGCATCTACGTCGCCGGCGGAATCGCACTAAAGCTGATGCCCAAGATGCGCGACGGCCGCTTCGTCGAATCCGTGCACCGCAAGGAAAAGCTCGGCGACTTCCTGAAGCAAATCCCCATCCACGTGGTTCTCAACGACGAATGCCCGCTGATCGGCGCAGCCTACGTCGCGTGGAAGAATATTTAATCCGAATCGCCTCGCAGCAAGCGGTCTGCAGTCTCGCGCCGGAGGAATCACATTCATGAACATCACATTCGAAGGGCAGGTGGCGTTGGTAACAGGCGCCGCTTCGGGCTTAGGCTTGGCGACGGCAAAAGCCTTCGCTGAATCCGGAGCGGCCGTAGTGCTGGCTGACCACAATGAGCCGGCCGTCCGCGCCGCAGCCAAAGAACTCACCGACCGCGGACTCAAAGCTCTTGCTGTTCGCTGCGACGTCTCAAATGATCAAGACGTGGAAGCAATGGTCAAAAAAACCGTCGAGGCTTTTGGCCGGCTCGACATCGCGTACAACAACGCCGGCATCCAGAATGAGCTTGCCGAAGCGGCTGACCAAACCCGCGAAGACTACGATCGCGTCATGGGTGTGAATCTGCGCGGCGTCTGGAGCTGCATGAAATACGAACTGCAGGTCATGCGCAAGCAGCGTAGCGGCTCCATCGTGAACTGCTCCTCGCTCGGCGGCTTGATCGGCGGCCCACAGCGCGGAATTTATCACGCGGCGAAACATGGCGTGATCGGCTTTACCAAAAGCGCCGCAATGGAATACGCCGCGCAGGGCATCCGCGTGAACGACATCTGTCCGGGAATGATTCGCACGCCGATGAGCGACAAGATGGAAGCCGAAGGTCAGGGCGAAGTGCTCAAGAAAATGCTCGAACAGAACGTGCCGATGAAGCGCGAAGGCAGAGCTGAAGAAATCGCCGATGCGGTGTTATTTCTCTCGAGTTCCAGAGCCAGCTACATCACCGGGCAGTCGATCTCGGTCGATGGCGGGTTTGTCATGCGTTAAGCAGCAACGGCGCAGACACCCATCTAAGCCGCTGCGCTATCGTTTGTCCCAGACTGCCGCAATATACAGAACGTTTGATCGTCGTCCGCCGGCATCGTGCCGCGGAAACTCTTCATCCGCTCCAAAAATCGCGCCGTCATTTCCGCCGGCCCGCTCACCGGCACCTCGCGCACCATCGCCAACAGCGCATCGCGATCCATCATCTCGCCTTCCGCATTTCGCGCCTCGCTGATCCCGTCCGTATAAAGGATAAGGATGTCGCCCGGCGAAAGCCGTACCGCCGATTGCACGTAGTTCGTTCCGGGAATTAAGCCCAGTGGCAAGCCCTCAATGTTGCGCGCGTGCGGCGATCCCGAATCGAGCCACTCCCATTGATCCTCATCCGCTCGATACCACAGCGCCGGTGGATGCCCCGCGTTCGTAAACACCAGCTCGCGTGTCGGCGCGTAATACGCAAAGAGCATCGCGCTCGCGTACTGATTGTGTGTCGTCGCGCCGCGCAGCGATTCGTTCAGCTCGCGCATCAACTCGGACTGGTCCCACGTGTCGATATGTTTGTGAATCAAGCTTCGCAGCGTCTCGGCCACCGAGCCGGCCGACTGACCATGCCCCGCCACGTCCGCCACGGCAAAGCGTGACAGCACGCCCTGAGAGCACACAGAAACATAGTGCACGTCTCCGCCCTGCGCGGACGCTTCCACCGGATCGGAGTGCAGCCACCCAATCAGCCCCGGCAATTCCAGCGCATGGCTCACTCGATGATTGCCGCCCCAGATCTCCAGGCATTGCAAAGCGTGCGTGGGGCTCGCCGCTTGTGACGCGCCTTCGGTGGCTGACATCCTCGTTCTCCTTCCTGTGGACTGGCAAAACTCGCTTGATGAATTGGATGCGTTCTCATCCCGCCCGGTGATGAAAATTTTCAGGTGCGCTCGCGCTTTTCTTCTCGCGCCGCGACGTGCGCCGCACCGGCGCCCGCCTCCGGCCCATCGCCCGCATTCGCACCGTCCGCTTCCAGCCTCT